>OMGA01000889.1_pt1 | contig 11463 bp, 7 predicted proteins | sample 1674211 | NCBI WGS metagenome assembly OMGA01 (sample SAMEA103958152, study PRJEB25191) | human gut metagenome | biome: human-associated habitat [ENVO:00009003]; feature: intestine environment [ENVO:2100002]; material: feces | place: Germany | collected 2013/2015
CAGGCATGGCAACGGCAACTTACACAGAATGCCGTATATGCAGTCAAAAGAGTGTTGAACCTTCAAAACCTATAAGACATGAAAGACCGATTGAAATATGTAATCGATTCCCGCTACTTCGACGGAACATGCCTGACAAGTATGAGTGACGGATTCCACAATGACTATGGTGGGGAAACAATCGAAGAGCTGCGCATACGGGAAAACAATCCCTATCTGAAAGCCGTAACACCTTCTGATATAGACAAGAAGCTGCGTCTTTACCATATTACTGTAAATTCCATTTTTCTTTTCCAGTTCGGCCGGCTTCGCTCCGGTAGCGGCGGCTTCGCGTAGTTGTAAACCAAATTCCTTCAGTTTTAATCCTATCAGGTTACTCATCTTTCCGGTATTCTCACTGCTGAAAGTTTCCACCATTGCACTCTTGGGAACCAATCCGTATTTCTCTATAATATCCGATACTCCTGTGAATTGTCCACCATCGCTTAAGGGATGCTTGAACAGCCATTCCACCATTTTATCGTCCATGGGCTTTCCACTGGTATCAATGATTCCCTGTAAGAATAAGTTTGCTTTTTCTAATTGGTCGTAGAAAAAACAATAGTTCTGTGAGAACTCCATCTCATCCAGTCCGTATTTGGCAATCATCTGGCTGCGGAGTACGTTCAGTCCGGTAAAAAGCCAGCAACGACCGGAAGATTGTTGGTCGGTTATCCCCTTGGATAGCACCTTGTGTGAAAATTCCGTATCAAAATCGGCACGGTTCTCCTGGTTCAATGCCAACGTGTTGATACTTGTTCCGCCTAAGGCGTTACGGATGGCTTTGTCGGCAGGAGTTGCCTTATAACTTTGTTTGATTTGATTCAGCATTTCACCTGAAATGCCTCCCTGCTGTGCCTGGGCTGTCAATGCAGCCGCAAACAGAAGAGCGAATGTGATGTGTTTCTTCATATTATTGTAAAAATATAAAATGATTTATTAGGGTGGGTAAATGTACAAGTTATTTTTGAACCCTGCTAATCTTTCACGTGAAAGATATATAATCACCAGATCCTATCATTATTATGACAGGTCCGACTGTTCTGCTTTTTTCTTTATCTTATATCCCAGTATAGCAATTGTGATACTCATCAAGGGACTGATAATGTTAAAGAAGGCGTAAGGCAGATACACAATGGTGGGAACACTAAGGATAGTAGCCTGTGTCATACCGCATGTATTCCAGGGTATCAATGGCGAAGTGACTGTAACAGAATCTTCCGTCGTGCGGCTCAGCAGTTTGCTTTCATAACCGTTTGCACTATAGATGTCTTTAAACATATTACCCGTCAGGATAATGGATATATATTGATCTGCTGTAGCAAGATTCAGGAACAAGCCCGATGCAACTGTGGATGACACCATTCCTACCCGCTTTTTCGTAAAACGTACAAATACAGAAGTGATACTGCCGAGCATTCCTCCGGCTGTCATCGCCCCTCCGAAACACATGGCGCAGATAATCAACCAGATGGTATTCATCATACCTGCCATTCCGCGAGTGGATATCAGTTCGTTTATTTCCGCATTACCGGTTTCCAATTGGGTTCCACCATAAAGCATTCCCATTCCTCCTTTGAACAAGGCGGCAATCCCTTCGGCTCCTTGTCCGGCGATTTCGCATAATAGTCCGGGCTGGAAAATCAAGGCAAAGACGGTAGCCAGAGCCGTAGAAACAAATAGAGTGATGATGGAAGGCACTTTACGTGCAATCAGTATCGCTGTGACAACGGGGACAATCATCAACCACCATGAAATATGGAACTTATCACTCAATATACGGGTGTATTCGGCGATATGACCGGTATCAGTGGCTTCATGTGACAATCCAGCTATGGTAAAGATTATCAAAGTGATGACAAGTGATGGAACGGTGGTAATCATCAAGTAACGGATGTGAGTGAACAGCGGTGTATCCGTTACGGAAGATGCCAGAATGGTGGTATCCGAAAGCGGAGAAACTTTATCACCGAAATAGGCTCCGGAGATAATCGCACCTGCAATCCAACCTTCACTGAAACCTTGCGCCTTCCCTATTCCCATCAGTGCGATGCCGATAGTGGCGATGGTAGTCCATGAGCTGCCTGTCATGACAGATACTACCGCACAAATAATGCAAGTGGATACCAGGAAAAAATGAGGATGAATAACCTGTATGCCATAATATATTAATGTAGGGACTACACCGCTGACCATCCATGCTCCGGACAAAGCTCCGATGATCAGCAAGATAATAAGTGCGGTACTTACCCCGGCTATATTATTGGTGATAGCCAGTTCGAAGTCCTTCCATGGACGATGGAATCCCGCCATACCTGTCAGCACACAAACTGCTGTAGCCACTAACAGACAGACTTGGCTGCCACCGGACAAGGCATCACTTCCAAATGTACGGATAGTGACAAACAATAATAAAATAAGTACGAATACGGGTAAAAGGGATACTAACGGTGAAGGGATTTTGTTATCTTTCATTCTTTTTTTATTCATTTTTTATTCAAAATGTAAATAGAACTATCAATTTGGTTTTCAGCGTGCAAAGTTCGGAATATTTTTTGAGTTCTAAAAGTCAATCGGCGGTATTTAAAGACTTTTTTTGTATTTGCAGGTAAACCTTTTTGCAAGGGGGGGCGTTATTAGTTCAAATTATAACCTAAAACTTAACAAATATGAATGAATTAGTTGGTGGCTTAGGCTACGCTGTAAAAAATTGGTGGATGTCCCTGTTGCTGGGCTTGCTCTACATTGCGGTAGCACTATGTTTATTGTTCGCTCCTGTGAGCAGTTATGTGGCACTGAGTGTCATCTTCAGTATCTCGATTCTGGTCAGTGGCATTCTGGAAGTCTTTTTTGCTGCCGGAAACAAAAAAACAATCAGTAGTTGGGGATGGTATCTTGCCGGAGGTATTATTGATTTACTGATAGGTATTTATCTGGTATTCTATCCGTTGGTCAGCATGGAACTGATTCCGTTTATTGTTGCTTTCTGGCTGATGTTCAGAGGGTTTACATTGTGTGGCTATTCCACAGATTTGAAACGCTATGGCACAAAGGACTGGGGGTGGTATCTGGTGTTTGGCATTCTGGCTATTCTTTGCTCTATGGCTATCATCTGGCAACCTGGACTTGGTGCTGTTACCGTGCTCTATATGCTGTCCATCACTTTTCTTATTATCGGATGTTTCCGTGTCATTTTCTCCTTCGAGTTGAAAAGATTGCATAAAAACAAGTAAAAAAAATCGTTTATTTTGGGCTACGTCGTACGTTATTCGTATTTTTGTTAGCCCAAAATAAACAATGATTTCTAGTAAGAGTCTTAAGTACACTGTGCGTATTCTGCTAGGTACACTGATTGGTGTCTACCTGGGAATAATTGTGCTGCTGAACATACCGTATGTTCAGGGCAAATTATCTGTTTTTGTAACTAAAGAATTAAAAAACATACTGAATACGGAGGTTTCTATAGGACGGATTGATATGGGTTTGCTGAACCGTATCATTGTGGAAGATGTCCTTTTGCATGACCGGAAGAACCAGGAGATGCTGAAAGTAGCCCGCTTGTCGGCAAAATTCGATCTTCTTCCTTTACTGAACGGTAAAGTCACCATCAGCAGTGTCCAGCTTTTTGGATTTACGGTCAATTTGAACCGGGAAACTCCGGAATCTGCCCCTAATTTCCAGTTTGTGTTAGACGCTTTCGCGTCCAAAGATACGGTTAAAACAAAATCTAATTTGGATTTACGAATTAATTCCGTGCTGATAAGGCGTGGCAGAGTGACATACGATATATTATCGGAACCGGAAACTCCCGGAAAGTTCAATGCCCATCATCTATCGGTGAAGAATCTCGCTGCAACGCTTTCACTGAAGGCATTGCGCAGCGACTCGTTGAATGCCGCCATCCGGCGGGTCAGCTTTGACGAACAATGTGGTTTTTCATTGCAGAAATTTGCCATGAAAGTTACAGCCAACAATAAACGTTTGGATATTAAGGATTTTGGTGTGGAACTTTCAAATACCGCTTTAAAGATAGATAGTCTGACCTTGAAGTATGACAGCCTGCCCGAATTGCCCCAAATGACAGAAAATGTAAGATATGACGGCTCTTTGAAGGCTTCCGTTATACTGAAAGATTTGGCTCCTTTTGTGCCTGCCTTGTCATGCTTTGAAGAACCGTTGGATCTAAATCTTGTTTTCTCCGGTCACGGCAAGCATTTGGACTGCCCCACCCTGCAGCTGGCTAACCACCACGGATTGATGATTGCAGGGGAAGCTGCCTTAAGTAACTGGGATGCAGGCATGGATATGTACATTTACGGCAAACTGGGTAACTTGACCATGACAAAAGAGGGCATAAACGTTCTGATGACGAACCTGACGGGAAAGGTTCCTCCCATTTTGCAACGTTTGGACTATATTCGTTTTAACGGGGAAGCGGCGGGCTATCTGCATGATCTCACACTGACAGGCTTGTTCCATACAGGGGCAGGCATGGTGAAAACGGACGTGATGATGAGCATTGATGAACAAAGCATGAGCAGAACCTATTCGGGTAGTGTGGCAAGTGCTGACCTGGATTTGGGAAAATTACTTAATCAGGAAAAGAAATTCGGCAAGGTGGATTTCAATGTGGAACTGAAAGGTTTCAACTATAAGAACCGATATCCGGAATCATACATCAAAGGAATCATATCTTCCTTTGAATATAGTCAATATCAATATGAAAATATCATGTTGGATGGCGTATATAAGGACGGAGGCTTTAACGGGCGCTTATCCATGGACGACGCAAACGGTTCTGTCCAGATAGACGGTAATTTCAATGTTGCCAAAACAATCCCTGACTTTAATCTGAAGGCATCCGTAAAGAACCTGCGCCCTCACGACCTCCATCTGTCGGACAAATATGAGAATGCCAGTATTTCACTGGGCCTCACTGCTGATTTCACCGGCAAATCCATTGACGACATGAACGGGCGCATTTCATTGGACAGCCTGCAATTAAACGCTCCCGATGAAGGAGGGTGTTTTCTTGACAATCTGACTATTACAGCCGGACAGGTAAGCGGTGAAAAAGAGTTGCGCATAAATTCATCCTTCATGACAGCGGTGATACGAGGTGACTATTCCTACCACACCATTCCGGCCAGCGTGGTAAAGACGGTACAACGCTATATTCCGTCCTTACTGACAATAAAGGATAATATGCCCGAGCCTCATAATAACTTCCAGTTTGATATCTGCCTGGAAAATACCGAAGTGCTATCCAAATTATTTCAGATTCCATTGGAATTATATTTGCCGGCATCTTTAAAAGGATATTTTAACGATGGCGAGGAGAAGTTGCACGTAGAAGGACATTTTCCGGAATTCAGATACAATGGAACACGTTATGATTCGGGCGTTTTATTTTGTGAGAATCCTTCCGACCGGTTCAAATGCTCACTGCGAGGCGGTATGTTAATGAAAAGTGGTGCAATGCTTAACTTCTCGGTGGAAGCCAATGCCAAAAACGATCATTTGGAAACAACAATTAACTGGGGGAACAATACTGATGTGACTTACGGTGGTAAATTTGCCGCCGATACCCGTTTCTTCAAAACGGAAGGTCCCCACCCTATTCTTCAGGCAGATATAAACATACAGCCCACAAAAGTAGTGCTGAATGATACGGTATGGAACATTCATCCCTCGCATATCGCCATAGATTCGGGACGCGTATTCATTGACAATTTCCTGTTTGAACATGAGGACCAGTATTTAAGGATAGATGGTAAACTGACCAAGAAGGAAAGTGATTCCTGCCGGGTGGATTTGAGAAATATCAAGCTGGACTATGTACTGGATATCGTGCAGTTTGACGATGTAGAGTTTGGCGGACTTGTAACTGGAAAGGTTCATTTGAAAAGTGTTATGAAGAACCCCGTGATGCGAACCCGTCTAAATGTGCACAATTTCTGTCTGAACCGTTCTTTATTAGGAGAAGCCGACATTGCAGGTGTATGGGATAAGGAATTGGGCGGAGTACGACTGGATGCCCAAATAGCGGAAAAAGGAATTTCCTCCACTCATGTGACAGGGTATGTCTCTCCCAAGTTAAAAGGTCTTGATCTGTCGATTCGGGCAGATAGTACCAATCTGGGATTCTTACAACCTTTTATAGAAGGAATTTTCAGTGAAATAAATGGCCGTGTCAACGGAAATGTCCGTTTATATGGCGATTTCAAGCATTTGGATCTGGAAGGTGAAGTGAGGGCCAAAATGGATGCTAAAATTGATGTGTTGAACACCTATTTCCAAATCCGGGATGACTCCATACATATATCTTCGGGCAGTCTGGATTTCAGGAATGTAAAAGTCTATGACCGTGAGGGACATGACGGACTGGTAAATGGTTATCTGCATCACACAAAGCTGAAAAATCTGATGTACCATTTCAATATACGAGGCAACAACCTGTTGATGTACAATACCTACGAAGCCGGGAATATGCCTTTTTACGGAAAAGTATATGGTACAGGAAATGTGGTACTGGATGGTGGAAATAATGCGATGACAGTGGACGCTTCACTGACCACAGGCAACAATACCAGCTTCACTTATATAACCGGAGTAACCACGGAAGCAGCGAGCAATCAGTTTATCACTTTTGTAGACAAAACCCCCAAGCGCATTCACGATAATGTGGAAACCAATCTTTACCACCACTCTAATGTGCGTAAGACTAAAGAGGACGACGGACCTCCTATGGATCTCCGCATCAACATGTTGATAGAAGCAACTCCCAACGCTACCATGAAAATTATCATGGATCCTGTAGCGGGAGATAATATTACAGCAACCGGAAATGGAAACCTGCAAGTGAATTTTTTCAATAAAGGTGATTTCCGTATGTTCGGTAGCTATGTCATAGATCAAGGTATGTATAAACTAAGCATGCAGGAAGTAATACGCAAGGACTTTATCTTGAAATCGGGTGGTACGGTGACTTTCTCAGGTGATCCTTATCAAGCAAATCTTGATTTACAGGCGGTGTACACGGTTAATTCAGCTTCTTTAAGTGATTTGGTAGTAGATCCCTCGCGTAACCAAGGTACGGTGAAGGTAAACTGTCTGATGAATCTGACTGGAAATTTATCCAATCCGGATATTAAATTCGATTTGGAACTGCCCACTGTAAGCGAGGAAGACCGGGAATTGGTACGTAGTGCTACCAGTACGGAAGAACAAATGAATACACAGATTATTTATTTGCTGGGAATTGGTAAGTTCTACACCTATGATTATGCCAATAATGACCAATCCTCTAATGCGACCAGTTCTTTAGCCTTCAGTACACTTTCCGGTCAGCTGAATAATATGTTGTCCCAATGGATGGGCAATAAAAACTGGAACATAGGTGCCAACTTAAGCACCGGTGAAAAAGGTTGGACAGATGTGGAAGCAGAAGCTATGTTGTCCGGCAGGTTATTGAATAACAGGCTGATGATAAATGGAAACTTCGGCTATAAGGAGAATGTGATGGCAAATAGCAACTTCGTAGGAGACTTTGAAGCGATATGGTTATTGACAAAAAACGGAGATTTCCGTTTGAGAGGATATAATCAGACCAATGACCGCTATTTTACTAAATCTACCCTGACCACTCAAGGAGTAGGCCTCATGTATAAAAAAGATTTCAATACTTGGGACGAACTGTTCCGCTGGTTCTTATGGAAAAGAAGGAAAGGTTCGTTACAAAAACGAAGCGATGACTAATTAACCTATAAAGTTTATTTCATATCTTTGCGAAGTAAATTTAAAAATATGAATATGTCCTATTTACCCGCCGAATGGCATAAACAAAGTTTGATTCAACTAACGTGGCCCCATAAAGACACAGACTGGGCATGCATGTTGGAAGAAGTGAATGCCTGTTTTCTTAAGATAGCTTATGAGGTTTTGAAACGTCAGAGTTTGTTGATTGTGGCTCCAGACCCCGATTCCATAAGAAATAGTATAGATAATTATGGAGCTGATATCCAAAAACTCATCACATCAAAAATCAACACAAATGATACTTGGGCACGCGATCATGCTTTTATCACCCTGTTGAAAGAAGACGCTACTCCCCTGCTGCTGGATTTCTGTTTTAATGGCTGGGGAATGAAGTTTGCCGCAAATTATGATAACCAGATTAATAACGAACTATATTTTCACCATCCTGTTCTGAAAGGTGAATATGTTTTCTGCCGGAATTTTATTTTAGAAGGAGGTTCCATAGAAAGTGATGGGAAAGGAAGCCTGCTGACTACAGAGCAATGCTTGCTGGCTAAAAACAGAAATGAAATGAACCGACAGGAAGTGGAGGATTTTCTAAAAGAAACATTTAACTTAAAACAGGTTCTATGGTTGAAACACGGTTATCTGGCAGGTGATGATACAGACAGCCATGTGGACACATTGGCACGTTTCTGTCCGGATGATACCATTGTGTATGTAAAGTGCACCAATGAAAAAGATGAACACTATAAGGAACTGGCAATGATGGAAGAAGAACTAAAAGCGTTCCGTACTTTGAACGGCAGGCCATACCGCCTGCTTCCGCTGCCTATGGCGAGTGCTGTTTATGATGAGGAACATCATCGCTTGCCGGCAACTTATGCCAATTTTCTGATAATGAATGAAGCTGTGCTTTATCCTACTTATGCTGATTCTGTGAATGATATGCGCGCCAAAGAAGTATTGGCTGAAGCATTTCCCGGAAGAGAGATAGTAGGTATTGACTGCACTGCTTTAATAAAGCAACATGGCTCGCTGCATTGCGTCACCATGCAATATCCCGAAGGTGTATATTAATAAATATATGTATGAAAAGAACGATTAAAGTAGGAATTATCCAACAGACATGCACTAATGATATCCGTCACAATTTGAGCAAACTGCACCACAATATAGAACAGGTGGCGGCAGCAGGTGCACAACTGGTTGTATTGCAGGAGTTGCACAACACCTCTTACTTCTGTCAGACAGAAGATACGGATATGTTTGATTTGGCAGAACCGGTTCCCGGTCCTTCTACCGGCTTCTACAGTGAGTTGGCTGCCGGATACGGCATTGTACTGGTTACTTCGTTATTCGAGAAGCGTGCTCCGGGACTGTATCACAATACAGCCGTCGTTTTTGACAAAGATGGCAGTATAGCAGGGAAATACCGCAAAATGCATATTCCCGATGATCCCGCTTATTATGAGAAATTTTATTTTACTCCCGGTGACCTAGGATTTGAACCCATTCAGACGTCACTAGGAAAACTAGGTGTACAAGTCTGCTGGGACCAATGGTATCCCGAAGGTGCACGGCTGATGGCACTGAAAGGTGCTGAAATTCTTATATACCCTACAGCTATAGGTTGGGAAAGCACAGACACTCAAGAAGAGAAAATCCGGCAACTAGATGCATGGGTAACTGTGCAGCGTGGCCATGCCGTGGCAAACGGTCTGCCGGTTATCGCCGTGAACCGCGTAGGACATGAGCCCGATCCTTCCGGTCAGACTAATGGTATCCAATTTTGGGGTAATAGCTTCGTGGCAGGTCCTCAAGGAGAAATACTGGTACAAGCCAGCAATATGGATGAAGAAAATATGGTAGTGGAACTGGATATGACCCGTAGCGAGAATGTTCGTCGCTGGTGGCCTTTTCTCCGTGACCGGCGTATTGATGAGTTTGAAAATCTAACCCGACGCTTTATAGATTAAATACAAACGTTATCGTTATATAAATTCACATATTCGTTAAACAATTCATGGTTAAGGCTGTTTTAGTTATCAGAATATTCAAAAGATATTATTGATTTACTAAACAGCTTAATTATGAAAAAAGTATTATTTTTAGCCGCATTGTTACTCGTTTGCTTCAGCGGAGTAACAAATGCACAAACCAGAAAACAAAGAGAAGACGCTAAACGCGAAGCATGGAAGAAAGAACGTCAGGAAAAGAAAGCCTTGGAAGCTCAGCAGGACTCTGTATCCTACGTCCAAGCAATTAATGCTTTAAAAAACGGTTCTTTTGTATTAGAAGCTGATAACGTTGTATTCCGTAATGGAATAATGCGTTTTGTTTCCTCTAACACGAATTATGTGGAAGTAAACGATGGGCAAGGTATTATTCAGACCGCCTTTACTAATTTTGTGTATAACTGGAGCCCGAACGGCTTGGGAGGTGTCACGGTTCAGGGAAATGTGAACGGAATAAGTATGCGCCAGGATAAAGACGGTAATGTGTACTATAATTATGGAATTAATGGGATTGCCGTTTCGGCCACCGTTTCCATTGTACTGACTGGCGGAACCAATCAGGCCAGTGTTACTATAAATCCAAATTTCTCAGGCAATACGCTGACAATGAACGGATATCTGGTTCCCTATAACGAAAGTAGTGTATTCCAAGGAACAACATGGTAATTCATTAAGAAGATATGAGAAAAAGGAATGGGCATTTTCACTACCCATTCCTTTTTATTTATTATTATAGCATTGGAAATGTTTCTTGTCTGCTCATAACATTAACCGAGGTTGTGATTCCAATTCCAATAAAAACCTTTTAGCGGACAGTCCGCCTCCATATCCTGTCAGCGAGTGGTCACTACCGATCACACGATGGCAAGGTGCAAAGATTGATATGGAATTTGCACCATTAGCATTGGCTACCGCACGAACTGCTTGGGGCATCCCGATATGCCTGGCTATTTCACCATAAGACATTGTCCTGCCAAACGGTATCTTTAACAGTTCATTCCATACTGTTTTCTGAAAATCCGTGCCCACAAAAAGAAGCGGCACACTAAATTCTTTGCGTTGTCCTGCAAAATACTCGTTGAGTTGCTCTATTGATTCTTCGATTATTTCTGACGTACTTATTTCAAATTCGGCACACAATACCCGCTTCAACCGTTGATTCACACGATCGCAGTGTTTTTCCACCTGCCAGTCACACAGGCAGAGTTTTCCGCCAAATGAACCGAGCAGCAACACTCCGCAGGGTGATTCATAACTCTTTATCTTGATCGTATTTTTCTCTTTCATACACTTTTTATATGCTTCCTTCATATGTTTATAAGCTGTTTCAGCTTATCGGACTACTTTAAACCAAAAAGACAAAGCGTAGCGAATTAGCTGAAACAGCATTCACTACGCTTTGTTCGGATCGTCCCGTTATCGGCCTTTTATACAAGACTCTATAAAAGCAGACAAAACTTACTTTTCCTCTTTTATATCAACGACCAGATTCAACTCATCCAATTGTGATTGATCCAAAGCAGCGGGAGCATCCAACATCACATCACGTCCACTATTATTTTTAGGGAATGCTATACAGTCACGGATACTATCAAGTCCTGCAAACAAAGAAACCCAGCGATCAAGACCGTATGCCAAACCACCATGA
>OMGA01000890.1_pt1 | contig 11462 bp, 6 predicted proteins | sample 1674211 | NCBI WGS metagenome assembly OMGA01 (sample SAMEA103958152, study PRJEB25191) | human gut metagenome | biome: human-associated habitat [ENVO:00009003]; feature: intestine environment [ENVO:2100002]; material: feces | place: Germany | collected 2013/2015
GCGCACCGCCTACGCCTTTTCGATTGTCGGTGGCGTCATCGTCTCGGTTTTGTCCATCCTGCTGACCCGGCCCCTGCTGGAGCTGCTCAACACGCCGGAGGATATCATCGATATGTCGGCGACCTACCTGTGCATCTATTTTGCGGGGCTTATCTTTGTCTTTATCTATAATGTGGGCGCGGGCATTCTGCGTGCGGTCGGCGACAGCCGCAGACCGCTGTATTTTTTGATTGTCTGCTGCTTTATCAATATTGTGCTGGACATTGTGCTGGTTGTCTTTTTCCATATGGGCGTAGCGGGCGCGGCCATCGCGACCACCTTTTCCCAGGGCGTCAGCGCGGTGCTGGTTACCATCACCCTGTGCCGCTCGACCGATATGTTCAAGCTGCACCTGCGCAAGATCCGGTTTTACGCGCAGCCGATGGCCATGATCCTCAAAATCGGCCTGCCAGCCGGCCTGCAGTCGGCAATGTACAGTATCTCCAACGTCATCATCCAGAGCTCGCTGAACACCTTCGGCACCAACACGGTGGCGGCGTGGACGGCGTTCAGCAAGATTGACTCACTGTACTGGATGATCAGCGGCGCGTTCGGCATCGCGATCACCACCTTTGTTGGACAGAACTACGGCGCAAGAAAATTTGGCCGCATGAAAAAGAGCATCAACATCAGCCTGGCGATGGATTTTGGAAGCTCGGTGGCCATCAGCGTGCTGCTGCTGATTTTTGGCGGATTTGTTTTCCGGCTGTTTACCACCGATGCGCAGGTTATCGATATCGGCATGGGAATCCTGCGGCTGATGGCTCCCGGATATGCGGCGTTTGCTTTTGTCGAGATTTATTCCGGCGCGCTGCGTGGCACAGGAGACGTCATTCTGCCGATGCTGATGACCTGCGGCGGCATCTGCATCTTCCGTGTCGTCTGGATTTTTTTCATTCTGCCGCTGAACAACACGCTGGACATGATCGTTTACAGCTACCCGATTTCCTGGGTGCTGACCGGCCTTCTGTACATTATTTACTATTTTAAGAAAAGACAGCAGTTCCCGGATACCGACGAGCCGGACGAGGTGCAGGCATAGGTGGCTGAGGAAGGCGAAAAACAAAACAAAAACCTCCGCGGGCGCGGAGGTTTTTTCTTAAGGAGGATGGATGATGGAGACGAAATTAGTTTTGTTGGGGACAGGAACCCCGAACGCCTGCCCGGACGCCAGCGGACCGGCCTCCGCCGTGGTGGTGGGGGACAGGGCGTACCTTGTTGACTTTGGGCCGGGGGTGGTGCGGCAGGCGTCGAAGGCGTACTACAAAGGGGTGGACGCGCTGCGGCCGGATTTATTGACGGTGGCGTTCTGCACCCACCTGCACACCGACCATACGACGGGGTATCCAGACCTGATCTTTACCCCGTGGGTGCTGGAGAGGGACAAGCCGCTGCAGGTCTTTGGACCGAAGGGGATTCGCTCGATGACCGAGCACATCCTGGCGGCCTACGCGGTGGATATCGACTTTCGCCTGCACGGGTTTGAGCGGGCCAACGAGGTGGGCTATCAGGTGCAGGCGACCGAGATCGAGCCGGGGATTGTGTATCGGGACGACCGGGTGGAGGTGGAGGCCTTCCCGGTCAGCCATGGTACGCTGGAGGCTTACGGGTACAAGTTCACCACCACCGACGGCAAGGTGATCGTCATCAGCGGGGACACCGCGCCGCTGGAGATTGTGGCGCAGAAGGCGCGGGGGGCGGACATCCTGCTGCACGAGGTGGAGTATGCCGCCGGGATAGCCAGCCGGGAGCCGAAGTGGCAGCGGTATCACCGGGAGGTGCACACGCTGAGCACCGACCTAGCCGAGGTGGCGCGGCAGGCACAGCCGAAGCTGCTGGTGACCTATCACCGCATCTACCACATGAACATCCAGGACAACCGGCAGAACCTGCCGGCCGAGCTGCAGCGGCGCTGCGGCGCTATCCTGCGGGAGATCAGAGACGCGGGATACAGCGGAGCGGTGGTAAATGGGGAAGATTTGGATGTTTTTGATATTTAAAAGACAGCCGGAAAAGTTAAATCAGGAAAACAATCTGCTGGGAATAATTTGATATATCATAAAAATATTCAAAAATACAACAAGAGTGAAAAAGCCTGAAAAATCCCCACCAGGTGGCGGGGATTTTTTTTCTGCTCTTTATTCGACCAGCAGGCGCTTTTCGAGCTCCAGGTCGGGGGTGACATAGGCGGTCTGATAGCTGACATAGATGACCATGCCGGGCTTGGCGCCGCGGGGCTTTTTGACATTTTTAATCAGGGTGTAATCGACCGGCACCTGGGAGGAGTCGGCGGCTTTGGAGTTGACCGCAGCCAGAATCGCCGCCTGATGCAGGGTGGAATCCGGTACCTCCCTGCCCTCGCTGAGCACGACGGTGTGGGAGCCGGGGATATTTTTGGTGTGGAACCAGACGTCGCGGCCGTGCGCTTCCTTGAGGGTAAGCTGGTCGTTCTGGACGTTGTTGCGGCCCACCAGGATGGTGAAGCCGTCGTCCGAGCGGTAGCGTTTAGGGCTGAGTTTAGGCTCCTTGCCCTTTTTGGCGGCGGGGCCTTTGCGGCGCAGGTAGCCCTGCTCCACCAGCTCAGCGCGGATGGCGGTGAGCTCGTCGTTGGTCTGGGCGCGGGTGAGCGCGTCGAACACCGAGTCGATGTATTCGGCTTCCTGCTGGCCTTGTGCGATCAGCTCGCGCAGCTTCTTCTCGGCGGTGTCGGCCTTGCGGTACTCGCCGTAGTATTTCTGCGCGTTCTGGGAAGGGGTCTTGCGCGGGTCGAGCGGGATGGTGATTTCGGCCTGGTTTTCGTCGTAGAAATTGACAAGCGTTGCGGAGCGGTCGCCCTTCTGCAGCGAATAGAGGTTGGCGTTGATGAGGTCGCCGTAAATTTTCCACTTTCCCGGTCGGAGCAGTCGGCCAGCTCCTTCTGCTGCAGGCTGAGCTTGCGCGCGATGCGGTCGGAGGTGTTGGCGAGGATCTTGAGCAGGTCGGCGCTGCGGTGACGCATCCGCTGGATGCTGTCCCGCTGGGTGTAGAAGTCGTCCAGCAGGTGGCTGTAGGTGTCGTATGTACGGGTGAACATCATGCCGCCGTACTGGTGGATATCCATGAAGGAGAAGTCGACCGGCTTCTTGCGGGCATCGATGATGCTGGTGGGGGTGCCGGTGTAGTTTTTGGCCATGTCGATGACCCGCGCCGTAAAGAAGCGCAGGCGGTCGAAGTGGTTGGGAGTCATCTGGGAGACAACGCAGTCGTCGCCGTTAAAGACGTAGTTGGCGATCTCGCGGCAGACGATGGGGGAGACGCCCTGGATGGCGGCGAGCAGTGCCTTGGACAGCGGGGTGTCCTTGCCGGAGCACAGCCGATGCTCGATCTGCTCGGGGGTGGATTCGATGAGATTGAGCTTATCCTGCGCCGGAGGCAGAGTGTAGTGCACGCCGGGGAGTATGGGGCGCACCGAGGACATGGTGTCGTCGATGCGTTTGATCGAGTCGATGACCCGGCCGTCCTCGTCGATGAGGATGATGTTGGAGTGACGGCCCATGATCTCGATGGCCAGCGTCAGCTGAACCAGGTCGCCCATCTCGTTGCGGGTTTCAAAGATCAGGTGCAGGATGCGGTCCAGTCCGATCTGCCGCAGCGCAACGAGCTTGGCGCTGCCCAGGTGCTTGCGCAGCAGCATACAGAACATGGGCGGTGCTTTGGGGTTTTCGAAGGAGGCGCTGGTCAGGTGGATGCGGGGGCTGTCCGCGCCGGCGGAGAGGTAGAGCTTTACGGTGCGAGCCCCGTCCGGAGAGGGCTGCGGCAGGCGGAGGATGAAGACCATCTCCTCCCGGGAAATTTGATGGATCTTGTCGACCCGCGCGTTGAGCAGGCAGTCTTCCAGTTCGTGCTTAATCTGGCGCAGCAGGGTTCCGTCAAGTGCCATGGCAATTCTCCTTTCTGAATTAGAATCACAAAAAAGATAACAATTACTTCATAATATTATACCATAAAGGCGGGCAAAAAGCGATAAAGAAGAATTTTAAAAGTAAAAAATGAAAAAATGTAAAGCAAATCCTGCAAATTTTGTGGGTGCGCAAGCGGGCAAAATTCACGAGGGAAGAATTTTTTTCGCATTGACAAAAGGAAAAACACAGTGTATAATATAAGAAACAGACAGAAAAGTCAAGTGGTTATGCAAAAATATTTTTCATAAATTGCAAAAACTTTTTTGCCAATTTCTTTCTGACATCATCTACAATCAACATAATCCTTCCAAATATCCTGCAGGGATCGTCTCTGCAGGGAACAAAACGCCCTCTGTGTTTTGCAGAGGGCGTTTTGTTTTTGGTGTTTTTATTTGGTCAGGGTGCCATTGGGGGTTTGCAGCAGGATCAGCAGCTGTTCCTCGGCGCCGGTCTGGGAGTTGATATAGGCTAAGATCCGGTCTCCGGTGGTGGAAGAGCAGAGAAATTCGTAGGTGGCCACTTCGTTTTGTCCGGAGGAGGGAATCAGAGCCGGACGCACACTGTCGACGGTGAGGGCGTCACTGAGCGATTCCTGCGCCTGCTCGACGGGAAGGGCAGGTTCCGCGATGGTACGGTCGTGGTGGTTGACCAGATAGCCGCGCGCATCCAGCCCAAGGATGGAGCCGTCCTGCAGCGAGACTTCCACTTTGATGAGGTCAGTGTAGCAGATGGTTTGGGAAGCGGAGTCGTAGTAGGCAAAGTTGAGGGTCATCACGCCGTTGTCGGTCTCATAGTAGGTGTCCTTCATCGAGTCATAGCCGTGGGCGGAGAGGTACTGCTGCGCCTTATTCACCGCTTCCTCGTAGGAGAGCTTGGCGGTGAGATTATCCGGCTTTTCGGTGATGAGGTAGCAGAGATAGCCACCATTTTTGGTGATGGCGACCGAGGTGCTCAGTGCGTCGTGGAAGACGTAGGAGGGGAGGATGGAATCCTCCTCCCGCATTTCGCTCAGCTCTTTGCCGGCGGCGTTGGCGGCGGTGATGCGGGCCTGTTCAGCGGAAACTTCCGGTTGGCCCTCGGTCATCAGCGGGGTTCGTTCCAAGATATGATCCGAGAAGGGGCCGTCGTAAATTAAGGTCGGGTATCCCATGAAGCCGTCCTCGATCTGCTGCAGGTGGGAAGTTTCAGCCTCCTCGGAAGTAGGGGCCTCTGCGGGGCTGTCCGTCTGCGGCTGGGTAGAGACAGAGACGGTCTGCCCGCTGTTCTGGTTGTTGCCGGTGGTTGGGTTGGAGGTGAATTCCTCCTCCATCAATTCCTCGATGGTCAATTCCCCGTTCTGCAAAGCGCAGGCGATGGCGTCCATCTGCTCGCTTAAACGGTCGGCGTATTCACGCAGCGAGGCAAATTGGTTGCGCTCCTCGTCGGTCAGTTCAGCGCCGCTGGCGGTTTTGCGGGAGAGATACATTGCGTAGTCACCGGCCTGGGAGAGAAAACGGTTGGTATTTTCCAGTGTCGAGCCGGAGATGGGCAGCGAGGAAAGGGCAGATTTGGCCGCGGCAGATTCCTTCCACATCTTGGAGGAGATCATCGAGAGCTGCGGGGAGGTGCCGGCGTACATTCCCTTCACCAGATCGGAGGAGAGGTTGGAAAGGTTGTCTGCGGCAAGGTCGGCGGCGCGGTAGTAGGTGTTCTGCAAAGCGGTGCGGTAGGCGTTGACCTGCAGGTGATTGTAGCCGGCCCAGACCGCCAGCCCGGTGGCCAGTGCCAGCAGGATGGCGAAAAGGATCTTGTAATAGGTAGGGGAAATGGGAGTCTCTTTGGCGTTCATAAAGCTTCCTGCCTTTCTGATTTCAGTTTGATTTTACTGGGAAATCTGGAAGTAGTTTTTGCAAAAAGGCAGAATTTATGCGCTGAATAAGGCGCAAAATCCCCGCGCTCAAAAGAAGTGCAGGGATTTACAGGATTCGACAAAGATGATATAATAGGAGAATCAGAGGGCGGGCGGTCAACTCCGAAAGGGGGTGATCGCATGACAGTGATCGAAGTTTGCACTTTGATTGCGTTAGTCATCGACGCTATTTTGCTTGGCATGGCAATCATGGCAAGAAAATAGCCGCTCCTACTTAGCTTAATAAGAACGGCTGATTTTCAACTCTAAATTGAAATTAAGTTGGCCGCTTCCTATTCGCAGTAGGAAACCGCCCTTCTGATTTGCATTATAGCACGAAGCCCACAGTTCGTCAAGGGCTTCGTTTTTTGTTTTACCATGGTATTTACAATTTTCGACCAGCATGGTATAATAGGAACACGCTATGAGGGTGGCGACGGTTGTTCCCCGAAAGGGGGTGACTGTATGACAACGCTGGAGCTGATTGCATTGCTCAATTTGTTGTTCACAGTTATCTTTAAGGTTATTGACTACATAAAGAAATAACCGCCTCCTAAGGAAAGAAGCGGCGTTTCTACAAGCTGTAAACTTGACTTTGGGACGACCGCCGTCTGACCACGGGAGCCACCCTTATAGCAAAGATTATAGCACGAAGCCCACGCTTAGTCAAGGGGCTTCGTTTTTTATTTTGCCTGCTTATTGTACAACTTCCACAAAAGAAAAAAATATTTTAGTCCAAAGTCTAAAAAGCGCTAAATGTACGTTGACAAACATGGGTTAGTCAATTATAATAAAAATGCACACTTTTAGCGGCTGATTTTGTATGTTTTGAACATATAGTCATTAAAATGTGTGATAATCAACAAAAAGAGAGGGAGTTGTACATGAACAAGAACGGTTTCGAGGACCGCAGCGAGGACCGCCGCGTGCGCAAGAGCAAGAAGGCGCTGGAGGAAGCGCTGATTCGCCTGCTGGCCAAAAAGACCATCACCGAGATCACCGTCACCGAGCTGACCGAGGAGGCGGACATCCACCGGGGCACCTTCTACAACCACTACAAGGACACGATGGATTTAAAAATTCAGACCGACCGCGACATTGCCGCCCAGCTGACCGAGCTGCTCAGCTCTGTGCCGGAAAGCGCCTTGAAGGACGGCCCCTACCCGCTGCTGAACAAGGTGCTGCAATATTTTGAGGATCACCGCGACATTGCAAAGATGCTGGTCAGCGAGAGCGGCTCGCCCCATCTGTTAAAGGAGCTTTGCGCCAGCATCAGCGAGCGCTGCATGGGCGGGGCGTTTCGGGATCAGTCGCGCTACAGCAGCCGGTACGCCACAGCGGGGATGCAGGGGATGATTGTCACCTGGGTGGAGGACGGCATGCGGATGCCCGCGGGAGAGATGGCGCAGATGATTGAGCGGATGATGGGCAGCAGCCAGCCGCAGGCAGCATATAACCCCCTATATAAATAGGAAGAAAACAGAATCAAAAGGACAGAGGGAAGCAGGCTGAAGGGCCTGTATTTATTTTTGCATATCGATGCATAAAAATACAGAAAAAATGTATATTAAATCACATAAAATGGAGAAAGAGTTTTATTAAACGACACTTTACCCGGTGTAATGTCGGGTAATAGTTTGGACAAAAAGCAAAAAGGGCGCGGCTGAGACAATTGGCGGACAGGTAACAAAACTGTCATTTTTGGGCCGGCAGGCGGGAGAGAAAAGGGCTTGAAAAAGCCCTATTTTTTATGATTTTGTAATTTTCTTCGAGATATACGACACTTAACAAAAATGTTGTCCACTAACTGGTATTGCGGCTTTTACCATTTTGAGATATACTAGTGTCAGACAAAGGAAATGTGTGGAGCATTTCCCAAGTCAGAAAAAACCGGTTTTGGAAAAATGTATATTTATCCAAAATCCAAAATTATTTTAGGAGGAAGAAAGACTATGAAAAAAGTACTTTCCGTAGCATTGGCTTCTGCTATGGTACTTGGCATGGGCGCGAACGCTTTCGCCATTTCCTACAGCACTGGCTCCAATCAGGAAGCAGACTGGCCGGATAACTTCCAGTTCGACGGCGAGCTGTTTGTAACCAACAAAGATGGCGACCTCATCAAGGAAGCTTCCACCGCTCTGAACGACAACGAGTCTGTTGACTTCGAGCCAGGTGACGTTATCTGGATGCCTCTGTATGCTGATGACCAGGTTATCTACGATTCTTATTATGAGGCAGGAACTTCCGATAAGGATCAGGTTAGCAGTGTTCAGATCGAGGCTGCTGATTTGGAGAATGATTTGAGTGAAGGTTGGACAGTTGCTAAAGTAGGTAACAATAAGTATTGTGGCCTGAAAGCAGAGCCTTTTGATGGTTTGCAGAAAGATCAAGTGCTGGTAGCAACTGGAGAAACCAAGGTATTTACTGATGATCATGACGATGTAGGCGTTAAAGCAGGTGTCGCATATGACCTTTATACAGTAGTTAAAGGTGATTTCGAAATCCCGTCTACTATTGATTATGATGGTGACTCCAGAACCGTTAAAGAAAACAGTGCAAAATACTATGTAGGTGCCAACAAGGTGTCTAGAGACGAGTTCAAGCTGGCTATTTTGAACGGTGATGCTGATGCTTATGTAACTGTTACTATCGAAGAGGAAGAGGGCAAAGATGCTGTTGTTGGCAAGCCTGTTGATACCAGAGATACTATCGACTACGGTCACTACACTGGCAACATCGACAAGAACTGGTCCATCAACCTGATCGAAAAATCCACCGGCGTTGCTGAGCTGATCGAAAAGGCTGAGCTGTACAAAGCTACTACCACCGATGTTGCTTCCTACGCTAGATATGGCGCAGACATCACCACCAACTCTGTATTCCTGAAGGTTACTCTGAAGGATGAGTGGAAGAGCGTTGACGAAGAGACTCTGACCTACTACGTATACGTTGCTGACAACGATTCCGGCGAGCAGACCAACGAGGTTTGGGTATCCGGTACCTATGTAAACAACGATTGGGAATATGTAAACTTTGACTGGACCAACGACGCTTCCGTAGCAAAACTGTGGAAAGTTAAGAAGGGCGAAAACGGCACCGCTGTATTCGATTTCGCTGACAAAGCATTCTTCACCGTTAAGATGTACTCCGGCGAGTCCATGTACCTCGACCTGTCCACCGCTTACGACAAAGCAATCGCTGGCGAGATGGATGCTGAGGCTGACTCCTTCTACAAATTCGACAACGACAACGCTAACTTCTCCAGAACTGGCGAACTGATCATCGTTACCGACGACTCCTCCCTGGTTCCTTACGAAATCGACGAGGACGGCAACTTTGTAGAGGTTGACGCTAAATACGTTGAGGACTACGCTATCGCTCACACCAACAAGAAGGTTGATGGCTTCGTATTCAACACCAAGACTCTGGGCAACTACGTTCTGTCCACCGAGGAACTCGGCCAGGAAGAGCAGCCTGCAAAAGAGACTCCTGCTGAGCCTGTAACTCCTTCCGAGCCAACCACCGAGACCCCTTCCACCAGCAAACCAAACCCGGAAACCGGCGCTGAGGACTTTGTAGGTCTGGCTGTTTCCCTGGCAGTTGTTTCTGTAGCTGCTGCTGGCGCTCTGGCTCTCAAGAAATAAGTTATCTGATTAACTTGCTTCTTTAACCAAGCACGAAAAAACCCACGCCGCAAGGCGTGGGTTTTTTGTTGCCTTTTTGAAGAAAAAGCGTGGCAAAAAAAAAGCGCCCGCTTGACAAGGGATGCTTTCAGTTTGTGAACAACAAAGCCGGGCGTTGCATCCCTCGAGAATCGACAAGGTCGATTCTCACCAAGCCAGAAAAAAGCGTCCGCTTGACGCGGGAAAATTTGCGTGATATAATAAAAGCCAAGAAGGTGGCCGCCCGCTGCAACGGGCGGTCTCCCCCTATAATCGTTATAGTTGAAGAAAGACCGCGCTATTACTTAGGGTGCGGTTATTTCTTTAATGTCAGGTTTAAGACACCAAAGACAACCGTCGCAATCAAGGTAAGAAGTGCGTAAACTTCCATCGCTGTCATGCCGGCCACCTCCCCTCGTCTCGAGGTAGGGGAACAACCGCTGCCACCTTCTGGCATGAGGATATTATACCATAATTCGACAAGGTTGTAAACTAAAAAAGCGCGGGCGCTTTGGTGTGGTATAATGATACTACAGGGTTGGACGGATCCCGGGGCTAGCGGGAAACGGTCAACTAAGTAATAAGTTTTCTTGAAATTGCCGTTTCCTTATGTTAGTCTAGGGGACGGCTATTTTCTTGTCATTTTATAGACAAGTCCAATAACCGCGACGATGAAAGAACAGGTGGAGATGATCACCTGGATGATCGCGCACCATTCGCTCACTGTCATGCAGTCACCCCCTCTCGGAGTTGACCGCCCGTCCATAATGAGTATTATACCATAATTCGACAAACTTGTAAATCTCGACAAAGCATTCCCGTCCCGATGTTAAGGGGCGGTTATTTTTTTGTGCAAAATGGGGGTTTTGCTTGCTAGGACTGTGACAAAGAGATATAATAAGAAAAAAGGGGGAAAGGACTATGGCAAGAAGAAGGAAAAAACGCAGAAAGCCATTTCGCGTGCCGGCAGGATTTGCGCGGAAGGATTTGAAATCGCGAGTTTTGTACATCCTGCACCGGCAAAAGGGAGAGCCGCTGGAGGTAAACGCGCTGGAGGCGCAGGCACAGGTCAAGCGTGACCAGCACGAGGGCTATGTGCAGCTGCTGTCGCAGATGGAACAGTCCGGGGAAATCTGGCGGCGGCGCAACTCAGTGGCCTTGACCGACGGACAGAAGTTTGTGAAGGCGCGGATTGTTTCGATCAATGAAAAATTCGGCTTTGCCCGTCCGGAACCGAAGGAGGGAGAGGCGCCCATCACCGGCCGCGACCAGGATATCTATCTTCGCCGCAAATACATGCTGGGCTGTATGCCGGGCGATGTGGTCATGGTGCGCCTGGTCCCACAGCGGACCGAAGGGGAGAAGCGGGAAGGCTCGGTGGCAAAGGTGCTGCAGCCTAATCAGGAGCCCTTCACCGGCGTTGTGGTGCGCCAGCCAGACGGATATTTTGTGCGGCCGGACCGGCTGATCCACTTTTTGATGGAGGTGGAAAAGGGCTGTCTCAACGGCGCCAAAGAAGGAGACAAGGTGCTGGTCAAAATCGCCAGCCGGGCGCAGCGACATTCCTTCCATAAGGTTGAGATTGTGCAGACCTTCGGCGATGGACAGTCGGCGCAGGTCTGCTGCCATGCGGTGCTGGCAAGCTACAATGCGCGGCTGACCTTCGACGAGGAGACGATGGCGCAGGCCAGAAAGATTGCCGAAGAAGGTGTGCCGTTGTCGGAGCTGACCGACCGCATGGATTTGACCGGGATGGACATCTTCACCATCGACTCAGCCGACAGCAAGGATTTGGACGATGCGGTTTCCTTGCAGCGCGACGACGAGCACTGGTATCTTGGCGTCCACATCGCCGATGTCAGCCACTATGTCCGTCCGGGTACGCCGCTGGATCTGGAAGCTTACCGCCGCGGCACCAGTATCTATTACGCC
>OMGA01000892.1_pt1 | contig 11447 bp, 10 predicted proteins | sample 1674211 | NCBI WGS metagenome assembly OMGA01 (sample SAMEA103958152, study PRJEB25191) | human gut metagenome | biome: human-associated habitat [ENVO:00009003]; feature: intestine environment [ENVO:2100002]; material: feces | place: Germany | collected 2013/2015
CAACGGGGCGGGGATCCGCCCGCGACATCCCCGCCCCTTCCGTCCCGTCCGCCCGGCGGGCTATCCGTTCACCCGGGCATGATCCGCCAGGAACTGCGCCAGCCCGCTCTCCGTGAGCGGATGGCGGAGCAGCCCCTTGATCGCCGAGAGCGGGCAGGTCGCCACATCGGCTCCGGCATCGAGACACTGGATGATATGGCGCGTGTGGCGGATCGAGGCCGCCAGCACCTGCGTCCGGAACCCGTAGGTCCGATAGACGCGGACGATATGCGCCACCAGCTCCACGCCGCCCTCGACGCCCGCGCCGATCAGGAAGACCATCAGACCAAGCTCCCGGAAGGTCTCCAGGACCTTCTTGCTCGGCATGAGATCGGCCCGGCCGAAGTGGCCGAAGTGGCCGAACACCAGCGAGACCAGCAGCGCGCCGCCCGTCGTGGTGAGCGAGAAGAAATTGAAAAACTTCACCGAGCCCAGCAGAATGCCGAACACCGCCGCGATGGCGAAGGGCGTGAAGCCGAAATCGTCGAACTCCAGCAGCTTTCCCTTGAACTTGGCGACGTCGCTGGTCTCCACATGGGTGATCTTGCGGCGTTCCTCGTCCAGATCCGCGTGCACGACGCGCGGCATCAGCTGCACGAACAGCACGACGCCGATGACGCCGAAGAGATACGCGATGCCGTAGCCGACCGTGACCGCGTCCTGATACTGGGCGGCGACGGCCTCCTTTGTGGCGGAAAACGCCGGGGTCGAGGTCAGCGAGCCTGCGAGCAGGCCGGAGATCATGGCCGTCAGCTGACCCGGGTCATAGCCCGGCTGCCCGGACTCGATGGCCCGGCCGACGAGCAGGCACAAAATCGCGGTGAGGCCGCCGGAGAGGATGATCACCACGCCCAGCAGCACGTAGGACTTGAAGTTGTGCTTCATGTTCTTGAAGAAGTTCGGCCCGGCGATAAAGCCGACCGAGGTCACGAAGAACACGAGGCCCAGGTTTTCGATGATCTTCAGCGCCTGCGAGGCGTAGTTGATCTTTTCGATGACGAAGCGGGAATTGAAGTGTGTGCCGAAAAACGCGCCGTAGACCAGCGCGATGACAAAGACGCCGGCCGTGCCGAGGCTGATCCCCTTGATGGTGATCCGCCCGAGCAGATAGCCGACCGCGGCGATCCCGAAGGTGGAGAGCATCAGGAAATTCGCAGCGTTGATGGAAGCAGTCATCTTTTTTCTCCTCTTATTTTCTCCTGGGAAGCGCTGCATCGGGGGAGATGCAGCGCTTCTTCGGTTTATTTGACAGGATGGATCTTTCTTGCATAGTCGGGCAGCAGCTGCGGCGAGGGACGATGGTCCGATACGCCCGCCTGCTGCTTTTCTGCTTCAAACGCAGCCACATGGCTGAGCGTCAGCACGCCGACGGTGACGGACTTCGCCTTCTCGGCGGCGTGCTGGCCCGCGTTGCGGCCGAAGACGATCACGTCGAGCAGGCTGTTGCCCATCAGGCGGTTGCGCCCGTGGATGCCGCCGACGACCTCGCCTGCCGCAAACAGGTTCTCCACGTCGGTCTGGCCGTCGGGGGTGATGTGCAGACCGCCGTTCTGGTAGTGGAGCGTCGGATAGACGAGGATCGGCTCGGTGCGGATGTCGATGCCGTGCTTGGCAAACATGCGCATCATGGCCGGGATCCGCTTTTCGATCGTGCCCTTGCCGTTTTTCAGCTCGATCATCGGCGTGTCGAGCCAGACGGCCTGCCCGGCCGGGGTCCTGACGCCCTTGCCGCGCTCGGTGCATTCGCGGATGATGGAGGCCGCGGCCACGTCGCGCGTCTCGAGCGGGTTCATAAAGACCTCGCCGTCCGCGTTCACGAGCATCGCGCCGACAGAGCGGACCTTTTCCGTGACCAGCGCGCCGTAGATCTGCGCGGGGTAGGCCGCGCCCGTGGGATGATACTGCAGCGTGTCGGGGTAGAGGAGCTTCGCGCCCGCGCGGTAGCCGAGGACAAGACCGTCGGCCGTCGCGCCGTAGTGGTTGGAGGTGGGGAAGCCCTGATAGTGCAGCCGCCCTGCGCCGCCGGTGGCGAGAATGACGGTCTTCGCCTTCGCGACCAGCAGCTCCTTCGTCTCCATGTTCAGAAGGATCGCACCGGCGCAATGGCCGTTTTCGTCCTTGATGAGCTCGATGGCGGAGGTGAAGTCGACGACGGGGATGCCGCGGTTGAGGACCTCGTCGCGCAGCGTGCGCATGATCTCGGCACCGGAATAGTCCTTGGCCGCGTGCATGCGCTTGCGGGAGGTGCCGCCGCCGTGGGTCGTGATCATGGTGCCGTCCGGCGCCTTGTCAAATTCCACGCCGAGCCCGGACAGCCACTGGATGGCCTCCGGCGCGTCCATGACGAGCTTGTACAGAAGATCCTTCTGCGCGGCAAAATGGCCGCCGCCGTAGGCGTCGAGGAAATGCTGGGCAGGGGAGTCGTTGGGCTTGTCGGCGGCCTGGATGCCGCCCTCGGCCATCATGGTGTTGGCGTCGCCCATGCGGAGCTTCGTGACGACCATGACCTTCGCACCGGCCTTGTCGGCCTCGATGGCGGCCGAGCAGCCTGCGCCGCCGCCGCCGATGATGAGAACGTCCGTCTCGTAATCGGGCTTCGTGAGGTCAAACTGCTCGTGCAGGACGCGCGATTCGCCCTCGAGCAGGTCGGCCAGCTCCAGCGGGACCTTCTGGCCCTTGTTGGGGCCGAAGCGCAGCTCGGTGAACTGCTCGGTGCGGTAGTCGGGATGGAACTTCTTGAGCAGCGCGTCCTTTTCGTCCGCGGTCATGCGGCGGGGGTCCAGCTTGATGTTTTCTTCGCGGGCTGCTTCCACCTTGCGGATGGAGGCGAGCATGTTGGGATCCTGATACATGATATGCGTCCTCCTTACTTCTCGATCTCGCGGTGGTTGTAGAGCTCTTTGATCGCGTCGAGCGGTTTTTCCATCAGGCTCTCGATAAGCGCCTCAAATTTGCCGTCCTTGACCTCCTGCACGCGCGCGTCGAGATGCTCGCAGTGCGGGGCGATATATTTGCCGTTCAGACGGCGGGCCAGCATCGCCACCTGCGGGTGGGAGATCCCGGCGGGACAGCGGGACGAGCAGACGCCGCACATGACGCAGTCGAACGACTCCTCGGCGCACTTGTCAAACTCGCCGCGCTGGGCGTAGGCGATGTACTGCATGACGTTCAGCACCTGGGTGCAGGCCTTCGTGCAGGCGTTGCAGCCGACGCAGGCATAGATCTCGGGGTACAGCTGCATCATGACCGTCTGCGTGGGCTTCAGCTTCTCCATGTCGTAGACTTCCTTGACCAGCGGGAAGAACGGGAGCGTCGCCACGTACATGTTGTTTTCCACGCGCGTCGAGCACGCGAGGCAGGCCTTCAGCTCCCGGTCGCCCGCGATGCGGTAGATCGTCGCGCACGCGCCGCAGAAGCCGTTGCGGCAGCCGCAGCCGCGCACGAGCTGATAGCCGGAATACTCCATCGCTTCCATGATGGTCAGACTGTCCGGCACCTCATATTTCTTGCCGAACAGGAAAACCGTCACCATATTTTCCATACCTGTTCTCCTTTAATACTCATTCGGCAGCTCGTCGAGCTGATCGAAGCGGAACACCGGGCCGTCCTTGCAGACGTATTTGTCGCCGATGTTGCAGCGGCCGCATTTGCCGAGGCCGCATTTCATCTTGAGCTCCATCGTGGTATAGACCTGCTCGCGGGCGAAGCCCAGCTCCATGAGACCCGCAAGGGTAAACTTGATCATGATGGGAGGGCCGCACATGACGACGGTCTTGTCGGTCGTGAAGCCGAGCTCCTTGACGTAGTTCGGCACGAAGCCGACGTGCCCGTCCCACTCCGGCTGCTCGCGGTCGATGGTGAGATGGACGTTGATGCCGTCCTCCTGGCACCAGACGTTCTCGATCTCCGGGAAGTCGACCAGATCCTCTTTCGAGCGCGAGCCGTAGACGATGTCGATCTTTCCGTAGCGGTCACGGTAGTGGCGGCAGTAGTTGATGACCGAGTGCAGCGGGGCAAGACCGATGCCGCCCGCGATGAACAGCAGGTCCTTGCCCGCAAAGGCGGTGTCGACCGGGAAGCCGTTGCCGTAGGGGCCGCGGACGGTGATCTGCTGGCCGGGCTCCATGGCGTGGAGCCATTCGGTCACGCAGCCGCATTTTTTGATGGAGAACTCCACATATTCCTCCAGCGTGGGGCTGGACGTGATGGAGAACAGCGCCTCGCCGACGCCCGGCACGGAGAGCATGGCGCACTGGCCGGGGATGTGGACGAAGGGCTTTTTGCCGTCGAGGCCGACCACGCGGAAGGTCTTGACGTCGGGCGTGTCGACGCGGATATCCGTGACGACGGCGAGATTGGGGATCAGCGGATCAGGTCTCATGTTGTTTCCTCCCCAAGCGTTTTGACGACTTTGACGATGTTCATGTGGATCGGGCACTTCGCCAGGCACCGGCCGCAGCCGACGCAGCCGAAGATCCCGTCGTTGTTATCCGGGAAATAGACCAGCTTGTGCATAAAACGCTGGCGGAAGCGCTCGAGCTGGGTCGGGCGCGGCTGACCGGCGGACATCTTGGTGAAGTCCGAGTACATGCAGCTGTCCCAGCAGCGGAAGCGGCGGACGAGCTTGCCGGAGTCGAATTCCTTGATGTCGTAGCACTGGCAGGTCGGGCAGACGAAGGTGCACGTGCCGCAGCCGAGGCAGCTTTCCGAGAGCTGCTTCCATTCCGGCCGGTCAAAGAGCGCTTTCGTCTTCCCCGCGCCGACGGCGGACAGATCGAGGCTTGCCAGCGGCAGCTTTTTGAGGATCGCGCGCGTCTGCGCCTGCTGGGCTTTGACGGCTTCGTCGCCGGCGTCCTCGAGCATGGAGAGCTTCGCGGTCAGCGCCTCGCCCTTTTCCGTGTTGGCCTGCCAGTAGAGCGCCGCTGCGTCCATCCAGCAGCTGACGTCGCCCTGCGGCTGCGCCGGATCGACGCCGAAGGCCTGACAGAAGCAGGTCTCCTCCGGCCGGGTGCAGGCCAGGGTCACGACGGTGCCGTGCGCGCGGCGCGCGGCGTAATAGGTGTCCTGCGGCTCGGAGAGGAAGACGCGGTCGAGGATCGCAAAGCTCCTTGCGTCGCACGCGCGCACGCCAAAGAGGACGAAGGGCTCCGCCGGGTCGCGCGTCTCAACGAGATCGAGCTGCTTGCCCGTCACGCGGAAGCCGACGAGGTTTTCCACCTGCGGGAAGAACAGATCCTTGGCCGAGCGGACGGTATTGAGCTTTTTCGTCAGCTGCAGCCCCTCGCGCCAGAGCGTGAAATTCGCCTGACCGGCTGCGTCGTCCGCAGGGATATAGAGCTTCTGCTCCGCCGCGAGCGCGGCGAACAGAGCGGGAAGCTTCGAAAGCAAAAGCTGTTTCATTGCGCACCTCCCCGTTCATACACGACGGACGGCTCACAGTCGTCCTTGCGGAAGTCCATGAGCGGCGGGCGGGAATCAAAATCCGCGCCGGCCTGATATTCGCCGTAGAGCTCGTTGATGTCTTTGATGAACTTGCGGTTGAGCAAGTGCAGCGGGATATGCTGCGGACAGACGCGCGAGCATTCGCCGCAGTCGGTGCAGCGGGAGACGACGTGGAACGCACGGATGACGTGGAACATGTTTTCTTCAAAGGAATCGGCGATGGCCTTGTTTTCAAAGCCGGAATCGTGGTTGTCAAACACGCATTTTTCGCACGAGCACGCCGGACATACGTTGCGGCACGCGTTGCAGCGGATGCAGCGCGAGAGCTCGCCGCGCCAGAATGCGTAGCGCTCCTCCGGCGTCATCGCCTCGAGCTTTGCGACCTCGTCAAAGCGGCCGCAGTCCGGATCCTCCTCGCCCTGTTCGCCGAGCAGCTCGTCAAAGCAGACGATCTTTTTGCTCTTGCAGGTCCTGCATTTGAGCAGCAGCGCGTCGGCTTTCCTGACGGTCTCGTCGCCGTAGATGGTGGCGAGCTTCAGCTCTTCGCCGTCTTCCGTGACGGCGGTCACACCGGCGGCGCCCAGGGTCTTGATGGCCTCCATGTCGCACATGCCGTCGCACTGCACGCCGACGGCGTAGACCCTCTCACGCAGGATGCGGTGTTCCTTCAGAAGCTGGACGAAGGAATAGCTGTCGCACGGCTTGAGGAACACGGCGGCCTTGCCGCCCTTGCGCGATTCCGCGATCAGGTATTTGGACAGATTCGCGCCCGAGAAGACGCTCCAGACGAAGTTCTGCTCCACATCCTCCGCGCTCGTGAACGTCGAGGGGGTCAGATCGTAGAAGAACTCGCCCGCGCGCCAGCCGATGACGCGGTCAACGGTCTGATCCTTTAGCAGCTGGATGGCTTTTTCTTTTACTCCTTGCATCTCAGATCCTCCAGTCTGCGGTTCTCGCCGAGCTTCGTGATGGTCTCGGCGAATTCATTCATGGTCTTGGCGAATTTCGCGCCCTCGGCCGCCGAGACCCACTCGACCCGCGTGCGCTCGCGCTCGATGCCGAGGAAGTCCAGCATGGAGAACAGCAGCGTCATGCGGCGGCGGGCATAGTAGTTGCCGGTGGTGTAGTGGCAGTCGCCCGGGTGGCAGCCGCAGAGGATCACGCCGTCCGCCCCGCGCTGGAACGCGCGGAGGATGAACATCGGGTTCAGCCTGCACGAGCAGGGGATGCGGATGATCTTCACATTGGCCGGATAGCTCAGCCGGTTCGTGCCGGACAGATCGGCGCCCGCGTAGGAGCACCAGTTGCAGCAGAACGCCACGATCGTGGGCGTCCACGTTCCGTTTACCTGCATATCGCATCCACCTCCGCCATGATTTGCCGGTTCGAGAAGCCCTTGAGGTCCATCGCGCCGGACATGCACGCCACCGTGCACGCGCCGCAGCCCTGACAGACCGCCGGGTTGACCTGCGCCACGCGCCGCACGAGCGTCGTGCGGTTCGGGCCCCGGAATTCCTTGTCAATGTACGTGATCGCGCCGTAGGGGCAGACCTTTTCACAGTTGGAGCAGCCGTTGCACATCATCTCATCCGGCTGCGCCACGCACGGGTTGCAGGTCAGGCTGTCCTTGCACAGAAGGCCGATGACCTTCGCCGCCGCGGCGGACGCCTGCGCGACCGTCTCGGGGATATCCTTCGGCCCCTGGCACATGCCGGACAGGAACACGCCTGCCGTCGGGCTTTCGACCGGGCGGAGCTTCGGATGGGCCTCGGTGAAAAAGTCGTTGGTGTCCATGGAGGCCGTCAGCATCGTAGCGAGCGGCCGGGCGGACTTGTCAGGCTCGATGGCGGCCGCGAGGACGACCATGTCGGCGTCGATGTGCAGCTGCCGGTTCTCGAGCAGGTCGGACGCCTGCACCTTGAGCTTGCCGCCCTCCGGCGTGACCTTGCCGACCATGCCCTTGATGTAATGCACGCCGTACTGCTCGACGGCGCGGCGGTAGAACTCGTCAAAGTTTTTGCCGGGGGTCCGGACGTCGATGTAGAAGACGTACACGTCGGTGTCCGGGTATTTTTCGCGGCAGAGCATGGCGTGCTTCGCCGTGTACATGCAGCAGATCTTGGAGCAGTAGGGCTTGCCCTTCTCCACGCCGTCACAGCGGGAGCCGACGCACTGGACGAAGACGATGGTCTTCGGGTGTGTGCCGTCGGACGGGCGCAGGAGCGTGCCGCTCGTCGGGCCTGCGGCGTTCATGAGGCGCTCAAATTCCAGGCTCGAGACGACGTCCGGGCTCTGGTTGTAGGCGAATTCATCGAATTTGGAAAGGTCGATGGGGTTGAAGCCCGTCGCGGCGACGATGGCGCCGTATTCCTGCTCGATGAAGGTGTCGGTCTGCTTGTAGTCGATCGCGCCGGCGGAACAGACCTTTGCGCACACACCGCACTTGCCGTTTTTGAGCATGTTGCAGTAGTTCGGGTCGATGGTCGCGACCTTCGGCACGGCCTGTGCGAAGGGGATATAGATGGCGCGGCGGTTGTCCATGCCGAGGTTGAATTCGTTCGGGACCTTCTTCTGCGGGCACTTCTCGGTGCAAAGTCCGCAGCCGGTGCAGACGTCTTCCTTGACGAAGCGCGCTTTGCGGCGGATCTTCACGTGGAAGTTGCCGACGAAGCCGCCCACGGATTCGATCTCGGAGTAGGAATAGATGTGGATCTTCTCGTTCTGTGCGCAGTCGACCATCTTCGGGGTCAGGATGCACGCGGCGCAGTCGAGCGTCGGGAAGGTCTTGTCGATCTGGGTCATCTTGCCGCCGATGGTCGGCTGCTTTTCCACGATATCGACCTCAAATCCGGCCTCGGCGATGTCGAGCGCCGTCTGGATGCCAGCGATGCCGCCGCCGATGACGAGCGCCCGCTTGGTCACGGGACTGCTGCCCGCGGTCAGCGGCGCGTTCAGATGTACCTTGGCGATGGCGGCCCGGCCGAGGATGATGGCCTTTTCCGTGCCCGCCTCCTTGTCCTTGTGGATCCAGGAGCACTGCTCGCGGATGTTGGCGATCTCGACCATATAGGGGTTGAGACCTGCTTTTTCACAGGTCTTGCGGAACGTCTGCTCGTGCATTCTGGGGGAGCACGAACAGATGACTACGCCGGTCAGCCCGTATTCGTGGATCTTCTCCTGGATCATCTGCTGGCCGGTCTGGGAACACATGTACTGATAATTGGTGGAGAAAACAACGCCCGGCTCTTTTGCAAGCGCCTGCGAGACTCTTTCCACGTCGACGGTCGCGGCAATGTTGCTGCCGCACCAGCATACGAAGACGCCGATCCTCTGCATTGCGTTCCCTCCTTACTTTTTATATTTGCGGAACGCCGCGGCAATGGCCTGCTGCGGCAGCTCCCCGTCGAGAATTTCCGGGATGCGCTCGGGCTTCAGATGGTCCATGCCCTGCTGGCGTTCGACTGCATTGCGCACGGCCTCGATGAGCTTCGCGGGCTCGACGTTTCTGGGACAGCGCTCGACGCAGGCAAAGCAGCTCAGGCAGGTGTAGATGCCTTTGGAGCTTAAAAGCTCCTCGATCCGCCCGTTTTCGACCATGGAGACGAACTGGTGCGGATGGTATTCCATCTCGTCGTACGCCGGGCAGCTCGCCGAGCATTTGCCGCAGCGCATGCACTTTCTGGGGTTCACGCCGGAGATGCGGGTGACGGTGTCGATCATGTTCTGGTTGTTCATGCGTCCTCCTCCCCGCAGCCGAGCGCCTCGGCCAGCAGCTCTGTGAAGTAGACGACCGGGAGCCTGCCGTCCGTGTTGTGCAGCAGATTATAGCTGCACAGGGGACATGCCGTGATCAGCAGCTCCGCGCCCTGCGCGCTTGCGTTGTCCATGATCTTCTGCGCCTGTTTGGCGGCGTAGGCCTTGTTTTCCACGGCCATATAGCCGCCGCAGCATTCGTTGCGCTGCGCGTAGATGACGGGCTCGGCGCCGATGGCGCGGATGAAGTCCTCGAGCATTTTCGGGTTCTCCGGGTCGTCAAACTGCATCTCGCGGCTCGGGCGCAGGAGCATGCAGCCGTAATACGCGCCGATCTTCCGGCCCGTGAGGGGCTTTACAACGGCTTTGCGGACATTGTCCCAGCCAATCTCGTCGCGCAGGACCTCGAGATAGTGCAGAACCTTCGTCTCGCCGGCGTAGGGCGTCTCGGGTTTTAAGTAGTTGTTGACCTTCGTGCGGATCTCGTCATTGTGCTGCATGTCGCCGTTCACGCGCTTTAAGACGTGGTGGCAGGCGGAGCACAGCGATACCAGCGGCTGGCCCGCGTCGCGGGCCGCCATCAGCGCGCGGACGGAGGCGAGCCGCGTGGCGATCTCATCGTTTGATTGCGGATAGACCGCGCCGCAGCACTGCCATTCCGGGATCTCGCACAGCGAAAAGCCGAGCTTTTCCGCGGCGAGCCGCCCGGCCTTATCCAGCTGCGCGCCCTTGGTTTTGAGCGTGCAGCCGGGGAAATAGCTGTAATTCATCTTACCACCCCATCAGATCATGTTCTCCGGGTGGAACACCTCGTCGAAGCGTTCGGCCGTCAAAAAGCCGAGGCTGACGCAGGCTTCCTTGAGAGAGATGTTTTCCTTGTATGCCTTTTTGGCGGTCTTGGCCGCGTTTTCGTAGCCGATGTACGGGTTCAGCGCCGTGACGAGCATCAGGGAGTTGTGGAGATTGTGCTCCATCTTCTCGCGGTTGGCGCGGATCCCGACGGCGCAGCGGTCGTTGAACGAGACGATGGACTCGGCCAGCAGCCGCGCGGACTGCAGGAAGTTGTAGATGCAGACCGGCATGAAGACGTTCAGCTCAAAATTGCCCTGCGAGGCGGCCATCGACACGGCCACGTCGTTGCCCATGACCTGCACGGCGACCATCGTCACGGCCTCGCACTGGGTCGGGTTGACCTTGCCGGGCATGATGGACGAGCCGGGCTCGTTTTCGGGGATGAAGATCTCGCCGAGACCGTCGCGCGGGCCGGAGGCCAGCCAGCGCACGTCGTTGGCGATCTTCATCATGTCGGCGGCCAGCGCCTTCAGCGCGCCGTGGGCAAAGACGATCTCGTCCTTGCTGGTCAGCGCGTGGAATTTGTTCTGCGCGGTGCAGAAATCCTTGCCGGTGAGCGCCGCGATCTCGGCTGCGACGGTCGTGTCGAAGCCCTTGGGCGTGTTGAGGCCGGTGCCGACGGCGGTGCCGCCGAGGGCGAGCTCCTTGAGGGGCTTTACGGCCAGCAGCAGCATCTCGCGGTCGCGCTCCAGGCTCGTTCTCCAGCCGGAGATCTCCTGCGGGAAGGAGATGGGCGTCGCGTCCTGCAGATGGGTGCGGCCGGACTTTACCACGCCCTCGTGCTCCGCCTCCAGCCGGCGGAACGTCGCCGTCAGCGTGTCGATGGCGGGGATGACCTTATCCTCGATCGCACAGACGGCCGCGATGTGCATCGCGGTCGGGAAGGTGTCGTTGGACGACTGGGACATGTTGATGTCGTCGTTCGGGTGCAGGAGCTTTTTGCCCGCGATCTCGTTCCCGCGGTTGGCAATGACCTCGTTGCTGTTCATGTTGGACTGCGTGCCGGAGCCGGTCTGCCAGACGACCAGCGGGAAGTTGTCCAGCAGCTTGCCGGAGATGACCTCGTCGGCGGCCTGCTCGATGCCCCTGGCCTGCCTCTCGGTGTCCATAAGCGCACGCAGCACGTTCATGTCCGCTTCGGTCTCAGCCTTCAGCCGTTCACGCAGCTGCTCAAATTCGCGCTCCGCGCGCTCGGCGGCAGCGGCGTCTTGTTGCGCCTTTTTTGAGCTTTTTGGCAAAGGGTCCACCTCCCCGCAAGTAATTATTACAGGTGCATAATAGCACAAAGTAAATTATAGTTCAACCTTTAAATAGCGATTTTTTTCACAAAGTTGCGGCCGTTTTAAATATACTTATTATAG
>OMGA01000896.1_pt1 | contig 11413 bp, 2 predicted proteins | sample 1674211 | NCBI WGS metagenome assembly OMGA01 (sample SAMEA103958152, study PRJEB25191) | human gut metagenome | biome: human-associated habitat [ENVO:00009003]; feature: intestine environment [ENVO:2100002]; material: feces | place: Germany | collected 2013/2015
TATTCTTACGTTATCGAAGTTTGACGAAGCGTTTGCTTTCAGAGCGCTGTACAGCTGAGAATCGACACGGCTGCCGCTCGCTAAAATTTGATAAAGATAAATTTCACTTGAGCAGTCTATATTAGCGATATTAGCATTCGTGATACTTGCCAGCTGTTTAAGCAGAACACCGTCTTCTAAAATCAGCGTGTCAATTTTCAGCGTTTCAACATAGGAGGAGAAGTATGTGGCATTTAATTTCACATTCTGGCAAACTACGCTGACCTCTCCCGAGAAAGTAACAGTGCCGCCGTCCATGCTAAATCCATTTTCAACCCCAAAAGTACACTTACTGTCACTGCGTATAGTGATTTGGGTTCCGGATCCGTTAAAGCTATTGATATAGACACCAAAGCCGTTCATATCGACAGTAAGTTTTCCGCCGTTTACGTTAATGTCAGTATTTCTATCGAAGAAATCTCTGAGCATTTTCAGCGTACAGCCCTTGTTTTCGTTCTTTGCCGCAAACTCAAACGCTTCCGTAAGTTTTGTAAAGTATTTTACCGTTGTTCCGGTCTCACTCTTTACAGTGACTGCAGCATACATCTTTGCATTGCACTCGTTGCATACACCTTCCGCATTGATCTCACTGTGTGCACACTGATAACCGCAGCCGCACCTTCCTGTTTCGTCATACTCATGCTTGCTGTGGTCGATTACCGTAAGTGAATTATCGCTTTCCGAAACCTTGCTTGCGTCAAACAGCTTTCCGTCGCTTGTCGCAAACGCCTTGTTCTCGCCGAGCAGATCTTTCAGTGCCTTGCCCTCTGCGCTTACATCTATGCTGCTGAATGTACCGCTGTTTATAGTGACCGTACCTCCGCTGACGCTCAGCTTATTATAAGTACCGCCGTTTATAACAGTCTTGCCGCCGCTTACGCTGATACTGTCATCGTTGATAGTTATGTCATCAAACGTTACCGTGCCGCCCGTTACAGCTATGAGATATCCCACCGAGCTTCCAGGATACTTCGATAATGTACAGCCGTCATCTCCCGTGATCTTGACATTTCCGCCGCTTACTTTGATCACAGCAGATGCACTTCCCGTTTTCTTGAATAAAACGGTAAAGCTGCCCTGTGTGATCTCACAGTCTCTGTTCACACCTCTGTATAATTCTAATGTACAGCCGTTGTTCTCCTCAAGCTGTGCCGCTTCAAATGCTTCGGGCACATTGTCGGTATAGCATGCCTTGTCGCCGTTTGTTTTAACAAGTATCGCATTTATGCTGGCATCACATAACGAACAACGATAGTAATCATACTCGTCTGTCGTTAATGCGTCATACGGATGCGTACAGGTCGCCATTTCAAACTCGACATCATTCGTCACATACTCATATCCGTTCAGCTTGATAACAAGATGTGCCTTTACAGTGCCGTCAGTATCGGAAATTTCACTTGCATTTGCAAACGTAGATGAATTTCCGCCGAAGTCGCTCTCTCTTATTAAGGTATCGCCTATATAAACCGACTGTGACCTTATTGGCATCACTTACCGTGTATCCGTCGCTTGTCTTAACATTGAATTTAAATGAGATCTGCCGTGCACCTCCGCCGTTGCGGTACAGCACAGTCTTATTTGCTGTCGCCGTTGCGCTCTTTATCGGCGCTGTCCTTACTTCTACATTAGCTATATCCTGCTTTTCACGCTCTGCAATAGTAGACCAGATGCCGGAATCGATAAAACTCCAATAGGCATAGCCATCCGCAAGAAGCTGTCCTACGTTTCTGCCCTCGCCGTAAACCTGTAAGCTGTAGAATTGACCGCCTTTAATTACAGCGTTACCGCCGTCTTTAATTATGAAGTCAGAGAAAGTACCACCGTTGATTTCCGCATTGCTGCCGTTGCAAACGGCAACACGTTTTATTAAGCCACTGCCGTTAACGGTCAGCTTACCGCTCGTTACTTCTATGGAATACCATACATCAGTACCGGGTTGTGAGAGCCTTTTACCGTTCAGTTCAAGCGTAACATTGCCTGTAACAGCTATCGTATCTGTAATATCGTCCGTGATGTTCTTCTGCAGCGTTACAGTAGCCGTACCTACCTCGTTAGCCTTGGCAAAAGCGTCATAAATATCGCTGAACAGATCCGTCTCTTCGCCGCCGTTTGCCGTATAGCTTACAGTTGCAACGATTTCCTCATTGCAGTAAGGACAGGGATTACCGTCAAGCACATAACTGCCGCTTCCGTCCTTATGAACGCACTTTTCAACAAAAATTCTATCGGTTTTGGTCATGGTCTGAATAGCCTCGTATGTGTAAACAGTAATGCCATTCATACTATTGCCGAAAACTACGCTTCCACTCGCAATTGCCATACCTAAGCCTGTTTTGCAAGTGGTGCTGCCGAACTCGCCGGTTACGATAGAGATGCTACCGGACCCGTTGATATTCACGCTTAAAGAATCGGCTGTAACATAATTGATGACCGTGTCTCCGCCGTTAGCTTTCAGTGCATCAATATTTGCACCGTTTACAACAGTCTTTCCGCCATTTATTGACAGTTCTTTAATATAACTCTCGGCACTGTTTACTGCAAGCGCACCGCTTGTTAATGTTACACTTCCCAGCTTGATTTTACCGTCAATTGTAACCTTAGCGTCAGTTCCGTTAACTGTGATTCCGCTTATCAGAGTTTCTACATCGGCTTGTTTTACCGAAGAAGTGAAAGTCACGTCACCGCCGTTGACAGTGAACTGATAATATGCCTCTTTACCGTTAAAGTCAACAGTAAACTTACCGCCCGTCACGGTAATGGACGCAGGTACTCTTTCCGAAATCAGCTTTACAGTGCTGCCTTCGTTCTCCTGCGCCAGCTTTATGGCTCTATTAAGACCCGCATAGCCTAACGACTTGCCGTCAGCATCTACTACCTCGGCTTCTATCAATAAATCACATATACCGCAGAATACCAAACCGTCGGTTTCGTTATTAAAGCTATCCTCAGGGTGCGAGCAGGTCGCAAGTGTAAACTTAAGCACATTCGACTTATATTCGTATCCGTCACACTTAAGTACAGTGTAATATTCAACCTCACCGTCTTTCGCCGCATGCTTACCGATTTCCTGACAGTGTGCCATTATATTAGTGTACAATTTAGAATCTTTACTGCGATTATTGCCGTTTACATAGTCCGAATAGGTTACACCACTTGAACCGTCCGCCAATGTGTATGTAACATTGACGTTTAAATATTTATCTCCGTTACGGTATATAACAGGCGCTTCTTCGTCTGCCCACGCAATACTTGCGCTCTTTATCGGCGCTTCTTCTACACTCAACGGTTTATCGTTGTTATTCAAACTGCTATAAACGCTCTCTGCACGTTCTGCAATTGAAAGCCATGCACCGCCGTCCACTTTATAAGCATAACCGTCAGCCAGAACAGATTCAAGATTGCCGTTAAGTATCTCGATGTCGTTGAATTTACCGCCGCTGAGTTTTACGTTACCGCGAACGGACAGACCTCGTATAGTGCCGCCGCCTATTTCTGCGTTGCCTCCTTTTTTTACTGACACAGAATTGAAGTATCCACCGCCGTTAATGACTAATTTTGAGTTTTCATTAACGTAAATAGGTGTATCCATATCGCCATCGCCGTTTACAGTAAGCGTGCCACCGTCAGATACCGATATACGCGCTATGCCATAACGACCACCCAGTGTTTTACCGTTCAGTTCAAGCGTTACATTGCCCGTAACGGTAACGTCCCGTTTACTTTCGCTGTCTGTAATATCCTTATACAGCGTTATTGTAGCCGTACCTATCTCATTAGCCTTATCAAAAGCGTCATAAATATCACCGAACAGTTCTGTCTTTTCGCCGCCGTCTGTATAGCTTACGCTTGCGGCAAACTCAGAGTTACAGTATTTGCATATACCGCTGTCATTAAAGGCATAACTGCCGTCCTCATTCTTATGCTCGCACTTGGTAAACAGATAATAGCTTACAGTTTTGTTTTCGGAGTCAAAATTATTTTTTTCGGCTATATCGCTGTATAATAAAGCCTTTGCTGTTTTCTCAGCAGTCGGATCTGTCGGATTGTCGTAGCTTATCACACGCACACCGCTTGCGATTACGTCCTTTAATTTAAACTGTCCGAGATAAACATTGCCGTAAGTACCGCCGCCTATAGTAAGCTTTGCGTCAGTTGCGTCTTCGCTTACAAATAAATTATCAGCACCCACATAACTGTCAGCATTGACGCCTTCGCTGACAGTTACGGTACCGCCTGATATAGCAATACTATCAAATCCGGTGCTTGAGCCCTCAGGTAATGTAAGAGATCCGCTCTTCACATTAACCTTGCACCTGATGAACATATCGCCTTCAGCAATAACATCTGCACCGTCAATAGTTATTTTCCCTGCGTAAGGACCGAGGACATAATTATTATTCGTTGTGGCAGTGGCAATCGTAAACTGACCGCTTGACAGCGTAACCCCACTATTGATCTTACCGCTTGTTACAAGAGTGAAAACACAGCCCTTGTTTTCAGCCTTATCGGCATATAATAAGCCTTCCTCAATGCTGTCAAAATATTCGTCAGTAGTACCGTCGGCTGATGTCACCTTTGCATAAAGCACAGCACCGCACGCACACTTTGTATTTGTTTCGGTGTATGTATGAGTATGCTTTACAACCGTGACTTTTCTAATTCCTTTGCTGAGTGTCACCGCACTGCCGTCAACTATACTTTCGGGGAGATGTGTGACACTGTTTAAGGTCGCAAATGCATAACCCTTTGCAAGCAGATCGTTTACAGGTGTGCGGTTGCTTTCCTCGCCGCAGATGGTGTTGTACCTTCCGCCGTATAAAGCTACACCGCTTGCGTGTGCAATATAAACATTCTCAAATATGCCGCCGTATATTTCGACACACTTAGCACTGTTAATGACTAAATTGAGTACATCTGCGGCTGAACTGCCGCCGTCTGCAGTACCGTTTATAAGCGTACCGCCGTTTACACTAAAAGGTGCGTCTATGCATCCGTTGTAGGTGCTTTTCCTGCTGTCCTTAAGGTACAGCACACCACCGTTATTTACACTTATATCCGCCTCTCCGCCGAGTGAATATCCGTTCACATCGACAGTAACCGTTGCCTGACCGATTTCTACGCTCTGTGTGATCTCGCAGTGCTTATACAATGTCAGCGTACAGCCGTTGTTTTCCGCCGATAATGCCGCAGTAAAAGCATCGTCTATATTATCGAAATACTTCGCTGTTCCCGCACTCGAAATGCCCGCAGTAAGCTGATATTCGCAGGTAAGGCATACACCTGTTTTGCTGTCAACATCCGTATGACCGCACCGCTTACCGCAAATCGTACACTTGCCCGTTGTGCTGTCGTAACTGTGATCTTCATGTGGTATTACAATAACAGTTGTTGCAAAACCGTCTTTCAACAGTGTTTTTGAGCCGTCTATCGGCTCAGGATTGGGAGACTTCATAAACATACGGTTCCCAGCCAACAAAGTCAGTATTTCTGCGTTTGCTCTGTCCCCGCCGCCGTTATAGCATATTGTTTTGAAAGCTCCGCCGTGAAGAATTACGTCACTGCTTGCATCGTTTATATTGAGTGTTATAGCAAATGTACTATAGCAGTCAAATGTACCTGCACCTACCGACACAGTTCCCATAGCGCCGCAGTTTTCGTCAAATGTCAGCTTACCGCCGGCCGCTACATTGAAATCGCCATAAATACTATTACTTTTTCCCGATCCCGTAACGGTTATATCTCCCGAAACAGTTAACGTACCTACATTGGCTTTCTCAGCGATCCACAGCGTGAACTTACCGCTGAGTGTTGTATAGCTGCCTGTATAATTCTTGTATACTTTTAATGTACAGCCGGTGTTTGCTTCACTGTCAGCCGCTTTAAAAGCCGCTTCCATCTCAGTTTCCTTATAAACAAAAGCTACAGCCCCGTCCTTTACGATAACAGCCGCATACTGATATTCACACTCTGTACACTTGCCCGTTTTGCTGTCAACATCGCTGTGAGGGCAAACATATCCACAGTCGCACTTGCCGTCAGTATAGGTATGGCTGTGGTCTTTGACTGTCAGCGTTTCACTGCTTGATATTTCCTTAACGCTTGCATTGAAAAGAGTTCCGTCAGTCTTGAAGAAAGCCTTGCCCTCGCCGAGCATATCATATAATGTCTTGCTGTCCCTTGCGTAAAGTCCGGCAGTATATGCACCGTCTTTCAGTATAACCGTACTCGAATCATATACATAGATCGAAGTGTCTAAAACTACATCGCCGTCTATTATAAGCGTACCGCCGGCGTATGAAGCGTCGTTTGTCGGATATACATTACAACCGAGCATAACCGGATTGCCGCTGTTTTTGATTGTAAGCTTTCCGTTTTTGCAAGGAGTAATACTCCGGATATTAAATTGGAGTCCGTTTAAGTCAATTGTAAGTTCTCCGTATAAGTCATACTGAGCGCTTGGTTTAGAATAATCCTTAAACAGCTTTATCGTGCCGCTTCCGTTGTATTCATTCAGTAAAGAGTGAAGCTCATCGGTATCTACATACTTTGAGATTCCGTTTGCATCTGTATAGATTGCGACAGACACAACCGCACCGCAAACAGAGCAGATGCCGTTATCCGTGTTTATATCGCCGCCATGCTCGCAGGGCTTTCCGCACTCCTCGCACTTGCCTGTTCCATCGCTGTATTTGTGGTCAGCGTCAGTATGCTCTACAACAGTAAGCGCAACGGAATAACCCATACTTCCATATTCTTTATAAAGATCAAGATAATTGCCGTTATCTTCACGTCGCAGTGCCTGCCGGGTAACATCAAGAAGATTGCCTAATTTCAGAACTCCGGAATTGTTTTGGCGATGATATGTCAGCCCACCTAACTTCATTCCCGTAGCAAGCTTTACAGATGTCGTTGTAGTTCCGTCATCAGTCGTGTTTGCCTTCACAATCAAAGACGCTGTAGTTACTTTTGCACCATCGTTTACAGCAAGCCCTGCACCTGCCTCAACAAAAATTGTATCAAATTCTACATTTGCAGCGCTGTCAATTACGAAAGATCCGCCTTTGCGAACATACACCTGCGTAACATAACTGCCCGCTGTGCCGGTTAATGCAAGCTTGACGTCTTTGTTGACCCCAAGCTTGATATTGTTCAGCTTGTGACCGTTAAGGTCGATCATAACATTGTGATTTACATCTATAGTATCTAAAGTTGCAGTTGCCGATGTATCGCCGATATCCTGATAGATCTTAACATAGTTTCCGGTATCGGCAGTAATGCTGTCAAGGCAGTCTGCGAGCGTGTCATAGCCTGTCGGCGCACTGCCGTCTGTGCTGATTGTAGCAACAAACTGATGCGCACACTCGTTACACTTACCCATGCCAATGTCAATATCGCTGTGATCACATAACGCTCCGCAGTTTGTGCATTTACCGTCGGAATAACCGTTTTCATGTGCACATTCTTTATATGTAAATGTAAATTTTTCTGTAACAGTTTCTGTGCTGTCACCGTCTGAATAGGTTATATCGCAATACAGAACATAATTTCCGGCAGGAATATTATCCGCAAGCTTGAATTCGCCGTTGCTTCCGGATACTGCCGCACCGAGCTCATCTGCACTGTATGCACTGTTCGTACTGTACCAGTTATAGCTTATGCTTTCACTGTCAACCGTATAGGTGCTTACAAGCTTGTAATTGTCCTTCTCTTCCTGCGAAGTGTTTGTATAGAAAACCGTTCTGTTTGTGTTGTCACCCTGTGTAACCTTGTTGAAACGGTTTGCATTCGACTTTACCTGAACGGTATTGGATACAATATCTCCGCACTTTATTGTAAGAGTATTATCAGTGTCGTATGTAACCGAAAACTCGGTATCGCAGACCATGCACACCCAGCCGTAATCGGTCTTGATTATGCTTGCTGATAAATCGGGTTCATCGCCGCCGAAATAGCCTCTTGCGTCTGCAAACTCTTCATCGCTCATATTCTTCAGAGTAATATCAAAGTAAACCGTACCCTTGAGCTTGGTATCAGTCATGCCTTCAATTATTTCATACTCTTCCGTCTTGAATATTCCTGTCTGCTTTCCGAGTATTATACGGGGAGAAGTATCAGGCTTTATAACTACAGTCTTAGCGTCTGCTCCGTCAATCTCATAATAGCCGCCGTTAAGCTTGACCTCGCCTGTTACAGCGCTTTCTGAAGCCTTGGACTCGGTCGAACCCTTTACTACAAATTCGTCCTCGTCTATTGTCGGTACAGTTTGACCGATAGCGTATGAACCGCCCGTAGTATATACCGAGCCTGTACCGCTCATTATAAGGTTTACTTTGTAAATGCCATACTTAGCACCATAAGCAGTGACCTTACCGCCGCTTATTTCGGCATCCATTCCGTCGCCGTTGTTTCCGCTGTAGTATATTCCGACTCTTGCTGCATTGCCTTCAGGCACAGTAATACTGCCGTTTTCGCTGACGGAAATTTTGTCACCGAAATTACTGGTAAGCAATATTGCACTGTTTAACGTAGATTCATTAGCACAACCTACTGCAGTAAGACTGCCGTTGCCGTCAACAGTAATGCCGCCGCTGACATTGACAGCCACACCCTCAAAAGATGCAGTTGTCGCATTTGCGTTCAGCACACCGTCATTATGTATTTCAAGCGAATTTGTCTTTACAGTACCTGTTGCGTTTACTGTACCGCCGTTCAGGATTATTGATCCGCCGAGAGAGCGTGCCATACTGTCTGTAGAGCGGTTCTCTGCATTCAGCACACCGTCGCCGCTGATCGTCATTGTGCCGTCACAATTGACCTCTTTATTATTTACGGCACTGAGAACGTATGTATCGCTTTCGAGGGTATCGGTCTGTACGATAGTGTTTTCACCGTTCAGCACTATTTTCGTACCATCGGGGACTGTTACGACGCTCATCATATTCTCTTCTGTTGTCGCCTGAATGTTCACTCCGTTAAGCGTCAGCGTCTTTGTGTCATGATCCCAGCTCCAGCCGACACCGTTTTCGTCCGCCGTCTTTTCTCTGAAATCAAGCGGTGTCGTGATGACATTGCTCTCGCCGTCATGCGTATGTGCCTCGCCCTCGGCAAATGCCGATAACGGTACAGCCGTCAGCGTCATTGCCGCAGACAGCACCGCACTTATGAGCCGTACAAATTTTTTCTTCATGTTTTTCCTCCTGTAGATTTACCCGTGCTTATGCCATGCACCTGCACTTATGCAGTGCCTCCTTCAGCTTTTCAAGCGGTATCGGCTTCTTGTGGAAATAGGTACAGCCAAGCCTGTATGACTGTGCCCCGAATCCCTCATCGTCCGACAGCCATATTACAGGCGTATCCCTGTCGGCATTCTTTGCCACAATAACACCCTCCATACCGTCCGCTCCGTCGGCAAGCACGATTATAAGGTCAGCCGTCTTACACTCCTTCGCAAAGCTCTCATACCTCTGACATACCCTGTAGGCAATTCGTCGATATGCCGCCGTTGCGATCTGTGTTATTTTCGCTTTCAGTATCTCCGCCTCGTTTGCGGTATCGCAAACGCAGATGAGCATACTTCTCCCCCTTATAATTTTATAATTATATCATAACTCATTCGCTTTTCATTTTCAACTTTTTGGCACGAACGGTTGTTATAACGGCACGAACGGTCATAAATGCGGCACATAATACAAAAAACCGGCGCCCTACAGACACCGGTCAAGTGAAATATTTTGCCAAGCACTGCCTAAAACATTTTCCGCACCGACAAGGAGTTAATATTTTCGTGACTTTATCTGTACAACAGCACTGACACCAACCCTCCCAAACCCGCACTATCCCTCGCCTTGCACCACATTCTTACCCCCCTTGCCAAAGGTGAGCTTCTGTTGCTGAGCTTTGCTCAGCCAACTATTGAGGATTCTTCGCACCAACACCGCCGAAAACACTTTGCGTACTGACAAGGCGTTAATAATTTCGTGAGTGTATCTGTGCAACTGCACTGACATTGACCTTTCAAAAAAACGCTACTAACCTGAGATATATGTACTAATATGCGGACGTGTAGCGTTAAGCGTCCCTGCATTGACAGGATATACAATGTTCAGGTGGTTATTCGAGTTTAGCCAACACCCCGGCAGGGTGTGGGTGTGAGTAAGGAAAGAGGGAGCACGAGGGAGAGAACCTAAGAGATAGGGAGAGGGGCTGCCAAGCCCCTAGTCCTAGTCTCTTTGGTTCTTTCCCTCGTTCATATTGACAGGTGTACCCACTTGAATAGCGAACCCGAGAAGTGCTGTCCGACAAATAGCACTATCGGTAGCTCATTATCATAGTCAAAGCTGGATGATATAATAGAAGTGCATCAAATAAAAGACTTTCAAAAAGCTAAAGGCTGACGCATAATCACGTCAGCCTTTTCTGCATTTAATTTTATGTCGCTCAGTTCTTGCTCAGATATTCATCAATGCTCTGAGCCGCCTGCTTACCTGCACCCATAGCGAGTATTACCGTAGCCGCACCTGTAACTGCGTCACCGCCGGCATAAACACCCTCACGAGTCGTCTGCATTGTGTCTTCGTTAACAACAAGACAGCCTCTCTTGTTGGTGTCAAGACCGGGAGTTGTGCTTCTGATAAGGGGGTTGGGAGATGTACCGATTGACATGATAACCGTGTCAACGGGAAGCTCAAAGTTGCTTCCTTCCTTAGCGATAGGCTTACGTCTGCCGCTTGCGTCAGGCTCGCCGAGCTCCATCTCAATGCACTCCATAGCTCTTACTCTGCCGTTCTCGTCGCCGAGTATCTTGACAGGGTTGTTGAGGTTCTTGAAGATGATGCCCTCTTCCATAGCGTGATGTACTTCTTCCTTACGGGCAGGCATTTCTTCCATACCTCTGCGGTATACAATGTATACATTTTCAGCACCAAGACGCTTAGCACATCTTGCAGCGTCCATTGCAACGTTACCGCCGCCGACAACCGCTACCGACTTGCTCTTGATGATAGGTGTATCATAATCATCAAGATAAGCCTTCATAAGATTTGTTCTTGTGAGGTACTCGTTAGCTGAGTAAACACCGATGAGATCCTCGCCCTCGATACCCATGAATGAGGGAAGACCTGCACCCGAGCCGATGAAGATAGCCTTGTAGCCCATCTCGAACAGCTCGTCAACCGACAGAACACGGCCGATGACCATATTTGTCTTTACTTCAACACCGAGATCCTGAAGATTTTCTACTTCCTTCTTAACTATAGCCTTGGGAAGTCTGAATTCGGGGATACCGTAAACCAGAACACCGCCTGCTGTATGGAATGCTTCAAATACTGTTACTTCGTAACCCTTCTTTGCAAGGTCGCCCGCACAGGTAAGA
>OMGA01000904.1_pt1 | contig 11367 bp, 7 predicted proteins | sample 1674211 | NCBI WGS metagenome assembly OMGA01 (sample SAMEA103958152, study PRJEB25191) | human gut metagenome | biome: human-associated habitat [ENVO:00009003]; feature: intestine environment [ENVO:2100002]; material: feces | place: Germany | collected 2013/2015
GGTCACCTCAACTGTCTCTCTGAGCTTGTTGAGGAGTGCGGCGGCGAAATCGACATGACTAAGCTGCCTATCGGCGACAAGACACTTTCTTCGAAGGAAATCATCGCCAACGAGAGTCAGGAGCGCATGGGCTTGCTCATCGACGAGAAGCACATCGACCACGTACGCCGCATCGCAGAGCGCGAGCGTGCTCCGCTGTACGTTGTAGGCGAGACAACCGGCGACGCTCACTTCTCGTTCAAGCAGGGCGACGGCGTGAAGCCTTTCGACCTCGACGTGGCTCAGATGTTCGGTCATTCGCCGAAGACTATCATGCGCGACGAGACCGTAGAACGTCACTATCGCGACGCTGAATATACACACGAAGAGACTTCGGAGAACGGCAAGGACGACGTTCTCGACAAATACGTAAGCCGCGTGCTGCAGCTTGAGGCTGTGGCTTGCAAGGACTGGTTGACAAACAAGGTAGACCGCTCCGTAACTGGTAAGATTGCACGCCAGCAGTGCCAGGGCGAGATTCAGTTGCCGCTCTCAGACTGCGGCGTCGTAGCTCTCGACTACCGCGGCAAGAAGGGCATCGCTACAGCTCTCGGACACGCTCCGCAGGCTGGTCTGGCTTCGCCCGAGGCTGGTTCGGTGCTCTCTGTTGCAGAAGCGCTCACAAACATCGTTTGGGCTCCGCTCGCAGACGGTCTGAACAGTCTCTCGCTCTCAGCCAACTGGATGTGGCCCTGCCGCTCGCAGAAGGGCGAAGACGCTCGTCTGTACAGCGCCGTTAAGGCTCTCAGCGAGTTCTGCTTGGCTCTGAAGGTGAACGTGCCGACCGGTAAGGACTCGCTGTCGCTCAGCCAGCAGTATCCGAACGGCGAGAAGATCATCTCTCCGGGTACAGTAATCGTGAGCGCAGGCGGCGAAGTATCAGACATTCGCAAGGTTGTTTCGCCGGTACTCGTAAACGACAAGAACTCATCTCTCTACCATATCGACTTCTCGTTCGACGAGCAGCGTCTCGGCGGTAGCGCATTCGCACAGAGCCTCGGCTTCGTAGGCGACGACGTTCCGACAGTGAAGAACCCGGAATACTTCGCCGACTGCTTCAACGCAGTTCAGGAGATGATAGAGAAGGGCTGGATCATGGCTGGTCACGACATCTCTGCAGGCGGTCTTATCACTACATTGCTCGAGATGTGCTTCGCTAACACAGAAGGCGGTATGCACGTAAACCTCCACAGTCTCGCCGGCAACGACATCATCAAGATGCTGCTTGCCGAGAACCCGGGCGTTGTCGTTCAGGTTTCAGACAAGTACAAGGAGGAGTTCAAGGAGTACATGGAGGAGAACGGCATCGGCTACGCAAAGATTGGCTACCCCACTCCGGCAGAACGCACTATCGTCATCAAGAAGGACGAGTACACACATACATTCGACATCGACGCACTGCGCGACACATGGTACAAGACATCGTACCTGCTCGACCGCGACCAGAGCTTCAACGGCTGTGCAGCAAAGCGCCGCGACAACTACAAGAAGCAGCCGGTTGAGATGCAGTTCCACCCGTCGTTCAAGGGCTCGCTCGAGAGCTATGGCATCTCTGCCGACCGCCGCACAGCGTCGGGCATCAAGGCTGCCATCATCCGCGAGAAGGGTACTAACGGCGAACGCGAGATGGCTTACTCGCTCTACCTCGCTGGCTTCGACGTGAAGGACGTTATGATGACCGACCTTATCACCGGTCGCGAGACACTCGAGGACGTGAACATGATAGTCTTCTGCGGTGGCTTCTCTAACTCGGACGTTCTCGGTTCGGCTAAGGGCTGGGCAGGTGCATTCCTCTACAACCCGAAGGCTAAGGAGGCGCTCGACAAGTTCTACGCTCGCAAGGACACTCTCTCGCTCGGTATCTGCAACGGTTGCCAGCTCATGGTTGAGCTCAACCTCATCAATCCCGACCACGAGAAGCGCACACGAATGCTGCACAACGACTCGCACAAGTTCGAGAGCAACTTCCTCGGCGTCGAGATTCCGCAGAACAACAGCGTGATGTTCTCATCACTCAGCGGCGACAAGCTCGGCATCTGGGTGGCTCACGGCGAAGGCAAGTTCTCACTGCCTGAGTCGGAGGACAAGTACAACGTGGTAGCTCGCTACAACTACGCTGAGTATCCGGGCAACCCGAACGGTTCTGACTACAACGTAGCTGGTATCTGCTCGGCTGACGGACGCCACTTGGCTATGATGCCTCACCTGGAGCGCGCCATTTTCCCGTGGCAGAACGCTTGGTATCCGGCAGACCGTCGTCAGGACGACGTTACTCCGTGGATTGAGGCGTTCGTAAACGCTCGCAAGTGGATTGAGAAGCAGTAAGGATACTCTTCAACTCTATAACGTTTCGCTACGGCGAAACAAATAAAAAACTCCCGCAGGATTCTCGTAATTCTGTGGGAGTTTGTTTTGTATTGTCTTCGATTTGCACTATCTTTGAATAAGATAGGCGGCACTCAACAATAAAAACAAGCCAGCTTGTTTTGTATTGTCTTCAATTTGCACTATCTTTGCACATGACATTTTAAACAATAATATGCAGAACTTTTACATATCAGCATTCCGCGTGTTCTTCAAGATAGGACTCTTCACGCTCGGCGGTGGCTACGCCATGATTCCGCAGATAGAGGCTGAGGTGGTAGACAAGCACAAGTGGATGACACGCGAGGAATTTCTCGACCTTATAGCTGTGGCGCAGTCATGCCCCGGTGCTTTGGCTGTGAACATGAGCGTGTTCATCGGCTACCGTCTGCGCAAACTTCGCGGTGCTGTCTGCACTACGCTCGGCGTTTCGCTGCCCTCGTTCCTCATAATCCTGCTCATCGCGATGTTCTTCCACAAGTTCCAGGACAACACCGTGGTTGCATCAGCATTCAACGGCATTCGCCCAGCGGTAGTGGCTCTAATCGCTGCCCCCGTGTTCACACTGGCTAAGTCGGCACGCATCGGCCTCACCAACTGCTGGATTCCCGTTGCAAGCGCATTGCTGATATGGCTCGTAGGCGTAAACCCGATCTACGTGCTCGTTGTGGCAGGAATGTGCGGGTATCTCTACGGACTTCTCATCAAACCTACAGAATAACATGATATTTCTCCAGCTATTTTTCACGTTCTTCCAGATTGGACTCTTCGGATTCGGTGGCGGCTACGGTATGCTATCGCTGATACAAAGCCAGACGGTGTACAACCATGCTTGGCTCACATCGGCTGAGTTCACAAACATCGTGGCGATAAGTCAGATGACGCCCGGTCCGATTGGCATCAACGCAGCCACATACTGCGGCTACACCGCCGTACACAACGTCGGCATGGGCGAATGGCTCTCGATATTGGGCAGCGCTACGGCAACGCTTGCGCTCGTTCTGCCGTCGTTCATACTGATGATTCTCATCTGCCGTGTGTTCATGAAGTATATGAATACGCCTACCGTGCAGAACGTGATGTCGGGTCTGCGCCCCGCCGTGGTGGGCCTCATCGCCGCAGCCGCACTTCTGCTGATGACGCCCGAGAACTTCTCGTCGCCTAAGATCAGTCCGTGGAACTTCTGGGTGAGCATCGCCATCTTCGCAGCCACATTCGTAGGCACAAAGTTCGTAAAGGTAAACCCTATAAGGATGATATGTTGGGCAGCGTTCGCAGGAGTAATGCTACTGTATTAACTATAAATTAATAAAAAACGTGATGGAGTGCTGCAAACAGCGCTCCATCACGTTTTTTATTAATATTCCGCTTCATTCGCCAAGTGCCACGTTGTGAGATACGAAGCACGGGTGATGTCGGTCAGTTTCGGATAGTTGATGGTCTGTGCCTCATCCGACGGGAAGTTGTAGTTGGGCTGTCCGCCGGTGTGATACCACACGATAGGCACCCCCTTCAAGTGGAACGACTGCTGGTCGCTGCCGCCGACGGGGTTGTCCCAAGCACGATAGTCGGGGTCGAAGCAGAAGTTGTGCTTCGCCATATCCGCCTTGAGCCACTCGCCAATCTTCGGATGTGAAGCCGTGAAGAAGTACATCAAATAGCGACTGTCCGTGCCGCTGCCCACCATGTCGAAGTTCAGGTAGCCCTTCACCTTCTGCATATCCTTGTAGGCATCAGTGAAGTAGCGCGAACCGAGCAGTCCGAACTCCTCGCCGTCCCAGAAAGCGAACACGATAGTGCGCTCCGGCGTTGCACCACTCGCCACGAAAGCCTTCATAATCTGCAGCACGGTAGCCACACCCGACGCGTTGTCGTCGGCACCGTTGTAAATCTTGTCGCCTTCGATGTCGTTGTACACGCCCTCATGGTCGAGATGCGCACCCACAACAACCATTTCGTCAGTCTTCTTGCCCGGCAGCACCGCGAGCACATTGCTCAGATACATAGTGCGGTGCACATGCTTCTTTATCTCAGCGACAGAATCTGCCTCAACGAAGTAGCGTACGCCACGCTTCAGCTTCTGCACAGCGCAAGCCTCGAAAGGCTGTTCGTACGAGTCGCCGAGGAAAGGTTTCAAGCCAGCCTGTCGAATCTGTGAGATGATATACTGCTTTGCGATGCGCGAACCACGCTCGCCTGCACGGCGTCCCTCCAAGAGGTCGTCGGCGAGGAAATAGACATGCGCACGAGCCGCATCTTCGGTGATTGAACGCAAGCCTGCATCACACTGTGCAGCCAGCTGTTTCTCCACTTTCGCCGACTTCTTCTGTGCGGCTTCAATAGTAGTCGCGCCGCTAAGAACGATAGCAGCCGACAACAATAGTTTATTAATCATATTCAAAGTATTATATCGTTAGTCAGTAATAAAGTTTAAACCAATGCAAAAGTAACGAAAAAACATAAGAATACCTCATCAAGAGTGGATAATTTATGGATTATTTGTTGTAACTTTGCACGTAAATAGGAAACATTATTTTAACATAATAACATACACAGAATTATGGCAAAGAAAGCTTTATTGATGATCCTCGACGGATGGGGCATCGGCAAACATGGCAAAGGTGACGTTATCTACAACACACCGACTCCGTATCTCGACTACCTTACAGCAGTGAGCGCACACTCACAGCTCCTCGCATGCGGCGAAGACGTAGGTCTGCCGGAGGGTCAGATGGGTAACTCTGAGGTTGGCCACTTGAATATCGGCGCTGGCCGTATCGTTTACCAGGACCTCGTTAAGATTAACCGTGCTTGCAAGGACGGCTCTATCCTCAAGAACAAGGAGATCGTTAAGGCTTACAGCTACGCTAAGGAGAACGGCAAGAAGCTCCACCTCATGGGCCTCACCTCTACCGGCGGCGTACACTCTTCACTCAACCACCTCTTCAAGTTCATCGAAATCGGCAAGGAGTACGGCTTGAACGACGTATACGTACACTGCTTCATGGACGGCCGCGACACCGACCCGAAGTCGGGCAAGGGCTTCATCGAGCAGGTTCAGGAGTGCTGCGACAAGAACGGTGCGCACATCGCAAGCATCGTAGGCCGCTTCTATGCAATGGACCGCGACAAGCGTTGGGAGCGCGTCAAGGAGGCTTACGACCTGCTCGTTGAGGGCAAGGGCAAGCAGTCTGACGACATGGTGAAGGCAATGCAGGAGAGCTACGACGAGGGCGTAACCGACGAGTTCGTTCTTCCTATCAACAACTCTACCGTTAACGGCAAGATTGAGGAAGGCGACGTTGTAATCTTCATCAACTACCGCAACGACCGTGCTAAGGAGCTTACAGAGGTGCTCACACAGAAGGAGCACGAGGAAGCTGGTATGCACACTATCAAGGGTCTGCAGTACTTCTGCATGACTCCGTACGACGCATCGTTCACCGGCGTTAACATCCTCTTCCCGAAGGAGAACGTAACAAACACTCTCGGCGAGTATCTCTCTGCTCAGGGCAAGCGTCAGCTCCACACAGCTGAGACTGAGAAGTACGCTCACGTAACATTCTTCTTCAACGGTGGCCGCGAGACTCCGTACGAGGGCGAGGACCGCATCCTTGTTCCGTCGCCGAAGGTTGCTACATACGACCTGAAGCCGGAGATGAGCGCATACGAGGTGAAGGACAAGCTGGTTGGCGCTATCAACACTCAGGAGTACGACTTCATCGTTGTTAACTTCGCTAACGGCGACATGGTAGGTCACACCGGTATCTACAACGCTATCGCAAAGGCGGTTCACGCTATCGACAACTGCGTTAAGGACGTAGTAGAGACAGCTAAGGCTAACGACTACGAGGTTATCATCATCGCCGACCACGGCAACGCTGACAACGCTATCAACGAGGACGAGACTCCTAACACAGCTCACTCGCTCAACCCGGTTCCGTTCATCTACGTAACCAACAACAACTCGGCTACCGTTAAGGACGGACGCCTCGCTGACGTGGCTCCTTCTATCCTCCACATCATGGGTCTGGAGAAGCCGGAGGAGATGACTGGCGAGAACCTTATCTGCGACTAATCTGTAGATAGTTGAAAGTTCAGAATTGAGAGTTGAGAGGTATGATTAGTTTTTCTGATTTTATTTTGATTTAGGATTGGAGCTAATTCATAGCTTGCAACTAACAAATAACGCAAAACGCGCGCAACCATTCAGTTGCGCGCGTTTTTTATTACGGATATGGTTAACAAAAAAAATCCACCATATCTCCCAGCATCGGCGTAACGCTCAGAATAAGAGCATAATAAAGGCTGGAAGATATTCTTGAAAACCGAATATCTTCCAGCCTATCTTCCAGCCTTAAGCAATCAGAACTTCTTTCCAAACACGATGCTTAAGAATGTCTTTATGAGCACGGTGAAGTCGAACCAAAGCGACTGGTGCTCAAGATAATAAAGATCGAGCTCGAGACGGCGCAACATCTTCTCTATGGTGTCGGTGTAGCCGTTGTAGAGCGTTGCGTAGGAGGTGACACCCGGGCGGATAGCATAGAGCTGCTCATAGCGCGGGTCGCGCTCCATAATCTGGTCGATGTAGAATTTGCGTTCGGGACGATAACCGATGAACGCCATATCGCCACGCACCACAACTGCGGCAACTCATCGAGATGATGGGCACGCAAGAACCGACCCACACGCGTGAGGCGCGGGTCGTTCAAAGCTCCTTCGAGCAACAACTGCGGCCCGTCTTTCTCGGCGTCGCGCGTCATGCTGCGGAACTTATATATGTAGAATGGCTTGCCGTGCAACCCTATGCGCTCCTGCCGAAATATAGTTGGCGCACCGTCTTCGAGCCAAATGGCAACGATGCATATCAAAAATAACGGCGCAAAGACAACGAGGCACACAGCAGCTATTATGAAGTCGAGAACTCTTTTCATCTGTTATGTCTACGTATGCGATAGTCCGAAAAACCATGAAAACGTTTTCATGCGCATCATATTATATAGTATGATATTACGAATTTGCCGGACATCTTTGCAAAGGTACTCCGAAAATTGCAGAATAGAGAATTAAATGCAGAGTATTTCACGTTGTGAAACACTTGTTAACTATTCGGGTTAATACAAAGGAGAGAAAGGAATAGAAAAAGGGCATATAATAAAGGCTACGGCAAGAATGCCGTAGCCTCCTATAGTGTTTGTACTAAAAGCCGTTTAGAGCTGTGCAAGCTCCACCACCTTATCTACGGCAGCAGAGAGTCCGTCGACGTTCTTGCCACCAGCCTGAGCGAAGTGGGGCTGACCGCCGCCACCGCCCTGGATGAGCTTGGCTGCCTCGCGCACCATCTGACCGGCGTTGAGCGAGTGGTCTTTCACGAGGTCGTCGCTCATGCAGACGTTGAGCATAGGCTTCTCGTGAGCTACCGAGCCTACAACAGCGAGCAGGTTAGACGGAACAGCCTGACGCAGCTTGAACATGAGGTCCTTGGCAGCAGCCGGCTCCAGCGGGAGGACAGCTGTGATGACCTTCACGCCGTTCACCTCGCGTGCCTTAGCGATGAGGTCGTTCTTTGTGCGCTCTACGGCAGCAGCCTGGAACTGCTCGATGCTCTTCTTCATAGCGTCGTGCTCCTCGATGTACTTGCCGATGACGCCCTGCAGGTCCTTTGCGTTGTTGAACAGACCGCGGATAGCCTTCAGCACGTCCTCGATGTTGTACATCAGCTCCTCGCACTCCTTGCCGGTCTTTGCCTCGATACGGCGGATGCCGGCAGCTACGCTGCTCTCAGAGATGATCTTGAACATACCGATGCGACCTGTCGACTGTGCGTGGATACCGCCGCAGAACTGGATGATTACGGCGCCGGGCGCCGACTGGCGCATATTGCCGCGGCCGAAAAACCAGCAGGCCAGCAGTACGCCCAGCCCGGGGCCTGGATTCGTTTCCAGCAGGAACATGATCGACTGCCCGGTTTCGCGGGCCTGCTCGATGCCGATCGGCGAGAAGATGCCGTGGTTCAGGGCATTATTGAGGAACAGCACCTTGGACGGCTCGACCAGAAGCGACACGAGCGGCAGCAGTCCGTGGCGGATCACGACCTCCACGCCGTTGCTGACCAGCAGCGTCAGCCCCGTCACCGCACCGCCGATGACCCAATAGCCCAGTATGGCCAGCAGCATACCGAGGATGCCTATCGAGAAATTGCTCACGAGCATCTCGAAGCCCGCCTTTATGCGTCCCTGCGTAAGTTTGTCGAACCACCGGATCGTATACCCGCCCAGCGGGCCCATGACCATGGCTCCGATGAACATCGGGATATCGCTGCCGACGATGACGCCCATGGCGGCAATGGCCCCGATTACCCCGCCGCGTTCGCCGGCGACGTTGCGCCCGGCCGTATAGGCGATCAGCAACGGCAGCAGGTAGGTCAGCATCGGGTCGACCAGGCGTGCCATCTGGGTGTTGGGCCACCATCCCGAGGGGATGAAGAGCGCCGTGACGAATCCCCACGCGATGAACGCGCCGATGTTGGGCATGACCATGCCGCTCAGGGCCCTGCCGAATTTCTGTATTTGTTGTCGCATAGCTTTCTTTCTTGTATATAATACAAGGAAAGCGCGCGAATCACCTATTCCGCAGGCAAAGAATCGCCCTGTTTTTTTTCGGGCGGCGGCGGATTTTGCCTTTTATTGCCCCCGTACGGTGCCGCGCCGGAGGCTCCCGCCAACAAAAAACCGCCTCCCCGGTCAGGGAAGGCGGTTGCATTATTGCACGGGCAGGTTACATCATCTCTTCGTAGGCGAACTGCACGGCACGGTTCAGGATCGCGATGAACGGCTGCGTGCGGCGGAACTCCGCGAGGGTTCGCTCCAGCAGGTCGTCCGAGAGCAGGAACTCCTCGGTGATCTTCTTGGCAATATAGAAATCCTTGAGTTTCAGCATCTCGGCATACTCGCTGTCGGCAGGGAATCCCGTAGGCACCCGCTTGAGCTTGTTCTCTTCGACGATGGCGAACCCCTTGGCCTTGCGGATGGCCGCCGCGATTTCCGCACCGTTGTCGAGGATCTCCTCGCGCACGCTGCGCAGCACGACCGGCTCGGGGCAGTAGAGCCCCGCCGAAAGCAGGTTGCTCCATACGAGGCTGTCGCAGCAGGGTTCGATGTGGAAATAGTAGCCTGCAAACCCCGACTTCTTGCCCTTGGGCGCGATATACGCACCTATATATGTTTTATAGGGCGACTTGTCGGGACTGAACCGCGTGTCGCGGGCGATGCGGTAGGTGCAGTCCTGCACCCTGAGGCCGCGCACCGTGGGGTCGAACTCGGCGATCCCGGCGATGAGCTGCTCCGTGAAAGCCGCGAAGCATCCCTTCACGTGCGCCCATTCGGTGCGGTGGGCGTCGAACCATGCACGGTCGTTGTTGTCGTGCAGGCGGCGGAAAAAGTCGATGACCTCTTTCATCCTACCGGAATTTTACCAGGCGAAAAGCGGATAGTCGGCCATCAGGGCGTTCACGTCCTTGCGTACGGCGGCAATATTGGCTTCGTTCTCGGGGTCGTGCAGCACCCGGTCGATCAGGCCGACGATGTAGTCCATCTTGTCCTCTTTCAGGCCGCGGGTGGTGATGGCCGGCGTCCCGAAGCGCAGCCCCGAGGTCTGGAACGGCGAGCGGCTGTCGAAGGGCACCATGTTCTTGTTGGTGGTGATGTCGGCCGCCACGAGGCACTTCTCGGCCAGCTTGCCCGTCAGCTCGGGGAATTTCGTGCGCAGGTCGACCAGCATCAGGTGGTTGTCCGTGCCGCCCGAAACGATCTTGTAACCGCGTTTAACGAACGCTTCGGCCATCGCCCGGGCGTTCTTCTGCACCTGCGCCTGATACTCCTTGTACGAGGGCTCGAGCGCCTCGCCGAACGCCACGGCCTTGGCGGCGATGACGTGTTCCAGCGGGCCGCCCTGGATGCCGGGGAATACGGCCGAATTGAGGATTTGCGACATCATCTTCACGGCACCCTTGGGCGTGGTGAGCCCCCAGGGGTTCTCGAAATCCTTGCCCATCAGGATAATACCGCCGCGCGGGCCGCGCAGGGTCTTGTGCGTCGTCGAGGTGACGATATGCGCGTATTTCACGGGGTTGTCCAGCAGCCCGGCGGCGATCAGGCCGGCCGTGTGCGCCATGTCCACGAGCAGCAACGCCCCCACCTTGTCGGCGATGGCGCGCATACGTTTGTAATCCCATTCACGCGAATAGGCCGAGGCGCCTCCGACGATCACCTTGGGCTTGCACTCCAGCGCCTTGCGCTCCATGGCGTCGTAGTCGATGACGCCCGTAGCCTCGTCGAGCTGGTAGCCCACGGCGTTGAAATACTTACCCGACATGTTGACCGGCGAACCGTGCGAAAGGTGGCCTCCGTGCGCCAGGTCGAGCCCCATGAAGGTATCGCCCGGCTGCATGCAGGCGAAGAATACCGCCATGTTGGCCTGTGCGCCCGAGTGGGGCTGCACGTTGGCGTATTCGGCGCCGTAGAGGCGGCAGATGCGTTCGATGGCGAGTGTCTCGACCTTGTCCACGACCTCGCAGCCGCCGTAATAGCGGGCCCCGGGATAGCCCTCGGCATATTTGTTGGTCAGCACGGAGCCCATGGCTTCCATGACCTGGTCGCTGACGAAATTCTCCGAGGCGATCAATTCGATGCCATGCATCTGACGGCTGCGCTCGGCGGCGATCAGATCGAAAATCCGGGTGTCTTTTTTCATAGCTGAATATGTGGTGAGATTTCGTTTACGAAGTGTAAAGATAGTAATATTCGGCGAAAAAAAACCGGTACGGAGACGATTGCGGGCAAAATAGGTGAAATTTATTCCGGCCGCCGCCCGATGTCGCGGACCGTTCCCGGACGATTTCGCCGTGTCCCGGAGCTATGCCGCCGCTTCGGACGGAGCCGCGCGGGGTTTCCAGAGCATGTC
>OMGA01000905.1_pt1 | contig 11359 bp, 7 predicted proteins | sample 1674211 | NCBI WGS metagenome assembly OMGA01 (sample SAMEA103958152, study PRJEB25191) | human gut metagenome | biome: human-associated habitat [ENVO:00009003]; feature: intestine environment [ENVO:2100002]; material: feces | place: Germany | collected 2013/2015
TACCGCCGTTTACTGCTTGCCGCTGTTTGTCGCTTTCGGGCAACAAAAAAGCGCCGTATTGCTACGACGCTTTTGTCTTGCTCGGAAAGAGATTAAATTTTATTTTGTCAAACGCTTTTTCTTCCTGCCGTAAACGGTTGTTGCCGTTACCGCACCGTCGCTGACAAAGAGCAGCGCGATCCACAAAGCAAGGTTGCTATTGTCTCCGGTCTGAGGGGATTTGCTGTCATCCGGCCGTTTTGCCGTTACGGTATCGACCTGCTTGATTTCCTGTGTTGCTTTGGCGTCCTTGTAATACTTCTTGCAGCCGTCGCAGTACCAGTATTCGATATTGCCCTCAGAAGTCTTTGTTGCCGCCTTTGCATCTATATGCTTGAGGTTGGCGTGGTTGTTCGGGTCAAGCTCTCCGTAGCTTTCGCCGCAGACCTCGCAAATCGCCTTGTCCTTGCAGGTTGCCGTTCCGCCGGAATGTGCGTTCTGAATGGCTACAGTCTTTTCGGCAGAGAACTCAAACCCGTCAGCGGTCTTTGCACTTACGATCAGCTTAAAGCTGTTTTCTTTCGCCGGATATGTGGATGCTTTTATGATACCGCTGTACAAACCATTCTCAACGGTCGGCGTAAGAGGACCGTCGCCAAGTCCGATAAACTCATACCCATAGGCTGCATCCGTCGCTCCTTCCGGCAGGGTAAAGCTGAACTTGTAATCCTGCGTTCGGCAAACCTTATCTGTACCGCTGATGTTGATGGTCGGAATATCCTTTTTCGCAGTTTCGTGATTGCAGAATTTGCACTTCTGCCAATACTGTCCGTTTTCGCTCTGCCACTCGTAGGTGTGTCCGTCGTTCACGGTCACGGTAACCTTTGTCTCGTTGCCTGCCTTATCGGTCACAACAATCGTTTGCTCGCCGCTTGCGGGAGAGAGAATAAATTGACCGTTTTCATCAAGGATGACTTCCGTGCCGTTCACCTTCACTGTGCCGATATACTTTTCGTCAACGGTAATAGTCTGTGCTGCGCAATAGGTTTTGCCGTTCTCAATGCCGGAGATAACGGGGACTGTTGCGTCCAGCACGATGCCGTTTGTGTTAATGTAGGCAACATTTCCGCTGGTATCGGTCAGTTTTGCATAAATAACATACTCGTTATCGGGATTGATACTGAACGGTACGGAATATGCCGTGAAGGTCATTCCCGCAAGTTCCGATTCGGTAAGCGCCTTATCGCTCAGCAGGTATTCGATCTTAACCGCTTCGCCGCTGTTGTCCGCAGCGGTAACAGTTACCATCTGCGTATCCTTAAAGAACAAACCGAAGGTGATGGTGTTGAAGAAAGACTTCCAGCCGTTTTCGGCAATCTTGATTTCGCCTGTAGGCACTGCAATATCACGCCACTGAGCCGTGATTGTCAGATTCTCCGCAGGCATGGTTGTCGGGAATGTTTTATCCCAACCGTTGAACTGATAGCCCTCTCTTGTCAGGGTCGGGGCGGTAATTGGTGTGCCGTAATCCTGCGTTATGGTAATATCCGCTTTGCCGTTTTCGGGTTTGACTGTGATGGTATATTGATTGATCTCCCACTTCGCCCAGTATTCCTTATTGCCCGTTTCGGTGTTGCTGATCGCCGTAACAGGAGAGCCGGTCAGATTTTCGTTGTCATACCAGCCCTTGAAGGTGTACCCGGTGCGCGTCACATCTGTCGGGAGTGTTGCGCCCACGCCGTAGGTGTATTCGGTGACATTGCCGTTGTTGATCGTGCCGCCGTTTGCGTGCAGGGTTACGGTATAGGTCGGGGCTGTCCACTGCACCGTCAGTTCCGTCACATCAGCAGGAACGCTGTCGCCGGGTTCGTAGGATTTGCCATTGCCGTCAAGCCACATGAAGTAGCTGCCTGTATTTCCGTCCGGGCGGGTCAGGCCGTTGGACGCAGGCGCGGTAAACTCGCTGCCGGTTTTCACGATGATGTAAATAGCATCGGAGCTGCCGCCGAGCGTTCCGCCGCCAAGGTCAAGGGTAACGACCTTCATCCCGTCAGAGTCCAGTGTGTCAGAGTTCAGGACTTCAAGGACGGGGCGGAAACCGACGTACGGGAAGGAGTTCGCAGCAAGTTTGTCGTTCAAGAAGCGGGCCGAAAAGTACCCGCGAACCACACGGTACGACGCGCCGCCAGGAGAAACATCCTGTCCCCACGAAAACATTCTATTCCAGTTTTGGATATATCCGCTGTCCTTGTTCAGCATTGTGTCCCATTCGTTGCTTTGGGGCACGCCGCGTTGGGAATCGTCTAAACCCGTACAGTCACTTCCCGCAGACGGTGTGCGCAGGGTATAGTCCACGCCGCCGCTGGCATAATTTTTGCCGAAAATCAGATCTGCGGTATTCAGGGCATCCCAGCTTACATCATTCGTTACGGCATAATCCGCCACGAACAGGCTGTGGGGATATTTATTCTTCTGTGCATACTCCTCGGTGGTTGCCATCTCCGTTGTGAGCTTGTAGGCGTTCACCGTCCCTGCGTAGGTAAAGGGAACATAGTGCAGCGTCGTATCCGGCAAGGAAGTCGCACCAAAGATGTTTCCGGTGTTCACCGTGCCGGGAATATCCATTGCCGAAAGGTCAAAATAGTATCTGCCGCCGGGGGTAAGGGAAAACTGTTCTGATAAAACAAACTGCGCCGTGAGCTTGGTAACGTCCGCCGGAACACTGGCACCGGGCGCGTAGAGCTTACCGTTGCTTCCGAGCCACATGAAGTAGCTGCCTGTATTGCCGTCGGACGCAGGCGCGGCAAAGCTCTCGCTGCTTTTCACAATGATTTGAATATCCTCGGAGCTGCCGCCGAGCGTTCCGCCGCCAAGGTCAAGGGTAACGACCTTCAGTCCGTCAGAGCTCAGTGTGTCAGGGTTCAGGATTTCAAGCACGGGGCGGAAACTGACGAGCGGGAGGAAGTCCGTAGCATCGTCGTCGTTCCAGCGTCGGCCCGAATCGTACCCGCGAATCGCACGGAGCGACGAGTTGTATCTTGTTGTGTCCTGCCCCCACGAATATATGCCATTCCAGTTTTTGATGTAGCCGCTGTCCTTGTCCAGTATCCTGTCCCATTCGTTGCTTTGGGGCGTGCCGAGTGAATAATTGCTTGTAGCGGCACTTCCCCCGGACGGCGCACGCAGCGTATAGTCCACGCCGCCTGCGGCATAGTCCTTGCCGAAAATCAGACCTGCGGTATTCAGGTCATCCCAGCTTACCGTATGCGTTACGGCATAGTCCGCAATGAATAGGCTGTGGGGATATTTATTCTTCTGAGCATACTCCTCGGTGGTTGCCATTTCCGATGTGAGCTTATAAGCGTTGACCGTACCCACATAGGTAAACGGCACATAATGAAGTGTGCTGTCCGGTAGATTGCTGTTTACCGTTCCGGGGATATTCATTGCCGAAAGGTCAAAATAGTATCTGCCGCTGGGGGCGAGGGTAAACTGTTCGTCAGGCTGACTTTCCACCGTCAGCGTGACATCCGCAAAAGCACTTGCAAGGTCGGTCTTGCAGTCACCGTTATACTGCTCGCTGAATACCTTCATGGTATAGTCGCCCGGTGCAATGTCAGACGGGATTTTGATTTCAACCGTTCCGCTTTCGGCAGTAGGTTGTGCTACTCTGCCGTAATACTGTGCGCCGTTGTTATCCGCCAGGATGACAGAGATATATTCATTTTTCCCTGTGGTCGCCCCTTTGTAATTCAGCGTAACGGTATCGTCGGGGGCGGCGCTGACAGTTTTTTCCGTCACGGCAAAATTGCGTCTACTATCTAAAAGCGTCAGCTTCCACTCGTTTCCGCTGTATTCGGGAATCGGGGTCAGCCCTCCGTCAGGCTTTCCGCCCACAGCGGCAGATGCAAAAAGGACAGAGTTCATATTTAATTTAAAAGCGGGACGAACAGTCCGATGATTATTGAAAATGAGGATAGTGTGCCCAGAGTATTGGACAGAACCATCACTAGTCACGACGGCGAGATGATATTTATTGGAGCCGGGGGAGCGCAGCCACCAAGCGGTTGTCACCCAATTCGGATGTGCAGGCTCCAAGGCACGCAGATCGTTGTTTACCGCAAACGCTTCCGCTGTGGAAAGCGGCCAGAATACAGCGTTATCCACCTGCCCTCCCGCTACACAGTCGGTATTCTCTCCGTCGTAACTTCCGCTTGTCAGCGTCCGTTTCTTTACGGCAGCATTTTCTTCTGTCGTCAGCTTTTCCGCAAGCGCATCTATCGCGGTTTTCAAATTACTCGGTGCGTATTCGTTGTTTAATATGGTATCGACAAATGGTATAACTCCCATAGCGCCTGCCGCAAGCAGGGTAATATCCCCCTGTGAGCTTGTAACACCGCTTCCGTCATAGCCGATAACTCGCCATGCAGCGGGATTATTTTCATGGTTTTGCCCGAAATACACAGTCGGTGCGGTCGCTGTGTTTACATTTTTACTTAACACACTTAGTGCATCTGCACCAAGCTGTATCGCAGCAGAGCCCCCTGCCCCAACCTCCTCGGCGAATACGCTTATCGGCGTAAGGCAGAGCGTCATGCATAAAGTCAGCAGGATACTAAGTATTCGTTTTTTCATTTTTCGCCACCTCCATTATATGAATTTAATCAAGAGCGGTTATTGTAATAGTACCTCTGAAGCCACCGAGATAAGTGTTGTATGCCGAATTTTCAAAACTCAACTGCAATGTAATGTCTTTATTTGACGCATCATACATTCTGTTGAAATTAAAGGAATGTTGATCATTGGTATACGGTATTTTTGCCCCGTCCCTTTTTATTCGTGTAAGCTCCCTGCACAGATCGTCATCATAACCGTCTGTCATCTGAATAGAGTAATTGCCGCTGTTGTTAAATTCGTTTGAACCAACTTCGAGAGAACCGCTTAAGCAGACATTGTAAATATGTCCTTTTTTGAGTGTAATATTATTCCTGTAGGATGAAATCAAGCCGCCCTTGTTTATTTTTTCGTAGACAGAAATATAGACACGACTGTTATTCAGTACTGTCCTCGGAGCGTTTGCCTCTCCGTAAAAATATCCCGAACAGATGCCGTTCTGACCTGCGTCACCTTTGTCGCCTTTATCTCCTTTGTCACCCTTTTCGCCTTTTTCACCGATGTCTCCTTTGTCGCCTTTTTCACCGTCAACTCCTGTGGCTTTCACTCCCGTATCGGTCGTTCCAATCCACCAGTTGCCGTTTTCACCGATGAACGGGGTGTCGCCGTCTTTGCCGTCAGCGCCGTTTTGTCCGTTTGTTCCGTCCTTGCCATCGGCACCGTCCTTACCGTCAACACCGTCTTTACCGTCAGCACCGTCTTTGCCGTTTATACCATCCTTACCGTCTGCGCCGTCAAGCCCTTTCAAAATTGAAAGATCGTAAAGGTTAAGCCATATTTCATCGCCGACATAACGCCACTGTAGGTTATTTTCATTTACACGGAACTCAGGTGTTTTTCCGTTTGCTCCGTCCTTACCGTTCTCTCCGGCATCTCCTTTATCTCCCTTGTCGCCTTTTTCACCGTCAACACCTGCGGCTTTTACGCCAATGTCGGTCACTCCGAGCCACCAGTTGCCGTTTTCACCGATGAACGGCGTATCACCGTTTTTGCCGTCAATACCATCGACACCGTTTTTTCCGTCGATTCCGTCTTTTCCGTCAAGACCTTTCAAATTTGAAAGATCGTAAAGATTTAACCATATTTCGTCACTGACATAACGCCATTGAAGATTGTTTTCATTTACACGGAACTCCGGTGTTTTTCCGTTTGCTCCGTCTTTACCGTTCTGCCCTGTGGGTCCTTTTATATCGGAAATGGCAACAAGGTTTTGCCAGTTTTCTCCCTCATAGCGCCACTGTATATATTCTGTTGTTCTTTGTACCTCTATGTTTTTGCCGTCAGTACCATCTTTTCCGTCAGTACCGTCTTTGCCGTCAATGCCGTTTTTACCGTCAAGACCGTTTTTGCCGTCAACGCCGTTTTTACCGTCAATACCGTCTTTTCCGTTAAGACCGTTTTTTCCGTCAAGACCGTTCTTTCCATTAGTACCGTCTTTGCCGTCAATACCGTCTTTGCCGTCAAGACCGTTCTTTCCGTCAGTGCCGTTTTTTCCGTCAGTACCTCTGAGCGTGTTAAGAGCTACAAGATCGTGCCATTCCTCTTCGGCGGTATCTCTCCATTGGATTGCTGTGCCGTTGTTTCGCACCTCCGGCAACACGGCTTTGCTATTTTCCGCCTTGCTGCATACGGCAGCAAATGCAATGCAAAGTATGATGCAAAGCACAAGACAGAGTGCGGTGGTAATACAGTATATTCGTTTTTTCATTTATCATTGCCTCCTCTCAAATATTGTGAACGGTATTTATCAGCAAACAGGGCAACACCCTGTTTTAGGACCTCCATTTGGGTTTTTAAATAATATTCATCCTCAAACATAGCATAGTGTACACAGGCACGGACAAATATAAAAATGAGCGGTGTAATTACCGTGTACGGAATGCCGATTTTCGGCTCAAGCCGCTTTGCATACTCGGTATAGCGCTCATTTACCCCCTCAAAGAATTTCTTGCCGTGTTCAATATATTTCGGATGGGTATAGACCTGATACATCAGCCGATATTTCTTGCCGTGCTTCTTTGCGGTCCAATACGGAACCTCTTTCACAAATCGAACAACATCCTTCGGGTCGGTGGGAGCTTTTTCCATAAAATCATCCTCGACCTTTTCCATACAGTATGCAGTTGATTCAATAATCAGTTCATCAACACTGTTGAAATAGGAATACAGATTTCCCGTTGTACAGCCACACGCTGCCGCCAAAGCCTTGATGCCCGTACCGGTCAATCCGTTTTCAGCATAACATTCAAAGCATTTTTCCATTATTTCCCTCTTACGCTCGTTGTGCTGTTCCTCTGTTGTTCTCATAATATTCGCTTCCTTTTGATAACTAATCGATTAATTAATTATAGTATAGCACAGAACTACGGCAATTTCAACAATTAACTAAGAAAAAATCGCAAAATATTAAATTTTTATCACATCTGTCGGAAACTTTACTGATATAGCAGTACCCTTTTCCGAACTTTCTTCCACACGAACTTTACCATTGTGCAGTGCAACGATTTCCCACGCCAAAGAAAGTCCCAATCCCACGCCGCCGTATTCTCTGCTTCGGGATTTATCCACACGAAAGAAGGGCTGAAAAATACTTTCTCTGTATTGTTCGGGGATGCCGTAGCCGGTATCCGCAATCGTAATAACAAGCTGATTGTCTTTGTGCATTACGGTAATATTCACTGTACCGTCAAAACGGTTGTAGCGTATAGCGTTTTCGGTCAGATTATATAACAAACGGTAAATCAGCGTGTCACTGCCTGTCATAACAGCGTCGCCCGTGCTTTCAAGTGTAACATTGTTCTTCTCTGCAAGGGGCGCAAGGTCAGTGAAAATCTCTTCTACCATAGGTCCTATCTCTATGCGGTCGGCACACGATACTGTGCGAAGCTCACTCATTTCCAACAGGGTTTTTGTCATTTGCGTCATTCGTTCGGTCTGCTCACGCAACAATCGGAGAAACTCCACCGTTTCAGGTGATACCTCGGGATGCTCTGCCGAAAAAAGTTCAAGCTGTGCCTGCATAAGCGAAAGCGGCGTACGCAACTCGTGTGCGGCGTTTCCCGTGAACTGTCGTTGAGCGGTAAATCCCTCATCAAGACGGTCAAGCATCCGATTGAACGACTTGACAAACTGTCTCAGTTCAGGCGGAACTTCTTCGGTTATCTTCATATCCGTCAAATTGTTAGGTTGAACCTTTTCAACCCGAGCGGTAAAAGTACGCAGAGGCTTCAGTGCATGCCCGCTTAAAAAATACGCAAGCACACCGCCTAACAATGTTGCCGCCGCCGTAATATACCAATTGGTAGCGATAAAGGATTCCTGTGCTCCGTTAATTACAATAGTCAATTCACGATCAAGCTTTTCGTGTTCGGGATCGAAAAAGTCAGGTTCTCCTTTGTCTGTATCTCCGTAACCTGTAACATAAGAGCCTATGGAATCCATATAATGGCTGCCGGAATAGCCGATAAGAACATTCATAAAAATGCAGGTAGCTCCGATAAGAAGTGCTGTCATCAGAGTTATGCGCCATTGCAAGGATAGCTTTTTCATACTTTTTCTTCCTCCATAACATATCCTTCACCAATGCGATTGCGAATCGGGTCATAGCCGAGTGCCGCACGCAGTTTCTTTCGTAATGCAGAAATATGTACTCTTATTGAATTGCTGAAATTGTCAACACTGTTATCCCAAACATGGTCGAGCAGTTCTTCCTGACTGACGGGGCGACCTTGATTAAGAAGTAAATATTCAAGTATCCCGATTTCTTTTCGGGTAAGTGACAGCTCCTGACCGTCAGCAACGGCAACACGGGCTTTGGTGTCAAAAGCAACCTTTCCACAGTTCAAAACAACATTGTTTTGTGTAAACCGCCGGCGAGTCAGACTGCGTATTCTTGCCTCAAGCTCCTCCAAATGAAAAGGCTTTGTCAGGTAATCGTTTGCTCCGGCATCCAGCCCCTCCACCTTGTCGGCAACCTCACAGCGTGCCGAAAGAATTAACACTCCGGTATCTCTGTCGGTTTGTCGCAGAGTTCGCAGTACCGTCATCCCGTCTGCACCGGGTAAATTCAGATCAAGTAAAACAAGATCGTACTTTTCTATTCCGAGCAACTCATTTGCTTTGTTTCCGTCATAGCAAAAATCAACGCTGTATGCCAATCTTTTAAGGCTGCGAACAATTGTCTCGCACAGCGCACGCTCGTCTTCAATTACTAAAATACGCATAGAAACTCTCCTTGTTGTGTTTTCATATTTCTTTGATAATTTAATTATATCATTATATCGCTCAGACATAAAGTTTTTGTTAAGTTCTCGTTCTTAACAGGGATTTTACATCCTCTGTGCTACAATGAGAGCACAAAAGAAAGGAGTGACCGAATTGACTCGAAAGAAAAAAGCCGTATTTCAGATCGTGCTGATTATCTGCGGAATTACGATGCTGTGTTACGGAGCTCTGCGTGGAGAGGCAGAAACCGTGTTAAGCAAGGCAATCCGGCTGTGTTTGGAGTGTGTGGGAATTGGATAACAAAGAACCGAAGAAAAAAAGAGGCGGTGTATCGCAGGTTCTCTCACGCTTTCGATGGCTTATTCAAGCAGGAGCAACTTTGCTGAGTAATATTCATCTGCCGAATTTATTGAAGGGCAGAATTTATCAAGGCAAAGGAAAGGCTGTTTGCGTTCCGGGACTGAATTGCTATTCCTGCCCTGCGGCATCGGGTGCATGCCCAATCGGCTCGTTTCAGGCTGTGGTGGGTTCGTCAAAATTCAGTTTTTCATATTATATCACAGGATTCCTCATATTGATAGGAGTTCTGCTCGGGCGTTTTATCTGCGGTTTTTTGTGTCCGTTCGGATGGCTTCAGGAACTGTTACATAAGATACCGACAAAAAAGCTTTCCACTAAAAAGCTGAAGCCGCTGACATACATAAAATATGCAGTTTTGCTTTTTGCTGTAGGTTTGCTGCCAATGCTCATTACAAACGATGTGGGTATGGGAGATCCTTTTTTCTGTAAGTATCTTTGTCCTCAAGGGGTACTTGAGGGGGCAATCCCTCTTTCCGCCGTCGATTCGGGAATCCGTGCCGCACTGGGTACGCTCTTTTCGTGGAAGCTGGGCATATTGATTACGGTAATCGTACTGAGTGTACTTTTCTACAGACCGTTCTGCAAGTGGCTGTGTCCTCTCGGTGCATTTTACGCATTGCTTAACAAGGTGTCGCTTTTCGGAATGAAAGTAGACAAACACAAATGCATTTCCTGCGGAAAGTGTGCCAAAGTATGCAAGATGGATGTAGATGTAACCAAAACTCCCAACCATACCGAATGCATACGCTGCGGTAAGTGTATCCGTGCCTGTCCTGTCGAGGCGGTCAGCTTTTGCTACGGCTTTGGCAAAGGAAAAGAAAATGATTGTCCCGCTAAAAAAGCGGAAACAGCAAAACAAAAAATTGAAACAGAAATTGAAACAGAAAAGGAGTAAACACCATGAAAACAACAAAAATTTTAACCTTACTGACTGCCTTGGTGATGTTGTTAAGCTTTGCCGCCTGTGGCACAGCCAAAGGCAATACGACGAATACTACTGCAAATAAGAAAAGCGAAACGGCTATGCTGACAGCTGTGAATCCGAAAACAAAAGACGAGGCCGCCGACCTGCATCAAAAACTGATGGCACAGGAAAATGCTATTCTTTCCGAAAACAGCGAACTTTGGGAAAAGGTATTTATTTCAACCGATAAGGGTATGGCGATGATTGAGGACGGCGGAAACTACGGTGATTTTCTTCTGAAAACGATTGACGGTATCAAGGATCAGTTCAGTGCAGATGAGTTGAAGCTGCTTAATGAAGGCGCCGAAGAGATTAAGGAAATTGAAGGAAAGCTGACGCTTTTGGAACAAAAATTTCCCGGATGCGGAGAAAAGCCGTCTGATGGAGATATGAGCGTTCCGGCTGAAAACGGTAAGCCCATCGAAAAGGATAATCTGAAGAAATTCCCGACATTTGACGGCAAGGATCTTGACGGAAACGAAGTTAAGAGCAGTACGCTTTTTGCAAAAAATACCGTTACTGTAGTAAACTTCTGGTTTACCACCTGCAATCCCTGCGTGGAAGAACTTGCCGACCTGGAAGCTCTGAATAAACAGCTTGCAAAAAAAGGCGGAGCAGTAGTCGGAATCAATTCATTTACACTTGACGGTGACAAAACGGCTATCTCTGACGCAAAGAATATTCTGGCAAAAAAGGGTGTAACCTACAAAAACATTTGGTTTGATTCAAAAAGTAAAGCCGGAGAATTCACATCCGGATTGTACTCCTACCCCACAACTTATGTTGTCGATAAAAACGGTAATATTGTAGGAGAGCCGATTGTCGGTGCAATAACCTCCGAAAAGCAGTCTGAAAAGCTGCAAAAGTTGATTGATCAGGCAATTGCAAACAGTAAGAACTGATGTGTGCCCTGTCCCGACAAAGTATCAATAATGCATATTTTCAGGTTCTGTAAATTTTACATATAGATTCCAACAAATATGCCAATAATTAAGCCCATATAATTTTCGTACAACAAAACCTCCTGCAACAAATTTTACTCTGTGCAGGAGGTTTATTCTTATTCCGATATTTTTTATTTCATCGTTATATCTGTATAAAAATTTTACATAGCTGTAAAGCGGTTTGTCATCACAATAAATTTGTATTCTGTTCAAG
>OMGA01000909.1_pt1 | contig 11339 bp, 11 predicted proteins | sample 1674211 | NCBI WGS metagenome assembly OMGA01 (sample SAMEA103958152, study PRJEB25191) | human gut metagenome | biome: human-associated habitat [ENVO:00009003]; feature: intestine environment [ENVO:2100002]; material: feces | place: Germany | collected 2013/2015
TCTCGCCGAGCGACAAGCTAATGCGCTAAGGAACCTTGATTTAGCGAATCAAAATGTCATGAACATTGTCAACAGTGGGCGTGGTGGTGAAAATGGTATGCATGGATTTATCGCTGAATTCGCGCAGACGGGAATCGCTAACGCCAGACGAGCATTTGAAGGGTTGGAAAAATCAACAATTACGCTTAATAATAATGGTCCTGCTGATTTGTTGATTAACGGCAAGCCAGTGCAGGTAAAGTTCTATGCGAACCTAATGAACGAGCTGAAGACATCTGCGGAATACCGTTCTATGGATATGATGTTTTCAAAGGACCACATGGACGTTTTTCGTGCGGTCATGCATGGCGATAAAGAAGTCTTTCTCAACGGACAACCGCTAACCAGTAACCAAGTGCAGAAAATTAAGCAGATTATCGAAGAGGAAAGTAACATCCGGGGACTGTCCTGGGACAAATGGATGCAATCATCGGTATTGAAATATGATCAGGTCCAAAGAGAAGCGATTGACCGGACTTTTACTGAAGAAACCGACAATATTAAACGGCAGACATCCGAGCAAAAGAGCGAAATCTCCAATAAGGCCAATACGGATAAGGCTGCTGCATATCACAAAGCTCAGCCGAATCTAGGCGAGGCTAACAAAGCTGCCGGGGTGGGTGCTGCTATCCAAGGTGGATTGAACTTCGGCATTTTCGTGTATCAAAAGCACGAAGAAGGCAAGGAAATATGGCAGTTTACCGCTGAGGATTGGAAGGAAGGAGGCGTCAAGACAGCAGAGGGTGCCTTCAAAGGCGGGTTTTCGGGCTATGCAATTTATGGATTGACCAATGTCTGTCATCTTTCGGCTCCGAGCGCAGGGGCGATAGCGTCCGGAACTTTTGGACTCATAGATGCTGTCATGAAATTCCGTTCCGGAGAGATTGATGATGACGGTTTCTTGAGCTTGGTAACTATCAATGCCCTTGATGCTACCGGCGCGGCGGTAGGAGCGGCGATTGGTCAGACGCTTATTCCTGTTCCCGTTGTGGGCGCGCTTATCGGGTCAATTGTCGCTTCGAATGTGCTTGGTCTTGGCAAGAACATATTGAGTGCAAGAGAGCGGGCAATCATCGCTGAATATCAGCGCAAAGCGGACTTGTTCGTCGCGAATCTCGACGTGCAATACGCGCAAATATTGGAAACTCTTCTCGATAAATACCGGAAACTAGGGGAGCTGCAGACTTATGCATTCAATCTTGATTTAAATATACAGCTACGTTTCGCCGCATCTGTTGATTTGGCAAGATTCATTGGTGTCTCTGAAACCGAGATATTGCACAATGAAGCAGAGATTGACGACTTCTTCCTGTAAGGGGAGATGTTGCCGTAATTGCTGTACCAACGACTAGACGTTGGTACAGCAACAATCTTTGGTTTTGTAGGTATGTGATTTCGAGTAATTCACAAACTGTAGATCTGTGCGCCGAACGGCCAGAGCGCAAGCTTGGCCATTTTGAACGACTGGATGCCGAACGGAATGCCGATGATGGTGATGCAGTTGAGCACGCCTGCACCCAGATAGCCGAGTGCCATCCACCAGCCGACCAGCACCACCCACAGGATGTTGGCCAAGGCAGAGCCGACTCCGCCGCCGTATTGCACGGTTTTGCCAAACGGCGTCAGGGTGAGTCCCGCCATCTTGAACGCTTGAATGCCGAACGGGATGCCGATGATGGAGATGCACAGAATCAGTCCCACCAATGCCCATCCGATTGCGATGGCCAACCCACCAAGAATGATCCACAGGATATTGCCGAGAACTCGCATGATTTGCCCCTTTCCGATTCCGGTCGATGCCTCGCATGTCCGGCTTCACTATTTTGCCAGACATCATGACGGAAACACGAGACGCAACCCTTGTCTCGCCCCTGATTCATCCTCGGACCGTTACCCAGGCGGATCGTATGCGGTAAGCCCAATCCTTTTGTAAAGATTTTGTGTATTGTCGGGCATGCGTGGGTTTCACCGTCGATCTGAATGATGATAGGCTTCTCGATGTCTGCCGTACGAAGACCCATCAAGGAGATGCCATGAACCTGTATCGCTACGCGATGTTCATCGCACGCACCTGCCGTGGGTCGTTCGTCGGCAATGTTCTGTTTGCCAATCCACAAATGGCCCTATTCTCGATGCTGGTGTAGCGGGGACACGCCTTATGCCGGGATGTACCGATGGTCCATCCGCGGTCGACGTTGCATGAATCGCTCACCATAGCCATCAACTTACGCAAAGCCGCGAATCGTTTGCCGTATATGAATGCGGAACGGATGGCGGCTTTTCCTTTACCCCGGACTCATCGGTGTCCCCGCGTCTTGACACAAGTATGGGGCCGGATCGCCCACACATGCCGTTACCAACAGAAGGAAATGCTGTGACCTCACAGAAAACCGCGGAATTCGGGTCCGCCGCCAGTTCCGTAAAGCCTATTGATTCGCACGCCCGATTCATCGTCGTGGGCGTGATCGTCGTCGGCTCGTTCATCGCGCTGCTCAACCAGACCGTCATGTCACCGGCCTTGCCGGCACTGATGCGTGATTTCAATATCACCACCGGCACCGTGCAGTGGGTGACCAGCGTCTACATGCTGGTCTCGGGCATCATGGTGCCGATTTCAGGCTATCTGATTGATAAATTCTCCACCCGAAAGCTCTTCGCCGGAGCCCTTGCCACTTTCATGGTCGGCACACTGCTGTGTGCCGTCGCGCCGAATTTCGTGCTGTTGCTCGTCGGACGCATACTGCAATCCGCCGGCTCCGGCGTGCTGTTGCCATTGGTCGCCGTAGTGCCGATGCTCGTCTATCCGCCGGATAAGCGCGGCACCGCCATGGGCATGGCCGGTATCGTCATGGCCGCCGGCCCGGCTATCGGCCCGGTTGTCGGTGGTCTGGTGATTGACGGTTTCGGATGGCGCCCGATGTTCATTGGCATCGCAGTTGTGGCACTGGTCATCCTTGTCGGAGGCACGATGATGCTCAAGAACGTCGGCGAGTTGAAGAACCCAAAGCTCAACGTCCTGTCCGTGATCCTTTCGACCATCGCGTTCGGTGGCCTGCTCTATGGCTTCTCGTCCGCTTCCACGATGGGATGGGCCAGTCCGGTCGTCATTATTTCAATCGTCGTTGGTCTTGTGGCCTTCGTCGCATTCGTATACAAGCAAGTCAAGCTCGATGAGCCATTGTTGCGCGTTGACACCCTTGCCACCCGCAACTTCCGCAACTCCGCGATTCTGGTCACTCTGATCAACGCCGCAGTCGCCGCAACCAACGTGACGTTGCCTATCTTCATCCAGAATGTACTCGGCCAATCCGCCACCGTCACCGGCATGGTCATGCTGCCCGCCGCGGCGGTCGGCATCATCCTGAGTCCGGTCGCCGGTGCCGCATTCGACAAATTCGGCCCGCGCGGCGTGGGCATCGGCGGCCTTGCGCTCATGACCATCTCTCTTGGTCTTCTCGGCACCATCAACACCAGGACATCAGTGCTGTTTGTCGCCGTGTTCTGCGCATTGCAGGCATCCGGTCAGGCTATCGCCAACATGCCGATCAACACTTGGGGCGTCAACGCTTTGCCGAACGACATGATCGCCCATGGCAACGCCATCGCCAACACCGGCCGCCAGATCGCGGCAGCCATTGCGACCTCGCTTCTGGTCACCGCAGAAACATCCGTGACCGCCTTGCACATGTCCCAGGGTGTGAAGTCCGCCACGGCCAGCGGCATCGCGTTCTCCTACCTGCTGTGCGCCGCCATCTCGCTGGTCGCCCTGATCATCTGCATCTTCACCGTCACCAGCCGTGCCAAGGAGAAGGCAGCACGCAACGCCAAGGCCTACGAGGCGCAAGCCTCCGCCGAAGTCGCGGCCGAAACCACTGAAGGCCAGCCCGCCGAGCATCACTACGCCGGCGCATACGTGGCCCCCGCCGCCTCCCTGTTCAAGCAGGCCCAGGAACAGTCCATCGGCGGAATCATGGACGATCAGCCCTACAGCTGCCTGGACAGCGATGACATCACGCATGTGGTGCGCGAGTTCATCCGCCTCAACGTCTCCAGCCTTCCCGTGGTGAACGGCGATGGCAGGCTCGTCGGCTTCGTCAGCGACGGCGATGTCATGAAATCGATTGCCACCTATGAATCCCGTACGGTTTCCACCGGCACCGGTTCGACGATGGTGGTGTTCGACGACGAAACCGTGGCCTCCAAGGTGCAGGCGCTCTCCGGCAAGAAGGTGATGGACATCGCCACGCATAAGGTCGTTGCCGCCACGCCCGACCAGCATGTTGGAGAGGTGGCCCGAATCCTCGCCAAGAAGCAGTTCAAGAAACTGCCGGTGGTGGATGGCGATGGCAGGCTCGTCGGTGTGATCCGCCGTAAGTCCGTGATGGAACATGCCTTCGACGCGTTGTTCCCAAAGGATGATCGGTGATTCGGCGTCATCATCGTCCGCAACAACATGCGCGTGGTCGCCTTCGGCATCACTCTGGTGGGCGTCTCCGTCGTTGGTCTTGGCGTGGTCCACAAGCTGCTGGCGTATTTGCTGATTGATGTGGTGAACGGTTTGGCTTCGGCCATCTGCATGGGCCCGATGCGCACCATCATCCAGACCGAGACCGATGAGAAGATGCCTGGCCGTGTATTCGGCCAGGCACGGCGCAACACTAGTGTCGATGCGGCGCGTAACGCGGCCTGATGGCGATTAAGCCGAACTACCAAATTTGTGCGTACGACTCGTAGGACGTGTAGTCCGGCAAATCGTACACCAGTATCGAGAAAGGCATGGATTGGCCATTGTCCGGCCAATCCACAAATGCCATTTCTCCATAGATGATGGTACCTTGCTTATCCCGCAACACTAGGGAAACCTTGATCTGCTGTCCATCTGAAGGCTTGAAACCATCGGTCACGGCGCGGACTTCGCCATTGAAGGTCGTGCCGCCGTCGTTGTTGCGCACTTTGGAGATTCCGCTGATGGGGAAAGTGGCAGTGCCTTGTGCTTCCGTGACGTTGTACTCATTCGGACTGAGCGCAACGAAGTCCACGGTGGCCGGTGCGGTACCTTGACCCGCTTGCCCGGCGTTATATATAGTCTGATTCGGGAACGCCATATTCAGCGTTTGCGTCTGCGAGAACACGATGGAGCCGTCTTTGGTTCGCCGGTGATGGCGACTTCTGGATACTGTACCTGCAGGGTTGTGCTGGTGTTGCGCAGGGCGAATGCGTAGCTAACGTACCCCTGTTGGCTTACAGACCAACCGGATTCCACCAGCTCCAGCGGATTGTCGGCAACCGCGTCGGTGCCGCTTGTGCCGGTACTGTTATTGCCGCCAATGTGGCGGCACTGGGCTTGCGTTTTTCGGCAGTGGCATTGTCGGCAGCGTTGCCACAGCCTGTATTGACCGGGGCATTGTCGGCAACGGCCTCGCCGTCCTGCTCTTGGACGAGCCGTTCGCGAATGCGTTGCTCAATGGGATCGTCGACCAAAGTCTGGATGATGCGTGCCAGATCGCGGTCTCAGACTGCATCCCACTTACCGACGTCCAACAATTGGGGTGCGGTTCAGTTCCGTGAAAAACACTCTTGTGCTTTGCTTCGTTTCCTGCTATGTGTGAAAACATGGATAATACGCATGCTCGCCGCTTCGATGACACGGTGCGGCGTCGGGCGGGGGAGCGCGGCGCCATCATGACGCTGCGCGACTGTCCGCGCGCCATGCGCGTTGTCGTGGACGGCATCGACCTGGATGACCGGCACCGGTTCCGCCTATGTGAGATAGGATTGGCTCCGGGCGCGGGTTTACGCATTCGGAAACGAACGTGTCGCGGTGGACGGCGGCACCGCGCGTGCCGTCCGGGTACGGTTCGCGCGGGATGAACATGCGCAAGACGACGTTGCGTAACGCGAAGAGAACGGGAATATGCGCGAATGTTGAATCTACGGAACCTGAGGGGCGGCGACTGCTGCCGTTCGCAGAATGGCTGTTGCCGGCATCGCGCTTGTCGTGTCAACAGACCCGCGAATGACGGCATGGGCGGCGACTCCGGCAATATGGGAAACGTCGAAAATGTAAAACGCGTCGTGTTTGTAGGCAATCCGAACGTTGGCAAATCTTCCATGTTCAACGCGCTGCTCGGCGCGAGAACCCGCACGATGAACGCGCCCGGCACCACGGTGTCCATCACCTGCGGGCAATACCATTACGAAAAACCGAAAACAGCGGGAAACGCGCAAAACTGGCAGTTCGTGGACACCCCCGGCACATATTCTCTGGCGCCGATGAGTCCCGATGAGCAGGTCGCCGTCAACGCGCTGACCGGCATGTCAGGCATGCCCGTTCCCGACCTTGCCGTCGTGGTGCTGGACGCCACCGCGCTGTCCCGATCGCTGTACCTGCTGTCGATGGTGGTGGAGCTCGGGCTGCCCACCGTCGTGGCACTCACCATGAACGACCTCGCCGTCCGCAACGGCTGCGGCGTCGATGCGGAACGACTGTCCCATTTGCTGGACGGCATGCCGGTCGTCGCGATTGACGGACGTACCGGAAACGGCGGCAAGGCTTTGGCCGGCGCGATCGCCGCAAGTTTCGAGGGAACGCCCGTTCCGCACGGGCTGACCGCACTGCCAACCGCGACAGCCGACGCCGACATGAAAACCGCCGACGGCCTGAGCGTCTGGGCCGAATCGCGGGCCGACGCACGACTCGACTGGACCGCCGGCATATTGCGCGGCCTCGACATGCATGCGGTCGACCACGTCACCTTGTCCGACCGCATCGACCGCGTGCTGCTGCACCCCGTGATTGGCGTCCTCGTCTTCCTTGCGGTGCTGTTCGTCGTGTTCCAGGCCACCACCACGCTCGCCAGCCCCATGCAGGATTGGATTGACGTGACCTTCCGCGGATGGTGCACAGATGGACTCGACCTGCTGCTCGGCCTGTTCGGACCATCCGTGAGCGGCGGCTGGCTGCGTTCGCTGCTGGTGGACGGTCTGCTTGACGGCGTGGTCACCGTGCTGACGTTCATTCCGGTGATGGGCATCATGTTCCTGCTGCTGTCAATCTTGGAGGATTCCGGCTACATGGTCCGCGCCGCGTTCGTGATGGACCGTGCCATGCGCGCCTTGGGATTGGACGGTCGCGCGTTCCTGCCGATCATCGTCGGCTTCGGCTGCAATCTGCCGGCTTTGGCCGCCACACGAACCCTATCCGATTCCCGGCAACGGGTGCTTACCGGCATGCTGGTGCCGTTCGCGGCATGTTCCGCGCGACTATCGGTGTTTTTGGTGCTCGCCCACGCGTTCTTCCCGAAATACGCCGGTCTCGTGGTCTTCCTCATGTACGTGGCTTCGGTCATGGTCATCCTGCTGGTCGGCGTGCTGCTGCGCCACACCATGTTCCGCGGCCTCGAACCCGAACCGTTGATGCTGGCGCTTCCCGCATACCAATGCCCGCGCGCGTTGCAGCTGGCACGTTCGGTGCTGCTGCGTCTATGGGGCTTCATCCGTGGAGCCAGCGTGATCATCATTTCAATGATCACGGCGCTGTGGCTGCTGCAGGGCATTCCGGTAACCGCCAACGCAGGCGGTTTCGCTCATGTCGACGACGTGCATGATTCCGCGTATGGCGTGCTCGCCGACGCGGTCGCTCCCGTGTTCGCGCCGGCCGGTTTCGACGACTGGCATGCCTCGGCCGCGCTGATCACGGGATTCGTGGCCAAAGAGGTCGTGGTCGGTTCGATGTCGCAGTCCTACCATGCGGACGAACCGGATGATGCGGCTTCCCAACAAGCCGGGGAGGGAACGCTGGGACAGAAGCTGCGCGCCTCGTTCGACCAGTCATCGCACGGCCACGGCAAGGCGGCGGCCATCGCCTTCCTGCTGTTCACGCTCGCCTACACGCCATGTCTTGCAACGGTCGCCGAAATGCGACGGCAGTTTGGCACGAAAGTCGCGGCGCGATCCGTCCTGCTGAGCTTGGCCGTGGCATACGTCATCGCCATCATCGCCTTCCAAACATTGCGGTTGATATGGTGAGCGGTATGGAACGGTCCGGCGCTTCCGCGCACGGATGGCGGCGCACGCCACGTACGGCTGATACATACGGCGACGGCCGGAACGATATCGTCGCACGCATCGCCGGCGACATCGCCGCAGGATTGACGGTGCGGCAAATCGCCGACAAACGGCATCTGCCGGTCGATTTCGTGGACATGGCTGTCGAACGAGCGGACAAACGGGGGCTGCTGGCCGTGATGGACATGCGGCACGCCTGCGGAGAGACGATATGCCAGCCCGATCCTGCGTCATTGGTATGCGCAGGATGCCCATTCAGGATATTCCCATCTTCAAGCCCGTACAATAGGCAAGGTTAACAAGACGAAGAACGATGACAGCTATCGGTTCGCAAGGGGTGACACGTATGGATTATCAGTACCAGACCACTGAACAGCCTTCCAGCCCCCGCAAGGCATGGCCGATCGTCCTTGCCGTGGTCGTGGCCCTCATCGTGGCATGCGGTGCCGGCGTGTGCGTTTACCGCAACAAGCAGCAGGAAGCATTGGCCACATGCCGGCAATCGCTCGCGGAATTCAGCTCGGCCCGCAAAGCCGTGCTCGACACTTCCGAAAACGGCAGCGAACTGCAGAAGCTGATTCGAGGCGCGCTCGGCGTGAACGACATCATCGACGCGTTCGCGGACGCGGCCACCAGCGCCGAGAACACAGTCGATACGGAAGGCTGCAAGGCGGAAGCCACCATCACGCAGCTCAATCTCGTAGCCAAAACGTTGGACAGCGCCACCGATTCCCTGAACGCCAGTCTGAAAAGCATCCAAGAGAAAAACGCCGAAACCGCGTTGCAGGATCCGAAGGCCGATTCGGATGGCGCGGCAGCTGGACAATCGTCCAATAACCCATCCGGGCAATCGAACGGAGCCTCTTCGAACAGCACTTCTTCGAACGGTACCTCCGACACGAAATCGTTGGATGAATCCAAAAAGGAACTGCAACAGTCGATCGACGAGGCAGACAAACTGGTCGACAAACTCAGCAAGGACGATTCCCTGACCCTGACCGGACGCAAACTGCTGTCCGCGCTGTCCAAGGCCGCGGACTCCGGACAGAAGCTCGTCGAAAGCAGCAACATCAAGGATTCCAAGTATTACAAGGCGGCCAAGGTCACGCTTGACGAAGCCATTGACATGGCTGACAACTGGGTGAACAGCCAGGCGGCCAAAGCGCAGTAGCATGCTCCCGCGTGTTGCTTCCGCAGCCACGTCTAAAGTTTCCTTCGGAAAGCATGACGTGAATACGACGTCGGATGTGTGGAAGCGTGTAAGGGGGGGGCGGATGGCAGACGCGGGGCAGGAATCATCGGAAGGCATTAGCGTATCGAAGCCGGTCGCCCGCGTGATGATGCTGGTCAACGCGGCGGTATGGGGGTCCGGCTACACCATGCTCAAGCATGTGCAGGAGAACATGCCGACACAGTGGATGATGTTCTTCCGCATGGCTTCGGCGGTACTGCTTATGGCCATCGTGTTTTTCCCACGTCTTCGCAGGATTCGCCTGCGCCGCTATATCGTTCCCGGTCTGATACTCGCGTTGACTTACTGGCTGGGATTCATCTTCCAGCTCAAAGGACTTGAAACCACGTCTCCCGGACGCAACAGCTTCTTCACCGACACCTATTGCGTGATGGTGCCGTTCGTGGTGTGGGCGTTCACGCGCAAACGCCCCAGCTGGCAGCATCTGGTGGCCGCGTTCGTCTGCGCGTTCGGCATTGGTCTGGTGTCGCTGAGCGGCGGCGGTGGCGCGGAACTCATGCATATGAGCTTCGGTGACGCCATGACTATCATCGGCGCGTTTTTCTTCGCGTTGAATCTGGTTTTGGTTGGTTTCATCGGCAAGGATTTCGACGCGATCGCGCTGATGCTTGCCGAATTCGTGTGGTGCGCCCTGCTGTTCGGTGCTGGCGCGGTGCTTACCGAAGGCGGACCGTCCATGGCTTGGGCGCGGTGGGACATCGTGCTGTGCATCGCCTACCTGGTGGTCGGCTCCACGGTGATCGCCCAAGTGTTTCAAACCATCGCCATACAGAATCTGCCCACTTCCGAGGCGTCCGTGATCTTAAGCACGGAATGCATCTTCGCCATGCTGGTATCCGTGATTTTCACCGGCGAAACGCTGACCGTGCCGTCGTTATGCGGTTTCGCGCTGATTTTCGGTGCGATTCTGCTGTCCGAAATCCAACTGCCCTCCGCAAAACGACAGCGTGGCACAACGGAAGGCGATTAGAAGAACAGCGCCGCGATTCCCGCCGCGAAGCACATGAGCAGCACGGACGTGAGGAAGCTCGCCAGGAACGCCTTCTGTCCCTTCTTCGCGATGGCGCTGAAATTCACATTGATGCCGAGCGCCGCCATGGCCATGCCGAGCACGATGTAGGCGAAGTCCACCAGATTCGGTGCGATGGCACCGATGAACGGCACGAACGTGCCGATGATGGAAGCGCCGATGAAACCGAGCATGAACCACGGGAACGACACTTTGCGTTTGCCGTCGGCCGGCATTTCGGAATGGTTTCTGTCCCACCAGATGGCGATGATGATGGCCGCGAACACCAGCATCAGCACGCGGGAAAGCTTCATGATGGTGGCGATGCCCACCGCGCCGAACGCGTCGCCGGCGGCCACGGCATGGGCGATTTCGTGCAGGGACGCGCCAGCGGTGATGCCCAACTGCGTCTTGCTCAGGCCCGTCAACGGCCCAAGGGCGATTTCCAGCAATGCGAAGATGGTGCCCATGATGGCGATGATGGCCACGGCCATCACCTCATTGTTGGCCTTCTCATCCTCTTTTTCCGGCGGCACCTTGATGGAGCCGGACAATCCCATGACGGCTGCCGCGCCACAGATGCCGGTACCGCCCGCCACGAGAATGGCGAGCTGCGGATCGACGCCAAGCTTGCGTGCGATGTTGTAGCACACCACGATGGTGAGCGTCACCACCACTGCCGCGATCGGCAGACACTTGATACCCTGCGTGAACAGCACCGTCAGATTGAGCTTGAAACCAAGCAGGATGATGCCCAGGCGAAGCAGCTTGTTCGAAATGAGCCCGGCCGCATCCTTCACACCGGCCTTATGTTCGGCGGAACGGCTCGAATACCATTTGCGGATCGGGAACTGCGCGACCATGCCGATGAGCAGAGCGATGATCAACGCGCCGAACAGGCTGAATCCCGGAAACTGCTTGAGCCACGAAGCCACCAGAGAGGCCGCCAACGTGACGATGCCAATGAACGCC
>OMGA01000912.1_pt1 | contig 11311 bp, 7 predicted proteins | sample 1674211 | NCBI WGS metagenome assembly OMGA01 (sample SAMEA103958152, study PRJEB25191) | human gut metagenome | biome: human-associated habitat [ENVO:00009003]; feature: intestine environment [ENVO:2100002]; material: feces | place: Germany | collected 2013/2015
ATAAAAAATCGTGGCTTTGATATTACTGTACCTCTATCTCAGGCATTTCTTTCATTTCATCTTTCTGTAAAGTTTTCTTCTCTCTGAATATAAGTGAGAAAACAGCTCTTACAACAGGACCCGCAAAAAAGAGTTGCCAGCACAGAGCCATAGGAAAATTGGTTATCGTTGTCTGAATCCACACCGCAATAACTTCGCTTCCCGCATTTTTGAACAGAAGAGTTGCGGCAAGGCTCATAAGCGGACACATAAAGATGACTGAAATAACCGAGATACCGAGAACTATGAAAAACGGATTATCACGTTCAGGATTAATTATTTTAAAAGTCTTGTACTTTGCTATCCTGCCGACTAAAAAAATATCAAGCACGAAAGCAATAGATCCCATTATCACAAGCTCCTTGAAAGCAAGTAAAAAGACCTCGTTTGTCATACCGCCGATATTAAGTGCTATATTATAGCATATCATGGCGTACACCATAACAAATACCATCATAACGGTAAACACAATTTCCTGAAATAAGTTTTTGGGCATAAAAAATTCCTCCTGATAATAACAATTTGCACTTTATTGTGTTGTTCGTTATCATCCGGGGGATGTGCGTTTCCAATTAGACCAATATTCTTTTTACGTTATAGATTTTAACATATTCCGCACCCATAGTCAATTGTGAAGTGAAACGAAAAAAGCACCGCTTTGGCGGTGCCTTTTTGTATACATATCACTTTTCCTTTTTACACTTTTTCGCTTCTGAATCTTCCGACAACATTTGCATTCTTATCAATGTTGACCTCAAATCTCAGAGTGCACGGCGAATAGTGAACATTTTCGCCTTCTGAAATAACCTCATAGAAGAATGCCAGAGCGCCTCCGTCCTCCATACGTCTTACTGCGCACTTGCAGAAGCCTTCGGCGATTGCCCTCTTTACATAAGGTATATCACGGTCATATGTACAGAAATTATCCTCCGTAACGGGAATATTAACATCCCCGTCAGAACAGCTGTTTTCTCTCAGCATAGTTTCAAGCGGTGATACTTTCTTACGGCTGAATTCCGCAAACGGCGCTTTCTTGGCAATTTCGCCCTTTCTTGCAGGGCGTCCGTTTATTTTCCAGCACGGCCGTGTAACAACGACAGTTTCACCTATATGAAAATCATTGTTGAGATGCTCGCTCTGTGCCGAATAGAAATCAAGCGTATCCTTGTCTATCACGACCTCTTTTGCCTTATCACGCACTATTCCGACAAGCTCAAGCATAGAGAGCAGCTCGCCTGCCTTTTCCATGCACTTTTCATCGCTCCATATCTCATAATTGCGGAAGTTGTTTCTCCAGTACGTCTTTATCGGCAAATCGCCTATAAGCGCCTGTATCCTCATTTCCCAGTCGAACAGTATACCGCTCTTACTGCGTATCTTGTTCTCCTTGATGGCATTGAGCGGTTCAAGCAGCTGTGCAAACGATGCGATATTATCCGCAATATCCTGCGCTATGTACTTTCTTGTATCGCTGGTCTTCTTTTTCTCGCTTTCTTCCTCAATCTTTTCATCGCTGTACTTGTCGAAATCGTCCTGTCCGCCGTCAGCCGTATCGAACAGTGAAAATACCTCTGAGGGATCGTTAAATGTTTTCTTTACCTCAGGCTCGTCATCCATAAGCAGATTTCCGAACAAATCCTCTACCTCGGCAACATTCTCATCGTGCTTTTCTTCGGTAACCTGTGCAGGCGTATATGCTTCGTCCGGCAGATCGAAGAAATCCATAGTTCTCGGCTTTTCGTCAGCGTCAATCGGCTCGTCCGGAGTTTCGGACAGCTCATCGGATAATGTACTTTCCTCAAAAATACCGCTTGTCTGTTCAAGATCGTCGTCCGAAATATCTTCGGTGCTTCCGGTGCTTCCGGTGCTACCGGTGCTGTCAGCGGTTTCGGATAATCCTATAAAGTCGCCGAATTCTTTCAATGCGTCCTCTACAGACTCAGCTGTACGAAGGGAAGAAACAGGCTCGCTTGCGGTTTCCTCCGCCATTATAGTGTGGAACTGTTCTTCGAGCGACTCTTCTTCGCTGTCTGCGGTTTCTTTCTGCTCGGCGATTTCCTCAAATGCCTTTACTGCCTCCTCGACAGGCTCGCTTACGGCTTCTTCGGTAGCAATATCATTTTGTTCATCTTCAATTTCAGTTTCGCTGTCGGCGGTTTCGTCCTGCTCGGCGATTTCCTCAAAAGCCTTTACTGCCTCCTCGACAGGCTCGCTTGCATAAAGATCGAAAATTCTCTCATCGACAGGCAGATTTACGTCTTCAATTTCTTCATTGTCCTGTATAACAGACGGCATTTCTGCAAGCTCCTGAACCGCATTTGCTATCGGAGCGGATGTCATTATCCCCTTTTCAAGCATCATCTGCTTCGGCATTTCGGCTTTCTCGTCAAAATTTTCCTCAACTGCCGTTACTGCGGGTAAGGCTTCTTCCGCTGTATCCTCAGCTTTTTTGTCGCTTTCGCCTGCGTCCTCACCGTCATTACCGACAAACGATTCAAGCCTGTTGAAATGGTCGAATACACGCTCAAAGCTGACCCCGGGATCGCCGTCATCTTCACTCTGAGTAAATGTAAAATTGACAGGCACTATCTCAGGCTTGGTTTCGGTTTCGCCGTTATCCCTTTCGGATATAGGCTTATACCGGCGTACAGCCTCATCAATACGGCTGTTTATCGCATCGGTCTGTTCCTCCTCGCTTATAGGCTTTCTGATTATCTCCTTATGAGTTACCTCGCCGTTTTTCCATACGGTCAGGCTTTTCTTTCTGAGCGGAGTCTGCGTTTCCTTCAGCTTTTTCTTGGCATATACAGCCGCACCTACGGCAGCCGCCGCACCTACAGCGGCAACGATCGCCTTACTTATCTTCATATATTATCAACCTCCCGGCTAACGCCGAAATATTATTCAACACTCTTGAGTGCCTCGACCATATTGACCTTCATAAGCCGTCTGTGCATAAACAGCATTACTATCACGGCAAAGCATATCGTTATAAGACCCGAAAATACAAAGCTCATCGGATGTACCGTTCTGCCGAACATAACCATATCAATTTCAGCCGTCTTTACAACAAAGTCAACAAGGAATCTTCCGAATATCATGCCAGTCACTGTTCCTATAAGGGTAAGTATCACCGTTTCCCTGAACACATACATTGATACTTCCTTATCATAGAAGCCAAGCACCTTGAGCGATGCGATCTCCCTTATACGCTCGTTTATATTGATGTTCGTTAGATTATAAAGCACAATGAACGCAAGCGCACCTGCACTCACTATAAGAACCACTATTACAAAAAGCAATGATTTGAGCATAGAACTGAATGTTCCCGCAACGCTTGTCTTGAAGCTTACTCCCATAACTCCGTCTATCTTCATAAGCTCCTGTGCAAGCTCGTCCCTGTCACTTTCGGTCATATCGTCGCCGTCCTCAGAGTTGAAGAAGAAACAGTTATACGGCAGTCCTTCCTCGCCGCTAAGCTCCTTGTACAGCTTTTCCGTGATATACACATAGTGATGGGCGTAGTTTTCGCATATCTCCGTTACCGTTGCCGTAACTCTTTTTGTGTCGGAAAGTGCAAGCGTTATTGTATCGCCCTTCTTTATACCGCCGAGCAAAGATGCCAGCTTCTCGTTTATTATAACGCCGTCATCGGTTACCGTGTACTGTTCGCCTGTCCGTCTGTCCTTTACCGTCACAAACTGTGCGATGGTTTCGTTGTCCGCTCCGCCGAATATATACGCTTCTGTGCTTTTCTTACCGTTATATACCGTTATCTGCTTTTGATATATCCTGTTGCCCTCGCAGTCATAACGCTCAAGCATCTTTTCTATCTTAGCTGTCTGTTCGTCGGTCACGGTATTGTCATAAGCAGTAATACCGGTATAATTGCTTATCTCGCCGAACTGCTTTTGCAGAATATCGTTTACGCTGTCATACACTCCGAATCCTGTCAGCACAAGCGCCGTACAGCCTGCAATGCCCACTATCGTCATAAGCATTCTTCTCTTGTAACGGAATATATTACGCATCGTTACCTTATAGCTGAACGAAAGCCTGTTCCATATAAAGCCTATGCGTTCAAGCAGTATCTTCTTACCGCTCTTTGGCGTTTTCGGCCGCATAAGCGCCGCAGGGCAATCGTGAAGTATGCCGCCGCACGAGAAATAAACTGTAACAGCAGTAAGCAGTACAGCCACTCCTGTGGTACATATCATAAGTATATAATCATACGGCAAAAGAATATCAGGGATAACGTACATCATTCCGTATGCGGTAATAATGATCGCCGGGAATATCTTCATTCCCACAAGCATACCCGATAAAGCACCCGCCGTTGCCGCTGTCAGTGCATAAAGCAGATATTTGAATATAATAGCGCCGTTTTTATAGCCAAGCGCCTTGAGCGTTCCTATCTGGGTACGCTGTTCCTCTACCATTCGTGTCATCGTGGTAAGACATACAAGCGCCGCCACCATTACAAAGAACAGAGGGAACACCATAGCTATATTGCCTATTCTTTCGGCATTCTGACCGTATTCACTGTAACCCGGATTATCATCACGGGTAAACAGATACCACTCCGGTTTACTCGTCTTTTCGAGCTTTTCCCTGCCGTCGTCTATCTTCTTCTGAGCATCGGCAAACTGCTTGTCTGCATCGGTTTTTGCCGTTTCAAGTGCTGTCTTGCCATCGTTATACTCCTTCAGACCCTTTTCATAATCGGCATAATTCTTGTCATACTCTGCTTTACCGCTGTCATACTTTGCCTTGCCTGAAGCGTACTGAGCATAACCTGCGTCATACTGAGCCTTTCCTGCGTCATACTGAGCCTTTGCACTTTCGTACTGTGCAAGTCCGCTTGTGTACTGAGAATATCCGTCCTCGTACTGCTTTTTTCCGTCCTCATATTTGGCATAACCGATTTCGTACTGCAGCTTTCCGTCATTATATTGCTTAAGCCCGTCATTATACTGCGCAAGTCCGCTTTCATACTGTTTCTTCTGCTTGTCAAGCTCCGCCTGCGAGCTGTCGAGCAGCTTAACTCCGGAATCATAAGCCTCTTTGGTGATATTACCCTTCTTGTATGAATCCTCCAGCGTTTCACGGCTCGTATTTATAATCGCCTGCTGACTTGTTATCTTTGTGTTTGCATCGTCAAGCTGAGCCTTGCTCGACTTCAACTGTGAGTCTGCGTTTTCAAGCTGTATTTTAGCTGTAACAAGCTGTATATAGCTTTCGTCAAGCGTTTTCTTTCCGTCTTCAAGCTGCAGCTTCGTTTCGTCCAGCTTCTTCTTTGTGCTGTCAAGCACATCTTTTGTCGCCGTCAGAGTAGCCCCGTTTGTGTCAAGCTCCTTTTTTGCCTCATCAAGCTGCTTTTTCGATTCCTCAAGCGTTTTCTTGCCGCTTTCAAGCTGAGGCTTTGCTTCGTCAAGCTGTTTTTTTGCATCGTTCAGCTTGGTTTCGTTTTTCTCTATTTCTGCGTATGCTTCGCTCTTCTTTTTATCAAGCTCCTTCTGCCCGTCGTCAAGCTTCTTCTTTGCGTCGCCTGCTATTTCGTCAAAACGTTCTTCTTCTCTTACATCCGCTATTTTCTGTATCTTCTTTTCAAGAGCGTCACGGGCGTCCTCATATTCATCGCTGTAACAGCTGTACTGCTTTAATTCGTCCGAGTTTATCATAACCTGAGTATATACCTCTGTCTTGAAACAGCTTTCCGGTATATAACAGATCATATAGACTGAACCGCTTCCTATGGTCGTGTTTCCACGCTCCACGTCGGATATATACATAGGCGATGCGAATTTTCCGACTATAGTAAATTCCTTGACCGACAAAGTCCCATCTATATCCGTGTCTTCATCGCCGCACAACGTCAGCTTGTCCCCGACTTTATAATGAGCAAGCAGTTTACCGCTGTCGATAACGCACTCGTTTTCTTCTTCGGGAAGTCTGCCGTCAACTATCTGTAAAGAGCTGTACGGATTGTTTTCACCCGTTTTGTCAAGAGAATATACCCTTGCGACCTTCTTTTCGCCCGCATCCGTGTTGACGTATGCGTCCGTGAAATATCCGGGATAAATATCAACATCCGGAAGCCCTTTTTTCAAAGCGTCTATATCGTTATCGTCAAATCCGTATGTAGATACCAGTCTGATATCCGACAGGGAAGTCCTGTCGTAATAATGATCCGATGATACCTTCATCGCAGGAGCGCTCTGCAGAAGTCCCGCAAAAAATCCTGTGCCGATAGCGATTATACCGAATATTGAAAGAAAACGGCTTTTCGTTTTCTTCATCTCGGCAAACGCATTTTTCAGCATTGCATTTTTCATATCCGTTCCCTTTCCCAGCTTACCACTCTATTTCTTCAACGGGTGTCGGATGCTCGTTTACTACTATTTCGCTCACCTTACTGCTTTTCATATGTATGACCCTGTCAGCCATAGGGCATATCGCCGTATTATGCGTTACGAGTATTACAGTCATATTTTCACTGCGGCAGGTGTCCTGAAGCAATTTCAGTATCATCTTGCCGGTGTTGTAATCAAGCGCACCCGTAGGCTCACAGCAACAGCTTGGGCTTTTTCGCAAGCGCTCTCGCTATAGCCACTCTCTGCTGTTCACCGCCCGAAAGCTGAGCCGGGAAGTTGTTTATTCTGTCGGTAAGTCCGACCTTTTCAAGTATCTCTACAGCAGGGATATAGTCCTCCACCGTCTGAGTAGACAGCTCAATATTCTCCTTTGCCGTAAGGTTCGGGATGAGATTATAGAACTGGAATATAAATCCTATATCGTATCTTCTGTAATCGATAAGCTCTTTTCTGCTGTAACCGCTTATCTTACTTCCGTCTACATAAAAACTTCCCGATGTAGCGGTATCCATACCGCCCAGTATATTAAGCACCGTAGTCTTGCCCGAACCGCTCGGTCCTACGATTATTGCGAATTCGCCCTTTTCAATGTCAAAGCTGACCTTATCGTTTGCGTTGATAATTATATCGCCCATACGGTACTGCTTTGTAATATCGCTCAGCGTAACAAAACTCATTGTAATTCCTTGCAACCTTTCGTCCGTTGTTTCCTGAAATCGTTACTCTATTAAATTATACCATTTTTCACGGTACAATTCAACAGCCGTTCTATATTTATTTATAGTGTATCCCGACATTTTTAACTCCCTTTAAATTTCAATGCCGTTAAAATAAAAATTATTCTCATTTTACTTGACAAACGCATTTGCTTATGCTACAATATCAATCGGAAAAATCCCTTATCAAGAGTGGTTTACATTTTTTGCATTAAAATGCAGATTGGGAGTCAGGCTCCGTAAACCCAGCAACCGTTTCGCTTGAGCTTTCTTTGCGAAAAATGGTGCTAATTCCTACGGCACGGCAAGGGCTGTGACCGAAAGATGAGGAGCAGGCAATCAGCAAGCTCCGAAAGGGGCTTTTTTTAATGCAGTTTTACGCAGATATATGCGTATGGGATACGGTTTAAAACCGCTATATGAAAGGAAAAATCAATGGCAAAATACTTATTCACTTCCGAAAGCGTAACAGAGGGTCACCCCGACAAGATCTGCGACAGGATCTCAGACGGTGTGCTTGATGCGATATTAGCGCAGGACAAGAACGCTCGTGTAGCCTGCGAAACCTGTGCCACAACAGGTATGGTTCTGATAATGGGCGAGATCACGACAACGGCAAACGTTGACATTCCTGCAATAGCAAGAGATGTCATAAAGGAAACAGGCTATGATAACAGCGACTACGGCTTTGACTACAAGACCTGCGCTATACTCACAACGCTTGACAAGCAGAGCCCCGATATAGCTATGGGCGTTGACAACGCTCTTGAGGGCAGAGATAACAATGAATTTGACACAGGTGCTGGCGATCAGGGTATGATGTTCGGCTATGCGTGTGATGAAACCGAAGAGCTTATGCCCCTTACGATTTCCCTTGCTCACGCACTTTCAAAGAAGCTCACAGCAGTAAGAAAGTCGGGCGAGATACCCTATCTTCTCCCCGACGGAAAGACGCAGGTAACGGTAGAATATAACGAGGACGGCACTCCCTCAAGAATTGACACTGTCGTTGTTTCCTCACAGCACAAGGCTGATGTTACGCAGGAACAGCTCAGAGCCGATATTATCGAAAAGGTTATAAAGACTACCGTTCCCGCTTCACTGCTTGACGAGAACACTAAGATGCTGATAAATCCCACAGGACGCTTTGTAGTAGGCGGTCCTCAGGGCGACAGCGGTCTTACGGGCAGAAAGATAATAGTAGATACATACGGCGGTGTCGGCAGACACGGCGGCGGTGCATTCTCCGGAAAAGATCCCACAAAGGTTGACCGTTCAGCCGCTTACGCCGCAAGACACGTTGCAAAGAACATTGTAGCCGCAGGTATAGCGAAGCGTTGCGAGGTTGAGCTTGCGTATGCTATCGGCGTTGCACAGCCCGTATCTGTCTTTGTTGATACATTCGGCACAGGCATAAAGCCCGACAGCGAAATTTCAGCTGCTGTAAGCAAGGTGTTCGACCTTCGCCCCAGTGCAATAATCAGCTCACTGAACCTGAGAAGCACCAAGTACAGACCTCTTGCCGCTTACGGTCACATGGGACGTACAGACCTTGACGTTGCTTGGGAAAAGACAGACAAGGTTGACGAGCTTAAATCAGCACTTGATATAAAGTAATCAGCATATAGCACTAAAGCCGTTACGGAACACCGCAACGGCTTTAATCATAATCAAACGGAGAACAGAAATGACACATATACGCCACGCAACCGAGTCCGATGCTTCACGCATCGCAGAAATAATCGTCACAAATTACAGGGTAAATTTCTACCCGTTTTTCAGAAATGACACCTTTTACTTCGGTGAACTGAACGTCCTTGACACTGCCAAAGAATATTCCGCAGGCTCAGCCGCACTTAAAAACACATTTGTCTATGACGACGGTGTAATAAAAGGCATTATACGCATTTCGGGCAATGAGGTCGAAAAGCTGTATGTAGAGCCGCTTTTTCAGAATCAGGGCATAGGCGCAGTGCTTCTCGGTTACGCTATCAACAATTTTGCCGTCAATGAGCTGTGGGTGCTTGAATACAACAAGCGTGGAATAGATTTTTATCGCCGCAACGGATTCAGCCTTACCGGCGAAAAAATCACAGAATACGAATTTGTGCCGCTTTTAAAGATGAAAAGAGAATGAGCCAAAAGCCGTTACGGAACACCGCAACGGCTTTATTTTTTGCAAAATTCCAACATATTTTACCCCCGTCATCGGAGGTTACGCAATTCTCCGCCATTCAGATAAGCAAATTTGAAGCGCAACATTGCCGCCCGCCTTTTTGCTATCCTGCGGATAGCTCAGACAATTTCAAAGGCGGAGTTTGAGGCGGCACATTGCCGCAGGCGGAATTTGAGGCGGCACATTGCCGCCACGCTATTCGCTGAAATCCGTAACTATGTACTTCGGCGCACCGGGAGTTGAATACACCCACCGGTCAATATGCCCCTCTGTAATGAAATACGGCGCTTCAAGCGGAACACAGCCGTCATCACAGCAGTTTACAATTATCAGTTTGATTTTCATCTTTTCGGGTATAATCGCCTTGATATACACGCAGGCGCAATCTCCCACCTTTATTCCGCTTTTAAGCTCCGCCAGCCCTGCGAGATTCGGTGCAAGCTCTATAAAAATTCCGTAGTCCTCTATAGACCTTACAATGCCTGGAACGGTTTCACCTACCGCAAAACGTTCTGCGTTCTGTTGCCACGTTCCGAGCAGTTCCTTGTGCGTAAGACAGATATGTCCCTGATCCCGACCTTTCACCACCGCAAAAATATCATCGCCTACCGAAAATCTGTTTGCAGGATGAACTATTCTTGATACCGAGATAGCGTCAATCGGTATCATTGACGCAATGCCGCAGCCTATGTCCACAAAACAGCCGAACTGTTCAAGATGCGTTACCCTCGCCCCTATAATATCACCTGGAGTCAGCTTAGATACATATTCCTTGTCTGCCTCCTCCTGCGCCGCCTTCCTTGACAGGATTGCCAACGGTTCGCTTCCGGTTTCGTCTATCTTCGTTATCTTGAAGCAGACAGGCTTTCCCACTCTTGATATAAGCGCTATATCCCGTGTCGCACCGCTTTCTATGCCTATTGCGCCCTCACTGCGAGGTATTATCCCCTTCATACAGCCAAGATCGACGTGCATATTATGCTCCGCATCGCACACCGTACACGAAGCCTCAAGTATTGCCCCCGACACCGCCGCCTGCATAAGCGTTTTGGCTGATTGCAATGCCGCCGTGTTCTCTTTGTATGCAAGTCTTCTTCCCTCCGGTAAAAATTCCGTCATTTGAAATACCGTTCCTTCCTCGTTGTGTTTTCTTTTTTACAAGTGTATGTCAGATTTTCCTTAAATATGTTACCATGTATTTACATTTGATTTTTCACGGAATATTTAGCGGAATTCTTATAATTATCGTTGATTTTGACAACGTTTTCTGTTACAATAGAATCTATACAGGCTTAGTGCCATTAACCCTTGGATTCTAAACGGAGGAATCATGTTTATTCACAGCGGAACATTAAAACGTGCAGGCATTCTTGCCGCAGTGGTTGCTGTAGGTACAGCCGCCGCAATAACCTATAACGCTTTTTTATCGACGGAGGGCGGACTTCCCGAAGTATTAAGCCCGCTTCAGCCGATAATAAAGGACGAGGACGGCGGGGTAAAGCAGAAAACAGATATTGCCTTCTCTCCCGACGGCAGCTTTTTTGATAAAGACATATCGGTCGAGCTTAAAGCAAAAGATAAAACGGCAACGATCTACTATACCACAAACGGCGAGACCCCCACGAAAAAATCAAACAGATATACAAATCCCATAAAGGTGCACAGCTCGGGAGAGGTCAACGCAAAGACGATAAAAGCCATTGCGGTAAGCGAGAACGGCACTTCCGAAGTATTCACAAAAAGCTATGTCACAGGCGAGAACGTGTCGGAACGTTTTGAAAAAGGCACTTATGTATTCGTGCTTTCGACCGACAGTGAAAACCTTTACGATTATGAAAAAGGCATCGCCGTAGCAGGAAAGATCCGTGACGAGTGGATAGCAAACGAGTATGACGGAAAAAGCGAAATCACGCCCAACGAACCTGCAAACTGGAATCAGGAAGGTATGGCAGGCGAAAGGCCTATGTATGTCGAGGCTTTTTCAAGCAGCGGAGAGCTTCTTGTTT
>OMGA01000920.1_pt1 | contig 11262 bp, 7 predicted proteins | sample 1674211 | NCBI WGS metagenome assembly OMGA01 (sample SAMEA103958152, study PRJEB25191) | human gut metagenome | biome: human-associated habitat [ENVO:00009003]; feature: intestine environment [ENVO:2100002]; material: feces | place: Germany | collected 2013/2015
ATAAAGCCCGGAAACAAGTCTGGATTCCATTGTTTCTGGATTAATCTGTGTCGTATCAACACCGCCACAGCAGATCTGTGCCTGTTCATAAGAATTTGTCTTAATTACAGGTGATTTGAATTCCTTGATCATCCATGCCAGCCTCTGAATATCTGCATCTGTGAAGTCGCCGCATAGCTTCTCTTTTTTGATCTTGGCAAATTTCAGCCATACAGTGGCCAGTTTTTCATGAAACAGGCCGGTAAAGAATTGCTCTGCTGTTTTTTCCGGCTGGCGGTTGGCACGTTCTTTCAGAAGAATTTTTACTTTATCAACCGAATATTCCGGAAGAAAATCCAGCATGGCAACAACTTCCTTCTGCTCATATAATGCTTTCGATGCATAACGGCTGATCTGGAATACCGGAATTCCGGAGATTCCGTAGGCGGTCAATTGGAGTTCACCGGTATCGGCAGCAGTTAATTCACCTTCAACAAACAACGAAACTTTTCCCTGTGCACGTACTCCGGCAATTGCGCGGAAATGCTTTCCGGTACAATGTAAAGCACAAAGAGCGGGAAGTACAGGAATTATCTGATGTCCAAGCTGTCTGGCTAAAGCGTATCCGGAACCGTCAGAACCGGTGGAAGGTGCGGCTTTTGATCCATTGCAGAGAATCACCTGATCTACGGTCAATGAACCCTGTGAGGTCTGCAGGAAAAATCGCTCTTTTGTTTTCTGTATTCCGGTGCAGGAAGTCTCTGTACGCACATCAATTCCAAGACGGTAAACTTCTTGTTCCAAAACATCACGGATGGCACTTGCCTGATCAGAGTACGGATACAGATATCCATTTCTGTCTTTTGGATAGATTCCAAGTTCGCGGAAAAAAGCAATGACTTTTTCCACCGGAAACTGATCCAGTACCCGCGTGATAAAGTCAGGCTGCTCCGAACGATAACAGGAAGCGTCCTGGTAAGTGTTTGTATAATTACACCGGCCATTTCCTGTCACTAATATTTTCTTTCCCAATCTATCATTTTGCTCCAGAAGGAGAACTTTCGCTCCTTTTCTGGCAGCGAAAATGGCGGCCATCATTCCTGATGCACCGCCACCTATAATTGCAATTGTGTTCATTAAAATTCATATCCTCTTACTTTCTTAGCAGATTACATCTGTCTGAATTTTAACATAACAATTCATTCAACTCAACTGAATTTTCGATAGAATTCTCTCGAAAAATTGTTTTACAGAAGTTCTCTCACACGCTCGATAGAAAGAACGCCTGCATCAATAACGCTCTGCAGTGATTTGAGAATACCAAGCTTTGCATGATACCATGTGAGTCCACCCTGGAAATAGACAGCGTACGGAGGTTTTACCGGTCCATCTGCACTCAGTTCAATCGAGGAACCTTGAACGAAAGCACCAGCTGCCATGATCACATCACTGTCATATCCCGGCATTGCCCATGGTTCCGGGCTTACATAACTGTCTACCGGAGCAGCTGCCTGAATTCCCTTACAGAATGCAATAACACCTTCTGCAGATCCAAGTGTAACCGCTTGGATGATATCATGACGGGATTCAGAACCGTTCGGAATTACCGGATATCCTAAAGCTTCGTAGATATTTGCTGCAAAAGTAGCACCCTTTAAAGCACCGCATACAACAGTTGGTGCAAGGAAGAATCCCTGATAGAAGGACTGTGTAACACCAAGTGTAGCACCGACTTCTTTACCGAGTCCTGGAGAAGTCAGACGATAAGCACAGTTTTCGATCAGATCAGCTCTTCCGGCAACATATCCGCCGATTGGGGCAAGTCCGCCACCCGGATTTTTGATCAGAGAACCGACGATCATGTCTGCACCGACATCACTTGGCTCAATACGTTCAACGAATTCACCGTAACAGTTATCTACCATACAGATGACATCCGGGCGACGCTCTTTGATAAATGCAATCAGTTCGCCGATTTTTTCTACAGAGTAGCTTGGGCGTGTCTGGTATCCTTTGGAACGCTGGATCGTTGCCAGTTTGATTGTTTTATCTTCCAGAGCTTTTTCAATCGCAGGATAATCAAAATATCCATCTTCCAGAAGTTCTACCTGTTTATAGGAGATTCCATATTCTGCAAGAGAGCCGTTAGATGGACGGATTCCGATTACTTCTTCAAGTGTATCATATGGTTTTCCAACCGGAGATAACAGTGTGTCTCCAGGACGAAGATTCGCTGCAAGCGCGAGGGCAAGTGCGTGTGTTCCGCAAGTGATCTGTGGGCGCACCAGAGCGGCTTCTGTATGGAAAACAGAGGCATAGACATCCTCTAAAGTATCTCTTCCCTGATCATTGTATCCATATCCGCTTACATAGTTAAAGCATCCTTCACTTACGCGGTTCTCCTGCATGGCATGAATTACTTTTAACTGATTGTATTCAGCGTTTCTGTCAAATTCTTCAAAACGTTCTTTTAGTTTCTCTTCTGTCTTCTGTCCGAACGCCCAGACTTCTTTGCTGATTCCTAGCTGTTCGTAAATTGTTTCTGTAGTTGGTGTATTCATTTTTCTTCTTCTTTCTTTTTAAGTTTTTTATTGTTGATTTACATGGCAAAGCTGCATTTTATCTAAATGCAGCCCGATGTCCTAATGAATGATTTCTTTTTCCTTTAAAACAGTGAGCATCTGTTGGATCAGTTGTTTATCTTCTCTTCCAATCTCACTTTTATCAAGCCAGATGACATCTCTTTCTCTTCTAAACCAGGTCAGCTGTCGCTTGGCAAAATGTCTTGTGTCTCTCTTAATAATGCGTACGGCTTCTTCCAAAGGATACTCTCCTTCAAAATAGCCAAACAGTTCTTTGTATCCAAGTCCCTGCATCGCAACACTTTCTCTTTTAAGTCCGCGCAATCTTAACGCATTGACTTCTTCAAAAAGTCCTTCCTGCATCATCAGATCAACACGTTTATCAATCCGGTCATAGAGAATCTTACGATCATCTGTCAGCACAAAATATGCGGAGTTATAAGCAGATTCTTTCTCACGTTCCGCCTCATTGTGCTCGGAAATCTTCTGTCCGGTCTGCTGATAATATTCCAGCGCGCGGATCACACGTTTTATATTATGAAAATGAATCTGTTCCGCAGATTCCGGGTCTACTTTTTCAAGCATTTCATGAAGATATTCTGCACCCTGAGTTTTGGCAAGTGCTTCTAATTCTTCCCGATAAGCAGTATCGGCATTATTTTCTGTGAAATCAATGTCGTAAAGTAATGCCTGAATATAGAATCCTGTTCCGCCGACAACGATCGGAATATGTCCCCGCTGATAGATTCCTTCCATTGCTTCTTTTGCCATCTGCTGAAAGAGAACAACATTAAAATCTTCAGACGGATCAAGAACATCTACCAGATGATGCGGTACATCGTCCATCTCTTCCGGACGGATCTTGGCAGAGCCGATGTCCATCTCCCTGTAGACCTGCATAGAGTCAGCAGAAATGATCTCTCCGCCGATCGCTTTGGCAAGTCCGATGGAGGCAGCAGTCTTCCCGACAGCAGTTGGTCCGGTCAGAATGACAAGTGGGCGTTTGTTTGTCTGTTCCATCTATATTTCCTCGATTCCTTTTATACAATTCGTTTAAATTTCTTTTCCAGATCACGTTTTGTCATGGCAATGATTGTCGGTCGTCCATGCGGACAGTGATATGGATTGTCCAGTGTCAGGAGTTCGCCGATCAGTTTGTCTACTTCCTGTGCAGAAAGACGGTTATTTCCCTTTACAGCAGCCTTACAGGACAAGGATGCAACCTTCTCATCGATCAGCTCCGGTGTCATAGAAGTAGAAAGACCTTCGGTCAGATCATCGATCATCTCCATCAGAAGTTCTTTCTTGGCAATACTGAACAGATTGTCAGGTACTGCACGGACTGCATATTCTTCCCCACCAAATGGCTCAATCTCAAACCCAATGCGTGAAAAGCGGTCCATATTTTCATTCAGAAGCTGTGCTTCCTGCATGGATAAGCTTAAAATGATCGGAGGACTTAAGTACTGAGAAGTAAATTCTCTGCTTTTCATTTCACGCAAGGTACGCTCATACAAGACGCGTTCATGAGCCGCATGCTGATCAATGATGTAGAGATTATCTTTGAATTCTACGAGCCAGTAGGTGTCAAAGACCTGGCCGATCAATTTATATTCTGCACGGATATCTCTTTTTAAGAAATTTTCTTCAAAGAGATCCATCTGCGTACCGTTTTCTGGTTCTGATTTTGCGTCGGTTATTTCACAATCAGATACTGCATCGGTGTTGGTGGTGGCAGTTTGCATTTCAACAGCTGGTTTGGATTTTTGAACTGCTGCCGCAGTTTCCGGTGCAACTGTCTTATCTGCTGCTTCAACGGCGTATTTGACATGTTCAGCAATTTTGTCTTTCTGTTCATCTGCACGGAAAATCTCTTTCCGGTCTGCAACTTCGGCGGAAGAAGAACGATTATGGTAAGAAAGTACGCGCTCCTTCATCTTACGGATAAAATAATCCTCATCTTGAACATCATCCTTAACCGTTTTCTTGGATTCTTTGATCAATTCCGCAGCTGTTACTTTTTCATTCTCCTTACGCGGACGAAGAAGAAACGGACTGCCGGTATCCTCTTTATTTTTGGTCGAAGCGGATGTGAATGTCTTTTTCACTCGCTCCGGTCTTTCTGCCTTGTTTTCGTTCGATTCCACCGGATCAGGAACTTCTGCTTTCTGGATCAGTTCCGGTTCCAGCAAAGTCCTGTGTACGGCTTCAAAGACGGTATTATAAACCTCCTGCTGCCGTGAGAAGCGAAGTTCCATCTTTGTCGGATGCACATTGATATCTACATTTTCTCCACTCAGATGAAAATGCAGAACTGCAAATGGAAACTTGTGCTGCATCACAAAATCACGATAAGCGTCTTCCACGGATTTGGAGATCATTGCACTTTTGACATAACGGCCATTTACGAAGAAATTTTCAAAGTTACGATTTCCTCGTGTAATGATCGGTTTGCCGAGAAAACCTGTGATATGGATACCATTTTTCTCATAATCGATCTCAATCAGGTTAGCCGCTACGTCACGGCCATAGACATTGTAGATCACATCTTTCAGTTTTCCATTTCCGGAAGTACGCAGTTTTTCCTGTCCGTTATTTAAAAACTGAAAAGCAACTTCCGGATGAGACAGGGCAAGATGCATTAATAGATCCTGCACATGTCCGGCCTCTGTCATAGGTGTTTTCAAAAATTTTCTTCTGGCAGGAACATTGTAAAATAACTGATGGACGAGGAAAGTTGTCCCGTTTGGCGCACCGGTATCTTCCAAGGATACTTCTTTTCCACCTTCAATGACATAGCGGGTACCAAACTCTGCATCGGCTGTCTTTGTGATCAGTTCCGTCCGGGTGACGGCTGCAATACTTGAAAGCGCCTCTCCACGGAATCCCAAAGATGCGATGTGAGACAGGTCTTCCACTGTCTCAATCTTGCTTGTAGAATGGCGCAGAAAAGCACGCTGCACTTCATCCTGCGGAATGCCACAGCCATTATCTGTAATACGGATGAAGGAAATGCCCCCGTCCTTGATCTCTATTTTTACAGAAGTAGATCCTGCGTCGATCGCATTTTCAACGAGTTCTTTTACAATTGACGCTGGACGCTCAATTACTTCACCTGCGGCAATCTTATCAATTGTGATCTGGTCTAATACATGAATGTGTGGCATATTTCCGCCTTTCCTTTTACCAACGGTTCTTCAGCTTATTCTGTAACCGGTAGATTGTATTTAAAGCATCGATCGGTGTCAGATTACCGACATCGATATTTTTCAATTCATCAAGTACGTCATCATCTTTTACAGTGTCAAACAGAGACATCTGTGCCATATCGACTTCGTCATATTTCTTTGCTTTACTTTTTTTCTTTGCAGTATGTTCCTTGGCCGCGATCTCACTGACGCGGTTTGTGATATCCTCATCGCTGAGTTCCTCTACGATTTCCTTCGCACGGGAAATGACAAGATCCGGAACGCCGGCAAGTTTTGCAACCTGGATACCATAACTCTTGTCAGCCCCGCCTTTTACGATCTTTCGTAAGAATACGATGTCATCGCCCTTTTCTTTTACAGCAATACAATAGTTGTTGACATTATCAATCTTTCCTTCGAGTTCTGTCAGTTCATGATAATGTGTGGCGAATAAAGTTTTTGCTCCCAACAGTTTGCTGTCGCTGATGTATTCTACAACAGCCCAGGCAATTGACAGACCGTCAAATGTACTTGTTCCGCGTCCGATTTCATCAAGAATGAGAAGACTTTTTGAGGTTGCATTTCTTAAAATATTGGCAACTTCGGTCATCTCAACCATGAATGTACTCTGTCCGGAAGCAAGGTCATCGGATGCTCCGACTCTGGTGAAAATACGGTCGGAAAGACAGATGTTCGCGCTCTCTGCCGGGACAAACGATCCGATCTGAGCCATCAGTGCGATCAATGCAGTCTGACGCATGTAAGTTGATTTACCTGCCATGTTCGGACCTGTGATGATTGAAATTCTGTGCTTCTTATCATCCAGGTAAGTATCATTGGCAATAAACATATCATTTGGAATCATTCGCTCAACGACCGGATGACGGCCTTCTTTGATATCAAGGATTCCTTTTTCATTAATTTTCGGACGGACGTAGTTGTTGCGCTCTGCAACAAGTGCAAGAGAACTGAACGCATCCAGTGCGGCAACTGCTTTGGCAGTTTGCTGGATTCTCTCCACCTGTCCGGCAATCGTTTCACGAACTTCGCTGTAAAGCTCATATTCCAGTGCATACAGTTTATCTTCCGCACCAAGGATCATATCTTCAAGTTCTTTAAGCTCCGGTGTGATATAACGCTCAGCATTCGCAAGTGTCTGTTTTCTTGTATAATAATCCGGTACAAGATCCTTGTAAGAATTCGTCACTTCCAGATAATAGCCGAATACTTTGTTGTATTTTATTTTCAGGTTTTTAATGCCTGTTTTTTCTCGTTCATCATTTTCAAGTTTTGCAAGCCAGTCTTTTCCGTCCGATTTCGCCCGGCGAAGCTTATCAACTTCTTCGTTATAACCGTCGCGGATAATATTTCCCTCTTTCATAGCAAGTGGCGGATCCTCACGAATGGCTTTCGTGACGAGCTCGCAGAGATCTTCTAATGCATCCAGATCTTCATAAATCTCTTTTAAAAGCGGTGCCTGCAGATCCTGTAAAATATAGCGGATCGGTGGCAGCATCTCCAGAGAACCTTTGAATGCGGTGAGGTCTCGCGGATTCGCAGAACCGTAAGTGATCTTCGTGATCAGACGCTCCAGATCATAGACCGGAGATAAATATTCCCGGATCTCTTCACGGGCAATGGCCTGATTTTTCAGTTCTTCTACTGCATCCAGTCTGCGGTTGATCTCGGATTTATCGATCAAAGGCTGTTCTACATTTTTGCGAAGCGTACGTGCGCCCATTGCAGTACGTGTTTTGTCAAGAACCCAGAGAAGGGAACCACGCTTCTGCTTTTCACGTAAAGTTTCGCACAGCTCCAGATTTCGACGTGTAGAACTGTCGATCAGCATATATTTTCCTGTGATATATGGTGTAATATGTGTCAGATTGGAAAGTGAATTTTTCTGTGTCTCAAATAAATAGATCAGAAGTGCTCCGGCACTGATGATTCCACAGTCATAATCAGCAAGTCCAAGCCCTGCAAAATTCTTTACTTTGAAATGCTCAAGCAGCTTATCTTTGCAGACAGCATCATCAAAATACCAGGAATCGAGAGAATAAATCGTGATTCCAAGCTTGTCTCTCATCGCATCCAGATCCATACCGCTCATATAGAACGCTTCGTTGCAGATGATCTCAGACGGACTGAATTTATAAATCTCATCCATCAGACGGCTGCTGTCCGGAAGTTCTGTGACAAAATAATCTCCGGTAGAAATATCTGCGATTGCAACGCCATAGCGGTCTGCAATATAGACGATACACATGATGTAATTATTCTTCGTTTCATCTAATGCCTGTGTATCCAAATTCGTTCCGGGTGTAACAATTCTTACAACCTCACGCTTTACGATCCCCTTCGCAGTCTTTGGGTCTTCTACCTGTTCACAGATTGCAACTTTGTATCCCTTCGCAACAAGACGGTTCAAGTAACCTTCTACGGCATGGTATGGGATTCCGCACATCGGGGCACGTTCATCCAGACCACAGCTTTTCCCGGTCAGTGTGATCTCAAGCTCTCGGGATGCAGTCAAGGCATCGTCAAAGAACATTTCGTAGAAATCGCCGAGGCGGTAGAATAAGATGCAATCCTTGTACTGCTCTTTCGTCTCGCAATAAATTTTCATCATGGGCGTCAGCTTATCTATGTCAATATTTTCCATCAATTTCTCCTTAGTTTAAGGGTTTTTATCAATTTACTTGCAATTAGAAATAGAATGCAAGTCCGCAGATTATCTTAGCAAATTTTGACCAGAATTTCAAGCGTATCGTCTTATTGATCTTTCTCCGATTTTTTTAAATTATTATTTCATTTTTCATAAACAACTTCTAACTGTCCGGCATCCATTTCGCACACTGTATCACACAACCATTCCATTTCCATCACATTGTGTGCAGCTAACAGGATAGTTGTTCCTTTTTCTTTCAATTCAACAAATAATTCACAGACATCCTGTGCGCCTCTTTTATCCAATCCATTGAATGGTTCGTCTAAAATTAATAATTTTGGTCGCTCCATGATCGCCTGTGCAATTCCAAGGCGTTCTCTCATCCCAAGTGAATATTGACCTACTTTCTTTTTAGAAAACGGATCAAGACCAACTCTTGCGATTGCATCCCGGATCTCAGTATCTCCTATTTTTCGATTAAGTTGTGCAAGGCGTTTTAAGTTTTCATATCCACTGATATATGGAAGAAATCCCGGACTCTCGATAATCATTCCGGTATTTTCCGGAAAATCAATATCTTTTCCAATTCTTTTTCCATAGACATATACGCTCCCTCTGTCAGGTTGAAGAAAACCGCAGATGCATTTGAACATTACTGTTTTACCGGAGCCATTGAATCCCATGATTCCGTGGATTTTTCCTGCCTCAAAGGTATGACTGATTCCTTTTAATACTTTTTCTTTGCCAAAAGATTTTGTTAGATTTTTAACTTTCACAGCAGCTTTCATAATTTTCCCCTTTCTTATTCCGTCAGGATTCATCAACCTGAGAAAATGTAAAATTATATCGTTTGATACATTTTCTCGAGATGAAAAGCAAAATACATATCACTGCAAGGAATAACAGGATGCTTATTTTTATTTGTGGCAAATAATCATATCCGAAATTATGCATTGGAAATGTTGCGTGATTTAAGGGTGATAACCATCCGCAAAGAATATTTGCCCGATAGGAAAGCCCTCCACCCAGATGAAAAACTTTTTGAAAAATATCCGGAGTCAGAAGAATTCCATAAAGATTTATCAAGAGTGCGCCAACAACGCCTCCGGCTCTTCCCTTCTGTAGATTTAATACAAGCATGACGGAAGTAATAAATAACGAATAGAAAAGCATAAGAAATACAACACAGATTGCACATTTATATGGTGTTGTCATTTCCATTGTCTTTATTGATACAGGAACCGTAAGATGATTATTACTTCCATATCCAATGCTTGCAGCAGTCTGGCTCCATACATTTCCAACATAAGCCCAAGGACTTGCAATTAAAAGTTCTGTCAGGCAAAGGAAGACGGTATAAAGGCAAGTAGCCAGGATCACATATAGGATCTGACTTGCCATCCATACGCTTCGCTTCGTCCGGATCAGCCAATAAGGCGTCATCTGATTTACAAAAGGCATATCTGCAAATAATAACAGCAGTAGAAGGGACGAAAGCATCACGGACTGCGCATCACCGAAGGTCCAGATCAGTGGCTCGAACATCTGCACCGGTGTCTGGAATGTCTGTGCCTGTTCTAAAATCTGATTTGTCAACATTAGACAAAGTACAAACCCTAATGCAAATGTCATCCAGATTCTCGGATTTTTGCCCCAGTCAGAGAAATTCCTTTTTGTTAGAAGAAAGATTTGATGAATGTCCATTTTAAATTGCGATTTTTTCATGCCACCACTCTCCTTACCACGCATTTACGCAAAGCCAGTGCCAGAAGGCTGCTGATCAGAAGCAGAGCCAAAAGACAGAATCCGTTTCCATAATATGCCGGGCTTGCCCACTGCTTTGGACTTAGGAAAAAATAATTGCGGTAATATCGTTCTTGAAACACTGTTAGTACATAATATAAAATAAATGGAACAGCACAGCTCAGATACTTATTTTTAGTCAAAACTGCTGTCAGTGAACCGCATAAAGACCACAATGCTCCATTTAGAAAAAGTCGGATAAATCCAATTCCTGTGATACTTATTACCTCTGATATATTTTGCAAAGTATTCAGAGTCGGGATATTTCTACAGATAACTATAAAAACAACCAATGCAATTCCTGCCGCTGAAACGGAAATGGCACCACCTGTGAATGCGACTCCAAAACTTTTCATCCAAATATAATTTCTTTTTCCTATTCTGTTAATAAGAAACCATGCATAGCGGCTGTGTAATTCTTCCTGTATATCTGCGGCTGTTGCCAGAGGAACCAACAGTGGAAAGAAAAGCAAGGCTTTTTCTGAAGTGATTGCATAGGTGAAGATGCATAACCAGGCTTTCCCTTCTGTTGATCCACCGAAAGAGATCAGATGATTTCGATAAGGAAGTGCAACAATCAAAAGAACCGCACACAACGCCAGTACAGAGATATAAAATCTTCGATTTCCAAAGTCATATTTCAATTCTGTACTGAAAAGATGTCTTCTTTTCATATTCTATCATCTCCAATAAGAACCTATTCTTCCACCGTCTGTTGCATTTAATACAATGTAGTCGGTCTGATATCCTTCTATTTTTTTTCCGGCTGTTCCAAGTTCGGCAGTTGTATCTTCACTCTCGCTTATAGTGAAAAACCATGCCGGAACCAGCCAGGCATTTTGTGGATTCTTATATGCCGGTATATAAGTATATCCTAGTTCGACAGTTGCAACATCATAACCAAATATCGTCTTGTCCTCAGCAGGCTGACTGGAAGGGTAAAGATATTTCACCTGATCGATCAGGCGGTTTTCTATTTCATCAAATGCAAGGAGTTTTACATTCTCTGTAACTATCTTTTCTTCCTGACTCATACCCTTCC
>OMGA01000930.1_pt1 | contig 11184 bp, 10 predicted proteins | sample 1674211 | NCBI WGS metagenome assembly OMGA01 (sample SAMEA103958152, study PRJEB25191) | human gut metagenome | biome: human-associated habitat [ENVO:00009003]; feature: intestine environment [ENVO:2100002]; material: feces | place: Germany | collected 2013/2015
CTCGAACTGCAGGTCCGGGCAGTCGTAGTAGCGGTCGGAGGGGACCGACGACTGAATCATCGGGAAATTGTCCTCGTCCATTTTGAACGCCGTGGTCAAGTGCTGGGCATTGCGCACCATGGCGATCGGAATGTCGCCCACGAAGACCACGCCTTCGAGCGGCGAGCGTTTGGCGGTTTTGCGCATCAGCGCGATGAGTTGTTCGCGCACCTGCTCGGGGGTCTGCCAGTTGTCGCGGAGAATGTAGGTCGAGAGTCCGTCGGCCTCCAGGACATCGCGGTAGGCATGAATCTGGGGCGCCGTTTTGTCGTAGGTCGCCTGATCGACGACGATTGCGAACGCCGTCGGCTGTTTGCTGCGGGGCTTTTCGACTGCGACTTTGGCTTGCAGGATGAATGGCAGCAGCAGGACGATTGCCAATAAATATCTTTTCATAGCTTTCATTACGGATTATTTCTTGGATTCTACGCGGTTAATCATGCGCTGCACCTCTTTGGCCAGTTCCGGTGAACAGTTGCCGCGGGCGAGCAGTTTGCGTCCGGCATCGGCGATTTCATGGCGCCGCACCGAGAGGTTGAACCACGCCAGCGCCTCGGCCATCCGCACACGCAGAATCTCGGGAACCTGCTCGTCGCCCAGCAGGGTGAGGTATTCCGTGACGTGCTGGTGATAGGGGCGGTTCTTGAGGAAACTGATGCGGGCCTGCCGCCAGCGGGGCTTGCCCTGGGGGTCGAGAATCTCCCGCGTCGAGGACTCGCCGGGCGAGAGCTCGTTGCGCTCGATGAGTTTGTCGCGCACAGGCAGCCCGGCACGCAGCATGTCCTGCTCCTGCTTGGTGATTTCCGTCTTGCCGATGCGCTCCGGTATGCGCACCTTGTTTGCCGGGACATCCGTGATTTCGTTCGTCTTGCGGTCGATGCTGACGAACGAGGGGATGATCTCGCCCGTTTCCCTGTCCACGAGGTCCACAACCCTGCCGAGGTTGCCCGTTTCGCGCAGGTTCTTCCGGTCGTCGTCGGAGAACTTGTGTTCCTTGTACTCGTCGAGTTTCTGCTCCTTGCGGATGAAGTGCGGCACAAGGCTGACGTTGCCCTCGCCGTCCTTCTTGAAGGAGAGGCGGGCATCCAGCTCGAAAGCTTCTCCGCCGAAATTGGGCGACACCCTCACCAAGTCGGACTTGCCGTAGTTGAGCATCCTGTCAAGGTCGCCCGACTTTTCAAGGTCGTCGCGCTTCACGCCCCATTTCTCCTCCAACTCCTTCCAGTTGATCTTGCTCTCGTCGATGGGTTGGTAGCCCCGGTTGCTCTGCGCCTGCTGCGGGTTTTCCTGATTCTGTTCGTTTTTCTGTTCCATTTCTTCCTGTTTTTTAGGTTCGTCATCTTGTTTCTGTCCCGGTTGTTCCTGCTTTTCGGCGGACTGCTCCTCCTGTACTTTCTTTTCGTAGCCGGAGGTGTCCACCTTGTGGGGCGCAAGCATCTCCTTGTTGCCCTCGGGGTCTTTCAGCAAGTCCTTGATAACTTCCAGCAGCTTGTCGGCTTGGTCCGCCGCGACACGGTAGAAACCGAAGCGGCTGGGTTCCTTGCACTGCCGGAAGAAGTTTTTGAAGAAGTTGTCCAGCACGTCTCCGTGCCTGTCGAATTGCAGGAAACTCTGCGCGTTCTCCGCCTTTGCGGGGGTACGCTTGGGTGAGCCGTCGGCGTTAAGCCCGGCTACCACGCTAATCTCGCCCGTCTTCTCGTCGCGGACTATCAGCACGTCTTTTTCTGTTGTTTTCTTTGCCATTTGAAAAATGTTTTAATGGGTTATTTATTAAAGAAATTATGGATACGCGCCTTGTAGAAGGCTATATCTTCCTTGCGGAAATCCTTTACGTGTTCGGAGAGGAATGTCAGTACGTCCTCCTCGCTGTAATAGGTCTTTTTGCCGAGCGTCTTGTACGGCAATGCACCGATGCTGCGGTAGCGCTGCAGGGTACGCTTGCTTATCTGGAGCAGCATGCAGAGGTCTTGGTTGTCGAACATCCTGATACTTTCCATCGGGTTTGGGGCTTTGCCGGACGGTCGCAGGGAGAGCAGCAGCTCGTCCTGACGGTCGAGCCGTTCCATCAGCTTCTGCATCCAGTCCTCAAAATTGTTTCGTGTAAGCAGTTCCATATCTTATGTCCTCCTTCCTTTGGGTTTGCCGCCGCCCGTGCGCAGCGTGTGGTTGCGTTTCAGTTCCGTCAGTGTCGCTGCATCTTCTGCCACGGTGCAGTCTGCGAGCAGGCGGTCTATTTCCGACCGGCGGTAGCGGCATTTGCCGCGCAGCACGATATAGCCGATGCGCTGTTCGCTGCGCATACGTTGGAGGGTACGGGTACTCACGTTCAGCAGGTGCGCCGCCTCGCGGGTGGTGAGCAGCATGTCGGAAGACTCTCCCTTCCTCTCACCGGAAACGGCACGCACATAGACCGCTATCTCGGCTATCTGTTCCGTCAGGGCGGTGAAGGCGGAACTTTCAATCGTTATCACTTTCATATTTTGTCCTTTCTTTTGTTTCTCTGCGGCAAAATTCGGCAATAAACAAAAGGGGCTTTAACAACTCATTACGTGACTCACGTAAGATTTTCTTTGAAAGTGACTCCGTAACCCGGACAACCGGCGCAACAAGCTGCCGTATAGCGGAAAACGGCACGCATTCAAGGCGGCTACGTTACCTTTGCGGTAAATCATTAAATGTTTTGGTATATGGAAATCGTATCTATCGAGAAAAAGACCTTCGAGATGATGCTGGCGTCATTCAACGCCCTCTCGGAGAAAGTCGCCGCCCTCAGGCGCAAAAGCGACGGCGGGCGGCTGGAAAGGTGGCTCACGGGCGAGGAGGTCTGCGGGCAGTTGAGAATCAGCCCGCGCACGTTGCAGTCATTGCGTGACAGGCGGCTTATCGGCTACTCGCAGATGAACCGCAGGTTCTATTACAGGCCGGAGGAGGTCAGGCGGCTTATTCCGCTTATCGGCACGATCTATCCCGATGGAAAATGACTCTGTTTTTATTAACCACTTAATCCGATGTTATGATGAACGAGAACAACGAGGTTTTCTCAATGGAGGACGAGCCGGTTGCCACCGCGATACAGAATATGCTCAAAGGCTCCAAATGGCTCTCCGCATTTTTGGAAAGTTACCGTCCGCCACTGGACGGGGAACATTACCTGACGGACAGGGAGGTGGCGGAAATGCTCCGGGTAAGCCGCCGCACCTTGCAGGAGTATCGCAACAACAGGATGCTGCCCTTTATCCTTCTGGCAGGTAAGGTGCTTTATCCCGAATCGGGACTGCGTGAACTGTTGGAGGCGAATTACCTCAAGCCGCTGGAATAAGGCGGTTGCATGAAAAAAAAGGAAACGGACAGCACCCGATGGTGTTGTCCGTTTCCTTTTTCGTTGTCTGTATGCGTGTTCAGCAATATCCGGTTTTCCCGTTCTGTATGAACATCACGTATGCCTGCCTCTTTTCCTTTGAGAGAGCCTTCTCCACCAGCCACATGCGGAACACGTGTGTATAGTAGGTGTTCAGCCGGAAGGCTACTGGAATGATGATTTCAAGCGAGTAAACATCCGCGTACAGGCCGTTTTCAAGCTGTATGTAGCGGCATACCTCGTAGTCGTTCAGCACGTCCGACTTGCGGACGGCTTTGATGGCGGCGTTCACTGCCGGGACGGTGGCATGGAACTCTTCGGCGATTTCCCCGGCGGTCATCCATACCTCGTTACCGGTTACGCTGACCGTCTTGTCCTCTATAATGATTATGTCACGTTTCATGGCGTCTCTGTTTTAGATGGTACATCCTGCAAATTCCTCGATTTGGTTCAATCTTGCGGCAAGGTTCTCCATGTCTTGGTTGAGCTTCTCTTTGGTTATCTTCGCGTATATCTGCGTTGTCTTTATACTCTTGTGTCCCAGCATGGAACTGACTGTTTCGATGGGTACACCGTTGGAGAGGAACACCGTCGTGGCTGCCGTATGGCGGCTCTGATGCCACGTGATATGCTTGGTGATGCCGCAACGCTTGGCGACGGCACGGATCCCGGCGAGGCACGTGTTGTAGTGGGGAACAGGGAAAATCCTGCCGTTTTCGCACAGCCCGCGGTATTTGTCGATGATTTGTTTCGCAATGTCAAGCAGGCGGATGTTAGACACCACGCCCGTCTTCTGGCGGTTGATGTTTATCCACTCGTGTTCATCGAAGTAGGTGCGGATGTTCTCTTCCGTCAAATTGCGCATATCGGCGAATGACAAGCCCGTGAAGGCGCAGAACAGGTAGAGGTCGCGGTATAGTTCCTGTTTGGCGTTCTTCAGTTTACCTTCCATCAGCAGGCGGATTTCGTCTTTGGTCAGGAAACTGCGTGTCGTTTCCTCCTTCTTGATTTCATACTCCCTGAACGGGTCGCGTGTGAGCCATTCGTTGTTGATGGCGATGAACACCATCGTCCGAAGTGGGCATACATACAGCCACACGGTATTGGTGCAGCAGTGTTTGTCCGTGCGCAGAAACATCTCGAAGTCGGAAATGAAAGCGGGGGTAAGCTCTTTCAACGCGATGTCCTTCACGTGGTAACGGATGTTGAGAAACTCTTGCAGGTGCTTGTAAACGGTCTTGTACTTCAAGAGTGTGCCTTTGGCTTTCATGCCTGCTTCCACCTGCTTGGCATAGTCCTCGTTGTGTTGCTGGAACACCTGCATCAGCGTGTGATAGCGGTGTTCCAGTCCGAGAAAGGCGTTCTTCACCTTCTCTGCCGTGACGAAGTTGTCACGCTCCATGATTTCCTGATAGTGCTTGTTGATGCGCACCCGCATCTTGTCAAGCATGCGGTTCGTTTCGAGTGCCGCCGTGCTTCTGCCCGTGACACGTCCCCCTTTGGTGTCCCACAACTTGGGATCGATGGTCAGTTTGCAACTGAATTGCGTCTGGCTGCCGTCCACCGTGATGCGTCCCATGACGGGAACCGTCCCGTCTTTTTTCACTACCTGACGTTTGAGGTAGTAAATAACTGAAAATGTACTCTTCATCGTCCTTAATTTTTTTGTTCAAAATTAGTTGGTGAAGAGCCCTCCTCTGATACGCAAATCGCGGAAGAACGGCGCAATCTTTTTTCGTTACCGGATTTTTTGCGTGAGTTGTCAGTAACTCACTAATCCTTAAGGCCTTGTTTCGTTATTCGTGTCCATTTCGTCACCTATTGGGCGTGGTTACGAACAAGTAACGTAGCTCCGTCTTGATTTGGCTTCGGCGTGGATTGTAATGGCTCTCAGAATAATTGGCAGCGTTAATGAAACCCCTGTAAATCAAATCCATTACCATATTCTTCCGCATTTCACTTTTTTGTAATAACTTTGCATGTAAAATACAAAACAGAAGCTATGAAACGCCTGCTATTTTTTCTTACGGTCGCAACGCTCGTTTCATGCGGCCGGACATTCGAGCAGCGCACGGCCAAATATGCCGAGGTCGGATCCGTGAACGATAACCGTGCTGCGGTGCTCGATATCAACGAAGGGGTCGGCCGTTGGGGGTATGTCGACGGGACGGGACGGCTGGTCATCGAATGCCGTTATGCCGATGCCCGGAGTTTCGACGACGGACTGGCCGCCGTGCAGGAGCCCGAAGGGCTGTGGGGCTATATAGATACCGCAGGCCGGGCGGTCGTGGCTCCGCAATTTACGGTGGCCGGGGCGTTCGACGACGGCATGGCCTGGGTGCAGGCCGGCGAGCTCTGGGGCCGTATCGACAAAACGGGGAAAACCGTCATTCCCTGCCTTTATTCCGAGATCGGCGAACCCGATGAACGTGGCTGGATGCGTGTTCTGCGCGACGGTAAATGGGGCGTCCTGCGCCAAGACGGCGAGGTGGTAGTCCCCTGTGCCTATAACCTGATCGGCGAGCCGAACGCCTACGGGCTGATCCCCATGACGAGCGACGGCAAACATGGCTTCCTCGGCGCCGACGGGCGCGAAGTGCTGCCTTGTTTCTTCTCCTATATTTCCGATTTCAAGGACGGTTATGCCCGGACGAACTACGGCGGCAGCATGGTGCTGCGCGACGAACCCTACGGCGGCCAGTGGGGACTTATCGACACGCTGGGGCACGAGACGATCCCGTGCCGCTATTACTACCTCGATACCCCGGGCGAGGGGCTCGCGGCGTTCAGGCTGGAGCAGTTCGGCAATTACGGGTATGTCGATGTCAAGGGGAATGTGGCTATTTCGCCCCGTTTCTCCGTGGCGCGGCCCTTCTCGGGCGGGGTGGCCGTGGTGAGCTACAACAATGTCAATTTCGGGCTTGTCGACCGCAACGGCGGTGAAGTCAGCTCGTTCCGCTATAAACGCATCGGCAGGTTCAACGACGGGCTGGCGCCTTTCAATACCGACCTCTACGGCATGAATTTCCAGGGTATGGAGCCCCGTTGCGGCTATATCGACACCGAGGGACGCGAAGTGATACCGGCCAAGTGGGACGATGCCGCCGAGTTCAGCGAGATGCGTGCCGCCGTGATGCGCTTCGGTACCAATGCCGAAGATTTCTACGATGCCCGCTGGGGCTATATCGCCACGAACGGTCAGCTGGTCGTGCCGCTCAAGTACCACGAGGCCTATCCGTTCAGCTGCGGACTGGCGCGTGTCTTCATCAAGGGGCTCGGGTACGGGTATATCGACCGGCAGGGGAACGAAGTCGTTCCCTGCAAGTACCAGGAGGCCGAAGATTTCCACGATTTCAGAGCCAAGGTCAAACAATACGACCGGGTGCTGACGATCGACGAGACGGGACAGATCGTCGAGCAATGACGCTCCCCGGGCGGGGAATGGCGAAAACGGGGGCCGTGGCCTCCGTTTTTTCATGCCTGCGGCTTTCGCTTGCGGGCCTGTTGCGGCGCGTTGCGCTTACTTGAACCCTACGATCTCAGGGCGGGTGGGGCGGTAGCGGTACTGTTCGACGCGCGTGGCGTTCGACAGGCGGAAATATTCGCTCTCGACCAACCCGCGTTTGCCGAAGGCGATTCCCAGGCGGATCTGCACCGTGTTGAATACGAGCCGCTCGTTGCGGAGCCGTACACCCACTCCGAACGAGGTGAAAAAATCGTTTTTGAAAATGTTAGGCGAATAGCCGATCAGTCCGAAGTCTGCGAACCCGAATACCGCGATGCGGAACCCGAGGGGCTGGTAGGGGGTGAAGACCACCGTTTCCGTGTTGAGGATCATGCGGTTGGTTCCGGTGACGTACTCTTTGAGCGCCTGCAACCCGTTGTCGTGGGTGAAGCGGATCATTTCGTCGCTGCCTTCGCCCCGGTTCCAGCCTTGCGTGTAGTTGAACGCCAGGAACTGGCGGATGCGGCTGCGCCGGAACAGAAACAGGTTCGAGAACCACTTCAGGTCTACGTCGACGGCACTGTGGCGCCACATGCCGCTTTTGAGGTCGATGTAGCTTCCCAGCGTGAAGCCGCCCATGATATAGCCCATCCCCCGGAAGCCGCCGGTCTGGTAGGACATGCCGAGGTACATCTCGTCGTTGAACTCGCCCCACGAATAGCCGCTCACCAGCTCGGCTTTGTAACCCGTCGCCAGATACTCGCGGGTACCGAATCCGTAGACCATGTTCGCCGTGTAGAATTTTTCCCGGTAGAGCCCCCCGCCGAAGAGCATGGCGTCGTGGTCGTGCAGCGCGGGGTTGTAGTCGGCCGTGACGGGCGGGCGGCGGCTGAACCGGGCATAGCTGTAACGGCCCGTCAGGAAGACGCTCGATTTGATGGAGCGGATGTAGTGCGACTTGCCGCCCCATACGTCGAGGTTGCGGACTTTCACGAGCAGCGAGGTGTCGAGGTCGACCATGTAGCGTTTCGATTTTATGTCGCTGTACGTGAGGCCGATCTCGTAGTCCGTCGGCCGGATGAACTCCTTGCGCAGCCCGAGGTTCAGTTCCGAGTTGTAGAAGTCGCGGCCGGCCGAGAAGTCGGCCGTGTAGAATGTCCCCAGCACGTTGGGGATTTTGTATTCCACGATGTTGCCGCCGTAGGAGAAATCCCTGCGGCTGAAATTGGTCTTGATTTTCAGGGTGTTGCCCGTGCCGAAAATGTTGGCGTCCGAAAGCCCGACCATGGTGCGCCCTTCGCCGTGTATGCCTGCGTCGATGCTGATCGTCCAACTGTCGCGCGCGCGGATGACCATGTTCACGCGCGTCGAATCGAGCGAGTCGGGTACGACGATCACCTCGGTATCGGAGATGTAGGGGCGCGAACGCAGCAGCTGCTTGTTGCGCACGACCAGCTGGGGATCGAACTTGTCGCCCGGCTTGAACAGCAGGTCGCGCCGGATAACCCGTTCGCGGGTCAGCATGTGGGTTTTGTTGCCTGCGCGCTCGAACCAGTTGCCGCATGAGTCGAACGGCATCATGCGCTCGATGGTGATGTCGCCTACGGTTTTCCCGGCGTAAGGTTCCAGCAGCCTGCTTTCGTCCAATACGCGCCCGTTCATCGTCGTATCGAGTACGGGTTTGACGAAGAGCATCCTGTAAAGCATGCGCGGAACTGCGCGGCGGTTGGTTTTGGATTGTATGCTGTCGTAAAGGCGCTGGTTGCGCTCCGAGGTCGGCGTGTTCAGGCTGTCGGGGGAGAATCCGCCGGGGGAAACCCTGTCCGGCGCCCGCATGCCGGGATTGACCGTGCGGGCGAAACAGACGCTTTGCGCAGCGAGGAGGGTCAGCACGAGTATGCAAATCCGGCGATACATATCGTCAAAGATAACGTATTTTTTGATGAAAAAGTGCGCCTGAACCTGCTAAAATACAGTTTCTGGCCCGCAGGAGTTACCCTTGGCAAAAAACGGGAGGTGCCGGGTGCCGGTCTGCCCTGCCGTTGAGACTGACAATGCACCTGTTAAGGCAGCTGTCATTGCGGCTGTTGTGAAGACTGTCGATCCAGCAGCCGTTGCGGCTGACATAGCGGCTGCCTGTCGGCGGGCATGTGCCGGGACAGACGGCCGGGCCCGAATAAAAAAGACGACCCCGAAAGTCGTCTTTTTTCTGTCATATCCGGATTGCAGGTTTACCTGCGCCCCTCTTTGGCTTCGATGCACTCGGTAGCATGCGGCACTTTCATCAGCCGCTCCTTGGGGATGAGCTTGCCGGTCGTCTTGCAGATGCCGTAGGTCTTATTTTCGATGCGCACGAGGGCCATCTCCAGGTTCCGTATGAATTTCATCTGGTGTGCCGCCAGACGTCCGCTCTCCTCTTTCGAGAGGGTCGCTGCGCCCTCTTCGAGGACTTTGAACGTCGGGGAGGTATCCTCCGTGTCGTTATCGGCCGTGTGGGTGATAGTGGCGCGCAGCAGCTCATAGTCCGCGCGCGCATTCTCAAGCTTTTTCAGGATGAGCTGCTTGAACTCCTCGAGTTCGGCGTCGCTGTATCTGGTTCTTTCGTCTGCCATAGTCGTCTTCTCCTTGTTGGTTTTATGTAAAATTAAACAATTTTTCCGTAAACACCAAATTTTATATCGTTATATACGATATCGTCCGGACGCACCCTTTATATCGTTCTCAGCAAGACGCATTTGCCGTTTCCCGAAGCGGATTTGCCGCCTTAGCCGCCCGTCAGATACGTGTCACGGCTATCCGGATCGGCTCGTCGTCGACATCCGAATCCACGACCACGCCTCCCTCGGGCCGTGCGGCCGCTTTCACCTCGACGGCGAGCGTCTGCGATGCGATATATCCGGCATATTTGGCGATCGCGCCGGCCACGAGCTCCTTCTGTTCGATCTCGACGCGGATCTTGTCCGTCACCTCGAATCCAGAGTCCTTACGGATATTTTGGATGCGGTTTATCAACTCGCGTGCCACGCCTTCCGCCCGGAGCTCTTCCGTCAGCGTAATGTCCAGCGCTACGGTAAGTTTGCCTTCCGATGCCACCAGCCATCCCGGCATGTCCTCCGAGGTGATCTCGAAATCGGCCGGGGTCACGGTGATTTTTTCATCCCCCAGGTCGAGTACGGTCTGGGCCGCGGCTTCGATTTGGGCGATACGCTCCTGCGAGAACTCCGCCGTCATGGCGGCGATCTGCTTCATGTATTTGCCGTAGCGCGGGCCCAGCGTCTTGAAGTTGGGCTTGATGCGCTTGGTGATGATGCCCGTGGTGTCTTCGATCAGTTCGACCTCTTTGACGTTCACCTCGTTCATGATGAGGTTCTTCACGGCCGAGATATGCTGTGCCATGGCCGGGTCGAGCACCGGGATGAGGATTTTGGTGAGCGGCTGGCGCACCTTGATCGACACCTTGCGGCGCAGGGCGAGCACCATCGACGATACGCGCTGTGCCAGGGACATCATCTCTTCCAGGTCGGTGTCGATCAGCTTTTCGTCGGCCTTCGGAAAAGTCGAGAGGTGTACCGACTCGTCCGCGTGGCGGCCGCTGACGGCATTCAGGTCGCGGAAGATACGGTCGGTGATGAAAGGTGCGAACGGTGCCGCGAGCATCGAAACGGTCTCCAGGCAGGTGTAGAGCGTCTGGTAGGCCGCCAGTTTGTCGTCGTTCATACCGCCGCCCCAGAAACGCTTGCGGTTCAGGCGCACGTACCAGTTCGAGAGGTTTTCTCCCACGAACTCCTGGATGGCGCGTGCCGCCGGGGTCGGGTCGTAATCCTCGAGCGAGCGGGTTACTTCCTTGACGAGCGTATTGAGCAACGAAATGATCCAGCGGTCGATCTCCGGGCGCTTTTCGACGGGAACTTCCGGCTCCTTGCCCGTAAATCCGTCCACATTGGCGTAGAGCGCGAAGAACGAGTAGGTGTTATAGAGCGTCCCGAAGAACTTGCGGCGTACTTCGTCCACGCCGTCCCGGTCGAATTTGAGGTTGTCCCACGGCTGCGAGTTGGAGATCATATACCAGCGCGTGGCGTCGGCCCCGTAGGTTGCGAGAACCTCGAACGGGTCGACGCCGTTGCCCAGGCGCTTCGACATCTTGTTGCCGTTTTTGTCCAGCACCAGCCCGTTCGAAATAATGTTTTTAAAGGCTACCGAGTCGAAGAGCATCGAGGCGATGGCATGCAGCGTGAAGAACCAGCCGCGCGTCTGGTCGACGCCCTCGGCGATGAAATCCGCCGGATAAACCTTCCGGAACTTCTCCCCGCTGAGTTCGAACGGATAGTGCACCTGGGCATAA
>OMGA01000931.1_pt1 | contig 11181 bp, 6 predicted proteins | sample 1674211 | NCBI WGS metagenome assembly OMGA01 (sample SAMEA103958152, study PRJEB25191) | human gut metagenome | biome: human-associated habitat [ENVO:00009003]; feature: intestine environment [ENVO:2100002]; material: feces | place: Germany | collected 2013/2015
GCATTCAGCTTCGTGCCGTTGACAGAGATGGACTGGAAGGGGCGCTCCAGCTCGGCGTCCGCCGCCACATTCAAGATGGCTGTGGCCGGTGCGATCTTGGCATAGTTCGTGCCGCCGCTGTCGTCCTTGGGGATCGTCCGGTTGGGGTCCATGCCCACGAGGTAGTAGGTGCCCTCCTCTGTGGGGGCGGTGAAGGAGAAAGTGCTCTTTCCGTCAGCCGCTTCCTTGTACTGCTCGATTTGCTCCCACTTGTCGTTATACAGGAACACATCCAGGTTCGAGAAGGGATAGAAGTCGCTGCCCTCAAAGGTCGTGCCGTAAGCCTGAGAGGAGATCGTCATCTCCATGCCGGGGCGGGCATTGTACGCGTCCTTGTCAAAGCAGGTAAATGCACCGCCGCTGGACCAGAAGCTCCAGTTGGTAAACATGGCCACATCCCACGTATCGCCGTCCGACAGCACGATGTAGTCGGAGGTGGAGCCCCAGCCGGGACTCATGTAGGGAAAGCAGTGGTTGCGGTAGTACATCAGGTTCTCATCATGACCCCAGAAGTTGGCCATATACAGGCTGGTGGGCGAGCCGGTGATAGTCAGAGCGGCAAAGCTGTCTGCCGTATAGGCCGGTGTTTCATCCATGTAACAAACATCTTCACCCAGCTTAAAGCTCGCCAGCGCGTCACGAGGATAGGCACCCTTGCAGCATTGCTCCTCCGGCAGGCCGATGAAGTAGCGCTCCAGCAGATAGAGATACAGGTGCAGGCCGGTGGGCCGCTCCACGATGTTCTCGTCGATGTATTTGCCTTCTCCGTTTTCCGTGTGATAGCGGTAGTATTCGTCCAAGTTGTACCGGCCCAAGTCAAAGTAGGGGACGGTGATGGCCTTGTGGCACAGCACCGTGCCGTCGCGGCCTCGGATGGGCACGCCGTCGTTGGAGATGGTCACATACACCGTGACTTCCTTGGCGGGGGTCTCATCGTAGTTATACTGTGCGTCCAATCCGTGGGGAGCTTCCGTGACCGTGATGGTAAAGGTCACTGTAAGCTCTTTGCCGTCCGAGCAGGTCGCCTTGACCTTCGGCGTATAGGTGCCGGGGTCTTTCTCTGATACATAGAGTGAGCCGTCCTTGACCTTGGTTTGGACGCTGAACTGCGCTGCGTTGGTCAGCGTGTAGGTCAGCGTATGGCCGTCCGTATCTTCAAAGACATCTGTCAGCTTGATCTCCAGCAGGCTGCCGGCCACAACCTCACCGGTGGTGACGGCATCCGCCTTCACGGAAACGCAGGAATCCGCAGCCAGCGCCGGTATGACGCCGAATACGCCTGCCGACAGAACCAAAGTCAGTGCCAGCAGCAGAGATAGTATGCGTTTTCTCATATTTGTTTACCTCATCTATGCGTAGATTACATCCAGCGTGCGTAGAGCGTCATGTTGCTGCGCACCGGGTCTTTCTGTGTATCCCAAGGCTTGGTGAGCGCCTGATCTGCATACCAGCCGCCGAACACTGCGCCGGGCTTCGTGGGCGTCATGACTTCGCCAATGACGCTGCCTCGCTTCACGGAAACGGCCTCCAGCTCTGTGCCGCCGCTGGTCTCAAAGCGAACCTTCTTCTTGCCCAGCAGAGCCAGCAGAATCAGCAGCAGGGCCAGCAGGCCCACGCCACCGATGATCCACCAGGTGACGCTTCCTGCGGCGGCACCCTCGGCCCAGTTGGCGTAGAGGGTCATGTTGCCCTTAACGGTGTCCTTGTGGAAGTCCCACTTTTGGGTGCGGTCCAGGTCTCTGTACCACCCCTCCAGGTGGTAGCCCTCCCGGATGGGGTCCTCGGGCTTTTTCACCTTTTCACCGTACTGGACGGTCTGGGAGGGGACCTCCGTGCCGCCGTTGCTTTCAAAGGTAACGGTGCAGTCCGTGGTGACGATGACGGACACGCTATTATCCTTCACGGTGTATCCGGCCATGCCGTCCTGGGTGGAAACCAGGGTGTTGGTGGGGATAAGCTGCGACACACCCTTCGTGCCGATGACCTTCATCTGAAAGCTGCCGACTACCAAGCCTCGCCGCCCTTAAAGGATACGAAGTTCAGATAGAAGGCCCGCCCGCCGGTGCGGCGGCCTAAGTCGCTCCAGCGGATGCCGGGGGCGGTCATGACGCTGCCGTCCACCAGCTGGAGGAAGGTGTCGTCGTACTCGATTTCCGTCTGCATACCGTACATATCGGCGCTTTCCTGGGCGTCGGTGCGCTTGAGCACCAGGGTCACGGTGATGGTCTCGCCAGTGGTGGCCCGCACCTCAGATGCACCGCCTACGGACAGGTCAAAATTGTAGCTGCGGCTCTCGTCTGTTTTGCTGCCTGTCTGCGAGGCAAAGGCTGCGGTGGGCAGCAGACACAGCAGCAGACACAGGGCTGCCAATAGTGTAAAAATGCGTTTTCTCATGCTGATCTCCTTCTCTCTCCGACCGGTTGGGCCGTTTTTTGCCCGGCCTGGCCGGTGCGAAGCCCCCAAAGGGGGATAGCCTCCCCTCCCGCCGGGGAAGGGAGGCTGGTAGGACCTTACTTAAACTGCTTCACGATGGCCACAGCGTCGGTGTGATCCACCACCTTAGTGGCGTTTACATCGGCCCGCAGGAACTTCTCCACGGAAACCTTGGTGAAGTCACTGTATGTGCCGTTATACATATCGTAGACCAACTGCGCATCGTTGACATCCACCTTCCCGGTCATGTTCACATCGAAGCTCGGGGTGATGGTAACCACATTGTCTGCGGCAGAGATGGCGACCTTGGCGGCGGCCTCCTCCTGGGTCAGGGTCTGACCCTTGTCCACGATCACCAGCCATGCATACCGGTCCGTGCCGTAGCCCTCGACCTTATACATGGTGTTGCCGTCATAGGTGAAGGCACTGCCGCCCTCGGGGGTGCCCTTGACCGTGACCAGCATCATGGTCTTGTCGTTCAGCTCCAGATATTTGGACACGGTCACTTCCTCCGCGCTGTGGGAGACCTTTTCCACCTTCACGACCAGGTTCCAGCTTCTGGCGTATACATACAGATAGTCGTTATAATTCACGGCCTCGACCACATATTTCCCATTGCCAAGGCTGCGCACGGTGGCGGGCCTCTTAGAAGCTGTGGGAGTGGCGAGGGGCTGATAGTAAGCCGTGACGGTGTAGTCGCAGCTCTCGCGCTGGTTCAGCGTGAAGTAGTAGGGCATATTCTTGCCCATAGAGCTTGCATTCCCGGAGGCTGCGTCCTCAACGCCGTTGCCGGTGAACACGACCGGAATACCAGATTCTGTGTTGGGGTCGATCCATATTTCCACACCTCCAACGATTTCTTTTCCAGGGATCGTGTAGGTGAGGGTGCCATCGTCATTGGCAGTGGGGACCGCTATGACTGTATGGACAAAGGGATCCCCGTTGTCTACACTGTAAATTACACGGTAGGAGTAGCCGGCCCTCGGGGTGACGACGAAGGAGTAGTCATTCAGATAGGTGACTGTCTCCGGGCCCTTGGTCACATCCTGCTCCACATCTTCGTCAATCTTGTATTTCACATCGTACTGCTTGGGGGTCTTGCCGGTGTAGGTGACCTCCACATTGCCGGAGATATTCTCGATGGTGTAGGTGTCATTTGCGCCGAAGGTCAAGCCCTCGGTGGCGCTGTCGCCCATCTTCACGGTGAAGGTGTAGGTATAGTGGCTGTCCACGGGCTTGAAGGTGAAGCTGCCGCCGTTGGGAACCAGGCGGGTCTCGTCAGAGGTGAACGCATCCGGCAGGGTCACGGTGAAGTTATTGGCGTTGACCACGGTGTCGGCGTCGGAAATGGCGGCATCCGGGGCGTCAAAGTTGATGGAGTTGGCATCCAGATCAAATTTGGCGTTGGTCAGCGTCACGGTGCTGGAGGCGGCCTTGTTGGCGGTGAATTCCAGAGCCAGAGCCTCGCCCAAAGCCTGAGTAGCGCCATAGCGGCGGACCCGAACGGTGCCGTTATTGTCCTCCACCGTCAGATTGGCGGCGTCACCGGTCTTGGTGTTCAGGGTCAAGGCTGCCGGGTCATAGGTAAAGGTCATGTCATAGGCGTTGAAGCCGGTGATGCCCTTTTCCCCGGAGGCGACGGTCACAGGGATACGCACTTGCTGGCCCGCAGCAACCTGCTGGTCAGCACCCATGGAAACAGTATAGCCGGTAGCTGTGGGGATAGGGCCAGCCCCATCAGGTGTAATAGTCACCTTAATCGGGTCGCTCTCGCCATGGTTAAACGCACCATCTTTGACATAAAGTGTTTCTTCATCCACCTCAATGCTTGAACGCGATACTCCTGTCGTACCGTTGAAAAAAGATGCCGTTTGGGCACCACTAATATTATCTAAAGCAGCAAAGGTAACGGAACAGATTTTACCCGCAACAATAGTTTCTTCATTGTCATCATTGTACTGTCTTATTCTAACAAGGGCTTGACTGTCGGCTCCATATGCGCCATTTTGAGTGGGGTTATCAAACCAAACGCTACCATCTATATCCGTACTTACGAATTGAAAGAGAGTAGCATCATACCTTAGAACAATATCAAGCGCTGTCATGTAATCCAAATCATGCGCAAGTGTATATGTTATAGTGAGTTTTTCTCCAGGTTTCACATTTGTCTTGTCGGCTGTGGATACAACAATAGGGCTGTCGCCCTCCGCCGCAAAAGCGGCGGAGGGGAGAAGCCCTATTACAAGAACCACTGCCATAAATAATGCCAGTATTCTTTTCATAGATTAACCTCTCATCAGCCAACAGGAAATACGGTAATTGTGCCTGCAACATACTGCTCCAAGAGATCAAGATCCGCCTGATTTACTACAGTGTCGCCATTCACATTTGCCTGCGCCAGTTGGTCATCGTTCAGTGTAATTGTGTTCGCCAAATATTTCCGTAGCAGTTCTACATCTTTGCTGTCCACATATCCGAAAGGATCCATATCGACATTGCCAACCTTTGGCGTTTTCAACCCCTTCAGATTCGTCTGCCAACTTAGGGCGGGGCTATACCGGCTGGAAACAAATGCGGCAGTAGTCAAGCCGGTATTCATTGCCCTGACAAAACTGCTCTTTGTCATTTCTGCTCTGGTCTTAGCAGTGGCCGTCTGAGCGGTGCTCTTGGCACTGCCAATGCCCTGACTGCAGGTGAAGTCCAGATAATACAGGTTGGACATCGCTGCGGAGGCGTTGTTGGTCATGCCGACCACTGCGCCAACATTGCTGCCGGTGCTCTCCACATAGGCCCGGTTGTAGCAGTTCTTGACGGAGGCAGATGCGCCGGAGGCAAAGGCCACGATACCCGCCACATAGTTGCCGGCACCGGTGATGCTGCCGGTGTTGTAGCAAGCGGTGACGCCCTTGGTGGTCTGACCCACGATGCCGGCCACATAGCCGTTGCCGGTGATCTCACCGCCGTTGTAGCAGCCGGTAATGGTACCGGTAGCGTAGCCGGTGATACCGCCCACATACTGATAGGCATGGATGGTACCCTCATTGCCGCAGTTGGTGGCGTTAGAATTCACCAGACGGCCTGCGACACCGCCCACGCTGCTCCAGTTGCCATTCACACGGGTAACGGTGATGTCAACATCGGAGACAACGCCGGAGATGTTGGTATAGTTGGCGTAGGCCACCACGCCGCCGGAATAGGCGTTGGCAACGCTGCCCGTGGAGGTCAGGTACATCTTGCCGGTCACCTTCAGATTCTGAATGGTGGCGTAGCTGCTGCTGGTGCCGTTCACATAGCCGAACAGTCCCTTATACGGAGCCGAGGTAGTGGTGGCACTATAGTAGATGCCCATGTTCTTCACGGTATGATTATTACCGTTAAAGCTGCCCTTGAAGGCCGTGCTGGCGGTAGTTCCGCCGATGGGCGTCCAGTTATAGCCGGCCAGGTCAATATCACCCGTCAGCGCACCGTTGATGGCATAGCTCCCGCCGTTGACTTGCGCCGCAAACCAAGCCAGCTCTGCTGCGGTACCAATCTGATACACGCCGTCGGTCAGAGTGGGCTGCGTCTTGGTGGTGCCGTCCCATGCGCCGGCAGCAGAGGCCGTCAGCGGAATGGTCTTGGTCAGCACACCGCCGGACACATTGGCCTTGTCTGCACTGCCCAGGTAGAAGCTGCCGTAGACATAGTCGCAGCCGGCGCAGAGCACCGCATAGGTGTAAGTGCCGTAAGGCAGGTTCTCATACTCGCCGTTGCTGTTGGCGGTATGAACATTGCCTGCGGCATCCGTCAGCGTCACAGTGGGCGTGGCGGTGGTGGGATTGGTAATATTCAGCTTCAGCTTGAAGTTATAGCGCGGAGTGACCTCCACATTCACATTGGGGAAACGGTTCAAGCAGAAGTTCACCGTGACCGCATTGAAGTTCGTGCCCACGCCGGTATTCGACATGTTATACAGGGTGGCAAACGGGTTCGCCGCCGAGTACATGGAGCCGTAGGTATAACCGTTGGTGAGCTGAACATTGGCGGTGCTGCCGGAGCACATTCGTCGGGATTGTCAGCTCCAGCTTGGCCTGATCCATCTGCTGATACTGGGCGACATTGGTCTTATAGGCCGTATCGCCGATGGAATAGAACAGGTTGTAGGTAGTGGGGTTGAAGATACCACTGTACTTGTAGATGCCACGGTAGCTGCCCTCGAAGGTGAGAGACACCTTATCGCCGGGCATGATCTCCGTCTCCTGGGGATTGGAGGCGTTGGTGACCGTGGCGGTCACTTCGGCCACACGAGCCAGACTGTAGGAGGTGCCGGTGCTATCATGCATCTTGATGATCACAGTACCGCCAGCCAGCCCAGCTTCGCGGAAGCCCAGGAGGCTTGCGTGATACTTGCCGCTGGAGTCCGCCGTCAAGGTGGTCCAGCCGGAAAGATGGGTATCCAGGTCACTTGCATCGGTGGTGACGATGGCGTACTGGACCGTCGTTGTGCCGCTGCTGGACACCGAGAAGTCCAGAGTGGGAGCGGTGTCGTTACTCAGATAGAACCAGTTGTCGTAGTTATAATCCCAGGCCGACGGACGGGAAGATGTCAGACCATTGGAATTATAGGCGATATTGGCTTTCGCGTTGCCGTGTTCATCCTTGTCGTTGGTAAGCACGAACACGCTGGTGCGCTCGGGATTGGTGGCCGGGTAGAGGCCGCCGTGGGTGCCGTGCTCGTCAGCGGTCGTGTAGACATCCAGTGCCTTATAGTTCACGGCAACGATCGTTGTGCCATTGGGTGTGACATCCAGCCAGTTGCCCTTGGCGTTGCCGCCGGTCACTGCTGTGACAGCGTTTTCGTCGCCGCTCAGCACTTTGACCTTGAACTCGGGCTCGATCATGATATTTGCCGCGTCAGAGTTGATGATCTGCCACAGGCGGTAAGAACGGATACGCTCTGTCCCGCTCGTGTACTTGTAGCCGCTGGGGGACAAGAAGGTCTGAATCTCCGCTTCGTCACGGGTCTTGGCTATCGTGCCAAGATTAGAGAAGCTGTGGGAATACTGATCCGTGGAGTCTCCAGCATTGAAGGTGAATTCCTTCGCAAAACTGGTGGTGCTGCTCTGGAGCCATCCGGCCTTGGTCACATAAGTGGTGCCGCTGCGGATGTCCTTCAAGCGCCAGGTGTAGTTGGAATTGCTCTTGCTGATTTTGTAGGTCAGCGTTCTGGTAGCGTCAGCGGATGCGCTTGCATCGCCACTGGTGCTGCCCGTCTTCGGCTCAATAATCTGTGTGTTGAAATTATTATGCTGGAAAAACAGGTTGAAGTCCGCATAGGCAGGAACCGTCACCGTCAGGTTGATGGCCTGGGAAAGCGCCAGGCTCTTTGTAACAACCGTGTATCCGGCGGCAGTCGTGTTGTTGATCGCCTGAGTGAAGATGTAGTCCTCGGCACAGGTGCCGATGGGTTCCACATAGGCATTCCAAAGGGCTGCGTTTCCGGCAGAGTACAGCATGAAGGGGTAGTAAGTATAATTGCCGGAAGGATAGGGCGTACCATGCTGCACATCGCCGCCCATGCTGGGCATGACCACACGAGCCGTATAGTCATCAGCAGTAAAATAGTCGCTGCTGTTCTTTTTGCTCGTGGTATAGATGGAGTGCAGGCGCAGATAAATATCCGCGCCGCCGCCGGTGCCGCCGTCCACATTGGTCTCAGTGGGCAGGGTCAAGCTGTGGCCGCCCAGGTAAACATTTGCGCTGGTTTCCGAAGCTTTGTAGCCATAGGCGCGGAAGGAATATCTGCCGGCGGCCAGGCTGGCATAGAAATTGTTGTAGTTATCTGCCAGCGTGCCGGTGGAATTGGGGTCAGCCGTGGTAAAATCACTGGCCTTAAAGGTCAGAGGGCTGTAACCTTTCAGCTCATAATCCTGCCCCTTGACAGTGATCATGTATTTGCCGTTAACCACGGCGATGGACTGGTCATGGTCCTCATAGATGTACTGGGTCTTGCCATCAACTTCATAGGAAGCCAGGTAGTCAGCGCCCTTATCGTCAAGACCAGCCGTCTTGTAGAGCTTGATCAGCGGATACTGGCTGCCATTGGTGGAATAGTTCATATCCTGACCAACATGGAAAGTATAGTGCTGCTCGATCGAGTCACTTACGGTCAGTGTCAGCGTCCAGGTGTCCGTGGACAGACCGGCAGAGTTCATGGCATGGAACTCATAGACATATGTATCGGCGGTGTTCTCCGTGATTTGGATCGTGGTAGCACCGAACAGAGCCGTGGAGAAGTAGTAAGGCCCCTTCCTTTCGCCAGTCCCGGCTGTTCTATAATAATAGTAGTCGGTGTAGCTCAAGGAAGAACCGTCCGGATTCTCGAAGATGTTGCCAGCCTGCAGATCGGACAGGTTATAGGCGTATCCTACCGAAACGGTTGCACTTGCGGTGACCGGGACGCCGCTCTTCAGCCGCGGGACCTGTGTGCCCTCCGCAGCGGTCAGAACAATGGTGTGGGTGGCCGTGCCGCTGTCGTCGGTAGCGGTAAGCACGATCGTATACTCACCAGCCGCAGTAGGGGTATAGCTCAAGGTAGAGCCGTTCAGCGTTTGCGTAGCGCCGTTGACGGTTGCCGTATAGGTCAGCGCATCGCCATCGGCATCCGTAAACATTTCAGCCACATCCAGCGTCCAGGCATTACCGAGTGTTACATTAGCTGTGGCAATTGCACCGGGAGCGACCGTAGGTGCCGACTTGCCTTCATAGGTGAAGGCGAGGAAATGGACGGGCGCATAGCTGGCGCTGCCGTCATACTCCGGCGCATAGGCAGTTCCGCTACCATCTGCACCCAGCACAAAGCTCTTTTGGACCGTAGTCCCATCCTCGGCGGTACGGGAGTAGTTCAAGGGAATTGTAATTGTGATATCCCCACCGCTCTCCGTATAGGCCATTTCTACACCGCCGCCAGTCCACTGCGGCACATCGGCGTAGTAGCCGGATGCAACACCGCTTGTGGCATTGGTCAGTATGGCAGCGTCTTTGTATGTGGCCTTTACATAGGTCGTGCCTGCGGGAACGGTGACCAAGTAGTAGGGCACATTCTCGAAAGCAGAGTAGCCGGTAAAGGTCACAGAGTTCTGCACACTGATAGTTGCCGTTCCTGTGGTCTGGTCATTCGCACCATAGGGAACAATACTATCCAGCGGCGCAGCTACTGTGCCTTGTTCCGTTGCAAAGACTGCCGTGGGAAGGATGGATAGAACCATCATGAGCGCAAGCAGCATTGAAAGGAACTTTTTCGCTGTCTTTTGCATTTCCAATCTCCTCTCAGAAATTTTTTTATAATAAGGCCTGCCGGCATTATTACCTTAGCTGCGAGCACATTTTCGCATCCAATAAGAAAATAACAAGGTTATATAGGGGCGCGACACCCTATTATAATTGGTGTCGCGTTCCGATCTGTCCAAGGCGAAAGGTGCTTTCGTTAAGAGGTTGGGCGGAAGGGGCTGGCTAAGCCCCTTCTGCCCATATGGAAAAGCTGGCGGATCTCCGCCCTCGACTTGGCAAACCTTACTCAAGCATTACATCTGTTGCAACGAAGGTTTCCTCTGCGGCTTCGTGAACAGCGCATTTGCTTTGGCGTTGCTTGACTCGCTCAACCCGTGCTGCCCGTTTAGCGTCACGCTCGCTCCGATGCATCTGAATTTGGATTTTCTTTTCGTTTTGATAGCGCCCGCAATCTCTATTGCGGGGTTTTTTGTATATAGGATTCAAGTGGGCGGCTCTCAGCGCATCTTTCCAATCGCCAAAGCGCTCTGCGATGTAACTGCCACCGACGATCTCGATGGGGGCAGGGGACTTTCCCCAATGTCCGGCGCAGCGCCGGAGATAGGCCGCCAGCTGATCCAGGCTGTCGCCTGCGTGTTTTTCCGCAAAAGCGCGGTCCTGCTCAGCCAATGCATCCCGTGTTCTTTTGGCAATGTGCTGCTCGTACCAATTCGCTCCGTCAAAATTTTGCGCACCTGCTACTTTACCCATGGGCACACCTCCTTAATGATTCATGACAAAAAAAGCGCTGATAAACCCATACCGGGTCATCAGCGTACACTTCTGCCATATCAGCACCACGGAGAGAGCGCCCGCTGCCTTTGAGTCCTAACTACACAATTCTACTGACTTGCGCCATGAGATACTCTCTGCGTTTATGATCTGTCTTCTCACGATTTTCTCGCAATGACGGACTTTCGTCCCAGTGGTTTCCCGCCTCGATCATATCCTTGCGCTTACAGTGCCGACCGCATGGGGAATTGCACCCCTTTCCTTTTAGGCGGTCGCCTGGCCTTTTACAGCTCGGGCAACAGCCGTGCAGCATCCTCGGACTTCTTATGAAATTTTACGGTATCATTTATCCTTTTAGGGGGATAATGATTTTGGTTGGTGTAGAGGTGAAGTTTTCTTTCGTAAATCTATACAATTTGCGAAAGTAGAATCCACCTATGTATCCACATTGTATCGTCTTTTTTGAGGGAAGTCAATACCTAAATTGCGGAAATTTAGCGAAAAGTAGGTACAAATTATAAATGCCGCATAGAATCACTTGCTACTCAAGGGCCTATTTTACAAATATTCCCAATCACAAAATCGTTTACGCCGTCAAAAACATCGTCAAGGAGGAGCGTTGGTCATGCCTAAAAGAGGAGAAAATATTTACAAGCGGAAAGACGGGCG
>OMGA01000934.1_pt1 | contig 11159 bp, 8 predicted proteins | sample 1674211 | NCBI WGS metagenome assembly OMGA01 (sample SAMEA103958152, study PRJEB25191) | human gut metagenome | biome: human-associated habitat [ENVO:00009003]; feature: intestine environment [ENVO:2100002]; material: feces | place: Germany | collected 2013/2015
TTCCACGACAGGCTTACGGCTGTCATGGCTGTACGACTCTTTACGGGCACCGACAAACTCCACTTCCGTGTCATGGTATTTAACTTGTGCCGTGCCGAAATTCTTAAAAACAGAAACGTGTGCTCCGCGTCCCAGCTTCTTGCCGAGGGCTTGTGCCATTTCAATTCCGCTTCCTACTACTACAACGTCTATATCTTTCGAGGGACGTGCCAAAAATATATCTCGTACATAACCTCCTACAACGTAACATTCCAATCCCAGTTCGTCTGCCGTTTCGGAGATTAACTTGAATATCTTATTATTAAAATGTTCTTTTAGTTCCATATTCATCTTAAAGAGGGGCAAATTTACGATTTTTTGCGCAGGATAAGGAGAAATCACGCAATTAAATTGTATTTTTGCCTGCATATAAAACGATCAAGTACATGAAAAAGATAGGATTAGTAGCATTATTTGCCTTGTTGCTGGCCGGTTGTGATGATGGCGGCGAGAAGAAAGCGCAAGAAAATTTGCGTAAGGCCGAAGCGGCTTTGGAAAAAGAGAACTTTAATGAGGCCAAATTGCAGATAGACAGTATCCGCATCCTTTATCCGAAAGCGTTTGAAGCCAGAAAACAGGGAGTCAAACTGATGCAGCAGGTGGATTTGAAAGAACAGCAGAAAAGTCTGATTTACCTGGATAGCATGATGGTGGTGAAACAAGCTCAGCTGGATTCCGTCAAGGGTAATTTTGTTCTTGAGAAAGATACTGCATATCAGGAGGTGGGTAACTATTTTTATCCCACCCAGACGGTAGAAAAGAATATAGGCCGTTCATTCTTGCGCGGACAGGTGAACGAGCAGGGGGAAATGTCCCTTACCTCTATTTATTGTGCTGGCGGCACGTTGCATCACACGGCGGTGAAAGTGAGTGTGGGGGATACCTTTGCCGAAACTCCCGCCTCGAAAGACAGCTATGAAACCACTGACTTGGGCCGTGCAATCGAGAAGGCCGATTATAAGATGGGGGAAGACGGCGGCGTTATCGCTTTTATTGTAGCGAACAAAGATAAGAATATCCAACTTCAGTTTATCGGAGATCGTACTTATAAAACGGCTATGCAACCCAATGACCGTAAGGCGATTGCAGAATTGACGGAGTTGGCGCGCATCCTGTCCGGCATGGAACAAATCCGTAAAGATAAGAAAGAAGCGAACTTGAAAATAGAGTTTGTAACCCGCAAAATGCAGGAACAGGAGGAAGAGAAGTGATGTGAATCGGAACACAAACAAAGCGGATTTTGAAAAGATTTCCCAAAGTCCGCATTGTCCGTGTCCCTTGTTTCATGTATAGCCCTTACAATCGCTTCAAGGCCAGCTTGATCACTTTCTCTACCGGGGCGGCAGACTCCTCTTTCAGTATGGCAGCCACTACCTTTTGTGATGCGGCTTGTGCGAATCCCAGCATGGTGAGTGCGGCGACAGCCTCGTCATGAATTTCCGTATTGCCCGGATTGGCAAACATTTCACTGTTCACCGTTTCCACGCCCGAAGTGGCGATCTTGTCCTTTAAGTCCACTATGATGCGTTGGGCAGTTTTCAGGCCGATGCCTTTCACCGTTTTCAATAACTTGTCATTACCGGAACTGATTACTCCGCACAGTTCGGAAGGGGATAAGGCCGACAGAATCATACGTGCCGTGTTGCCGCCGATGCCCGATACGGAAATCAGTAACAAAAACAACTCCCGTTCCTGTTTGGTCGAGAATCCGTAGAGTACGTAGGCGTCTTCCCGGATCGCTTCATAAATATATAATTTCGTATTGCTCTGATTCTGAATGGCCGAATACGTATTCAATGAGATATTGATGCCATACCCCATCCCGTTACAATCTAAAACCACCGTTGCCGGAGTAATCTCCGCAATGTCTCCTTTAATATATTCTATCATGGTTGTTTCATTTGAAAATTTACAGTTCTTTGCAAAAATAGGACATCTATCTTTTAAATTATAAGTTCGGCAAGAATATTTTTAAATTATTAGGTCGTAGTGAACAAAAAAACGAGGCAAAATGTTTATTTTTGCAGCGAATTAACAGATAATAGTAAACTAAACCCAATAAAAGATGAGAAAAATAAGAGCGGCCGTGGTTGGATACGGTAACATTGGTCAGTATGTAGTGGAGGCTTTGGAAGCTGCTCCCGATTTTGAGATTGCAGGTATCGTTCGTCGTAGCGGTGCGGAAAATAAGCCTGCCGAGTTGGAAGCATACGCTGTGGTGAAAGATATAAAGGAATTGAAAGATGTGGATGTGGCTGTGCTGGCTACTCCGACCCGTAGCGTGGAAGAATATGCGAAAGAGATTCTGGCAATGGGTATCAATACGGTAGATAGTTTCGACATTCATACGCAAATCACTTCTCTCCGCCGTTCATTGGATGAGTCGGCAAAGGCCGGTAAGGCTGTCGCTATTATTTCTGCCGGATGGGATCCGGGAAGCGATTCTGTAGTTCGTACACTGTTGGAAGCCATCGCTCCGAAGGGCATTACTTATACCAATTTCGGTCCGGGACGCAGCATGGGGCATTCCGTAGCAGTCCGTGCCATTGATGGAGTGAAGGATGCTTTGTCCATGACTATTCCTGTGGGAACCGGTATCCATCGCCGTATGGTGTATGTGGAACTGGAGGAAGGTGCGGACTTCAAGACTGTGGAAGCCGCCATCAAGTCGGATCCTTATTTTGTAAATGACGAGACACATGTAAAACAAGTTCCATGTGTGGACGATTTGAATGACGTGGGTCATGGCGTTAACCTGGTTCGTAAAGGGGTATCGGGCAAGACCCATAATCAGTTGTTCGAGTTTGACATGAAGATTAATAATCCGGCTCTTACCGCACAGGTGCTGGTTTGCGTGGCACGTGCCTCCATGAAACAGCAGCCCGGATGTTATACCATGATTGAAGTTCCTGTAATTGATCTGCTGTGCGGCGACCGTGAGGAACTGATTGCGCATTTGGTATAAAGAGGTTTCCTCAAAAAGAACGATATTCTGAAAATCTCTTCTCCGTTTTATTCCGGAGAAGAGATTTTTTTATTTCCTTTGTGCTCATAAACAAAGAAATAGAACAATGATAGCAAGTATTGTATGGGATGTGGATCCTATCTTATTTAAAGTAGGTAGTTGGGAAGTGCGTTGGTATGGGCTGATGTGGGGCCTTGGTTTCATATTAGCTTATGAAATAGTAAGCCGTTTATTCAAAAAAGAGAAGTATCCGGAAAACTGGGTGGACAAGCTTTTTGTCTATTGCATAGTCAGTACGGTTATTGGTGCCCGTCTGGGGCATTGTTTGTTTTATGAATGGGACTATTATGGCGCCCATCCTGTTGAAATATTCAAGATTTGGAAAGGTGGGTTGGCAAGTCATGGAGGGGTGTTTGCCATCATTCTGGCTCTGATGTGGTATTCAAAAAAAGTAACCCGGAAAAGTGTGTGGTGGTTGTTTGACCGCATGATACCTGCTGTGGCGATTGTCTGCTTCTGTATCCGTTTTGGCAATTTAATGAATTCCGAGATATTCGGATATCCCACCACGTTGCCTTGGGGATTTGAATTTGTCCGTTCCCGGGAGTGGCATCAGCTGTATGAAGGTTTGCCTTGCCATCCTACTCAGATTTATGAAATGCTGTATTGCCTGGTTGCCGGTGTAACTGCCTGGGTGATGTACCATACATACCATTTACAAAAGAGGGTGGGATTAATAACCGGAGTAAGCTTGCTTATATTCTTTGGCACTCGCTTTGCTCTGGAGTTTATGAAGAATCCGCAGGTTGCCGAAGAGGCGGATATGACTTTTAATATAGGGCAGTGGCTCAGTGTGCCGCTGATTCTGTTGGGGGCGTATCTCATAGCCACCAGCCGCACCCGGAAAGAATAAAGGTTCCGGGAGAGGGGGGGAACAGGTGAAAGGATACCTTTTCAGCTTTCCGGCACCGCCCTGTATATCACGTGCGGGGCGCGTCCGTCTCTTTCTATTTTCTTTTCGCTGCTCCATTGGCGTAGTTCGCTGCCGGCTTTTGTTTTCAGCAACCCTGTCAAGGCACAATATTCCTTGCAAGTGATAATGGAGTGCTCTTTCAGATAATTTGTCAGCTGTACAAAGCGTTCTTCTGCTGAATATCGGGTGGAGGAGGTCCGGAAACCATATTCCGCCCGTTCCAGCTTTCCTTTGCTTCGTACCTCCTTACGAAATTTCCGGGTGGGTTTGAACTTTATGTTGTCAAAATGTACCGATGCGGCGCGTATCTCGCTTTTGTCCGTTACCTTGCGGCAAGTCAGTGTGGCCGAGAAAGTACCCAGTTCTCCCAGTTTTACGTTATAACCGTCTGCCAGGTAATTGGCGATAATGCTTTCCAGGTCACATAGCAGACCGACGACGGTCCCTTCGTGGACGGTGGAACGCCGGGCGATGTCTTTAGCCAGGTCTTTCAGGCTTTTTGTGCCCGATACTACAATTTGTGGATACAGGGTGGGCTGTTCCTTCTCTCCCTGTATGTCGGGGGAGGTTTTGAAATCATACTTTGCTGCCATGTTTAATGCTTTTTAATAGGGAGATTAAGTCGTTTCTTGCTGAACGCTAAGGGGATTCTTTCTATTAACTTCTATAGACGCAGGCAATGGACCGTACGGTTTACTGTAGTGGACTGTACGGTCTGCTATAGTGGATTGTACAGTCTGCCATCGGAGTCTGTCTTAGTATTCAGGACAAAAGTACTTAATCATACTGGAAAAACCTATTAATTCATAGGAGAAAAGAGCTTGTACGGGCAAATTAGATGTTCCCCTTGAAGGTTTGAGGGATTTTCCTTTCATTGTGGCGTCTTTCTTTTCAGTTGGTGTACTGTAAAGGTAAGTGTTTTATGCTGATTACCGGCATACTTCGGATAGAAAAAGAGGAGGCGGGCTGACAGTAGGCTGAAGGATTATCCTTCAGGTGTTTTCTTCGATGAAATGGGGAAAAAACAGCAAAAACTGAAGGCTGAAGGAAAATTGGGATGAACTTGTTTTTAGAGGTGAAAAGGCGTATGGTTCACGAGAAATGTTACATAATCCATCACTTTTGTTGCAATGAAACAAAAATGCCGGCAGCTGTAACAAATGTTTTATAGAGGTTGCCGGCTGTCCCCTACCTTTGCCTCAGAAAAACTTTTAAAAACATTTAATGCTATGAACAAAAATCAACAAAAGAACCGGATGGGCGCGGTCATTATTTTACTTGCCGCCGTTTGCTTGAATGGTTATGCACAACAAGATTCTACCAAAGTGTCCTCTGATTCAAAAGAGGAAGGCAATCGCAATGTCATGTTGAATGCGGCTAGCGCCAATGGTCCTCGTGAAATCTCTATCGGTCTGCCCGGTGGTGATGTGAATGTACTCGAAAATGGTCTGCCTGTGGTATATAATTCGAATCCTCATAATGTAAACACGCATTGGCGCGGAGACAGCAGTTTGGGACATACCGGATTGCTGAAGATTTCCGAAACAGCGATTACTACCGGTAATATAGGTTATGCTGTCAATTCGTTTACGGAACTCGGCTTGAATAAAGAGAAGAAAATGAATGGTGTGCTGAACTACGGCACCAATCATTTCGGTAAACAGCAATTTGACTTCAATCTGAATGGAAGCATCGGAAAAGATTGGTTTTACAGCGGCAGCATCTATCAGAATTTTGATCCGGGTTCGTTCAAACTGCGTTTTGCGCAATATCAGGACCGGACTCAGATCTATAAGTTTGCCTTGACCAAGTTCTACAATGAAGGACGTGGACAGCTCTCTGCCATCTACCATTACAGCAACAGCCATTGGTTGTCCAATGCTACCACCGGTGCACCATTTATTTATGTAGGCGATGGGAGCGTGAAGGAAATTCCCGGTTTCGGTCTCGGCACTTCTTCCTATCTGCCCAATGTATCGGATATGGTTTATATGGACATGCGTACAGGCGAGATGAAAAAGATCAGTCTGTATGATGCTACGGCCAGTAAAGGAAATCAGTTGACGGTTCTGAACCGTTACCGGTGGGATAACGGGTTGGAGTGGAAAATCAATATGAAGTATGACCATGCTTTGGGTTCCTATCTATACCAGACTCCGATGTCTATGGAGCAGAAAGTATTGGCCGACGGTTATAGCACCAAAGGACTGGATGGAGCTTTGAATCCTTATGAGGGATATGTACAGAGCCGTATGTCCTGTTTCAACCGGGGGAATATAGATGAGTTCTTCTTTACCACCGAGTTGTCGCGGAAGTATGATTATATGACTTGGCGTGTGGGGGTGAACGAATGGTATTATGATGTGGACTATGCTTCGAACACAACGATGTATGACCATACGGTGGAAGAATATCCCCAAATGTTGTACAGCGCCGATACGAAGGATATTCATCATTACGGAAACACTCCTTATTATAATCTGAACCAGAATGCTTCCGAATATTACAAAGGACATGAAAACAAACTGGCTCTTTATGCTACTCACGACTGGGACATCACCGATAAATGGAATGTGTATTATGGCGCACGCTTCGAGTACCAGCGTCTGGCAGGAAAGAACCTGGCGGTATATAATGCCGAAGGCAATCCGGTAGGCCGCTTTGCCGGTTATCATATCGGGGCAGTTGCAGCCGATGGTACGAAGATAGCTCCCCGTTATTTCAGTTACAACTGGCTGAACATGGCTTTCACGGCTGCCGCCACTTATAAAATGACAAAGCAGTTTGGCTTTACCGCCGATTTCACCTACAATACCCAGCGTCCGAATATGTCGAACTTTGCTCCTGCCGAGATGCCGAATGTAGATAAGATTACGATTCCTTTGGGGCGTGCGGGTATTTATTTCAATAATGACTGGATTAGCCTGACCTCATTATTCAGTTACATTGCCAAGACTAACAACAACTCTACCTTGAACCTGATTAATCCGAATAATGATAAGGATATTAAGGCGGCTGCATTGAGTTATGATATTGAAACAATAGGGTGGACGACGGATGCGGTGGTGAAACCTTTCAAAGGATTTGATTTCCACTTCCTGTTCACTTACCAAAGCCCGAAGTATAAGAAGTATGAAACGGGAGTGACCTTTAGTGACGGGACAACATCGGGTATCAATGCCACCGGCAATATCGTTACTGAAATTCCGAAGGTGCTGATAGAGCTGGACCCTAGTTACAACATTACCAAAGACTTGAAGGTATGGGCCAGTTTCCGTTACTTCAGCAAGACGTATGCAAATATTAAAAATGCTTATTATTTCAACGGCCGTTGGGAAACATTCGGTGGAATTAACTGGAATGTAAACAAACATCTGTCCTTAAGCGGAACTGTGATAAACTTCTTGAACCAGACCGGGGCGAAAGGAAGTATTTCGGGAGCCGAGCTGGTAGATAAGGAGAATGCGGCGGCATATAACGGCGCATGGATGGCAGGCAGCTATATCCGTCCGTTCACCGTAGAATTTGCGGCGAAAATAACATTCTGATTCAAGAGGGATTTAATTCTTCTTTATGGTGGAAAAGTAACATTTATACATAAGAATGAAACAAATGTTTCAGCCGGTAAGGCAGGTTTCCGTTAACTTTGCCGATAACGAAAAACAATCAAACAAAACTTTTAATATCCTATACTTCATGAAAACAAATCTTGTTAACCTTGCATTAGGTTTAGCCTTTACAGGAGGCGCTGTTTCTTGTCAGTCACAAAAAAATGACCTGGTTTTCGAACATCAGGGAGATACGGTGACAATCGTACATATTGCCCGTCCCGCTAAATATTTGTTGCTTCCGATTCAGGAGAGCAGCAAGGAAGGACTGGTAAGGCTGGATACTGGGAGCCCCGCAGATACCGATATGGATGTGCGTCTGGCTACAGACAGCGTTGAATATTATGTTCCGTTTGCCTTGCCTCAGGGAAGTGAGGAAGCTACTGTCATTATAAAGAAGGTGGCGGCAGATGCGCTGTGTTGGGACAGCATCCGGGTTTCGGATACATTTGATACGGCAAACAGGGATAAGTTCCGTCCGGTTTATCATCACACTCCGCTTTATGGCTGGATGAATGATGCCAACGGACTGGTTTATAAAGACGGTGAATATCACCTTTATTTCCAGCATAATCCATACGGCTCTATGTGGGGGAATATGCATTGGGGACATTCCGTGAGCAAAGACTTGGTTCATTGGGAACACCTCGACCCGGCGATTGTCCGTGATACTTTGGGGCATATCTTCTCGGGAAGTGCTATTGTGGATAAAAATAACAGCGCAGGCTACGGTGAAAATACAATTGTCGCTTTTTATACTTCGCACCGTAATATACCCGGTGGGCAGAGCCAGGTGCAAAGTATGGCATACAGTACGGACAACGGGCGTACTTATACGAAGTATGAACAGAATCCGGTTCTTACTCCGTTTGACGGACTACAGAATTTCCGTGACCCGAAGGTCTTTTGGTATGAACCCGAACAGAAATGGATTATGATTGTCAGTGCGGATAAGAATATGCGTTTTTATTCATCTGCCAACTTGAAGCAATGGGAATACATGAGTGAGTTTGGAGAAGGATTTGGTCCTCAGCCCAATCAGTTCGAATGTCCGGATTTCATTCAGTTGCCTGTAGATGGTGACCGGTCTAAGATGAAATGGGTGATGATTGTAAATATCAATCCGGGATTTGTCTATGGAGGCAGCGGTACGATGTATTTTACAGGCGACTTTGACGGGCATCAGTTTGTATGTGATACGAAACCCGAGGTGGTGAAATGGCTCGACTGGGGAAAAGACCATTATGCCACTGTTTGTTTCTCGAATACCGGCGACCGTGTCATTGCCGTACCTTGGATGAGCAACTGGCAGTATGCTAACTATACTCCTATACAACAGTTCCGCAGTGCCAATGCTTTGCCGCGTGAGTTGAGTCTGTATACGGGAGAAGACAAACAGCTTTATCTGAGTGCCGCACCGGTAAAGGAAACGGAGCACTTGCGGAAAGATTCTAAAAAGCTGGATGATTTTACAGTAAATGGCGAGAAGCGTTTAGAAACACTTTTTGAAAATAACGACGGCGCTTTTGAACTGGAATTGCAACTGGTGTCGGCTGGTAAAGAGGCTGGTTTTGAATTGCTGAACAGTTTGGGTGAGAAGGTGAAGATTTATTTGGACGCTTCGGAGGGACGTGTGGTAATGGACCGTGCGGAAAGTGGTATTGTAGATTTTGGCAAGAAGGTAAAACCGCATGATTTGGATACTGAAGAAAGTTATGCTCGTTATAAAGAGGTTACGGTGAATTATAAAAATGATTTTGCTTTGGGGACTTGGGCTCCGATAAACACCGCGAAAGGACATAAGGTTCAAGTGTTTGTGGATAATGGAAGTGTGGAGTTGTTTGTTGACGGTGGCCGCGTTGCCATGACTAATCTGGTATTCCCGAATGAACCTTATAACTCTTTGCGTTTTTATAGTAAAGGAGGAGAGATGAATATTTCAAATTTCACAATATATAAGTTAGGTTTGTAAACTAAGTATAAAGCTATGAATAGCAATAAAAATCTGTATGCCAAATTAATTCCGGTGATGCTGTGTTTCTTCGCCATGGGATTTGTAGACCTGGTGGGGATTGCATCGAATTATGTAAAAGCGGATCTGGATCTGACAGACTCTCAAGCCAATATATTTCCTTCCTTGGTCTTCTTCTGGTTCCTGATTTTCTCCGTACCTACAGGTATTCTGATGAATAAGATAGGGCGTAAGAAGACAGTTCTTCTGAGTCTGATTGTCACTTTTGCCTCTTTGCTGCTCCCTATATTCGGCGACGGCTATACGCTTATGTTGATTTCTTTCTCTTTACTGGGTATCGGTAATGCGTTGATGCAAACCTCTTTGAATCCGTTGCTGAGTAATATTATTGCGGGGGAAAAGTTGGCAAGTACATTGACTTTCGGTCAGTTTGTAAAAGCTATTGCTTCCTTTCTTGCCCCTTACATTGCCATGTGGGGAGCGATGCAGGCTATTCCTACTTTCGGGCTTGGCTGGCGGGTATTATTTCCTGTTTATATGGTGATAGCCGTTTTTGCCATCGTGTTGTTGGGGCTGACCCCTATTGAGGAAGAGAAACCCGATAAAGCGTCCGGCTTCAAAGCGTGCTTTTCCTTGTTGGGAAAACCGTTTATTCTCTTGTCTTTCATTGGGATCATGTGCCATGTCGGTATTGATGTCGGTACGAATACAACGGCTCCTAAAATCTTGATGGAGCGTTTGGATATGACATTGGCTGAGGCCGGTTTTGCAACAAGTCTTTATTTTATTTTCCGTACGGTGGGTTGCTTCCTCGGAGCCTTTATCTTGCAAAAGGCTTCTGCAAAGTCTTTCTTTGCTCTCAGTGTCGTGTTCATGTTGCTGGCAATGGTGGGATTATTTATATTCCATTCGGAAACAATTATTTATATTTGCATTGCCATGATTGGTTTCGGTAACTCCAATGTGTTCTCTATTATATTCTCGCAGGCATTGTTTGCCATGCCCGAAAAGAAAAATGAAGTTTCCGGATTGATGATTATGGGGCTGTTCGGCGGTACGGTATTTCCGTTGGCCATGGGAGTTGCCAGTGATGCCATGGGGCAGAGTGGCGCTGTGGCGGTGATGACTGTCGGAGTTATCTATTTGTTGATGTATACCTTGAAAATAAAGAAATGATTTTAATTGTAAACAGTAAATAATATCATGAATCAAATCATCGTAGGAATGGGTGAGGCACTATGGGATGTGCTGCCCGAAGGAAAGAAAATTGGTGGTGCTCCGGCAAACTTTGCCTATCATGTATCACAGTTTGGTTTTGACAGTCGTGTAGTGAGTGCCGTAGGCAGGGATGAACTGGGAGAAGAAATTCTGAAAGTATTCAACGAGAAGAAGTTGAAGATGCAGATTGAACAGGTTGATTATCCTACCGGTACGGTGCAGGTGACGCTCGATGACGAGGGCGTGCCTTGTTACGAAATCAAAGAGGGCGTGGCGTGGGACAACATTCCCTTTACGGATGAGCTGAAACGTCTGGCCTTGAGCACACGTGCTGTTTGCTTCGGTTCGCTGGCTCAACGTAATGAAGTGAGCCGTGCCACTATC
>OMGA01000951.1_pt1 | contig 11020 bp, 10 predicted proteins | sample 1674211 | NCBI WGS metagenome assembly OMGA01 (sample SAMEA103958152, study PRJEB25191) | human gut metagenome | biome: human-associated habitat [ENVO:00009003]; feature: intestine environment [ENVO:2100002]; material: feces | place: Germany | collected 2013/2015
GAGCTGGCGGCGAACCGTATCTTCTACCGAGACGGGGCAGGTCTGCCGGCCTGCGTCTTTTGCCGTGGCGGGGCGGTCTGTCGGTTGCGGACTTTGGGCTGCCGGGGGCGTGGCCTGCAGTTCTGCAGTTGCTTTTCCCGGACGGGAACCGCAACTGCAGAATACAAGCGGGAGTAATATTATACTATATTTCATACGGTCGGAGGCAGTCGGTATTAGTATTGGTGGTCGTCCCCGCGGATCTCTTCGCGGGTGATCGGCTTGCGGTTCATCGCCCGCCATGCGTACCAGATGTAGGCTGCGACGAAGGGGATCAGCAGCGAGACGATCGACATCACCTTGAGCGTGAAGAGGCTCGACGAGGAGTTGTAAATCGTCAGCGACGACTGCATGTCGGCCAGCGACGGGTAATAGGCCGTTTCGTTCCATCCGGCGCAGAGCAGCAGCGCCAGTACCGTCAGTACCGTACCCGCACCGCCGAACCAGATGGCGTTGCGCCGGCCGCGCCAGCCCAGTCCGATGCTCCACAGTACCGCCACCACGCCGAGGAGCAGCACCACGGCGAGGTAAGGCATCTCGATGAAGTTATGCAGGTACTTGTACGGCTCGATGGAGATCCGGCCTGCGGCATCGACCGCCCGGCCGTCGGCGAAGAGCAGCATGCCGAGCCACGCTACGAAGAAGAGCACGAAACAGACTGCTGCGGGGATCATCCGCTGGCGGGCACGTTCGAGGATGGTCTTGTCGTCGATGTTATTCATGAAATACTGGCAGGCCAGCGTTGCGGCGAGGAATGTCACGGCAATGCCCAGAAAGACGTTCGAGACATCCGTAAGCGCTTCCAGTCCGTGCCACGGGGTTGTCCACTGCGAGATCACCGTTGCGCTGCCGCTTCCGGCGCCGTTGGCCAGGTTGAGGCGGTCGACCGTAAAGTTCGCGCCCGTGAAAAGTGTTCCGACGGCCGTGCCCAGCAGCAGCGGGCCGGCGATGCCGTTGATCATCAGAAATACGTTGAATGTCTTTTCGCCGAAGACGTTGCCCGGTTTGCGGCGGTATTCGTAGGCCACGGCCTGGATGACGAAGACCAGCAGGATCGCCATCCATACATAGAACGCGCCGCCGAACGACGTGGAGTAGAACAACGGGAACGAGGCGAAGAATGCGCCGCCGAAGGTTACGAGCGTCGTGAAGGTGAATTCCCATTTGCGGCCCAGCGAGTTGACCAGCATGTTACGTTCCTCTTCGGTCTTGCCGATGTCGTAGAGCAGCCCCTGCCCGCCCTGTACGAAGAGCAGGAATACAAGCAGTGCCCCCAGCAGGGAGATAATCAGCCACCAATAGTGTTGCAAAAGTACCAGGGTATCCATAGTCGTTTACTGTTTTTCGTTTTCGGGCCCGATTTTGATCTGGCGGAACATGATGCTCAGCTCGGCGATCAGCAGCGCCGTGAAGAGCGCGAGGAAGATGAAGAAGGTGGCCGATACCGACCCGGGGCCGATCTTCGAGGCCGCGATGCCCACGGGCATCAGATCCTGGATGGCCCACGGCTGGCGTCCGACCTCGGCCAGCACCCAGCCGGCCTGCGAAGCGAGGTAGGCCAGCGGGATCGACCATACGGCGACCCGCAGCAACCATCGCTTGTCCGCCAGTTTGTCCTTGCGGTTGAGCCACCAGATGACGCCCAGCAGCAGGATGAAGAAGCACCCGGCACCGACCATCACACGGAACGAGTAGAAGAGCAGCGGTACGTTGGGGACGATCTGCTGCGGGGTGTCGAGGTAGCCGTACCCGAAATAGGCGAAATATTCGCGCAGGAACTCCTCGCCTTCGGGCTTCGAGGGGTCGAACTTGGCGGTGATTTGGTCGATCGCCGCCTGGTCGCCGGCCTCGAGTGCCGCCCGGTAACGGGCCAGTTCACCCACGGCGACGCGGCCCCGCTCCATCTTCTCCGCGGCCGACATCACGCCGTATTTCTCGTTGCCGTTCACCAGGTCGTTGATGCCCGCCACATAGGCGTCGGCGTCGCGGAAACTCATGATCGAGAGCAGTTTCGGGATGTCGATCTTGAAATAGAATGCGTCCTCGTTCGAGGTGCGTTCCGCCTCCGGCCTCACGATGCCGATGGCCGTCAGGGGCGCACCCTGCTGCCCGTCGTAGAGTGCCTCCATGGCTGCGAGTTTCATCGGCTGCACGCGGGCGATGACGGCGCCCGACTTGTCGCCCGTCATCGCCGTGACGAGCGCGAATACGAAGCCGAAAGCCGAGGCGATGGCGATGCTCTTGCAGGCCATCTTCTGTTCGCGGTGCCGGAGCAGATACCAGGCGCTGACGCCCACGACGAACAGTGCCGCCAGCACGAACGACGAGGTGATGGTGTGGAAGAACTTGTTCATCGCCACGGGCGAGAAGAGTACCTGCCAGAACGAGATCATTTCGTTGCGTACGGTTTCGAGGTTGAACGTACATCCCACGGGGTGCTGCATCCAGGCGTTGGCGACCAGGATCCACAGTGCCGAGAGGTTCGCGCCGATGGCCGTGAGCCATGTCGCCGTGAGGTGGAAGCCTTTCGAGACCTTGTTCCAGCCGAAGAACATGATGGCGATGAAGGTGCTCTCCATGAAGAAGGCCATGATGCCTTCGACGGCCAGCGGGGCACCGAAGATGTCGCCCACGAAATGCGAGTAGTTCGACCAGTTGGTGCCGAACTCGAATTCGAGGATGATGCCCGTTGCCACGCCGATGGCGAAGTTGATGCCGAACAGGCGCATCCAGAATTTGGTCGTGCGCTTCCAGAACTCATCACCCGTGCGGACGTAAAGGGTCTCCATGATGGCGATGATGAACCCCAGCCCCAGCGTGAGCGGGACGAAAAGCCAGTGGTAAATGGCCGTCATGGCGAATTGCGCACGCGACCAGTCGACTGTTTGTAGATAATCAGATAACATAAGCGATGGTTATTTGTCGGGGGTTAGTTCTTTCATGACCGAACGGCTGCGCTCTTCGGGGCTCTGCCCGGCCAGGAAATCGGGAAAAAAGAATACCTTGAGGATTGCGAACAGGATGAACAGCTTGACCAGGATGATGGCCCACAGGGTTTTGCCTACTGTCATGCTCCGGAACCCGTCGAGGTAGAACCGGAAGATCTTTTTGATTGTTTGTGCCGCCATATCCGTCGCTATCTTTTACCAAAAATAGATAAAATTTCGGAAATAAAAAACAATGCGCCCGGAAAAGTTGCACGCGCATATCTTCCGGCCGGAAATGGTTATCCCCGGTGCCGGGCGTGCGGATATGTGGTAAGTTTTTCGTATTTTTGCCGTCCGTATGGTTAATGGGAATCCGGAAATGAAAGAATATGCGGCCAAACAGCCTTCGCCGTGGGTGTCGGTGTTGCCGCTGGCGGTGCTGACGCTGCTGCTTTACGTGGTCATCCGCTGTTTCGGCGGGGACGCGATCAACGGCGGCAGCCAGATCGCACTGTTGTCGGCCACGTCGGTCTGCGTCATGCTGGCCATCGGCATTTACCGCTGCAAGTGGGCGGTCTTGGAAGAGGCGATCATCGACAACATCCGGGCTTCGGCTTCGGCAATCATCATCCTGCTGCTGATCGGCGCCATAGCCGGGTCGTGGATGGTGAGCGGCGTGGTGCCGACGATGATCTATTACGGGCTGAAGATCCTGCACCCCTCGTTCTTCCTGGTTGCCTCGTGCGTCATCTGCGCGGGCGTTTCGCTGATGACCGGCAGTTCGTGGACGACGATCGCCACGATCGGCGTGGCGCTGATGGGCACCGGGCAGGCCATGGGTTTCCCCGAAGGGTGGATCGCGGGCGCGATCATCTCCGGCGCTTATTTCGGCGACAAGCTCTCGCTCCTGTCCGATACCACGGTGCTTGCCTCGTCGACCGTCGGGGTGCCGATTTTCACGCACATCCGTTACATGTTGTATACGACCGTCCCGTCGTTCGTCATCGCGCTGGCGGTTTTCGTCATCGCGGGGCTGACGCTCGACCATACGGGCGGCACGCATGCCGGGATGTATGCCGAGTCATTGCGCGGGACGTTCCGCATCACGCCCTGGTTGCTGGCGGTGCCCGTGGCGACGGGCGTGCTGATCGTGCGCAAACTCCCGGCCATCGTGACGCTCTTCTGCGCCGCGGTTTTCGCCTGCATAGCCATGCTGCTGGCGCAGCCCGAACTGGTGGCGAAGGTGGCCGGAGTCGGAGGGCTGGATTTCATGTCGGGGTTCAAGGGCGTGCTGATGAGCTGCTTCGGCCCGACGGCGATCCCTACCGGAAGCCCGCAGCTGGACGAGCTGGTTGCTACGCGCGGCATGGCGGGCATGCTCAATACCGTATGGCTCATCATCTGCGCCATGTGCTTCGGCGGCGTGATGACCGGCAGCGGCATGCTGCGGTCGCTGACGTCGATCTTCCTGCGCTGGGTGCGCCGCGCCTTTTCGGCCGTGGCCTCGACCGTCGGCGCGGGCATCTTCTTCAACCTCTGCACCGCCGACCAGTATATCTCGATCATCCTTTCGGGGCGCCTTTTCCGGGAACTTTATGCGGAGCGGGGGCTCGAACCGCGGCTGTTGAGCCGCTCGGTCGAGGATTCGGCCACGGTCTGCTCCGTGCTGGTGCCGTGGAACTCGTGCGGCATGACGCAGGCCACCGTGCTGGGTGTTTCCACATTCGTCTACATGCCTTACTGTATTTTCAATATTGTCAGTCCCCTGATGTCGCTGATGGTGGCGGCCATCGGGTGGAAGATCAAAAGAGCCGCAGGTACTGCGGCGCATCCGCATTAATATGGAATATAAGATGGATACCGGACTTGTGATATTCGACCTCGACGGCACGCTGCTCAATACGATCGGCGACCTGGCTGTCGCATGCAATGCCGTGCTGGCCATGCGCGGCCTGCCGCAGCATACCTATGACGAATACTGCCATTTCGTGGGCAACGGCATCATGCGGCTCGTGGAGCGGGCGTTGCCCGAAGAGCTCCGCACGCCTTATACGGTCGCGGCCGTGCGCGCGGATTTCGTGAAATATTATACCGAGCATATCGACGTTTATACGAAACCCTACGAAGGAATTCCGGAACTGGTTGCGGAGATCGCGCGGCGAGGTATCCGTATCGCCGTGGCATCCAACAAGTTCCAGGCTGGAACGGAAAAACTGATCCGGTTGTTTTTCCCCGGTGTCGAATTCGCCGCGGTCTTCGGCCAGCGCGAGGGCGTGCCGCTCAAGCCCGACCCCGCGGTGGTGGGGGAGATACTTGCGCTTACGGGCGTGGCGAAGGAGCGGGTGCTCTATGTCGGCGACTCGGGCGTGGACATGCAGACAGCCGCGGCCGCCGGTGTTCGCTCGGTCGGGGTGACGTGGGGGTTTCGTGAGCGCACTGAGCTCGAGGAGGCCGGGGCGCGGCACATCGTCGACAATCCGGCCAAGATATTGGAGTTGTTATAGTCCGGGTGCCGCGGTTGTCCGGCAGTCCGGATCCTTTTGCGGATTCTTCTCAATTTATGCCGAATATGTGAATATTCCCAGAAAATTGCATGATTCCGGGAAAAAAGACATATATTTGTTCCCGAATAGTAACATATGGCGAAGAACAACAATACCGAGCGTGACCGGGATGTTACCGAACAGCGTATGCTGAAAGCGGTGGGCGAGATGATCCGCAGGGATGGTTTCGAGAAACTCGGGGTCAATGCCGTCGCGGCGCATTGCGGAGTCTCGAAAATACTTATCTACCGCTATTTCGGTTCGCTGGACGGACTGCTGGCCGCCTATATCCGGCAGCACGATTTCTGGATCAATTTTCCGCTCGACATTCCCGGCCGCGCGCATTTGCCCGAATTTCTGAAAAAGACGTTCCGCACGATGATCGGGCGTTTGCACGGCGACCCTACGCTTAGGCGCCTGTACCGCTGGGAGTTGTCCTCGAAGAACGAACTCGTGGCGGCGCTCCGCAGGCAGCGCGAGCAGGCCGGGCTGGAGTTGATCGCCCGGGTGTCGCGGAAAACCGGGCTGCCCGAGTCGGAGGTGGCCGTGCTGGCTACTTTCCTGACGGCTTCGGTGACCTACCTTGTGCTGTTGGAGGAATATTGCCCGGTTTACAACGGGATTCCGATCGGAGAGGCTGCCGGCTGGGAGCAGATCGTCCTCGGGATAGACCTGCTGATCGACAAGACTTTTAAGGAATGACCGGCCCGCGGCCCGGGAAAGAGTGTGTATTTTTTTTACAACAAATGTTACCAATAGGTAACAAAATGGAAACCAAAAACAATGAGAAAGATGGCAATGGCATGGATTTTACCGTTCGTATTGCTTGGTTCCTGCGATAAGAAGTTGGTCGAATACGAAAAGGGAAGCGTGGAAATTGTCGTGGAACGGGGCGACGCATGGCTGCATGATTTTCCCCTGTTCCTGGGGATTAAAAGGAAGAACCCGCCGCAGATCGCGGTCTGGATCGAAGATGCGCAGGGGCGCTACCTCTCCACGGTTTATGCGAGTTCCAAAATCGCCACCCAGTCCTGGCTGGCGGCGGGCGGAAACCGCCGCAGGGAGGCGCTGCCTCACTGGTGCCATAGCCGGGGTGTGCAATATGCCGACGGGCTTTACCTGCCGACGAAAAGCGAACCGCTGGCGGACGGCATATCGGGTGCCACGCCGCGCGGCAGTTTCGACCTGAAGCTCTCGCCCGAGGCGGGGCTCGATCGGTTCGTCGTAAAGGTCGAGGTGAACCATTCGACCGATTTCAACGAAACCTATCCCGAATCGGCCAAGGAGGGGGAGCCCGGTTACTCGGGCGGGCGGCACGGGAGCGGCCAGCCGGCCGTGGTCTATGCCGCCGACGTCGACCTGTCGTCGGGCAGCGAGGAGTTCGAAGCCGTGCTGGTCGGCCACAGCAGTCCCGACGGAAGTTCGGGCGGGATAGACCCCGATATTTCGGGGCTCACTTCAGCGCTCCGGATCGTGGAACGCATTACGATCCGTGTCCGATAACGGGGCGATCCCGAGTATTGGCCGCGGCGCTGTGCGTGCTGCCTTTCCTTGCCGCCGAGGTGCCGGCGCAGGAGTTGCCCCGCTTTTCCTGTTCGGCGTCCGTAGGGACGGGCTTCGGCCTGACCCGCCCGTCGTCGGTGCCCGTCGTCTGGCGCGTGACGGGTCATTACAATGTGAGTCGCCGGTTTTCGGTCGGTGCCGGAACGGGGGGTTCCTGCTATGAAAAAACGCTCGTGCCGCTCTTTGCCGATGCGAAGTTCCTGCTTATGCGCCGCCGCAGCTTTACGCCCTATGCCGGGTGCGCCGCCGGATATGCTTTCGCACCGCGCAGGGATGCCAACGGGGGACTGCTGCTCAATCCCGAACTGGGGGTGCAGTATGCATTGCGTTGCGGTGTGCACCTGTTCTTCGCGGCAGGCTATGAGTTGCAGCGGCTGGAGCGGCTCCGGAAATACGAAGGCCGCTGGTTCTCCGCCGAATTTGCCGAGCAGCTCAGCCACGGCACCCTCCTGCTGAAGGTCGGGGTGCTGTTCTGAGCCTCGGTCAGCAGTAGGCCTTGACGTCGGCGGGGGTGATGCGCTCCTCGCTGAGTATGATGAGCCGCTCGATGACGTTGCGCAGTTCGCGGATATTGCCGCTCCAGGGCATCGTTTGCAGCTCGGCAAGCGCTTCGTCCTCGATGCGTTTTGCCGGGATGTGGTATTCGGCACAAATTGTGCGTATGAAATGGTCGACCAGCAGCGGGATGTCCTGCGCATGTTCGCGCAGCGCCGGGACGCGCACGACGACCACTCCGATGCGGTGGTAAAGGTCTTCGCGGAAATTGCCCTTCCGGATCTCCTCGCGCAGGTTCTTGTTCGTGGCGGCGATGACGCGTACGTTGACCTCGATGTCCTTGTCGCTGCCTACGCGGCTGATCCTGTTTTCCTGAAGCGCCCGCAACACCTTGGCCTGCGCCGCCAGCGACATGTCGCCGATCTCGTCCATGAACAGCGTGCCGCCGTCGGCCTGTTCGAACTTGCCCCTTCGCTGCTTGATGGCCGAGGTGAAGGCGCCGCGTTCGTGGCCGAAGAGTTCGCTTTCGATCAGTTCCGAGGGGATCGCCGCGCAGTTGACCTCGACGAACGGAGCCGCGGCGCGGTTGCTTTTGGCGTGCAGCCAGCGTGCGACCAGCTCTTTGCCGGTGCCGTTTTCGCCCGTGATCAGCACCCGGGCCTCGCACGGGGCCACCTTGTCGATCAGCTGGCGGACGTGTTCGATCTCGGGCGAGACGCCGATGATCCGCTCGGCCTGGGCGGAGTGCGCCCGGCGGCGGCGCACGGGCGGGGCGGCCGGGGGCGCCTGCGCGGGCGCGGGATTGTCGATGGTGCGGTGCAGCGACTGCAGCAGGCGGTTCATGTCGATGGGTTTGGTCAGATAGTCCTGGGCGCCGTTGCGTACGGCCTCCACGGCCGAGTCGATTGACGCCTCGGACGACAGCACGATGAACGGGACGCCCTTGTCGGGGATTTTACACCCGGTGTCCGACAGGATGACGTCGAACGGGATTTTCTCGCACATGTTCGAGGCCGCCTCTTCGTCTTCGGCGGCCTCTGTCGAGAAACCTTCGTATTCGAGCCGCTCGCGCAGCGTGTTTCGCATACTTTTTGATTGGTCTAAAATTAAAACCTTTGCCATAGCTTGTTTTTCCTGAAATTTTACCTACTTTTGTCCCAAAGTTATGACTTTCTGCGGTGTAAAACCAATCTTGTAGGGTCTTGCCGGACGGGGTGGAAAGTCGGAAAAAACGTCTTGAATCGGTTTACCGCAACGGGCTTGCCGGACGCTCCGGCGGACGGATTGAAACAGTGCGGAGAACCGCAAATACAATATGAAAAAGAATTATAATTACACACGACGCAAGTTGTACCTGCCCGAGTATGGGCGTCATATCCAGGAGATGATCGACTCGTTGCAATTGATCGAAGACCGTCGCGAGCGCAACCGCCAGGCGCGTGCCGTGATCGCCGTGATGGGCAACCTGAACCCCTTGCTGCGCGATACGGCCGACTTCACCCACAAGCTGTGGGATCACCTTTTCATAATGTCTGATTTCCAGCTCGATGTGGATTCTCCATACCCGCAGCCTTCGCGTCAGGAGCTGACCATTACGCCGCGCCGCATGGCTTACACGCAGGGGCGTATCTCCTATAAGCATTACGGCAAGTATGTCGAGCGGATGATCGCCGGGCTTTCCGAGGAAAAAGACCGGCGTACCATGGCGCGCACGGTGGACAACCTGGCCCGCTACATGCGCACGAAGAGCTACGAGTACAACCAGGAGCATCCCAACAACGAAGTGATCGTAAAAGACATCAAACGCATGTCCGGCGGAGCGATCGAAATCGATGAAGTGGCATTAAATAATCTCCGAAGTGACTATAAACAGCACTTTACGGCACGTCCCCAGAAGGGGCCGCAGCAGCGTCAGCAGCAGCGCCCGCAGAAAAACCGCAACCAGCAGCACGGGCGCAATTTCTCGAAAAACAACGGCGCACACCGCAATTCGTCGAAATAAAAAGTGCGCATATCCGGAATTTTGCTATATTTGTAAGCATTTAACTGCGATAACAAGGATAAATGAATAAACAAACGCTTTTCGTGTCCCTGACCACGGCCGTCATGCTGTGCGCATGCCAGTCGTCGAAGGTGAAGATTTCGGGTCGCTTCGTAGGTAACGATGCCAAGGATGTTTATCTGGAACAGGTATTGCCCCTGACGCAGTCGGTGATCGACTCCGCGGTGCTCGACAAGGACGGGAATTACCGTTTCGAGTTGAAGGGCGTGGCGAAGACCCCGTCGCTTTATAATATAATATATAACGGCGAACGCATTCCGCTGTTCCTCGCCGGCGGCGAGAAACTTTCCCTGAATTCGGTGGGGAGCGTCGTACGCAACTATACGGTCGAAGGTTCGAAGGAGTCGGAACTGCTGCGGCAGTTCTACCAGGCTTTCGTTTCGGGCGCGCAGCGGCTGGATAACATCGCCTCGCAGTTTGCCAAGGCAACGCTGTCCGAGGAAGACCGCCAGGCACTGGTAAAGGAGTACACGGCCGAATATTACCGTATCCGCCGCGAACAGTTGCGCTTCATCATCGAGAATAAAGCGTCGCTGGCGGCGGTCTATGCCCTTTACCAGCGGTTGCCCGGGGATACATACCTGTTCAACGGTGACAGCGACGTGGTTTATTACCGCACGGTGGCCGAGGCCATCGAACAGACTTATCCCGAATCGCCCTACCTGCAATCGCTCATGGGGGAGATCGCCCGCATGGACGCCCGCATCAGCCTGTCGTCCCAGATTACCGAGGCGGGGTATCCCGACCTCGAGCTGTCGGACATCTACGGCAAGAAGGTGCGTCTCTCGTCGCTCGCGGGGAAAGTCGTGCTGCTCGATTTCTGGTCGGCCGAGCTGGGCAACAGCAATACGCTCAATGCCGAACTGAAGGAGGTCTATAAGAAATATGCCGACGCCCCCGTCGCATTCGAGGTCTACCAGGTTGCCATCGACACGTCGAAGCCCTTGTGGATTTCGGCCGTGCAGGAGCAGCAGCTTCCCTGGGTTTCGGTGAGCGACCTGCGCGGGCGCGCATCGTCGTCGCTGGGACTTTACAACGTGCAGAAACTTCCGGCCAATTTCCTGATCGACAAGGAGGGGAATATCGTCGGGAAGGATATTTACGGCAAGAGCCTCGAACAAAAACTCGATGAACTGACCCGTTGATGTACTATTTCGCATCGGATATCCACCTGGGCGCAGGCGGCGAGGCGTTTGCGCAGCAGACCGAACGGCGCTTCGTGCGCTGGCTCGACGATGCGGCGCAGGATGCGGAGGCGATTTTCCTGGTGGGCGACGTCTTCGACTTCTGGTTCGAATACCGGGGCGTGGTGCCCAAGGGCTTCGTGCGGACGCTCGGCAAGCTGGCCGAACTGACCGACCGGGGTATCCGGGTGGTATTCTTTACGGGAA
>OMGA01000956.1_pt1 | contig 10989 bp, 10 predicted proteins | sample 1674211 | NCBI WGS metagenome assembly OMGA01 (sample SAMEA103958152, study PRJEB25191) | human gut metagenome | biome: human-associated habitat [ENVO:00009003]; feature: intestine environment [ENVO:2100002]; material: feces | place: Germany | collected 2013/2015
ACAAAGGTAGGAAGGAAAAGAGGGGAAAAAAACACGCACGAGGCCGAATGCTTACGGAAGCAATGGATGCACAACAAGGAAGATAAAGGATATGCTCCAAGAAAAGACAGCTAAGTATTTCTTAAAATACAGGCATGACAGACATACCTCTCATCTAACAGGTAGGAACAAAAATATGGGCTGGAAGTAACTGACAGGAAACTGAAGGTTCTCCTATCAGGATACTTCCCTATTTTACAAGCAGTTAGACCGGCTGAATGAACTGAAGAGACACTCCGGTTTTCATGTACCGAAGCCCCTTTTCCATCATTACAGCTGGTTCACCGCCGTCAAATACTTATCCATCGTTGTAGCCTTCTTTATCGCTTTCTTTATCTTCCGGTCCGCATCGGGCAGCAGATATTCCCAATAAGGCTTCATTTTACTCAGCAATTGCGCCTCTCCCTGTAAATGGGCTTCATAATATTGAAGAAGGCGTGCGTGAAGCGCCTTCACCTTTTCATACAGCTCATCGGGAGAAAAAACGGTTCCGTTTGCATATTCCCAAGCCAAAGCAGGATTGGCCAGCAACCCGCGTCCCAGCATGACGCCCTCCAGGCGGGGAAACTCCTCGTCCACCTTCCGGATATCTTCCACCGTCAGCAAGTCACCGTTATACACCAACGGATGGGCGCACTCCTCATAGAAAGCGGTGAACGCAGCCAAGTCCACCTCTCCCTTGTACTGTTGCTTCCCGATACGAGGATGCAGAACGATCCGCCGCAAGGGGGCAGCGTTCAACAAAGGCAACAACGGCCGCCATTCATCCGCACTCTCCCATCCCAATCTCATCTTAACCGAAAAACTCAGTTCAGGATAATGTGTCAACTCTTTCAATAAAGCTTCTACCTCGGCAGGATAAGGCAATATGCCGGAGCCCTTGTGCTTTCTTGCAACCAGCGGAAAAGGACACCCCATATTAAAATCCGCTTCCTTATATCCTTTCTCTGTAAACAAAGCGGCCAACCGTTCCAGCTCGACAGGAGTGGACGCGATGAGCTGAGGCACTACACGGGAAACCGTATTGTTTTCGGGAGCAATGTCCCGTACATCCCTGTTACGGAATCCTCCTCTCTCTATTCGTACAAAAGGAGTATAATACGCATCTATTCCACCAAAAACTTCCTCATGAAAGTTTCTCCAGGGAGCTTCCGTAAAACCTTGCAAAGGCGCAGCATATAGTTTCATTCACTTCTTTTTTTAAGTTTATCTGCAAAGTAACACATTTTTCTTATACCTTTGCCTTATGGAAAAGTATATTTATGAACTGAAGATGAAGGTACGCGATTATGAATGCGACCTGCAGGGTATTGTGAACAATGCCAACTATCAACATTATCTGGAACATACACGCCATGAGTTTCTCACATCCGTAGGTATCAGCTTCGCCCGTCTGCACGAGGAAGGAGTGGACCCGGTAGTGGCACGGCTCACCATGGCGTTCAAAACTCCGCTGCGCAGCGGTGACGAATTCGTGTCCAAGCTCTATCTGAAAAAAGAAGGTATTAAATATGTGTTCTATCAGGACATTTTCCGTCTGCCCGACATGAAAGTGACTGTCAAGGCCACTGTAGAATCAGTATGCGTGGTAAACGGCAGATTAGGGGACAGCGCTCTATTTGACGAGACTTTCGCCCCCTACTTGAGCGAATGACACAAGACGAACAAATTTGCAGCCTGGCCCTGACCCGGATACCGGGATTGGGACTGACAGGCGCATTCAGACTGGTGAGCAGTCTGGGAAGCGCCACCCGTGTTTTCGAACACCGCAAAGAGCTGTCACAACTGGTCCCCGGAGTAAGCGAAAAGATCATTACTGCGTTGAATAACTCCGAAGCTTTCCGGCGTGCAGAGCAGGAACTAACTTTCTGTGAGAAAAATCATATCCGCTGCCTCACCTTAAATGATGAAGGTTATCCCGGCCGTTTGCGTGAATGTGATGATGCTCCGCTAGCTTTATTTTACCGGGGAAATGCCGATCTGAACACGCTGCATATTATTAATATAGTAGGAACCCGTCATGCCACCCCTTATGGGCAGGATATCTGCACCCGTTTCCTTGCCGACTTGTCGGTATTGTGCCCAAACACCTTGATAGTGAGCGGGCTGGCTTATGGCATTGATATCCATGCGCATCGCGCCGCCCTGCAGAATCATTTCAAGACCATAGGCGTGCTGGCCCACGGACTGGACCGTATTTATCCTGCCGAACATCGGAAGACAGCCGTCAGCATGTTGGAACAGGGAGGGTTACTGACCGAATTTACAAGCGGAACCAATCCCGACAGGCAGAATTTCGTGAAACGAAACCGCATTGTGGCAGGTATGAGTGACGCCACCGTCGTTATCGAATCCGCCGCCAAAGGGGGAGCCCTCATCACCGCCGAACTGGCGGAAAGTTATCACCGGGACTGTTTTGCCTTTCCGGGACGATGCAACGACGAATATTCCATAGGCTGCAACAATCTGATAAGAAAAAACCAGGCAGTGCTTATCACATCGGCCGAAGATTTAGTGAAGGCCATGGGATGGGAAAGTAGCCCCAAAACCGAGAAAACAGTACAACGGGAATTGTTCCCTGATTTAAGCGAGGAAGAGGAACGAATAGTAAAACGACTCGGCAAAATGCCGGAAGGATTACAAATCAACACATTGGTGATAGACACCAACATACCTGTAAACCGAATGAGTGCATTACTGTTTGAATTAGAAATGAAAGGGGTGATACGAGCACTGGCAGGAGGAGTGTACCGGTTAATAATGTAACCATGTATCAAGATACTCACATACCCATTGACATACGGTAGCTGTACCGTGAACGGGTACATGAGTATATTGATGCATGGTTATTGCACTCCTAGTTCGGCAAAGCCCATCGGTCCGTCATTTTCCACCATCCGCACTGCTTTCAACAGCACATATCTGGCTGTTACCGGACTGAAGTAGACCGATTGGAGAATCGGATTGTTCTTGATGTTCGAGAATTCCCCGCTGCTCACCACCTGGTTCACCGCACCGGCTTCCGTGCCGACTGAAATCTCATAGGCAGCTATCAGTCCTTTGTTATACTCGCTCTGGTCGGGTAAATAATGGAAAGAAGAAACAGTCTGTTCCGTACCTAAATCCATCAGAAGCGTATTGCCGTCCACAAAGCAAGTAGTGGCGGCATCTTTATCCGCACATTTTCCGGCTTCCGCCTCATCTACCTGCGGCAATGTAAACGGATACGTTTTCAGTTCTTCCGCTTTCGCAGTAAACACATCCGGGGTTTCTCCTGCATAATAAGCCTCTATATTATTGATACACAAGCAAGCGCGTGATTCCATAAAGTTTATACGAAGTTTGTCCGTAGTGACTGTTTCAAAACGAAGCAAACGTTTATAACCGATTGTGGTTGTCTCTTCATTCAGCTTCACAGGCAGCCACTCCCCTTCTTTATTATATTCCACCACAAAGGATTGTACACGCTGCCCCAGCGGAATATATTCCTGCAACAGCATACGGTTCACCTTTTGCGGAGCCGGCCATTCAAACTCAATGACAGCCGATGTGACACTATCCTCCGTAGCCCAATATGTATCATATTCTCCATCCGTCACCGCCTTTGCAGTATATTTTCCACCCCGTTCATTGGAAACTATCGGAAGAACACCTTTCAACAGATTGTTTGCCAACTGTTTCTGTACATTCTTATAAAAATCAACAGCATTCGCCGAATCTGTAGGGTGAATCAATCCATCCCGGTTTACGGGGAAATTAAGCAATAAAGTCGCATTATGTCCCACACTGCGGTAATAAAGGTCTGTCAATTGCTCCACCGTCTTCACCCGGTCGTCCTCCTCCGGATGATAAAACCAGCCCGGACGGATAGACACATCACACTCGGCAGCCGTCCACTGATTGCCGTCCGCATGTCCGTATTGCAGTTCCCTATACTTAGGATATCCCGGATAAACCTCTCCGGCACGCAAGAAAGACCAGTTTGTCGCTCCGGCAAATCCATTCTCGTTACCTACCCAGCGGCATCCGGGACCGCCATCCGAGAATACAACAGCTTGCGGCTGAAACTTGTCAATCATTTCATAGGCACGCGCATAGTCATAGTAAGTCTTCCGGTCTATGGTACGGGAATCTTTTGCTCCGCCATACCAGCCATCACCGCCATTGGCCCCGTCAAACCAGATTTCAAACACCGGACCATAATTGGTCAGCAACTCGTACAACTGTCGATAGAAATAATCCACATATTCCGGAGTTCCATAATTGGCCTGATGCCTGTCCCACGGTGAGAGATAGACAGCGAATTTTATACCATACTTCTTGCAAGCTTCCGAAAGATCACGCACTATATCCCCTTTTCCGTCTTTATAAGGCGTGTTACGGATACAGTATTCGGTCAGCCCCGTAGGCCACAGGCAAAATCCGTCATGATGTTTTGCCGTAAGGATAACTCCTTTCATCCCTGCCGCCACAAAGGTTTTCACCCATTGTTCGCAGTCCAGTTTGACAGGATTGAATGTAGCAGGATCGGAATCTCCATATCCCCATTCACGATCATTGAACGTGTTCAGTCCGAAATGTACGAAAGCGTATGTCTCCATTTTCTGCCAATCCACCTGTTTCTTTTCAGGAATGGGGAAAACAGGTTCAGGAGCATTCACAGCTGGAGCGCAGGCATTCAGTAATGCAACAGCAGCTCCCAAGCATAAAAGGTTTGCGTGTCTTTTCATTTAGATTGTCAATTAATTACATTGACACAAAGATAACATAAAATCCGATGGATGAAAACAAGAAGCTGAATATTTTAAAAGACAGGAAACTTGACAGGCAGGAAAAGAACAAAAGCGAAGGGCTTAAAAAAGGAAAAGGAGCAACGCTTTGCTCCAACCTTTGTTAACCTTAAATCTAATACTATGAAAAAAATCACATGACAAATGTACAACTTACACTCAATACCTCCAAATATTTGGTTCATTTTTGCTTTTCATTTAGTATTATTTCACAAATACAACCGTTTTCGCACACAACATTACAATTAGATTGAAAAACACGGATTAAAAAAGGAATATGAAACATTGCCCTATCCATATGATAAGACCGTTCATTTCTGTCCATTGGAAAGTAAAAAGCAAAAAGAAAGTATTCCTCTGATTATTCACTCCAAATAAAAGTAAGCTTCCCTGCCCTTCTCATTATCCGGCTGCCCAAACTTGCAAATTCTGTCCAATCGCTTCACTAACCCTTTCACGTCCGAAAATAGAACATTTAATACGTTTTTTTTCAGATTTTATCACCTATATTTGCTCCACACATAATGGTAATCCATGGAAAAACGCACTACTATATTCAGCATATTTGTGTTTTTGTGCCTACTGACCAATAGCACTTATGCCCGGACGACAGAGTACGAAAATCCCAAAGATACCATATTGGACATGATGCTCTATTTTGACCTGAAGGCCCGACAGGCGGACAAGGATTACCAAGGAAACGGTAAAACGCTGGCAACATTGGATTCCCTGCTTGCCCATCCTGCCCGCAGCAGACATCTTTATTCCATTATTCTGGTTTCACCGGATTCATATAACGGAAAAAAAGAACCGGACATAGCGCCGGGCCTAAAAAGAAGCGAGGAAGTAAAAGCGTTCTTATGTCGGAAATATCCGCAAGTCAATGCCGCCCAAATCTGTATCCGTACAGGAGAAGAATACGGGGATGCCTTACGGAAACTGATAACGGACGACAGGCTGGTCCCCGACCGGGAGGATGTATTGGCATTGATAGATTATCACCATGACAATCCTGTAAAAATGCAAGATTTCTTGCAACATCTGGATGCCGGCATACCTTATCAATATATTTCCAACCGGCTGCTACCGGAGCTCAGACGGACAAAAATAAGAGTCTGCCTGTCTTATCCGGAAGAAAAGGAAGGAAAAAACTCCTCCACGGAACAGGCGGCCATGATAGAAGAAACTGAATTCATTCCGATTGACAGGGAAACGACCATTGCGCCAATAGCGGTGCAAGCACTCCCACAAAAGGAAAGGAGACAAGTAATAACAGAAACAGAAAAAACAGTAACAAAGGCAGAAAAGGAAAAAGAGACAAAAGCAAAACGGGGAAAAAAGCCCAAAGAAAAGGCAGCAAGAAGAGACAAGACAGCCGGCAACACAGTGCTTGCACTGAAAAATAATTTATTGTACGACCTGGCACTGGCGCCTAATATAGAAATAGAAATTCCTGTAGGAAAGAGATGGTCAGTGAATATGGAATATAAAAGCCCCTGGTGGTCCAACAGTAGCAAAGAAATCTGCTACCAGCTGATTTCGGGAGGAATAGAAAGCCGCTACTGGCTGGGCAACCGTGAACTGCATCACCGGTTGAACGGACATTTCTTTGGATTGTATGCCGAAGGAGGTATCTACGACTTTCAGTTTAAAGGAGACGGCTACCAAGGTAAATATTACGGTGCGGCAGGATTCACTTATGGATATTCCACTTTGTTGTCACGACATCTGGCATTGGAATTCAGCCTAGGCATAGGCTATCTGACCACGGAATATCAAAAATATACTCCCTATGAGGGATCACTAGTCTGGATGAGTAGCGGAAATTACACCTTTATAGGCCCTACGAAAGCAAAAATTTCGTTGGTATGGTTGATAACCAAGAAAAGAGGAAGAAAATGAAAAAGACAAGGTACGTAGCTCTTGTACTTTTATCTTCACTATTGACTTTAGTGGGATGCAGCCGACGCGAGATTCTGGACGATTACCCCGTAACAGGAATAAACATCCGTCTAAATTGGGAAGGAGTAACCGACCGTCTGCCGGAAGGAGTCCGGATCATCTTCTATCCCAAGGACGGCCAAGGAAGGAAGATTGATACCTACTTACCGGCGAAAGGCGGAGAAATAAAAGTACCTCCGGGACATTATTCGGCAGTGATTTACAATTATGACACCGAAGTAGTGCAAGTAAAAGGCGAAGACAGTTACGAAACGATAATGGCGTGTACAGGAAACTGCACGGGATTGGGCGACAGCGAAACAGAAAACATGGTATGGGGACCGGATAATTTTTATGTGGCAACCCTGGACGATGTAGAAATAGGAAAAGGAGAAGAGTTACCGACACTAGAGGTAAGACCAAAATCTGTGGTAACCACTTACATCTTTTCAATAAAGACAGAGGGGCTGAAAAATGTCTCATCGATCATTGGCAGTGTTTCCGGAATGGCTGAATGTTACCATTTAGGTAAAGGAGCCGGCTTATGCCGCTTCGCTCCCATTTATTGTGAAACCGGTAAAGGGAATGGGGTTATAAAAGGGAGTTTCACCTGTTTCGGACATCCCGAACTGACGCAGGCAAGAGCTGATATCACTCAGTTTCTGAATCTGATCATAGTAAGGGTGGATGGTTCCAGACAAGAAGCGAAAGTGGAAATAACGGAAGCGGTAAAACCTCCTAAAGACGAGCCGGGAGAAGGTGATGAAAAACCTCAAGAGTCCGAGATAGAGATTGAGCTTCCGGATGACGAGAAAATTGTAGTGGATGATGTAGAGGTTCCTCCAGATGAAAGTGGCGGTGGATTTGATGGGAACGTTAGTGACTGGGACGATGAAACGAATGTGGAATTACCGGTTGGTTAAGATATAAAATAAAGAGTCATAGAATTATTAACTTAAAACACACAGAATATGAAGAAGATTTTATTTGCAGCTTTAGCTGCACTGGCAATCACAAGTTGCTCACAGAATGAAATTGATGGTATTGACAATGGAACTCCAAAAAGTAAAAATGAAATAGGAGTAAACACAATTGTCAAAAAGAGTTCAAGAGCCGCTGTTACAAGCAATAGCAGTTTCACGTCGTTTAAATTACATGCCTATATAATTAAAAGCAGCGATATCGCCACTTCAGGATGGGGTAACGCGTATATGGATGGCATAGAATATAAAGGAGGTCAAGGTAATTGGGCTACAACAAGTGGTACTTTTTATTGGCCTATAACAGAAATGCAATTTTTTGGATATACCGATGATGTAACCTATACAGCACCTGCTAGTTCCAGCGCTTATCCCACCATCAGCTATACCCTTCCTGATACCCCGGCCGATCAGAAAGATATTATAGTAGCTTATTCCAAAGATATAACTAAGCCAAGTGATAATACATTAAATCTTACATTCCAACACATCCTCACCCGTATAAACTTTGCTGTGAAACTAGTTGATAGCAGCTATACTTACACAGTTGAAAGCATAACTGTCACCGGTGCCAAAGGCGGTACTGCAACATATACATTCGGAGGAACCGAAGGAAAAGGTGGAAATTGGAATATAACAGGAAGTGCACCTGCTAGTGGTTATAGCTATACATTTGATAACACCGTAACAGCCAAAGATGATATTTATGATTATACACAAAATGATAATTCATTAATGCTGTACCCACAATCTCTTACTGATGCAAAAATCATAGTCAAGTATAAAACAGAGAAGGATAATGCAACATTCTTTAATGACTCAAAAGAAGTATCCTTAACCGGAGAATGGACCAACGGACAAAGTATCCGTTATATACTAACTTTACCGGTTGGTGCAGAAGAAATGAGTGTAAATACAACATATGATGAAAATTGGGATGCTACTGATAACGAGCAAACTCCTAAAAACCCTGCATCATAAGATCCCTCAGCAAGCTTATAAATCAATGAAATTATAATCTCCTGATAAGAACATAGCAATTTCCTGCTCCGCAATGAAACACCGTATCATCCCCACCATGATTTGCGATTTCATTTGCGGAGCATTTTTACCTGTTGACAATCAGCCGTCCTCAATCATAAAATACCCCTAGAGACAACCACATCCATCGTCACAGGGCTGACTCCGGTAATGAAACAGCGTTTGATGCTGGAATAGGTACCGGATTTTATCTTGTTGAAGAATGCACGCAGATATCCTTCCTTGTGCGTTTCCTTCGTATATCGGTGCAGGCTTTCGGCATCCGAAAGGATGGCATTGATAAAATGGTCATACTCATCGATAAAAAGATAAATATCCTGACCAGCACGCTCACACTCATGATAAAGATAGTCTAATTGTTCTACCGCCCCATTCTTTGCGTCCAACTGTTCTTTGATACCCTGCGGCAGGTATTCCGCATAAATATCACAGAAATAGTCGAAACAGGTTTGGCAATGTGCGTCCAATCCGGCACGATAGTTATGCAGTTCGCCAATGATACCGGAGAAATTGAGATACAATACCAAGTAGCTGTTCCAGTCACGTGTAAGATACTTCCCTATGTAGAGGTCTCCAAACAGGGCGTCGAATTTATCCTTGGTTCGTACATCATAGTAATGTTACAGCATATTCAGCGTCAGACTTTTGCCGAAACGACGCGGACGGATAAAGAAAAAATAACGGTTGGAGCGTTTTATCAACGGGATATACATGGTCTTGTCCACATAATAATAACCATCAAGGCGTATATCCGCGAAATTCATCATGCCGTAGGGCAATAATTTCTTATCTGATGATACTACAAATTCCATAATCTATGCTGTTTTAGCCGGTATACCTCCCCATAGGGTACACACAAAGATACTTTCTTTCTGCTACTTTCCCAACAATTGCAACTTCTTTTTGTTTGGCCACACAAATTTAGCCCTCTATGCTCACGCCCACAGGCTATCGTTTTCCGTAACGGCAGAAGACAAACAAGTGGAAACAGGATTCTTCGGTCTTTTTCTTGAAACTTATTGCAAATTATCCATATTTGACCTACATTTGTCAAATCAACCAAAAGAACACAAGCGTTTCTAACATCTATATATGTCTGGTCTGCCCTGTAATGAAAGGATGGATTGTACCCAATGCCCTAAAGCAGTGGAGAACAGCATCCATTACACACATAACAAAAAAGGTTTCCACTTACCCCCACATAAGTGTGAAACCAATATTTTATTTTTCTTACTCAAAGGTCAAATATTAATCAATAGTGAAGAATATGCCGGAACCATCATTAATTCCGGAGAATTTGTGCTGCAAGCTATCGCATCAAAAGTGGAAATACTGGCCATGACAGACTCGGAAGGTATTCTGTACACATTTGATGACCCTAAAGCCTTCTGCTATGACCGCTATACCTATATATTGAAAAACGTGCCTCCGCCACTCATCTCCGAGCCACTGAAAATAAAGCCCGAAATAAAGCTTTTCCTTGAAGGGGTTGCTTCCTATCTGAATGCAGACAAAATTTGTAAAGAGCTGCTCGAATTCAAGCGTAAAGAACTTTATTATCTGTTGGCGCACTATTACACAGACTATGAGCTATCTCCTGTTGTACACAGCCTATCCCAATACACCAGCAGTTTTGAATATTTCATATTAAAGCACCACAAACAAATAAAGTCCGTAGAGGAGTTCGCACAACTGGGCGGCTACAGCGTCACCACCTTCCGCCGCATTTTCAAAGCCATCTTCAACGAACCGGCCTATGAATGGATGATGAAACAGCGCAAAGAAAGTATCCTTTACCAATTGCGCTATACAGATGCTTCCATCTCCGAAATCTGCTTTGGACATGGATTTGAATCTCTCTCACATTTTTCCAACTTCTGTAAGAAGTCCTTTGGCGACTCTCCCAGAAACATCCGTAAAAAAGAAAAGGAAGAAACTTCACCCAATACATAATTATAAAAAAAAATGCCCCGCCAAAAGGCAGGGCACTCTCAAATATCAAGTAAAACTAACCGTAATTAGTCTTTCAGCTTCGCAGCAATAAATTCACGGTTCAAACGAGCAATGTTGCTGATAGAAACCAGCTTCGGACATTCTGCCTCACAAGCACGAGTGTTTGTACAGTTACCAAAGCCCAGTTCATCCATTTTGCTCAACATAGCTTTCGCACGGCGTGCAGCTTCCACTTTACCCTGAGG
>OMGA01000957.1_pt1 | contig 10978 bp, 8 predicted proteins | sample 1674211 | NCBI WGS metagenome assembly OMGA01 (sample SAMEA103958152, study PRJEB25191) | human gut metagenome | biome: human-associated habitat [ENVO:00009003]; feature: intestine environment [ENVO:2100002]; material: feces | place: Germany | collected 2013/2015
TTCTTTTTACAAAAAAAGAAAGTTACTCGTGCCGGGGCACGAAACGCCCCATCCCGTGCCCGCAGGCGCAACACCTGCTCGCCGCCGGGGCGGCGAAGCACCCATCCTCCCGCCCGCAGGCAAAAAAGCGCATAAAAAGACCGCCGGGAGGCGGTCTTTTTCATGTCTCGAACCATGTCCATGGCGCCGTGCGCGGCGGCGCCAGCTCAAACGCCATGGCCTTTCCCGTCTCCGGGTGGCGGAACGCCAATCTCGCCGACCACAGCGCGATAGGCGTGTCCGCCTCCGCCGCGTCCCCGTACCGCCGGTCGCCCACCAGCGGCATCCCTCGTGACGCGAACTGCACCCGGATCTGGTGCGTTCGCCCCGTCAGCAGCCGGACCCGTATCAGCGCGCATCCCGCCCGCCGGTCCAGCACCCGGTACCGCAGCCGCGCCTCCCGCACATCCTTTCCCGGCCCCTCGGCCACATAGGTCATCCGCCGCGTCTTGTCCCGGCCCAGCAGGTCCGTCAGCTCTCCCTCGTCCGCCTTCGGCATTCCCCGCACCACCGCCAGATACGTCTTCTCGAATTCCCCCTCCCGTATCTGCCGTGACAGCTCCCCAGCGGCGTAGGCGCTCCGTGCGAATACCATCAGTCCCGCCACCGGCGCGTCCAGCCGGTGTACCGTCCGTATGCACGCGGTGTGCAGCGTCTGCCGCAGCAGCGCAGGCATCCCGCCCGGTTGATCCACCGACACCACCCCCGCCGGCTTTACCGCCACCACGATCCGCTTATCCTCATACACGATATCCATGCTGCGCCCCTTCCGTACCTGTTTTTGCCGTGCCTGACACATAGATTACATGTCCCTATAACATCCTCTGCACTAAGGTATCATAAGCGTACAAGAAAAGTAAAGTAAAAGTAACACAAAAAGCAAGAAAAAAATACTTGACAGGACGGGTCTAATGCGTTAGACTAAAAACAGGTCTACTACATTCGACCAAGGAGGAAAACCCTGTGGAAACACCGAAAATTTTTGACAGCGAACTGCGCTTCTGCGAGATACTGTGGTCCCATGAGCCTATAAAGAGCAGTGAGCTGGTCCGTCTCTGCGCCGAGGAGCTGGGCTGGAAAAAATCCACCACCTACACCGTGATCAAGCGTCTCGCCGAGCGCGGCGTGGTGCACACGGAGAACGCCGTGGTCACGTCGCGCGTCGCGCGCGAGGACGTGCAGCGCGCCGAGAGCCGTGCCTTCGTGGCTCACAACTTTCACGGCAGCTTGCCGGCATTTCTGACGGCTTTTATGGGAAATTCAAAACTTTCCAAAGAGGATGCCGATGTGCTCCACGCCATGATCGACCGCTTCGAGCAGGAGAATTCCGGACGTAACTGAACCGCGCTGCGGCATACGATGTCATGCCCTGCGCCATAAAGGAGAAGAAAAAATGGATAGTCTGTTTACCTCCGTGCTGGAAATTTCCTGGCAGGCGGGCCTCATCGCGCTGGCGGTGATGGCGGTGCGGCCGCTGCTGCGCCGTGCGCCCCGCCGCGCCGTGTGTATGCTGTGGCTGCTGGTAGCCCTGCGGCTGCTGCTTCCAGCCCGATTGACAGTAGAGAGCCCCGTCAGCCTCCAGCAGCCCGAAAGCCCGCCCATCCAGGCCTATCAGGAGCTTCGCCAGCAGGAAAAGGTCTATGTTTCCGCCCCGCCGGAGCGGCGCCTGGAAATGGCAGGACCCGCTGCGGCACAAGGCTTTGCGCTGCTGGATCAGCTGCCCGCCATCTGGCTGACGGGCGTGGGCTGCATGGCGCTGTACATGGCCCTCAGCCTGCTGCGTATGCGCTGGCGGCTCCGCGCCGCCCCCCGCATACAGGACAATGTCTATCGCTGCACCGATTGGTCCACGCCCTTCGTGCTGGGCGTGCTCGCGCCCCGCATTTATGTGCCGGAAACCGTGTCGGAGCAGGACTTTCCCCAGGTGCTCGCCCACGAAAGGTGCCATATCCGCCGCTGGGACCATGTGTGGAAACCGTTGGCGTTTCTGCTGCTGGCGGTCAACTGGTTCAACCCGGTCCTCTGGGCGGCGTATGTCCTGCTGGGCCGCGACATGGAGCGCGCCTGTGATGAAATGGTGTTGAAAAACGCCACGCCCATCCAGCGGGCCGCCTATTCCCGGGCGCTGGTGGCCTGTGCCGCCCAGCCGAAAATGGCGGCGGTGTGCCCGCTGGCCTTTGGCGAAGTGGCTGTGAAAGAAAGGGTGAAGAACGTGCTCAACTATAAGAAGCCCGCCCTCTGGGCTGTCATCCTCCTGGTCGTCGCGGCGGCCATCATCGGCGTGTGCCTGCTGACGAAGCCGGCGGAGGACAAGAGCGGCTATCCCCTGGACGCGAAGAAGCTGTACGCCCTGCGGACGGAGTATATCGGTGACAATGCCGCCGTGGGCGCGATACTGGACGGGCTGGGCTTCCGGGCGGCCGGCGCTGCCGGCGATGGTCAGGCGTATACCTACTCCTTTGAGGTCGAAACGGCCAGCGAGCCCTACGGCGTTGTGGTGCGCTACGCCTTTGCAGGCGCGCTGCCGCAGCGCACCGCGGAGTGGAACCGGGAGATGGCCCGGCGGGGCTATCTGGCGCTGGCACTCATCGACAACGCGGAATGGCTGCGGTGGGAGGACATCGGTGCGGAAGGGGAGACTCCTGTGTCCGGCACGGTGTACGCCGGGGACTATGTGGCGGCGGACTACAACGCCGTGCGGGGGAGTGCCGCGGGCCTACAGGCACTGATGGATACTCTGCAGGCGTGTCTGGAGGATGGCTCTATCGTCTACTATGAGGGGGACGCGCAGCCGAGCTTTGAGGAAACCATGCCGTGGAGCGTTACCGGGGATAACGACCCGTGCAGCGTCCGGGCGGAGGACTACGGCATCGTGTACGACGCGGCGCAGCTGCCAGACTGGGAGACCGTGCCCCTGAGCTATCTGTGCGCGTACTATCTCAACGGTGACGGCGCGTATGCCGAGGGTGCCATGGACGTGCTGGCGCACCGCTACCAGCAAGCCCCCAACACGGTGAAGGCGTATCTCCGCCGGCTGGCGGGACAGCAGGTCCCCGACGGCCGGGGCGACGCATCGGAGGTGCTGCTGCAGGATATTTCCCGGTATGCCATGTCCCAGTTGACCGGCGGGCTGCCGGTGGCCGCCAGTTATGAGAGGGACCAGCTGAGCATCTCCGTGTCGGAGGTCTATTCCGTGACGTACCGCACGGTGACATACGACGAGAATTACAGCGAGGACATCCCGGTGTATGAGGTGGGCAGCGGCGCGCAGCTGTCCGTGATAAAGGGTGAGGGCTTTACCCTGTACGGGCGCTACACAAGTGAAAACAGGCTGCTGCATGACGGCGAGGTCATCGACCTTGCGCAGGCGTATACCGGTATCGGCATGGACGGCCTGTATAACGTACAGTTCCGGTATATCGACCGGACGGAGGCGGCGCGTCAGGACACGCTTACCTTCAACGACAACGGCGCGGGGTTGGTTTCTTATCCCGCTGCGTGGTACAGCGGAAGCGGCTACAGCATCTGCATCCTCGCCGATGGGTGGCACCGGCTTACTCCCATGGACGGCTGGAACGACGCGACGGTGGATGGCTCACCTGTCCTCAATGGCAAGTCTGTCGAGGTCTGGGAGAGCACCGAGGACATCTTCGCGCGGCTTTATGTGGCGCATCTGGGCGCTATGACGCTGAAGGAGGCGCAGGACTGGGCCATCGGCGCGGCGGGGAGCAGCTTTGCCCTCATCGAGAGCAAGCAGGGGGATATGTCCGGCACGGACGGCACCGGGAACCAGGACTGGACGGCGGCTTTCCGCGGCTCGGACACAGAGCGGTTCGCGGTCATCAAGACCTATCCCGTGGCGCAGACGGAGCATCTGGGATATGCACTCAACGCCATGGCGGACACGTTTACGGTGCAGTGAACAAGAAAAAAGCCACCCCGATGGGGTGGCTTTTCTATGCGCACACGGTATCTCAGCCGTGGTAATACCTCTTGGCGCAGAAGTCGCGCTCTACGCGTACCTTGCCGGTGTCGGTGAGCCAGTCGGTGAAGTTGGTGAAGTTCCGCTCCACGATGCTGAATTTCAGCTCCTGCCGGGTGCGGATGTTCTCCCGCTGGCAGAAGGCGTATATCCAGTCGGAGAACGTCATGCCGTCGGTGAGGTCGTCCAGCAGCTCCCGCTCCTTGCGGTGGATGAAGGCGATGTTGCTGTCGATGAGGGCAGACAGCTCCGCGCGGTCGGTGATGATCTGCTTGTGGGCGAGGATATAGGCGGGGTAGTCCGTGGCGCGGAGGGCGGCCTTGCTGTCCAGATCCTTGGCGATGAACATGCTGGTGGGCAGCTTGGCCGCGTCGATCTCGTGCTGGTCGATGAGGCAGTCGCCCACATAGGCCGCGCCGTCCGGCGTGACAAAGCCCAGCTGGCCTGCCGAATGGCCGGGGAGAGACAGTACGCCGAACCGGGCGCCGTCTACGTCGATGTGGTCCTCCTGGGGGAAGATGACTCGATCTGCGGTGAAGCACTCCTCCAGAAACAACTCGCGGCTTTTGCCGTAGGTCAGGGCCACGTAGTTGGCGCGGTAGCTGTCCGGGTTCACAGAGATACCGGCTTCGATCAGGGAGATGGCGGCTTTCGCGCCGTATCGCTCCTGCAAATACCGAACGTTGCCGGTGTGGTCGAAGTGGGCGTGAGAGCAGAGAATGGCGCGCAGACGCCAGCCGTTGGAGTCGATGAGCGATGTCAGGCCGGCTCTGTCCAGCTTGGCGTAGCCGGTGTCGATGAGCACCACATCCCGGTCATTGAGCTTATAAACGGGCAGCAGGGCGGTGGCGGCGACGGCCGCATATGTATTGCCCAGCACGTGCAGAAGTTCCATGAAAATCAGCCTCCGGAAAAGTGTTTTCCCCATTATACACCGCCGGTGGAAAAAAACAAAGCCTTTCGTTTTGCATCATGCGCCGCAGGCGCAGGGCACGCGGGATCTGCAAAAAAGAATTCAGAAAAATTTTCGATTTTCCCCCTATGCAAAACGGGAGAAATAAGGTAAAATACCTGATAGAAAATTAGGGAGGAACGGCGATGGAGCAACCAGTATTCAAGCGGGTGCTGCTGAAGATCAGCGGCGAAGCGCTGGCCGGCGATAAGCACTTCGGTCTGGACTTTCAGGTCATGGGCCGGGTGGCGGACGTTATCAAGCAGTGTGTGGACATGGGCGTGCAGGTGGGTATCGTCATCGGCGGCGGCAATTTCTGGCGCGGCGTGAAGGACGGCGAGGGACACATCGAGCGCACCCGGGCCGATCACATGGGTATGCTGGCCACGGCCATGAACTGCATGGCCATGGCGGACGTGCTGGAGCAGAAGGGTGTGGACGTGCGTGTGCAGACGGCGCTGGAGATCCGGGCCGTGGCGGAGCCGTATATCCGCGCCAGGGCCATTCGGCACCTGGAAAAGGGGAGAGTGGTCATTTTTGGCTGCGGCATTGGCTGCCCGTTCTTCTCCACCGACACGGCGGCGGTGCTGCGGGCGGCGGAGATCGACGCGGACGTCATCCTGCTGGCCAAGAACATCGACGGCGTGTACGACAGCGACCCGGCCAAGAACGCCGACGCGGTGAAGTTTGACAGCATCACCTACGACGAGGTGCTCAAGCGGCACCTGGCTGTGATGGACTCTACCGCCACCAGCCTGTCCATGGATAACCATATCCCGGTATTGGTATTTGCCCTGAAAGACCCGGAGAATATCATCCGCGCCCTGCGCGGCGAAAAAATCGGAACGATCGTGAAGGAGGACTGACCCCATGTTGAAGGACGAGTACAAGGTTTACGAGGAAAAAATGAAGAAGAGCATTGAATCCGTGATGAGCGACTTCGACACCGTGCGTGCCGGCCGCGCCAACGCTTCCGTGCTCAACCGCATCAGCGTGGACTATTACGGTACCCCCACGCCCATCCAGCAGATCGGCTCTATCGGCTCTCCTGACCCGCGGACGCTGGTCATTACCCCTTGGGATGCCAGCATTCTGAAGGGTATTGAAAAGGCCATTCAGGAGTCCGACTTGGGCATCAACCCCCAGAACGACGGTAAGTGCATTCGTCTGGCTTTCCCCCAGCTGACCGAGGAGCGCCGCAAGGAGCTGGTCAAGCAGATCCACAAGTACGCCGAGAACGGCAAGGTGGCTGTGCGGAATATCCGCCGGGATGCGATGGATAACTTCAAGAAGCAGCAGAAGGCGTCCGAGATCACCGAGGACGAGCTGAAGATGCTGCGCGTCGTGCGCCGCATCCGGCAGGAGACGCCGCTGGAGGTGCGCGCCACCTTCCTCGGGGCGCACGCCGTGGCGCGCGCCTACCGCGGGCGGCAGGGCGAGTACGTCGATCTGGTGTGCCGCGAGATGCTGCCGGCCGTGGCGCGCGAGGGGCTGGCCGACTTCGTGGACGTCTTCTGCGACGAGGGTTTCTTCACGGTGGCGGAAACCGAGCGGATCATCGCGGAGGGCGCCCGCTACGGACTGCGGGCGAAGATCCATGCCAACGAGCTGGCCGTCTCGGGCGGCGTGCAGGTGGGCGTGGCCTGCGACGCCCTGTCGGTGGACCACCTCGAACGCATGGGACGGGAGGAGATCGAGGCGCTGTCCAGCCTGTCCATTTCCAGTTTTGACACCATGGAGCTGCGGTACTACCCCAACACCATGGATGAGAAGCTGGGCGAGCCTGTCCGCACCTACATGGGCGGCCTGCTGGAGGATCTGCGCAGCTACGCTGAGGAATTCGACCACAACAGCGAGAGCCTGATGCTTTTCGGCAACGCGGGGCTGGGCAAGACCCACGCCGCCCTTGCCATTGCGGGCATCGTGCTGCAAAAGGATTTTGACGTGATCTACGTTTCCAGCCCAGACTTCTTCGGCAAGCTGGAAAACGCCCGCTTCGACTCCTCCGAGGATGCCGAGACCCTGCTGCGCACCGCCTCTGCTGCCGACCTGCTGATCCTGGACGATCTGGGCACCGAGTTCGTCACCCCCTACTTCATCACCACTTTTTACAGCCTGCTGAACAACCGCCTGGGAGCCGGTCTGCCCACCATTGTCACCACCAACATTGCGGATGGCTCCCTGCTGGAAAAGCGATACACCGAAAAGATCTCCAGTCGTCTTTCCTCCTTTGTCCCCTGCCTGTTTGCGGGCGAGGACATCCGGAGCCTGAAAGCGGCGGAGTAAGACAAGGAGGTTTCCCCCATGAGCTTTGAGCGCACCACGCCCTGCGGCGTGATCTCCGGCACGGCTTGCCAGTGGCCGGGCATTGCCGCCTACAAGGGCATCCGCTACGCCACCGCCGGGCGGTGGGAGTTCCCCGTTCCCGTCACCCACTGGGACGGTGTCTATGATGCCACCCAATACGGTGCCTGCTGCTACCAGCCCCGCGCCTTCTATGACGAAGCCGCCGCACCCGGAAAAGCCTTCTACTACAACGAGTTCCGCAAGGGCGAGACTTACACTTACAGCGAAGACTGCCTGTTCCTGAACATCTGGGCCCCTGCTGACGCAGCTCCCGGGGACAGACTGCCGGTCATCTTCTACATTCACGGCGGCGGCTTTACCGGAGGCTGCGGCCACGAGAAACACTTCGACGGCCCCGTCTGGCCCACCAAAGGCTGCGTGGCTGTGACCATCAACTACCGGCTCGGCCCCATGGGCTTTGTCTGCCTGCCCGAGTTGGCTGAGGAGGCCGGATCCACCGGCAACTATGCCTTTCTGGATCAGCTGGCGGCCCTGCAGTGGGTGCGTGCCAACATCGCTGCCTTTGGCGGTGATGCCGACAACATCACCATCATGGGCCAGAGCGCCGGTGCCATGAGCGTCCAGCAGCTCGTCCTCTCCCCCATCACCAGGGGGCTGTTCTCCAAGGCCGTGATGAGCAGCGGCGGCGGCGTGAGCCAGATGCTGACGGCCAAGCCCGCTGAGGCCCATTACCCGTTCTGGAAGCAGGTCATGGAGACCGCCGGGTGCAGCACGCTGGCCGAGTTCCGTGCCCTCGCCCCCGCCCAGCTGTTTGCAGCCTGGGATGCCGTCCGCACCCAGCCCCAGTTCAAGGGTATGGGCTGCGAGCCTGTGGTGGATGGCCGTTTCCAGGTCAAGACCGGCCCCGAGACGCTGGCTGCCGACGAACAGCACCATATTCCTTACCTCATTGGCTTCACCAGCGAGGATATCGTTCCGCCCTACCTCTACCAGATGGCTCAGGACTGGTGCGCCCGGAACGCCGACAGCTATGGCTGGTTCTTCGACCGCCAGCTCCCCGGTGATGACCGTGGTGCCTGGCATTCCAGCGACCTGTGGTACTGGTTCGGCACGCTGGCTCACAGCTGGCGGCCCTTCACTGAGAAGGACACCGCCCTCAGCGCTCAGATGGTGGATTACCTGACCAACTTTGCCAAGACCGGTAACCCCAACGGCGCAGACCTGCCCCAGTGGCAGACTGTTACCGCCCAGCAGACCGATTTCCTCCGTCTGGGTGAGGAGCCCACCCACATGGGCAGCGTGGATGTCCAGAAGCTCCTCTGGACGATGCAGAACGTCCCCGCCGTGGGGGAATAAGCCCCCGCCCGAATCACCTCAAACCCCAGAAAAAACAATATCCCCCGCTGCTGACGTGCCAAAACACGCTTTGCAGCGGGGGATATTTTATGTTCTCTTCTTCAAATAATACCCAATGCCGATGGCATCTGCCAGTGCCCAGCCGATGGGCACACTGAGCCAGATGCCGATAACACCCAGCGGCGTGGCAGAAAGCAGATAGGCCAGCGCCACACGGGTGCCAAGGGAAGCAATGGTCAGGATGACCGACATCCCCGGCTGGTTGACCGCCCGGTAGTAGCCGTAGAGCAGAAAGAGCACGCCAATGCCGATGTAGCATGCGCCTTCGATGCGGAGGTACTGCACGCCCGCCGCGATGATCTCGGTCTGTGCCGGGTCGATGAAAATCCCCATAAGCGGGGCGGCAAAGGCGCAGACCAGCACGCTGATGACGATGCAGAACACCGCGCTTGTCAGCCCGGCACTGCGGATTCCTTTTTTGATGCGGTCCGGCTGGCCTGCCCCGTAATTCTGGGCCACATAGGTCGAGAATGCGTTGCCAAAATCCTGCACCGGCATATAGGCAAAGGAATCGATCTTCACCGCCGCCGCAAAAGCCGCCATGATGACCGTGCCGAAGCTGTTGACCAGACCCTGCACCATCAGGATGCCAAAATTCATAATGGACTGCTGAACGCTGGTCATCACCGAGAGATTCAGGATATTGGCAAGGTTCTTCCGGTCCCACCTGCAGTCTGTCCGTTTCGGGCAGAGCTGCGGGAACTTTTTCAGGGTGTACAGGCCGATGCCCACGCCGGACGCATACTGAGAAAAAACAGTTGCCCCGGCGGCACCCTTCACGCCCCAGTCAAGCACAAGGACACAGACCAGATCCAGGATCACGTTCAGGATGGCTGATACAGCCAGAAACGCCAGCGGCACCACGGAATTGCCGATAGCCCGCAGAAGGTTTGCGAAATAGTTATACAAAAAGGTGGCCGCAATGCCCAGAAAGATGATGAGCAGGTAGTCCTTCATCAGCGGGCAAAGCTCTGCGGGCACCCGCAGCACCCACAGAATGCCGTCCAGACCCAGATAGACCAGCAGGTTGAGCACCAGGGCGATGCCCGCAATAAACAGGAAGGACTGGAACACGCTCTGCCGCATCTTCTCGGTCTCGCCGCTGCCGTACTGCATGGACACAGCCGCGCCGCTGCCCATGCACAGGCCGAGCAGAATGGACGTCAGGAACGTCATGAGCGTATAGGACGAGCCGACCGCGCCGAGCGCGTCCGAGCCAAGAAACCGGCCGACGATGAGCGTGTCCGCTACATTATAAAGCTGCTGCAGCAGGTTCCCGCAGATCATGGGGAACGCAAAGCGCAGCAGCGTTTTGGGAATGGAGCCCGTCGTCAGGTCGATCTGTGCCAAAATCACCGTCTCCTTCTCCTATTCAGGCGAATTCTGATTTATCATAGCAGATATCCGGCTGTTTTGCAAGTTGCGCTGCAAATAATTCACATAGTTTGCGTCCGCCGTCAAAAAAGCGATTTTTTTCATGCAAAGAATGCAGGAAACCGATTGACATTCCGCCCGCTGCGCGGTAAGATGGGGGCAAACCGAAAAACTTTTTGGAGGTCACACCATGAAGCCCTATGCAGACTACACCCGTTCGGAGCGCTGCGCGGAATATGCCGCGCTGCAGGAGCAGTACGACGCCTGGAAGGCGAAGAAGCTCTCTCTGAACATGGCCCGCGGCAAGCCGAGCCGCACGCAGCTTGACATGGTCAGCGGCATTCTGACCGTGCTGCAGTCTCCGGAGGACTGCTTCGACGGCGCGCTCGACGTGCGCAACTATGGCGAGCTGACCGGCATTCCCTCGGCCAAGCGCCTGTTTGCCGAGCTGCTGGGCGTGACGCCCTCGCAGGTCCTCGTCGGCGGCAGTGCCAGCCTGAACCTCATGTATGACCTCATCGCCAAGGCCTGGACGCACGGCCTGCTGCACTCGCCGCGCCCGTGGTCGCAGGAGCCCGTCGTCCGCTTCCTGTGCCCCGCACCGGGCTATGACCGCCATTTCCGCGTGTCGCAGTCGTTCGGCATGGAGCTCATCCCCATCGCCATGACGCCGGACGGCCCGGACATGGACGCCGTCGAGGCCGCCGTGCGCGACCCGGCCGTCAAGGGCATCTGGTGCGTGCCGAAATACTCCAACCCGCAGGGTATCGTCTATTCCGACGCCGTTGTCGACCGGCTGGCCGCCCTGCGCCCCGCCGCGCCGGACTTTGCCCTGATGTGGGACAACGCCTACTGCCTGCACGAGGTCTATGGCCAGTTCGTTCCCTTCCGCGACATGCTCACGCTGT
>OMGA01000971.1_pt1 | contig 10885 bp, 9 predicted proteins | sample 1674211 | NCBI WGS metagenome assembly OMGA01 (sample SAMEA103958152, study PRJEB25191) | human gut metagenome | biome: human-associated habitat [ENVO:00009003]; feature: intestine environment [ENVO:2100002]; material: feces | place: Germany | collected 2013/2015
CTGGCCTTGTATTGTCTCAGGCTCGCTCTTGAGCGACAAGGTGCCGATGATAGCCACCGCCGCAATAACCACCGTCATGATAACGATGGTGATAAGAATATTCTTATGTTGTGATTGTTCTGACATAATAAATATAATAATGTAGTAGGGTTATTACTGCAAGACACCGAGTGCCTTCTTAAGATTAACTTGACTGAGACGTACGTCGATTTCGGCGTCAATCTTCTGCGACTGAGCTTGGAGCCATGCTGTCTGTGCTGCCATCACATCGGTGGTCTGCAGCACGCCCTCCTTGAAGCCGACGTTGGCGCAACGCAGGTTTTCTTCTGCGTTCTCCACGTTCTTACGAGCGAGAGTCAGTCGGCGGTTAGCCTCTTTCACCTTGAACTTGCATTGGCTTACCTGCAACTCAATCTTCTCGCTTATCTCGTCGCGCTCCAGCTGAACGATGCTTGACGCTATCTTGCTGGCGCGCACCTTGTAAGTGCCTTCCATCCAGTTCCACAGCGGTACGCGCACCACAACGCCTACGTTCCATACGCCCGAGAGCTTGCGCTCGAAGCCGTTGTAGAGGTTAGGGTTGGTAGCCATGTAGCCGCCGGTGAGCATCACCTGTGGCAGGAACGCCGCACGCACGAGCTTTGTCGACTGTCGGCTCAGGTCGAGCGCGTTGTCGAGCAACTTGAGTTCGGGGCGGTTCTCCATAGCCACGCTGTTGTCGGCTTTCTCCACGGTCGCAGTGGTTCCCACGAGGTCGTTGCTGTTCTCGTCCTCAAGCTGCACGTCGTTCTCTACGGGAAGTCCGCAGAGCTGGCAGAGCAGCATCTTCGAGAGAGCGAGTCCGTTCTCAGCCTGAGTGAGCGACATCTCAGCCTCGTTCACCTTCACCGCTACCTTCAGTCCGTCGGCGCGTGTAGCCACACCCTCCGCAATCATCTTCTGCACGTCGTCGTCCAGCTTCTTCACCACGTTGAGATAGCTTTCAGCCAACTGCTTCTTATGGTTCACCGACACCACCATCCAGTAAGCCTGGTCGATGGAGTGGAGTGTAGCCTGCGTAGTGGCTTCGATGTTGTTGGCAGCCATCTCTTCGCCGATCTTCGCCATGCGGTTGGCGGCGATGATGCCACCGCCCATATAGATAGGCTGTGTGAGCATGACCGACACGGCGAACATCTGTCGTGTATCGGTGCGCAGAGCGTCTACCACTTTCTGACCAACTCCGTCAACGACGCTGCCGAGTTTAGACCCAACCTGACCGAAGAGGTTGCCGAGTCCGTTGGCAAGTTCGGGAGAGATGGCTCCCTGCTGCGCCAGTCCAGTGAGAGCCGAAGTGATGTCGCTTTGCAGCGCTCCCGTGGCGTGAGTTCCTGCCGACGAGAGTGCTCCCTTCTGCTCGTCGCTGAGTAGCGATATCTCGCGGCTTGTCAGCTCGTAGCCGCCGAGCGCGCTAATGTGCGGCAGATATTTTGTCTTTGCTGCCTTCACCTTGTAGTGAGCCATGTCCTGCTGCAGGCGAGCGGCGCTAAGCGTCTTGTTGTTGCGCAGAGCCATAGCTCGGCAGCTATCAAGACTTAGCGTCTGCTGTGCCTGCGCTGTGGCGGCACAACAGGTTAAGGCGATTAATAAAAATCTCTGAATCATTATGTTATCCTATTATTTGAAACTGAAACTGCGTGAGCCAATCATATTGCCGTCGGCAAAGATGCTCACCTGATATGTGCCCTCCATGAGCGACTGCGACACATTCCAGTAGAGGCTCAGTGCTTTCTCCTGACCATCGTATTCTATGGTCTTCTTCATCGTAGCCTCGAGATGGCGGTTCTGATAGTTGAATGAGCCGCCTCCGCCGAGCACGCCGCCCGTAGGTGTAGAGATGCGCACGTAGAAAGTCTTGGTGCCGTTGGCGGCTGTCACGTTCTTCGCGATAGAGAAGTTCACCTGTACGGTCTTGCACTTCGATGTCTTGTCGGTCGACTTGCCGCGCTTGTTCTTCAGCTGCATAGAGATGCCCGTAGCGTCGAGCTGTGCGGCGATAGCCACCTTCTCCGTGAGCGAAGCACGCTCGGTGTTCAAGCCTTCAATCTGGCGTGTAGCCTCGTTATATTGTCCCTTGATGCGTGAGTTTTCTTCTGAAAGGTTCTTGTTCAGACGGTTGAGCGAGTCGATCTCGATGACATAGTTGCGCAGAATGGCGCGCACGGTAGCAAGCTCTCTCTTGAGGCGAGCTATCTCGCGTGCATCGCTGGTCTTTGTCTCCTTCAACTCCTTGAGCAAACGCTCTGTCTTCTCCTGCTCTGCTGTGAGCTGTGCCACGATAGAGTCGTTGCTAATCTGCATGCGCATCTCGCTATACTGATTGGCAAACTGCTGATATTCGTTCTCCATTTCCTTCTTGTCGAGTTCGGCGAGTTCCTGCATCGCCTTATTCTCGCGGCGTTGGTTGTCCAGATTAACGTAGAGATAAGCAACGGCACCAATGAGTGCGAGGCCTACAATACCCCCTACTATCCCAGCAATGAGCTTCTTCTTGTTTTCCATAATTTTTTGATATATCAATTAATTAATTAGTTTAAACTTAGTTGCAAAGTTATATGTTTAATTTTAATGTGCAAAGGGTGGTTAATTATAAATAAGGATTATTTACCTAAATCGAAGAATTTTAATGAAAAATCGTAAATTTGTAGCGAGAAATAAAAACTTGAAGAATAAAAAACATAAAAATGAACTTATGAAGAAAATCTCGTTGATAGTGATGAGCTGCATAATAGCTTGCGGACTGCTCGCCAACCACGGCATCGTGAAGGGCGGAGAAATGTCGCCTAAGGTAGAGGACACGGTATCGATTGACAAGAAAATCACTGATAGTCAATGGCTATCGAACAACTCCGACACGTTGGAAGTGGACACAGCTGGCGAAGACTCGGTGGTGAATGTGGTGGCCTACTTCTGCAAGGGCGACACCTGCGAATACTGGATATATGAGAATGAGTGGAAGGTGGACGGCAAGGACACGGTGAAGACGCTCGGCGTATCCACCCAGGTGCGCCTCGTGGTAAACGATTCCACCAGCAAGGGCTATAAGATGAGCTACACCTTCCTGGACGTAAAGGCCGATTCGGTGGGCGACAACTTCCGGGACAAGATGATGGCCATGATAGCGGAGCGCACCGCCAAGAGCGTGATAGGCACCACCATCAACTTTGAGACCGATGAATACGGTCGCATCACCAAGATTACCAATCTCTCGCAAATCAAGAAGCAGGCAAAGGCTCTCTTCAAGGCGAGCATGAAGGACATCGCCGCCATGCCCATCATGCAGGAAATGAAGAAGGCGATAGGTTTTGACTTCATGAAGATAGGCAACCAGGTTAACACCGACGAGGTGGTGGAGGGCTACCTGGAGGAGCTGAAACTGCTCTTCGCCTGTCACGGAAGCCAATATGCCGTGGGCGAGCATCACGAGCACGAGGATGCCACCAAGGATAGCTACGCCAACGACACTTATATCAATGCCAGCCTAGAGAAGAGTGGCAACTACACAATCTCCTGCGAGGTGGTCAGCGTGATACCAAAGGAGACCGTGAAGGAGGTGATGGGCGGACTGATGGGTGCCATCACGGAAGGACTGAAGGGCAAGAAGACCGAGGACGGCAAGGATCATGATGGCGACATCAAGGACTTGGACGACGAGTTCAAGAAGGAGATAGAAAAGGCAGTTAACCAAGATGCCCAGACCTCGGAGTATCTCAGTGTGACCTGCTTCGAGGATGGCTGGCCTAACAGCGTGTTGAAGCAAAATAAAACTGTGATGGCTGGCCGTGGCAAGCTGAAGCAGAAACTCATCGAGGCTTGCCGATTCGCACAGCGCGAGAAATGATGAACTATTTCGACCTGTACAGATTGAATACAAATACCCCTTGTGGAGTAAACTAATTAGTGCCTAAAGGGTGTTCAGTATTCAGTATTCAGGTTATTACTTTGTAATATGCTGATTTATAACGCCAAACATCGTTTCCTATATCGCAAAACATAGAGATGCGCCCCATGAAACATAGAGTTATTTCTCTTAACTAAGTTTCAAATCGTAAGCTGCTGAAAATCGCTCCTTATCACATGCCTAAATTTGGCAGATACCGGATTTATTCGTATCTTTGCACCAGCAATCGAAGGAAATGCCTTAGGTGCCTGAAGGCGGTCTTCTCTTAAGACCAACACGGGTCATAAATGATGGCAGGCGCCGGTCATCAATGAAGACTCTGAAAACGGCAGAAACGGGGCGTTCTGGGGAGTTGCAAAACAAAGGACTCTAAACATACTACAAACGACTATGATTAATTACAGCATCGTAATGCGTAGCGTGAACGCAAATCTTCTGGAAATCAACCAGGCGAAGTCACGCATCAACCAGGCGAAGAAAGAGGGTACTACTCCTGACCCAAAGGACCTGGAACTCGTGAAGACCGAGAAGCAGAATGCTTTCGCCATCTCACAGTACACCGACATCATGACCATCGAGAAGTTTGCCAAGCACATCACCTCACATGGTAGTGTTTATTCGAGAGCCGACATCAGCGCCATCCTCTACATCGCCGTAGACTGCATGCGTGAGATGTTGCTTGAGGGCAAGAAAATTCGTCTGGGCGATCTCGGTGATTTCTCTCTCCTTCTCACCTCAAAGGGTGCTGAGGATGCTGACAAGTTCACCTCGCAGAACATCACCGGCGTGAAGGTTCAGTGGGAGCCAGGTCAGGAGTTCAAGAACCTTCGCGATGACGCCGAGTTCAACCTCGTAGCCAGCCGCAGTGCTCAGGCAGCCGTTATCAAGGCGATTAAGGAGGGTAAGACCAACGTTGACCTCAACGCGCCAACTACTCCGGATAATACGCCAGGCGGTTCTACCCCAGGCGGTTCAAGCACCGGCACTACCGGCAGCGAAGGCCAAGGCTCTGAATCAGGCGGCGGCACTACCGGCAAGGACGATACTGGCGACGGCCTTGAATAGCCCAAGGATAGACTGGCTAGGGTGCTAGCCCCTAGCCCAGCCTATCCGCCCCACAAAAAAGTCAACATTCAACACTCAACATTCAACATTCAAAAAAAATGAAAGCGAACACTTGGAAAACAATTCTTCAGATAGCCATCAGCATACTGACCGCTATCGCTACTACGCTCGGAGTAACGAGCTGCATGGGATAAAGAAAGGGAACTACGAATGTGGTTCAAGAACGGGCTGAAGGCCCAAAAGCTCCTAGCCCAGGGCAACCGCCCTGGGTTTTAGGATAAATACAAAAGGTCGCCCTATAGGGGCAAAAGCTTTATAAATTACCTGATATTTAAAGCTTTTGCCCTTACAGGGCGACTTGTTTGCGTCCGTATTTACCCAGGGTGCTACCCTGGGCTAGGAGCTTCTGCCCCTTCAGGGCGTGTGGGGCAAAACATGTTAAAGTTTAGCTACTACTGAAGCCGGTCATTAAGGGTCAAAGTCTTTAAGGGTCATTATCATTTTCAAATCCCAAAGATTCCGGTCATTAAGGTCACGGTCATTTTCGGTCATTAAGGATTTTTTGGGGGGCAAAATGCGAATACACTGGTAACTAACAGAATGCCATTCGACACATATAACTTAAGTGCCAAATTACGAATTTCCAAGGGTGTCATGAAGGGGCAGTGTCTTTTTATGAGCTTAAGCCAATAGCGTCCGCAGTACGGACGCTATTGCTTCTCTATATAATGTAGAGCCTCAACTAAAGCATTAAATTAATACATTTCTTTGAATCAAAAGACTCAGATTCTCCATGACTCACATACCCAAGCTGATTCGAAACACATTGAGTATTTCCTATTATCCTGTCTATGTTACGATGAGAATGACCATAAATCCAATAGTCTATCCGGCTATAAGCAATGAAGTTCCCCAGCTCTGCTGTGAAAGCACCGTTTATCGGACTTCCCTTAAAATCCGGAGACACCAGTTGAAATGATGGAACATGATGCGTTGCCACAACAATATGCTCTGCCTGGCTTTCACTAACAGCCTTTTCTATGAAAGCGCGGCACTTAGCATGCTCTTGATTAAACCGTTCACTGTTTATCACAACGCCACAATCCTTAATACGGTAGAAATCATTTACTCTGCGCTCGGTTGAAAAAGCATCCTGCGGCTCTATATATCCCCATAGTGTAGAAACGATAAGGTCTGTATCATCCGAAAGATGTATTACAGCATTATAATAGCATCTGATATTGTGCCGAATTTCCATGCACCATCCATCATGGAGTTGCCCCAAGTCATAACCCAAATAAAACTCATGATTACCTGGTATTACTATTACTTGCTTGAAATTCTCTGAAGCCCAATCCCAGAATGGATGCTTGACAAAGCCTTCATCACCTAAATAGCCAGTATCTCCAGCCAACACCAGGATGTCAGCAACAGGCTGAAGAGGATAAGTCTCCAAATACAGGGTATTCTCCATGAATTCCAAATGCAAATCTGAAGCATATTGTATCTTAACCATAACTACAACATTGATTCCTTAAGTTGTTCTATAATCTGCAGGCTTGTCACATTGCCAAGACCTGCTGACTTGATGAAATCGGCATTTGGCAAATCATGCATGATAGCATCACAAAAGTCACTAACATCAGTTTTTAATGTGTCGGGCAATTCATATCTACTTGCTGGAGTAAGCATTGCTGCAAGACGAAAAACATCTTTCTTATGCTTTGCAATATGTTTGCTATCAACACTTTCACCTTTAGCTTTTCTTTGACTTAAATCCAAGAAAGCCTTGCTTTTCAAACAGATAAGACTCTCGATATTGGCGATATGCACGTCATCTTCCTGCAAGCTATGTTCTATCGTGAAACGATAATAGTCTTCATCCATGAGTATTGCCGATAAACTTGAAAGGTCTTCATCCACTGGAATCGGTGTGATACGAGCCTCCTCTGGGAAATTCATCAAGCCAAGACTACGTGAGAAGAGTTCTACCTGATATGGGAAAGCGGAATTAGCAGGCTTCATGAAGCGGAAATATTCATGTTTGGGCTCAACATTCTCATTAACACCCTTGTTTCGCTGCTCATAATTGCCTTTTTTTACAAACTCCCAGAATTTAGCAACAAACTCAGCCGACAAAGCTTCAACCACTAAGATAATGTCAATATCCTTAGTAGCACGAGGTACCTGAGCATACAAATCCTCATGGATTTCGCATGCCGTACCACCTATTATAACATAATTGTCCTCAAAACCTTTGAAGAACTCCTTGAAAGTATCTATTCCTCTTACCATGACATTTCATTTATTAATCGTTCTAACTCTATTTGTATTCGCTCATCTTCATTGTCTTTCAATGACAGATAAAGCGAAAGCTTATCAACCACTCCTTCAGTACTTAACATTTTTGGGTTATACTTCCATACTTGAATTTCATTTTCTCCGAACTGCTTGTCGGTTACGATGGCCAGAGTTTTCAGCTCTTTCTTTGTAACAGTCCAACACTGCCTTGATTCTTCATTAAGCATCGTGTAGAAAGCCAGCGCATTCACCCCACTTATCTGTTGTCCTTCAAGTACTGCATCCGTATAATAAAGCTGCCCTATCGGAGAAACCAACAACGGCAATGCTTTATTCCAAAGTTCCCTATTACTTAAATCAATTTGTACCGTCTTGCTCTTTGTTCCTTCCAACTTAATCAGATCTTTGGAGACAAGCCAGCGCAATGATTTGTTTGCTGTCGCATAAGAAACGCCAAACTTATCGCTCAGTCCATAACCTGTTGCCCCAACAATGGATTCAATCTGCAAATGATAAAGCAACAAACATTGGGCAAAGGGAGGAATGGTTTCTTTCAAATCCAAGCCAACCTTCCTGTCTGGCTTGATGTCAAGCAAAAGAGATGGCAGGAACATTTGCCTGTTGGGGATAACAAAGTTAACTTTTTGTGCCACCAATCTAACCTTATTATAAGATGAAATGGATGGAGTGATTAATACGACGACGAGCTGTGTCTGTCGACCTATAATATCCAATTGTTTCTTCAACTGGGCAGGTGGCACAGAGTCACCATCCTTTAGGCAAGCCATCAAAATGTGCTGCCCCCAAATACATCCTTTATTAAAAGAGAACCTGGAAGAAACATTCATAGGGATTCCTTCCAGCAAATCTTTATCTGCTGGTTCCAAAGCTACTTTTTCGCCCAACATGTTGCCGAAATATGCAGCTGTTTCATCTATATAATATTTAATATTGCACATAATATCGCCACTAATATTACGTGCAAAAGTAATGATTATATTCTGAATATCAAAACTTTCTATTGAACAAATAAGATTTTTTAAGATAATTAGGGGAGTTTACTCATCACGAGCAAACTCCCCATGGTGTATGAGAGAAGAATTTTAGTGCTTTTACTCAAAAGCTACGTTCAGTATATATTATGTATATATGTGTACATGTATTCACGTATTCATGAATACACGTTTAAGCCTATTTCAGCAAAACAACGGTTGTGAAGCGGTTTGCCTCATTCGCCGCATATTTGTCGATTCCGCCTAAGTTGTAGGCTTTGATCTGGCTCTTATCTACACCTCGCTTGATGAGTGCCTTGGCTATGAACTTGGCACGTCGTTTTCCCAAATCCCGGTTGCCGGACTGAGTACCTGTAGCACTATCGGCTGCACCGGATATTTTAATCTTCAGATTTTCCTGCTTGGCCATCTTCGCTATGTCTTCGAGGTTCACAAGCTGAGACTTGTCAACCAATTTATCAGTGTTGAGCTTGAAGAAGAAATACACCGGAACACCGATGCTTACTTTCAGGTGGTCAGAAGATGAAAGGGAATCTGGGCGATAGCCATCTGCATTGCCTGCCATGTTGCCATCACCGCTGCCCATTGCACCCTGCTTGCTGTTGCCATTCATCGAGAGTCGGGCACGGAGGGAGTTGAGACCACTGTAGCTGTTTTTCGGATAGACGGTCTTGCCATCGTCATTTCCTGCAAGTCGCTTTTCCAGATGAGCGTTCCTATCCCTCATGTAGGCAATGTAATCCTGGAGGACAAGATTCTGCTCGATGTAGGGAGTAGCATCCAATACTCGCTTCCACCCCGTCTTGCCTATCGTGAAGGACAAACCGGCTGATACGGAAATCATGTTGTCGCCAAACTTGGTTGAGGTTCCAATGCCGTCAAAGTTCCTGGCGGTCAGCATTCCACTCACTTCTCCTACAAGATGAACACGGTCGCTGATGCGGTAACGGGCTTCCACGCCATAGGTGAAAGCAAACGGATGACTGCCACTTGAACCGCCCTGGCAGGTACAGTTGTTGATCCAGTCGGAATTATGGATCATGCCGACACCTACGAATGGAATCACATCCCAAAGAGGGATTCCGCTTTCATTCTGACGGATTCCAGACGTGACGTTGTACAGAAAGTCTGCATGGACAAACTGATACTTCATCGTATGGAACTCTGCGTTCTTGAAGCTGAGTCCCTGAAATCCTATTCGTCCACCGATTGCGGGCGTGAACCATTTGCCGACTCCTATCTGCAAGAGAGGAGTGACACGGTCGAACACGTCACCGCAACCAATGGGCGTCCCAAGAAAAGCTGAAGCCCCGCCCTTTGCTTCTATAAACCAATTTCTACCCCAGTTGGCTGCTTCGCTTACATGCTTGAGATATGTAGGGTTAACAGGCATGAGCATCTGCTCCTGACTGTATGATTTCTGGATATAAAGACTGTCAGAACTCTGTCTGGCAGTTTGTGCCGAAGCTGTCATTGCAGCCAGACACATCATTGCTATTGATAATATTTTCTTTCTCATGTTGTTGTCTTTGATGATTGATTACTTGCGTAAACAAATGAGCATGGTGTTACATCTTCTTTCTTCTTCTGACGGACGGAGCGCACATCTTGCGTGCCATTGCCAGGCATCTTCTTGCCCACTCCCTATCGTCTTCATCCGGTCGTTTGCCCCATCCTGAGCCAGGGCTGCCGCCTCCACCTCCATGCGTCTGTGCGATGGTCGTGGCATCATCCACGAAACCGCACACGAGGTTCAAGGCTACCTTGACAACATGGTTTCCGTCTTCAGCCAACTGACAGAGAAGCGTGCCGTCGAAGTCGAGTTTCACGCTGTCAGGGAGATTCGGGAAGCGAATGGTAAACTCATGTGCCATGGTGTCGAGCATCACTCCGTTGAGATGATAGCTCATGTTGTGAGCCCAGGAAAGTTCAGACTGGTTGGCTTTGTCTTCCAGTTCACTGGCCTGCTTCTCAATCTCTTCCTTGTCCTTGCGGAGGGTGTCAAGCAACAGGTTAGTCTCAGAAAGTTTCTTCTCCTTGTCTGCCAGTTTATCTTCCACCATTGCCTTCTGCTGTTCAAGGCTCTGAATCTTACGGGCAATGTCGGCACTGATGTTGTCGCTGTTGGCTTGCAAGGCTCTCAGCGGTTTGAGTTCTGCTTCGAGACGGTTGATTTCAGCCTTCAGATTCTCAATCATAGAGGTAAAGGATTTCTGCTTCTTCTGGGCAATGGAGAGTTCCACGTTCAGATCTTCGAGGGCTTTCCGGGTGTTCAGCATCTGGGCTTCGAGCGTCACGCACTCGTTGGCAAGCCATCGTCGATACTCTTCCGTTGAACGGTGACGTGCTCCAGTCTCTGCTATCGACACCCCTCTCGTGAGTCCCCATTTCTCATTGACCTTGGCCAGTTCATCGTGCAGGGCAAGAAGATAGTTCTTGTAATCTATACGGTTCTGACCATGGAAGATTTTCTTGAAGGCGAACTTCTTATCTTTATCAATTGGCAGAAGCGCACAGTGGACGTGCGGATTTTTTTCATCGCAGTGGACGATGAAGGAAACGATGT
>OMGA01000979.1_pt1 | contig 10850 bp, 12 predicted proteins | sample 1674211 | NCBI WGS metagenome assembly OMGA01 (sample SAMEA103958152, study PRJEB25191) | human gut metagenome | biome: human-associated habitat [ENVO:00009003]; feature: intestine environment [ENVO:2100002]; material: feces | place: Germany | collected 2013/2015
AGCGTCATTCTGGCAAAGCTGGTGGGCGGTATGCTGCCGCTTGCCGCCAAAAAGCTGGGTGCCGACCCTGCCATCATGGCTACCCCCTTCATCACCACCATCGTGGACGCTTGCAGCCTGATCCTCTACTTCCAGATCGCACAGCTGGTGTTCCGCAATATGATGTAAAGAAAAAAGCAATGCCGGACGGTCTGCGGACCGCCCGGCATTTTTGCATCCGACCCTTTGGCGCATTTGCCCAAAAGGACGGCGAAATTTTATATGCGCTGTCAATTGACACACCACGGGTGTGATGATGTAAAATAATAAAAGAGGTCGTTTGAGTTCCAGTACGTTGGATAGAACCTGTATTTTTGTTACCGGAGATGTATCATGAAAAAGACAAGACGCTTTGTAGCACTTTTACTGGCCGCGGTGCTGGCCTTGGCTTTGTTCACCGCCTGCGGCGCAGCAGAACAACCTCAGTCTGCCATTGGCAAGGTATACGAAGATTGGTTTGTAGAGCAAATCAACAGCAAGCGGCCGGGCAAACCGGTACAAAAAGTTGACGTCAAACACTCGGAGATGAGGACTGCTCTGGCGAAAATCAGCGAGGACGGGAAGTTCACAGCCGGAGACGGCCGGGATCATGAGGCGAACGGGTGCGGATTTGGGGAGAGCTGGTATTGGATGATCCTCTCAGACCCGATAGCATTGAATGTTTCGGGCGAAAGTACCGTTGAGGCAGTTAAGCTGACCCTGGAAAATCTGACGCAGTACGGACCTGCTTACTTTGTTGATAAAAAGCAGCTGTCCCGGATCGATGAGTATGATATTGTCACCCGTGTTATGGATGACAAGACCTACGTTGCGGTGTATCTCCACTTAGAGGAAGCGAAAAGCTGACCCCTGCGCCGCTGCATACCCTAGTGTGCGCCGCTGCTAAGGCATAAAATATGGTTTTATAAGCCCTCTCAGGCACTTTGTCTGCCCGAGAGGGCTTATTTTTGCATCCAACCCTCTCAGTCTGCTCCCGATGGTCACCGCAGGCGACTGAGAGGGTTCAGCCGGGATAAAACAGTGTGGAAAATCACAGTTTGTGTCCGTTTTCCACACCGGGCTTTTCTCCCCGGCGGTTTGTGGAAAACTGCCCCGGGGAAGATTCCAGATTGGAGAAAAGCAAACCCGTAAGCCGGAGTAAACTGTAAAAACAAAAGAAAAACCTTCGACTTTCTTTTTTATAAAAGGCAGATTGCCCACATTTTTGCCCACAAATTTCCAGAATGCGGCGGCATCCATTACGGCTTGTATAGGACTTTCCTTCGTCAGATGTGGAAAACTATGTGGAAAAGGTGGAAAACATCGTTGGAAACTGCGCTTCTTTTTCACAAAAACGGTGGAAAACCCGGTGGAAAAAGTGAAAAGTTCATTCCAGAACGGATAGTCCATACAATTTTCGGTTGTCGTTTTGGGACTTAAAACCCGCATGAATGCTGTGCATTTCCCGCTTTTTCCACACCCCGGCGGCTGCGGTGTGAAAAAACTGCGCGTGCAGCCTGTCTGCCGGGAAAGAAAGCACAGTTTCAACGCCTTCCGCGTGGATTTTCTTGAATGCGGGGGCCTGTCATGGTAAAATAGGGGTAACATGAAACTGGCGGGGCAACCCGCAACGGAGGCGAAACACATGAACAACTGGCTGAACAGGCTGGAGCGCAAGTATGGCCGCTACGGCATCCCGAACCTGACCAATATTCTGGTGGCGGGGCAGATCTTAGTGCTGGCCATCGAGCTGTTTATTGACCGCACCATTCCCTTCTGGCTGGGGCTCAGCCGCAGCCTGCTGCTGCAGGGGCAGGTCTGGCGGGTGATCAGCTTTATATTCATCCCCTTTTCTGGTGGCAGCATCCTTAGCGTGGTGCTGGGCATCTACTTCACATGGTTCATTGGCACGGCGCTGGAACGGGAGTGGGGCGATTTCCGCTACACGGTGTATCTGCTGTCCGGTGTGCTGGGCACGGTGCTGGGCTGTCTGCTCACCGGCGTGACCGCCAGTACCTACTGCCTGTCTCTTTCGCTGCTGCTGGCTTTTGCCATGCTGTACCCGGAGGTGCAGCTGCTGCTCTTCTTCGTCATCCCCATCCGGGTGAAGTACTTCGGCGTTTTCGCGGCAGTGCTGTGGGTGTTCAGCTTTCTGGGCGCATCCCTGCCCGGCAAGCTGGACTACCTGCTGTCCATGCTCAACGTCTGGCTCTTCTTTGCCCCCATGGCCTACCGCTCCCTCCGCGCATGGGTGCGCCGGGAGCAGTGGAAGAGGAAGAATAGAAGGTAAATCCTCCCGTGAAAATGCGTTTGGAGCGCTCCGCAGGGCGCTCCAAACGCGAAATTATAAATAATCTTTCCTTGAATCATGCCCAGAGCAACGCGGAGGGCATTTTAAATCGTTTTACTGTCTCATAAAAGGAGTACCCCCATCATGATGCTGGACCGCATGGAAGGCAACGCAGAACTGAAAACCAGCGTGCAGCAGATGCTGGCCACCCGGCGGCTGACCCATAGCGTTTTGCTGGTGGGCGAAGCCGGGCTTGGCACCGGCTTTGCCGCCCGCTGCATCGCCGCCGACTACCTCTACCCCGCCGGCGGTGCCGCCGCCGAAGCGCTGCTGCGGGGCGAGTGCTGCCGCGCCGTGGCAAAGGCCGGTAAGCGCGACAGCGGCACGGTGGAGACCGGCATCGTGCGGGAAGCCATCTCGGTGTCCGGCATGGGCAGCGGCGGAAAGTATCTGGTAGGTCAGGTCACCGCCATGCGCAGCGAAATTTTCAACACCAGCCTTTCCGCCGAGGGGCGCGCGGTGCTTTTGTACCATGTGGAGCGCATGAACGAGGAATCTGCCAACGCTCTGCTCAAGGTCATGGAAGAGCCCCCGGAGGGGGTGCTGTTTCTGCTCACGGCGGATTCGCTGGCCAGTGTGCTGCCCACCATCCGCAGCCGCTGCGTCAGCTTTGCGGTGGCACCGGTGTCCCCCGCCGACTGCACCCGCTACTGCGCGGCGCAGGGCGTGGACAAAAAAACAGCTGCACTGTACAGTGAGCTGTTCGATGGTCATATTGGCACGGTGCTGGCGGTCGCCCGGGACGAAGCCCGCGCCGCACAGGTGGAAAAGGCGCTGGAGCTTGCCAGCGCCGCTGCCGCCCGGGATAGCTACACCGCCGCTGTGCTGCTTGCCGCCTACGAAAAGGACAAGGCGACGGCTTCTGCCCTGCTGACCGATTTCCGCGCCGTGGCAGCGGCGGGACTGCGCAGCAGCCCCCGCGCCCCGGTGCAGGGCACACAGGCGCGGCAGGCGGTACGTCTGGCAGATGCCGCCTTGCAGCGGCTGGGCGCACAGGTGAACCCCAAGGTGGTGCTCTCGGTGTTTGCGGCAAAGCTGCGCACCGTTTAAAAATAACGAAACAACAAGAAACCCCTCCGGCGCTTGCGGTACACCGGAGGGATTTCTTGTTTGGGGTATTGCTTTGGTGTGAGGAGGAATCATGTGCGGGGAAGTGGTTGCGGCCCCACTGTCCCTGCAAGATACAGTATACCCGATTTTACGAAAAAAGTCATTACATTTCTGTGAAAAATCAAAAAAGTTCTTGAAACTTTGTACCGCACTGCGAAAAAAATACAAAATGAAACGTTTGAGGAAGCCCTCACCCGTTTTTCATCTGCTCTGCGTGCAGCTTTCCGTGCTCTACATAATGCGCGGCGTTGTGCAGGTTGGCTTCCACCTGCGCGGCACTCACCTGCTTGATGACCCGGGCGGGCACGCCCACCGCCACCGAGTTGTCCGGGATGACCATGCCTTCCGGCACAAGCGCCCCTGCCCCGATGATGCAGTTTTTGCCTACCACGCAGTGGTTCAGCAATGTGGCGTGCATCCCGATTAAACTGCCGTCCCCTACGGTGCAGCCGTGCACCAGTGCGCAGTGCCCTACCGTGACGTTTTCGCCAAGGGTCACGCAGCCGCCGATGTCGCAGTGCAGCACCGCGTTGTCCTGTACGTTGCTGTTTTTGCCGATGGTCAACGTGCCGTCATCCCCGCGCAGCACCGCGCCGTACCAGACGGTGGAGCCGGGCTTTAAAACCACATCTCCCTGCACAGTGGCGCTGGGGGCTACAAAAGCTGCGCCCTCATCGCGGGGCGTTTTTCCACAAAAGGATAAGAACATTGTTAAAAACCACCTTTCTCTTTTGGTTCTTTTATGGTATTCTTATAAGTAAGGAACAAAAATGTGCGCGCCGGTTTTGCCGGAGCGGGATTCAAGGGGGTACCTTCATGCTTCACAACACGTTCTGCCGCCGTCTGGCGGCACTGGTGCTCACATTGGCAGTGGCTCTTTCGGCAGTGCTGCCGGTATTTGCAGTATACCCCATGCCCGTCCAGACTGCAACAGAGACCGAGGCAGTGTATCTGTTCAACGCGGACACCGGCAAAACCATCCTGAGCCAGAACGCCGACCAGCAGAAATATGTGGCCAGCCTTACCAAGCTGATGACCGCCCTGCTGCTGGTGGAAAGCGGCAAGGACCTGAACGGTGAAGTGACCGTGCCCACCGATCTGACGCAGGAGTTCAAGGATATCCAGAACGCCAACGGCACCACCATAGGGCTGCGCATCGGCGAGACCGTGCGCCGCATCGACCTGCTGAACGCCATGCTCATCGTCAGCGCCAACGACGCCGCCAGCGTCATTGCGTGGGACGTGGGGGGCAGCGTGGTGGGCTTTGTGCAGCAGATGAACGCCCGGGCGGCAGAGCTGGGCTGCACCGGCACGAACTTTACCTGTGCCCACGGCCTGTTTGACTACGGCAACGTGTCCACCGCGCAGGATCTGGCAAAGATCGCCGCCGCCTGCGCGGAGAACCAGACCTTTGCACAGGTCGCGGGCACCGCCAGCTATGTGATGCCGGCCACCAATCTGCGCAAGGCAGAGCACACCATCAGCAGCTCCAACAGCCTGATGAACAGCGAAAGCACCAACTACCGGGAATACGTCAAGTGGGTCAAGGGCGGCTTTACCACGCTGGCAGGCCGCTGCATCGTGGCCTTTGCCCAGCAGGACGGCCACAACTACGGGCTGGTGATCCTTGGCTGCGACACGCCGGATCACCTGTTTACCGCGTGTGACGACCTGTTTGACTGGGCCTTTGCCAGCTTTGCCGATCGGCCGCTGGTGGATACCAAGACTGTGCTGACCACCGTAGACCTGAACAAGTGCCGCACCGAGCCGGCTGTGGAGCTGTACGCCGCCGCGCCGGTCAGCGGCTACGGCCACAGCGACGATAAGGTGAGCTATTCCTTCGACCTGCCCGAGAGCGTCTCCGCCACCGTCAAGGAAGGCCAGAAGCTGGGCACCGCCACCGTCTATCTGGACGGCTACGAGGTGGGACAGGTGGACCTTGTGACCCACCGGGAGTATGTGTCGGATTTCCGCACCGACATCAAGGCCACCCTGCTGCTGCTCTGCGCTCTGATTCTGATTTTGTGCGCACTGGGCTTTGTCACCCTGCGCTGCGGCGGCGGGCTGACCCTTAACCAGCGCCGCCGTCAGATGAAAAAGAGAAGATAAGAAGCGTAAAGCGCCTGTCCGGCGAAGCCGGACAGGCGCTTTTATCAATTACACTGCTCCGTAGATGCCGTGCACCGACACTTCCCCGGTGAAAACGTGCTGCTCCCCGGCATCGGTGCGCACCACTAAACGCCCCTCGGCGTCCACGTCCACGGCTTCGCCTGCACCCTGACTGCCGTCTGGCAGGTCAAAGGTGACACGGCGGCCCAGATTGATGCAGGCAGCCTTGTATTCCTCCCGGAAGGGCGCAAAGCCGTCCCGGGCAAAGGTGTACAGGTTGCGGTCAAAGCCAAAATCGGTCAGCCCCTCTGCCAGCCATGCGGGGTCGGTAGCAAGATCCACCGCAGCGCCCTGCAAGGCCAGCGAGGTGCCGTGGGGCAGGTCGGCGGCGTCAAAATAGCTCTGGGGCTGGGCAAGATTGATGCCGATGCCGCACAAAATGCCGCGCCCCTGCTGCTGGTAGCCGTAGCTTACGCTCTCGCACAGGATGCCCACGATCTTTTTACCGTTCAGCAAAAGGTCGTTGGGCCACTTGATCTGGCAGTCCACGCCGTAGCGCAGCTGCAACTGGCGGCGCACCGCAAGGCTTGCCAGCAGCGGCAGGGTGGCAGGCTGTGCCAGCGGCTCCTTGATGGCCACCGTGTAGTACAGCGCTTTGCCCTCGGCGTTTACCCAGCTGCGGCCAAGCCGCCCGCGCCCGGCGGTCTGGTTTTCGGTATATACCGCCGCCACCGGGCCGAACTCCTCAAAATGCTCTTTTACATAGGCGTTAGTGCTGCCGCATTCCGGCAGATAGCGCACCTCGTTGATGCTCATTGCTTGGGTACCTCTTTGTGCTCATAGGCAGTCACTGCGCCGTTTTCCAGCGTCAGCAGGCCGTAGGTGTCCGGGCCGGTGTAGCAGCGCCCGCAGGAGCCGGGGTTGAACAAAAATACATTGCCCCGCTGCTCCGCGTGGGGAATATGGGAATGGCCGAACAGCGCCACCTCGGCGCCCCGGGCGGCGGCAGCATCTGCAAGCGTGTCCAGATCGTATTTTACACCGTACATGTGACCGTGCGTATAGAAAACCACCGTCTGATCGAAGCCCGCCAAGCCGTCCAGCGGCTCCAACGCACCGTAATCACAGTTGCCGGCCACGGAGTACACCCGCAGATGGGGGAAAAAGGCCAGCGCCTGCTCCAGATCCCGCAGGCCGTCCCCCAAAAAGATCACAGCATCCACGTTGTTCTGCTCTTTGTTCAAAATGCGCTTAATGGCGTCACGCGCGCCGTGGCTGTCGCTCAGGACCAGTAGTTTTGTCACGGAAAGATATCCTCCTCTATACTCATTCGGTAGCCTGCTGCAACAACAGCAGCTGCTTGTAAACTTCGCTCTTGGAATAGGCTGTGCCCTGTGCAGCAGTCTTGGCGGCGGCAGAAGCGCTGAAACCCTCAATGGTCAGCGCAAAAGCGCGCTGCGCCGCCTGTTCCAGTGTCAGCTCCTCCTCCTCGGCGGCACCGGCGGGCAGGTGCGCGAGATCCTGCAGCTGCTGCTCGAAAAAAATCCGCACGTGCGCATCGTGGCGACGGCCGTCACGCTCGAATCTGCTGCCGCGCTGACGGCGTGCATGCGGGAATTTGAGTTCTGCGAATGCGTCTCGCTGTCCATCGCCAAAGCCCGCGCGGCGGGGCCCTATCACCTGATGGCCGGACAGAACCCCATCTACATCTTTACGCTGCAGAATGGAGGAAACACGCCTTGAAATGGTCCCTTTTCGCCCTTTTGATCGGCTTCGGCATCGATCTTATCGTGGGCGACCCGCATGGGCTGCCGCACCCCGTCGTCGGGATCGGCAAGCTGATCTCGCTGCTCGAGCGGCGGTTCCGCGCGCTGTTTCCCAAGACAGCGCGCGGCGAGATCTTCGCGGGCGCGTGCATCTGGCTGTGCACGGTGCTCGTCTCGGCGGGGCTCCCGGCGCTCATCCTCTATGGCGCGCAGCGGGTGTCCGTCTATCTGCGCCTCGCGCTCGAGAGCGTGATGTGCTGGCAGGTCCTCGCGGTCAGATCCTTGCGGGAGGAGAGCATGCGCGTCTATGCTGCCCTGCAGACGGGAAGCCTCTCTGCCGCGCAGCAGGCGGTAAGCATGATCGTCGGCCGCGATACCGCGCGGCTGGATGCCGCGGGCGTCACCCGGGCCGCCGTCGAGACCGTGGCGGAGAACACGTCCGACGGCGTCATCGCGCCGCTTCTGTATCTCGCGCTCGGCGGCGCGCCGCTGGGCTTTTTCTACAAGGCCGTCAACACGATGGACTCGATGCTCGGCTATGTGGAGCCTCCGTATAAAAATATCGGCCTCGTCCCGGCGAAGGCGGACGATGTGCTGAATTTCATCCCCGCGCGGCTGTCGGCGCTGTTTCTGCTGGCCGCGGGCGCGATTCTGGGCTTGGACTCGAAGAACGGCTGGCGCATCTTCCGGCGCGACCGGTACCGGCACGCGAGCCCGAACTCCGCACAGACGGAGTCGGTCTGCGCGGGCCTGCTCGGCCTGCGCCTCGCGGGCGACGCGTGGTACCACGGCGTCCTGCACAAAAAGCCGTATATCGGCGACGAGCGCCGCGCCATTGAGCCGGACGATATCCCGCGCGCCTGCCGGCTGATGACGGCCGCGGCCATCCTTGCCCTGCTCGCGTGCGCAGGGGTCAAAGCGCTCTGCATCTTCCTCTGTAACCGCTGACGAAGGGGACCAGCCTATGCTCTACAACACGCAAAATCCGCATGGCGGCGACGTCTACGGCGCCGCCGTCACGCTCGATTTTTCCTCCAATGTCCATCCGCTCGGCACGCCGCCAGGCGTCGTCGAGGCGATCCGCGCCGCGGCCGCACAGGTGCGGCAGTATCCGGATCCCTACTGCCGCGCGCTGACCGCGGCCATTGCCGCGCACGAGGGCGTGCCGCAGCCGTATGTGCTCTGCGGCGGCGGCGCGGCGGAGCTCATCTATGCTTACTGCGACGCCCTGCGCCCGCGTCTGGCGGCCGAGCCCGCGCCGACGTTCTCGGAATACCGCACGGCCGCCGCGCATTTCGGCGCGCAGCTCGCGCAATATCCGCTCCGCGCGCCGGATTTCCTGCCGGACGAGGGGCTGCTCGCCTTTTTAAAGGAGCGGAAGCCGGACGTGCTGTTCTTGTGCACGCCCAACAACCCCACCGGCGTGACCCTCCCGCGAGGGCTTTTGGAAGCTGCCCTGCGCATCTGCCGTGCGCAGGGTACGCGCGTGCTGCTCGATGAGTGCTTTCTGGACTTTACGGACGCGGCGAGCGCCAAGGACCTGCTGGAGGCATATCCGAACCTGCTGATCCTGAAGGCGTTCACCAAAAATTACGCCCTTGCGGGCGTGCGCGCGGGCTACTGCCTGACGGCGGACAGGCAGCTGCTCGAGAAAATGTCCGCCTGCTCGCAGCCGTGGAACGTCTCGGTCCCGGCGCAGGCGGCGGCGCTTGCCGCCCTGCGCGAGCCGGACTGGCCGGCAAAGGCCCGCCCGCTGATCGCGGCGCAAAGGGCCGTGCTCACCGCGGACCTCACGGCCCTCGGCCTGACGGTCTGCCCGTCGCAGGCCAATTATCTGCTGTTCCGCGGCCCAGCCGGGCTGGACACCGCGCTGCTGCGGCAGAAGATCGCCATCCGCAGCTGCGCGAATTACCCCGGCCTCGGCGAGGGCTGGTACCGCACGGCGGTGCGGCTGCCGGAAGAAAATGAAGCGCTGCTGGACGCTCTGCGGCGCGGGATGGAGGAACTGTCATGGCGCTGAATCTGATGCTGCAGGGGACGATGTCCAACGCGGGCAAGAGTCTGCTTGCCGCCGCCCTCTGCCGGATCTTTAAGCAGGACGGCTATCGCGTCGCGCCCTTCAAGAGCCAGAATATGGCCCTCAACTCGTTCATCACCGCCGCGGGCGGCGAGATGGGCCGTGCGCAGGTCGTGCAGGCCGAGGCCGCGGGCCTCGCGCCCGACGTGCGCATGAACCCGATCCTTCTGAAGCCGACGACCGACGTCGGCAGCCAGGTGATCGTGAACGGGCAGGTCGTGGGCAACATGCGCGCGATGGAGTATTACCGCCGCAAGCGTGAATTCCTCCCGGCCGTGCTGGATGCCTACGCGGGTCTGGACAGGGAATACGACGTGCTCGTCATCGAGGGCGCGGGCAGCCCGGCGGAGATCAACCTCAAGCAGGACGACTTCGTCAACATGGGCCTTGCGAAGCTGGTGGACGCGCCGGTGCTGCTGATCGGCGATATCGATCGCGGCGGCGTCTTCGCCCAGCTCTACGGCACCATCGCCCTGCTGGAATCGGACGAGCGTGCGCGGGTCAAGGGCACCATCATCAACAAATTCCGCGGCGACCGCGCGATCCTCGAGCCGGGCCTAAGGCAGCTCGAGGCGCTCTGCGGCGTGCCGGTGGCGGGCGTCGTGCCCTACACGCGGGTGGATATCGATGAGGAAGACAGCCTCACCGAGCGTTTTTCCCGAACCGCGGGGCGCAAGCTCCTGGACCTGGCCGTGATCCGCCTGCCGCGCATCTCCAATTTTACTGATTTTTCTCCCTTTGAGCGCTATGCGAACGTCTCGCTGCGCTATATCTCCTCCGTCGGCGAGCTCGGCACGCCGGATATGATCCTTCTGCCCGGCACCAAGAGCACCATTGCCGACCTCAGCTGGCTCCGCCAGTCTGGGCTCGAGGCTGCCATCTGCAAGGAGGCCGCGCGCGGCACGCCCGTCTTCGGCGTCTGCGGCGGCTATCAGATGCTGGGCCGCAGCGTTTCGGACCCGGACGGCGTGGAGGCCGCGGGCCTGACGCAGATCCGCGGGCTGGGGCTTCTGGACATGGACACCGTCTTCCACGGCGAAAAGGTCCAGCGGCAGACCGCCGGCACGTTTTCCGGCGTGCAGGGGCTGCTCTCCGGCCTCAACGGCCTCGGCTACGAGGGCTACGAGATCCACATGGGCCAGAGCGCGTCGGCCATGCCGCCGCTGGCCGGGTCCGGCAGCGTCTACGGCAGCTATATCCACGGCGTGTTCGACGCGCCGGGCGTCGCCGACGCCATCCTCCGCGCGCTCTGCGCGCGCCGCGGGATCGACGCGTCGGCCCTCGGCAGCTTCGATGCGCGGGCCTACAAGGAGCGGCAGTACGACCTGCTGGCGGACGCCGTCCGCCAGGGCCTCGACATGGACTACGTCTACCGCGTCCTGCACCGGAAGGCATAAAATAAGCGGCGCACCCGCCCGGG
>OMGA01000980.1_pt1 | contig 10846 bp, 6 predicted proteins | sample 1674211 | NCBI WGS metagenome assembly OMGA01 (sample SAMEA103958152, study PRJEB25191) | human gut metagenome | biome: human-associated habitat [ENVO:00009003]; feature: intestine environment [ENVO:2100002]; material: feces | place: Germany | collected 2013/2015
TGGCGCCAGTGCGGAAACTTTGCAGAAGAGTGTTATCGCTCCGTTGGAGGAAGCGATTAACGGTGTGGAAAATATGACTTATATGACTTCTACCGCTTCAAATGCCGGAGTTGTAGATATTACTGTGTATTTTAAACAAGGGACAGATCCTGATATGGCGGCTGTTAATGTGCAAAATCGTGTATCCAAGGCGACCGGACAGCTTCCTGCCGAAGTGACTCAGGTGGGTGTGACTACCTCAAAGCGGCAGACCAGTATTTTGCAGATGTTCTCACTATATAGTCCGGATGATTCGTATGATGAGAAATTCTTGTCCAACTATATCAGTATTAACTTGAAACCTGCTATTCTTCGTATCCAGGGTGTGGGTGATATGATGATTATGGGTGGTGACTATAGTATGCGTATCTGGATGAAGCCTGACGTGATGGCCCAGTATAAATTGATTCCATCGGATGTGACCCAAGTGTTGGCTGAACAGAATATTGAATCGGCTACCGGCTCATTCGGCGAAAACTCTGATGAAACTTATCAATATACAATGAAGTACAAAGGTCGTTTGATTACTCCGGAAGAGTTTGGGGAAATTGTGATCCGGTCTTCGGATAATGGCGAAGTGTTGAAGCTGAAAGAAATTGCCGATATAGAGATGGGCGAGGAAAGCTATGCCTATCATGGGGCTATGAATGGTCATCCTGGTATTTCCTGTATGATTTTTCAGACGGCAGGATCGAATGCGACAGAAGTAAACAATAATATTGATGCCTTTTTGGAAGAAGCAAGGAAGGATCTGCCCAAAGGGGTGGAGATGGTTCAGGTTATGAGCTCCAATGACTTTTTGTATGCATCTATCCATGAGGTGATAAAAACCTTGTTCGAGGCCATTTTTTTGGTAATCTTAATTGTATATGTATTTTTGCAGGATATCCGTTCTACTATTATTCCGTTGGTGGGGATCATCGTGTCCTTGATTGGTACATTTGCTTTTATGTCCATAGCAGGATTCAGTATCAACCTGATTACCCTGTTTGCTTTGGTGTTGGTGATCGGTACGGTGGTGGATGATGCCATTGTTGTCGTCGAGGCGGTGCAGGCGCGTTTTGATGTGGGATATCGTTCTTCTTATATGGCTAGTATTGATGCGATGAAGGGGATTAGCAATGCGGTCATCTCTTCTTCGTTGGTATTTATGGCTGTGTTTATTCCGGTTTCGTTTATGAGTGGAACTTCGGGTACTTTCTATACTCAGTTTGGTTTGACTATGGCGGTTGCCGTAGGTATCTCTGCCGTCAATGCACTGACTTTGAGTCCGGCGCTGTGTGCTTTGTTCTTGAAACCGTATATCAATGAGGATGGGACAGAAAAAAATAATTTTGCAGCACGTTTCCGTAAAGCGTTCAATGCTGCTTTCGATGCAATGATTGAACGATATAAGAAAGGGGTATTGTTCTTTATCAAACGCAAATGGATGGTATGGACACTTCTTGCGGCCTCGGTAGTACTATTGGCTTTCTTGATGAATACAACTAAAACCAGTTTGGTACCTGATGAAGACCAGGGGGTTGTATTTGTGAATGTCAGCACGGCGGCAGGTAGTTCATTGAAAACGACTAATGACGTAATGATGCGTATTGAAAAGCGCATGATGGATATTCCTCAGGTGCTGCATGTGCAGCGTGTGGCAGGTTATGGTCTGCTAGCCGGACAGGGTAACTCTTTTGGTATGTTGATTCTGAAACTGAAACCTTGGGATGAGCGTGAAGGAAAGGAAAATGATGTTCAGGCAGTAATCGGACAGGTATATGGCCGTACGGCAGACATCAAGGATGCCAGTATATTTGCTATTTCTCCGGGTATGATTCCGGGGTATGGTATGGGTAATGCGTTGGAACTCCATATGCAGGATAAACAAGGTGGTGATGTGGGCACTTTCTTCAATACCACTCAACAATATCTGGGTGCTCTGAACCAACGTCCCGAGATCGCGATGGCATACTCTACTTTTGATATCCGTTATCCGCAATGGACGGTAGAAGTGGATGCGTCCAAATGTAAGCGTGCCGGTATCACTCCGGATGCTGTGCTAAGCACATTGTCTGGCTATTATGGTGGGCAGTATGTCTCAAATTTTAATCGTTTTTCTAAAGTGTATAAGGTTATGATTCAGGCAGATCCGAAATATCGTGTGGATGAAAGCTCATTGAATAATATCTTTGTGCGTATGTCTAATGGCGAGATGGCTCCTCTCAGCCAGTTTGTGACATTGACCCGCAGTTATGGGGCAGAATCGTTGAGCCGTTTTAATATGTTCAACTCTATTGCTGTAAATGCAATGCCTGCCGAAGGGTATAGTACCGGTGATGCTATCCGTGCCGTTCAGGAAACTGCCGTACAGGCACTTCCCAAAGGTTTTGGGTACGACTTTGGTGGTATTACCCGTGAAGAGACCGACCAGGGAGGTACTACCATTATCATCTTTGCTATCTGTTTCTTGATGATTTATCTGATTTTAAGTGCACTTTATGAAAGTTTCCTCATTCCGTTTGCGGTGTTGTTGTCTGTTCCGTTTGGGCTGATGGGTAGCTTCCTGTTTGCGAAGATGATGGGACTGGAGAACAATATTTATTTGCAGACCGGTTTGATTATGTTGATAGGTTTGCTTGCTAAGACTGCCATTTTGCTGACCGAGTACGCTACCGAGCGTCGTAAGGCAGGTATGAGCCTGACTTCCGCTGCACTTTCTGCCGCCAAAGCCCGCTTGCGTCCTATTCTGATGACGGCACTGACTATGATTTTTGGTCTGTTCCCGTTGATGGTTGCCAGTGGAGTAGGTGCTAATGGAAACAGTTCGCTGGGAACAGGTACTGTGGGTGGAATGGTGATCGGTACGCTGGCGTTGCTGTTTATTGTACCTTCTTTGTTTATCGTATTCCAATATTTACAGGAAAAGGTACGTCCTATTCAGTTTCAGCCGGCGGCCGATTGGCAGATTCAAGAGGAATGTGTAGAAGCAAAAGAAGAGAGACAACACCACATCGAAAGCAAAAACGAAGAGAAAAAATGAAAAAACAGATCATCACTCTGACTGTCGCAGCGCTCACACTGAGTAGCTGCGGCATATATACCCAATATAAACCTGCAACCGAAGTGCCCGATAATTTGTATGGGGAAGAGGTGGCAGTTGCTGATACCGTGGATAATATCGGCAATCTGAGCTGGCAGGAGATTTTTACAGATCCGCGGCTTCAGGAATTGATAGAGCAAGGCTTGCGGAACAATACGGATTTGCAGTCAGCACAATGGCGTGTGAAGGAGGCGGAAGCTGCTATGCTGTCAGCCAAATTGGCTTATCTGCCTTCTTTCGCTCTGTCACCTCAGGGGACAGTAAGTAGTTTTGACAAAGGAAAAGCTGTACAAACTTATACTTTACCGGTGGCGGCAAGTTGGGAAATTGATATTTTCGGCCGCATCCGTAATGCGAAACGCCAGGCGAAAGCATTGCTGGAACAGAGCCGTGACTATAAACAGGCTGTCCGGACACAGCTGATAGCCGGTATAGCTAATACTTACTATACCTTGCTGATGCTGGACAATCAGCTGGCCATTTCTGTCCGGACTGAAAAGTCCTGGAAAGAAACCGTAGATGCAACCCGTGCTCTGATGGAAGCCGGATTGGCAAATGAAGCTGCCGTTTCACAAATGGAAGCTACATACTATACTATATGTACTTCAGTTCTTGATCTGAAAGAACAAATTAACCAGGTAGAAAACAGTTTGTCGTTGTTGTTGGCTGAACCTCCTCATGCTATTAAGAGGACGGGCACATGGGACAGCTCTTACATGTTGAAGGAACATTTCCCGGTAGGCATCCCTGTGCAAATGCTTGCCAACCGTCCCGATGTACGCAGTGCGGAGCGTTCGTTGGAAGCAGCTTTCTATGCCACAAATCAGGCTCGTTCCGCCTTTTATCCTTCTATTGTTTTAAGTGGAAGTGCGGGATGGACTAATTCTGCAGGAAGTATGATTGTCAATCCGGGCAAGTTCATTGCAACGGCTGTAGCTTCGTTGACCCAGCCACTGTTTAATAAAGGTGCGAACATAGCACAGCTAAAGATAGCTAAAGCTCAGCAAGAAGAAGCAAAACTGAGTTTTCAACAGGCTTTGTTGAATGCAGGAAGTGAAGTGAACGAGGCTTTGGTGAAATATCAGACGGCCCGTGATAAATCTGTTTATTATGATAAACAAATAAATTCATTAAATAAAGCTTTGGAAAGTACCTCTTTGCTGATGCAACATGGGAATACAACTTATCTGGAAGTTTTGACGGCTCAGCAGACTCTGCTTAATGCGGAGTTAACTCAGGTTGCTAACCGTTTTACTGAAATGCAAGGCGTAATCAATCTCTATCAGGCATTGGGTGGAGGTCGTGACTAATTTAGCATACTGTTATCTTCAACGTGTTGAAGAAAGAGAACGCTGCTCTCCGTGAGGAAAGCAGCGTTCTTTTATGGTTGTCAAGGTCCTACTATAACACAAACCGGATTAGATTCTTCATTGATTTCCTGTAAAAAGCTTAGCTTTCCTTCTTGGACAATTCCCGGATTTTTATCCATCCATTCGTCTATTTTCCCTATCTCCAATAAAGCGGCATACTCTCCTTCTTCTGTACAAGTGATGGGATAGAAAGGCATGAAATGCGTCAGGTCATCTGTCAGCCCCACATTGGCATCATTCATATAAGTAATATGTTTTTCTTTGTCGTAAATACCGTAGAAGGGTTTTCTCTTGTCGTATAATCCCTGTAGAGATATAAAGAAGAGATGTTTGGGAGTTTCCAGAATACCGGTTATAACGATGTAGTTGTCTGTATCCTCTTTTTGTCCCATTTTTTCAGCCGGGAAATGCCATTGCCCGGTATGGAAAGTGGTATGGACAGTAGCTTCGTGTCCTTTAATGTCGTAGATTGTGTCATTGAACGCTTTTCTGAAATGTATGCTGCCGTTGTTCAGCCAAAGTGAAGGCTGGTCTATAGGAAGAACGGTCATTGTTCCATTCTGGTAATTTATATATATTAATCCTCCTATGTTAGCGTTGCCGGGTAATTGCTTGAATACGTTGATGCTGGATATCTGATCCATGCCCATAGGGTTACCTGGATTGGCAAATTCCGGCAATGAGTCTTTTATTTCTCCCTGTTCGTTGAAGTAAAGTAACGCACTTGCTTGCGGTTGTCCTATTCCTTCTCCATAATGAGCAAGAATAAGGGAGTCGGAAAAAGTAAAGTAAAGGGATGGGGAAATCTTTTGTGGTAGGTGTACTTGCCCTAGATAGTTACCTTTTGTATCGTATTTTACCAACTTGTCGGGTTGGCGATAAAAGTAGAGATTGTTGGTATGGGGGTGAATAAAGCAGTTGGCATTGCTGTAGCCTTGTGGATCTTCTCCTTTGTGCCCGATGCTGCCAAGATATTTTCCGGTTTGCTTGTTGAATGACAGGCATCGTCCGTTGGTAGAGACAAAGATATGGTCTTTAGATAACTTGATGGAATAGGAGTTGCCAATCAGGGATGAGTCTGTTGTTTCCAAAGGGATATAACGGATTTGTTTTCCCAATTGGGAGGTCTTTAATTCTGTGAGGTGTTCCAGACTTACGGCAATGTCAATTGCATTCGGGTCATTCGCTTTGTTTTGGGGAGTACAGGAGCCTAATAATAGGAGTAGGCCGCCCAGCATGATTTGCTTCTTCATAGTAGTATTGTTTTATGGAAGAAAAGAAGTTGTTTGCATGGGCAACTTCTTTTCTTTGTGTTTAAATGATGTTGTGTTTGTTATCTTGCTGCAAAAAACAAAGAGTTTCCTATAGCTATTCTTGCGGTAGCAATACCTTGTGCATCAGGAGTGACAGTCATGGAGGTTCCGTTTTGCAGGCTCAAAACAGCCGTTCCGTCTTCGTTCATTTTCACAAGTTCGAAGCTCTGTTCGCCAGAAACAGCGTTCCATGTATTGTTTTCTTTGTTGTAGACCAAATCTACAGATTTGTCTTCTCCTTTTTTGGTAATGGTATAACCGTTTTCGTTGGTTTTAACCAAGTATTCGCCATTTTCTCCTTGCACTGTTTTTACTTCACCGATAGAAGCTGTAGGGTTGGAACCGCTCCAGAATTCGATGGAATTTAAAACCAATGCGTCTGCCAGATAAGCAATTTCATAAACAGGGACAATATGGAAAGCGAGAAAGATAAGTTCGTTGACAAACTTGTTGCTTACTCCCTGATTCCAGTCTTTCAAACTATTCCATAATCCGAAAGAACCGATGCATGATGAAAATAAGACGCTGCCACTCAACGTGGCGCAAACAAGAAATGTTTTGCTTTTTTTCATGATCAATAAAGTTAAGTTTATAAAAAGTAATTTTATGACGATTTCCTACAATAAAACGATTTAATCGTCACGCAAAGATAGAACTTTTTTATGGAAAGAGGCTTCTCTACCTAAAAAACTGTATCTTTGTAAGCTGAACATGAAAAACTATTAATCAAAAATCTTATAAAAGAATGAAAGAACAAATTCAAAAAAAGCTCAATGACTCCAAGGTTCTTCGGTGGAGTGTGTTGGCGTTGGTGGCTTTCACCATGCTATGCGGTTATTTTTTGACCGATGTAATGTCCCCCTTAAAACCGATGCTTGAAAAGGAGCTGCTGTGGGATAGTCTGGATTATGGTATTTTTACCAGTGCATACGGTTGGTTCAATGTTTTTGCCTTTATGCTTATTATCGGTGGTATCATTCTGGATAAGATGGGAGTGCGTTTTACTGGGATGGGAGCATGCCTTTTGATGGTGTTGGGCTGTGGGTTAAAATATTATGCTATTTCTACTACATTTGCTGAGGGAAGCACTTTGCTTGGAATGAAAACCCAGGTAGGACTGGCTGCGTTGGGATATGCTATATTTGGTGTCGGTGTAGAGATTGCAGGCATCACGGTTTCAAAAATTATTGTGAAGTGGTTTAAAGGAAAAGAAATGGCTCTGGCCATGGGTATGGAGATGGCGACAGCCCGTTTAGGCACTATGCTGGCTTTGGCTGTTACGGTTCCTATCGCTACTTTCTTTGGTATTACTGATGATGAGGGTGTGTTCCATCCTAATATTCCTGCTCCATTGTTGCTGTGCCTTACTATGCTTTGTATTGGTACGATAGCATTTTTTATTTATACTTTCTATGATAAGAAACTGGATGCTTCTTTAGAAGAAGAAGGGGCGGAACCTGAAGAGCCTTTCCGTATGAAAGATATTTGGTTGATTGTAACCAATAAAGGATTTTGGCTGATTGCGTTGCTGTGTGTGTTGTTTTATTCTGCCGTATTCCCTTTCTTGAAATATGCTACAGACCTGATGGTGCAGAAATATAATGTAGATCCGGAATTGGCAGGTACTATTCCTAGTCTGTTACCATTGGGAACTTTGTTCCTTACTCCGCTTTTCGGTAATGTGTATGATCGGATAGGCAAGGGAGCTACGCTGATGATCATCGGTTCTGTGCTGTTGATTTTTGTTCATACAATGTTTGCGTTACCTGTCTTGAATGTATGGTGGTTTGCTACTATCATTATGATTATATTGGGGATTGGCTTTTCTTTGGTGCCATCGGCTATGTGGCCCTCTGTTCCTAAGATTATTCCGGAAAAGCAGTTGGGTACAGCTTACGCTTTGATCTTCTGGGTACAAAACTGGGGGTTGATGGGTGTGCCTGCCTTGATTGGTTTTGTCTTGAATGAGTATTGCAAAGGACCGGTAGTAGATGGGATGCAGACTTATGATTATACACTTCCCATGTGGATATTTGCAGGCTTTGGTGTGGCTGCGTTGTTCTTTGCTTTGTGGCTGAAAGGTGAGAATAAGAAAAAGGGGTATGGATTGGAGGAACCAAATATCAAAAAATAATTGATTGTCTTTTAGTGAAAATGAGGGTATCCAGTGCATGGATACCCTCATTTTGCTATGTAGGGGTGAGATGGAGTTTTAGTCTTTATCAATCTTCACAATTCCTCCGGTATTAGGATTAAAGATCACTCGTGTGTTTACTTTTTTATTAAAAAGGTTATCTACCAGACATTCCGTTGTTCCAAATTGTGTAACAGGTAGTTCTCCGTCAAAATAACGTTTGTTTGGAGTGAATACGGTAACCTGAGCTTTTCCCGGAATATTGTAAATAACACCATCCGTCTTCTTTTTTTCTTTGCCTTTCGGATCCACCGGTGGCAGTGTTTCTTGGTTGATGATGGAGATATAATAAGGTTCACCGGATAAATTATCGGCATCCAGCATCCCTAGTTTCTTTGAGAAACGGAAAGCTACTTTTTCTTTCATGTCCGCTTCTGGTTTTATGCGGATGGTAAATGATTTTTCTATGCGGTCTGTTGTGCCGGCAAACATTTGCATCATGGCTTGTTCCTGTTCATCCAGATTGTCCAGCATGAGTTTTAAAGCGGCTCCGTCTTTGGGCATATAATCTGCTTGCCCGCGGGTCAGGCTGTTTTTGCTTTCTCGTATATTGTAGATTTCTTTCGCCACCAACTCAGCCATTTTAGCGGTAGAACCGGCTATCAGAATCTCTTCGGTCATAAAACTGCGTGGGTCAATACGTTTTTTGACCGTATCGGCAACCTTTGTCACAGGTGCTTTCTCTATAGGAGAGGTGGTGTTGATAGCCTTTATGATTCCTTCAGGAGTCAATTCTACCTGTGAGGCCGCACTTTTGTCTTTCAGTTTTACAGCGTATGCATTGTCCGGATCAGGAATGCCTATGGAATTTACCTTGATACTGTTTATTTCCCAATGTTCTTCCGGTTGGGATGATATGCCTGTAAGGCGCAGATAGCGATCGGCGTATTGGCAGAATTCTCCGGGAGTGTAGACAACTTTGGTTGCGATGACTTGCAATTCTATTTCGGTCTTAGGCAAATAATAAACCACTCCTTCTCCCATGGTTCCGGGAGTATATGTACTGACATCTTGTGCGGTGCCGCTTAATGAAACCAGTAACCCTGCTGCGATTAATCCTTTTTTCATATTTCTATATTCTATCATATATGTAAGCAAATATAGCTATTCTTTTGTAAATCTGCCTTTTGTTTCTGTTAATTTCTTCCATGCTGCGGGTAATGCGTCAATAAGATCACTTGAGGTGGTTCCTATTTCTCCTTTTTCTTCCGCTGCAATGTCTCCTGCCAGACCATGTACGTAGACCCCCAGGCGGCATGCGTCTTCTTGAGTATATCCTTGTGCCAATAAGGCTGCCAGAATACCGGTCAGCACATCACCGCTGCCGGCGGTTGCCATACCTGGATTCCCGGTGGGATTGAAATAACAATTTCCTTCGGGGGTGACAACTGTGCTCCATGATCCCTTTATAATGATATAGCTTTGCAGATAGGCTGCCAGTTCTTTCGTCTTTGTCAGCCGTTCGTAAGTATCCATGCATTTACCTATCAGTCGTTCCAGTTCCTTTAGATGGGGGGTGAGAATACAGCGCTTCGGCATCCGGCTGAGCCAGTTGCGGTGAGTGCCGAAAATATTAATGGCATCCGCATCCAGCACTAAAGGTACCGGACAACCTTGTATTTGTTCCATCATGGCCAACGCTGTATCTTCTTCTTGTCCCAACCCCGGACCGATGGCTATGGCTTGATAACGGTCTGTATCCACGGGCTCGGCAAAATAATGGTCGTGTATGTCTGTCTGTACAATGGCTTCGGGAACAGTGGTCTGAAGTAAATCATGGTTGTGGATAGGTACATGGACAGTCAGTAATCCCACTCCCGAACGCAGGCAGGCACGGGCAGATAAAATGGATGCTCCTGCCATGCCATAAGATCCTGCGATGAGCAGTGCATGGCCGAAAGTTCCCTTGTGGGCAAATCGTTTCCGCGGTTTGATGAGACTGCGAATTTCTTCTTCCTCTGTGATATAGTAGGGACTTTGTGCTGTATCAATAAAGTCTTTTTTCAGTTGGATGTCCAATAGTTGCCATTCGCCTACAATGTCTTCGTTTTCGGGGAAAAGAAAGGATAGCTTAGGTAACTGAATGCTGAGAGTGACATCCGCGCGTATCATGTTTTGACGGATATTATAAGTGTTGTCCTCACACATTAATCCTGAAGGTACATCAATGGCTACTACCTGTGCCTTGGATGCATTAATATATTTCACTACGGCAGCAAATCCACCGTTCAGTGGTTTGTTGAGTCCGGAACCGAATAATCCGTCGATCACGAGATGTTCCGGTGTCAGTGTGGGAGGTACGAACTGGGTGCTGATTTCATGGAAAGTTACTTCTTCCATCATCTCTACCAGTTCTTTGTTGGTCTGGCAGTCGGGCGAAAGTTCGCCTTTCGTGTTGAAGAGATATACTTCGATCTTGTATCCTTTTTCCGCCATCATGCGGGCGATGGCGAGGGCGTCTCCGCCATTATTGCCCGGTCCGGCAAAGATGGTGACAGGTGTTTCCGGATTCCATCTGTTGGTGATGGCTTTAGTCAGCGCCTGTGCGGCACGTTCCATTAAATCTATGGATGCAATCGGTTCATGTTCAATGGTATAGGCATCTAACTTCTTAATGCTGCTGCTTGGAAATATTTTCATTGCGATATTCTTTTAGTTTTCGGATTACAAATGTACATGATTCTTCTGACTTTTCCCGTTTGTTGTGGGAAGAAAACTTGTTAATCATAAGGAGATGACTTGTTGGGGGCAGGGAAATGAATCAAATTCGTGGTGGTTTGATTTATTAAAAATAATCATTTTGTACCTTTCACAAGTTTCACGGACACGTAAGTTGTAGTGTGAC
>OMGA01000983.1_pt1 | contig 10815 bp, 6 predicted proteins | sample 1674211 | NCBI WGS metagenome assembly OMGA01 (sample SAMEA103958152, study PRJEB25191) | human gut metagenome | biome: human-associated habitat [ENVO:00009003]; feature: intestine environment [ENVO:2100002]; material: feces | place: Germany | collected 2013/2015
TTTTGATTAAATCATAAGTTATGTGAATAAACAAAATGTTACATCAATGCGGGCGTCCAATGAACGCCCACAGCATAGACTGCATAAACACTTGCAATTTTGCACTCGGGCATAATATGCTGTTTATTATGCAATCTATCTTCACGAATTGGGAACGGCGGCTCGCCGTCAATTTTTAATTTGCTAAGATTTCCCTTGCAACGAATACACCGCCGGCGCTGGCATGAGAAAGTGAATGTGTAACGCCGCTTCCGTCACCGATGATATAAAGTCCCTTGTGGGGCGACTCGAGGTGCTCGTCAACATCAACTTCCATATTATAGAACTTAACCTCAACACCGTAGAGAAGTGTGTCATCGTTGGCTGTGCCGGGGGCAATTTTGTCAAGAGCATAAATCATTTCAATGATACCGTCAAGGATTCTCTTTGGAAGCACAAGACTCAAATCGCCCGGTGTTGCGTCAAGGGTCGGAACAACAAGTCCTTCTTTGATTCTGCTCGGATTGCTTCGGCGACCTCGAATCAAATCACCGAAACGCTGAACAATTACACCGCCGCCCAGCATATTGCTAAGACGGGCAATGCTTTCGCCATAACCGTTGCTGTCCTTGAAAGGCTCTGAAAAATGCTTGCTGACGAGAAGTGCAAAGTTTGTGTTCTCTGTCTGCTTTGCCTTGTCTTCATAGCTGTGACCGTTTACTGTGATAATGCCGTTTGTGTTTTCGTTTACAACGCAACCCTTCGGATTCATGCAGAATGTACGCACATTGTCCTCGAACTGTTCTGTGCGGTAAACAATCTTGCTTTCGTAGAGTTCGTCTGTGAGGTGTGAAAAGATTGCGGCAGGGAGCTCCACACGAACACCGATGTCAACACGGTTCGACTTTGTGGGAATATTAAGGTTATGACAAACATGTTCCATCCACTTGCTGCCGCTTCTGCCGACTGAAACAATGCACTTTTTGCACTCATAATTTTCATCGGCTGTGTCAACAAGATAACCTTCCTTATCATTGCCGTTCTTGAGTTCAACATTTTCAACAGGTGTATCAAAGTAGAAATCAACCTTGTTTTCAAGGTAATCATAAAGATTTTTAAGCACAATGTAGTTGATGTCCGTACCGAGATGACGGACTGATGCGTCAAGAAGATTAAGCTTATTCTGTAAACAAAGCTTCTTAAAGCTTGTGCCTGCTGTGGAATAAAGCTTTGTACCCTCTCCGCCGAACTTCATATTGATTTTGTCAACATATTCCATAAGCTCAATAGCTTTTTTCTTGCCGATATGTTCGTAGAGCGTGCCTCCGAAATCGTTTGTTATGTTGTACTTGCCGTCCGAAAACGCACCCGCACCGCCGAAACCGCTCATAATGGAACAGGTTTTGCATGAAATGCAATTTTTAACTTTGTCACCGTCAATCGGACATTTTCTCTTTTCAAGAAGATGACCTTTTTCAAATACGGCAACCTTTATTTCAGAGTTGTTTGTTACAAGCTCATATGCAGAAAAAATTCCGCCCGGACCTGCTCCTACAACTATGACTTGTGGCTTTCCTTCTACCTTATTGTATATAGTGCGGATAAATTCCTCGTCCTGCGGAACTTCATTGATGTACAGACGCACTTTCAGGTTTACATAGATAGTACGCTGACGTGCGTCTATGCTTCTTTTCAGGATACGAAGGGCATGGATGGTACGTATATCCAATCCCTTGTCACGTCCGATGAATTGTTTCAGTGACTGTTCATTAGCTGCTTGTTCAGGCAAGACTCTTATTTGAAATTCTTGTATCATGGTTCTTGTTTAGGTTATTCGCCTTCCGGCATTAATTTTTTGCGATAATAGGAATTGGCGGTATATAATGCGGCGGCAGGATTGTGTCCTGTCACACGGTCTTTGGTCACCAAAGTTGTAGTATAGGCATTAGAGTACTTGTAGAATAAACTGTCATGTCCCACACATAGTCCGATAACCACGTTCAACTCTGTATATGCTTGGTTGAGAAGGCGTGCTTGTAGGATAGGGTTACACATTGCCGCACCGATTTTTTCACATTCTTTGGGGATTCCGATAGAGGATTTGGCTATTCCGGCTACTTTGCAGATTACTGAATATACCTCAAAGCCGTTAGCACGGAGGATGCGGGCAAAAATACGGGCTTCATTCACCAGTCCGATACAATAGGCAATTCCTAGTTTTTTATATCCCATCTTGCGTGCGAAAGTCATGATTTCTTCCACACGGGTTAATCGGCAGTAACCTTCATATTCCACTTCGGCACTGGCTGCCATTATCTTGTTGTTGTCGTTATATTGTTTCAACGCCCATTCCAAATCTTCTTGTTCCAAATGGGTAGTCAGACAAAATTCAGGGTAAGTGCGCTCTTTGAACTTGCAGTTCTGTGTGCCGCAGTCTATGCAGGTCGGGGGGTATGATTGTTCTTTTGTCATTTTATATCATTATTCAAATTAAGTTTTCTCTTATTTATCTCATCCAAACAAAGCTCGGAACGCTTCTTCTACCTTCCTTACCGGAATGATTTCTATCTTTAATTTTGATGTATCCATTCCTTGCAAATTATGTTTCGGTATAAGAATTTGTTTGAAACCTAATTTCTCTGCTTCTCCGATGCGTTGCTCAATACGGTTTACAGGTCGGATCTCACCACTCAGTCCTACTTCACCCGCCATGCAGGTGTCACGTTCTATTTCCGTATCCATATTGCTGGATAGAATGGCACTGATGACAGACAGGTCGATGGCCGGATCATTCACTTTCAATCCACCTGCGATATTCAAAAAGACATCTTTTTGTGCCAGTTTGAATCCTACCCGTTTTTCAAGTACTGCCAGAAGCATGTTCATACGTCGTAAATCAAATCCGGTGGCAGAACGTTGCGGATTCCCATATACTGCCGAACTGACTAAAGCCTGTGTTTCAATCAAGAAAGGGCGGACTCCTTCTATGGCAGAGGCGATAGCGACTCCACTCATTCCGTCATGGTCTTGGCTAAGCAACAGTTCGGACGGGTTGCTCACTTGGCGCAAACCGTTTTGGCGCATTTCATAAATGCCCAGTTCGGCGGTGCTTCCGAAACGGTTCTTGATGCTGCGGAGAATGCGGTACATATAATGTTGGTCACCTTCAAATTGCAATACGGTGTCTACAATATGTTCCAGTACCTTGGGGCCGGCAATGCTTCCTTCTTTATTGATATGGCCGATCAGAATGACCGGCGTATTTGTTTCTTTGGCAAATTTTAAAATAGAAGCGGAACATTCACGTACCTGTACCAAACTGCCGGGAGAAGAGTCTATCGTTTCGGTTGAGATGGTTTGAATAGAGTCGATGATCACTAAATCGGGTCGTGTATTCTTGATATGGACGTAAATCTGCTCCAACGAAGTTTCACAGACTATCAGGCAGTCGGAAGAATTATGCGGGATACGGTCTGCACGCAGTTTTAATTGCCGGGCACTCTCTTCTCCCGATATATACAATACTTTTTTGTCAGGCAGATGAAGTACGGTTTGCAGCACCAAAGTGGATTTGCCTATCCCCGGTTCACCACCCAGTAAAACGAGTGAGCCCGGTACTAAGCCACCTCCCAATACCCGGTTCAGCTCTTCGTCTTGCATATCAATTCGAGGCTCGTCTCCTCCGGTTATGTCATTCAGTGTGACAGGCTTGCTTTTTACGGATTCCAGGCCGGATACCGGTCTTTTGTTTGCAGGTTCCTTGCGTATAATTTCTTCTACGTATGTGTTCCATGCACCGCAAGACGGACATTTCCCTACCCATTTGGGTGAATCCTGCCCACAGTTGGTGCATACATATACAGTTTTTTCCTTTGCCATATTCTTACGGGATAATTAAAACAGCGCAACTTGAGGCTGAATTTGTACAAAGGTAAGGAAATAGTTCTGCATATCAACATGGGCAGGATAAAAAAGTTTTGTCTTATTTCTGCTTTAATAAAAAGCATTCTTATATTTTATCGCAAAAAAATGGGAAATTGTGATAGATTGTAGGAAATTGTTTTTATATTTGCATCGTTCAAATAAAAAACAGAAGAAGAACAATAATAAAATGACGATATACTATCTCCATACAACCACCACATTAGGGATGGGGCACATGACAACTACAATGTCCACATCCACAACAATGACCCCTCGGGGTTAAGGATAGTATATGTGTTTCTACGTGATACACGCTTACGGACGTAAGCAAAACAAGCTTTTAATTTTATTTTTTTTAGTGTAAACAGATGCAGTTTCTTTTCGTTGTCATGCTGGGTGAAACAAAAGTAGATTCTTTACCGGACTTGAAATGGCTCGGAGGACAGAATGGCAAAAGAAGCTGGAATAAAAATAGATAATTGCATGAAAGTTATGAAATTCGGCGGAACATCCGTAGGTTCCGTGAACAGCATTTTAAGTGTCAAACAGATAGTAGAGGCAGTTGAAGAGCCCGTAATTGTAGTTGTGTCGGCATTGGGCGGTATAACTGACAAGTTAATCAATACTTCGCAGATGGCTGCCAATGGGGATTCCGCATACGAGAAAGAATACCGTGAAATTGTGAATCGTCACATTGAAATGGTATATACCGTAATTCCGGCAGGTAATGAGCGTACTGTTTTATTGGATAAGGTCAATGAATTGTTGAGTGAACTGAAGGATATTTTTCAGGGAATTTATCTGATAAAGGACTTGTCGTCTAAAACGTCGGCTACTATTGTAAGTTATGGTGAGCGCTTGTCGTCTATTATTGTAGCTTCGTTGATAAAGGGTGCGGTATGGTATGATTCACGCAACTTCATTAAGACTGAAAAAAAACATGCCAAACATATTCTGGATTCCGAACTGACCACTCGCTTGGTTAAAGAAACTTTCCAGAAATTACCGGAAGTGGCATTGGTTCCCGGATTTATCTCTACTGATAAGAACAGTGGTGAAGTGACCAATTTGGGACGTGGCGGTTCAGATTATACCGCTTCTGTCATAGCTGCGGCACTGAATGCGGATAGCTTGGAAATATGGACGGATGTGGATGGTTTCATGACGGCAGACCCGCGTGTAATCAGTACGGCCTATACCATTAATGAGTTGAGCTATGTGGAAGCGATGGAGCTTTGTAACTTTGGAGCGAAGGTGGTTTATCCGCCGACTATTTATCCGGTATGTCATAAGAATATTCCTATTCTGATTAAGAATACATTCAATCCTCAAGGCGAGGGAACTATCATAAAGCAGGAAGTGAATTCCGGTTCTAAAGCCATTAAAGGTATCTCATCCATCAATGATACGAGTTTGATTACGGTTACCGGTCTGGGAATGGTGGGAGTGATCGGAGTGAATTTCCGGATTTTTAAAGCATTGGCACAAAACGGAATCAGCGTGTTTATGGTATCGCAGGCATCTTCCGAGAACAGTACTTCTATCGGTGTGCGTAATCAAGATGCGGCGCTAGCTTGTGAAGTGCTGAATGAGGAATTCTCCAAAGAAATAGAAATGGGGGAAATCAGTCCGGTTGTTGCCGAAATGAATTTGGCTACCATTGCCATTGTCGGTGAGAACATGAAACATACACCGGGCATCGCCGGTAAGCTGTTCGGGACTTTAGGCCGTAACGGCATTAGTGTGATTGCTTGTGCGCAAGGTGCTTCAGAAACCAATATCTCTTTCGTGGTAGAATCCAAGTCACTGCGCAAATCATTGAATGTGATTCATGATTCGTTCTTCCTGTCCGAATATCAGGTGCTGAACCTTTTTATCTGCGGTACAGGTACGGTAGGAGGCAGTTTGATAGAGCAAATCCGTTGTCAGCAACAAAAGTTGATGCAGGAACGCGGTTTGAAGCTGAAAGTGGTAGGTATAGCCGATGGACATCATGCGTTGTTTACCCGTGCAGGCGTAGACCTGTCACATTATAAGGAAGAGTTGGCAGAGAAAGGAATGCCTTCGTCCACCCAGGTGTTGCATGACGAGATTATAGGTATGAATATATTCAACTCTGTGTTTGTGGATTGTACAGCCAGTGCCGAGGTGGCGTCTTTATATAAAGATTTCCTGATGAATAATATTTCGGTCGTAGCTGCCAACAAGATTGCCGCTTCTTCCGAATACTCCGTTTACAGTGAACTGAAACAAATAGCCCGTCGTCGCGGTGTGAAATTCTTGTTTGAAACCAATGTAGGAGCAGGGCTTCCCATTATCAACACAATTAATGACTTGATAAACAGTGGAGACAAGATCTTGAAAATAGAGGCGGTATTGAGCGGTACGCTGAATTACATCTTTAACAAAATCAGCGCGGACATTCCTTTCAGCAAGACCATCAAAATGGCACAGGAAGAGCGCTACTCGGAACCCGATCCGCGTATTGACCTGAGTGGCAAGGATGTGATTCGTAAACTGGTTATTCTGGCTCGTGAAGCCGGATATAAATTGGAACAGGAAGACGTGGAAAAACATCTTTTTGTACCGAATGATTTCTTTGAAGGCCCGTTGGAGGAGTTCTGGAAGAAAGTACCTTCCCTGGATACGGATTTTGAATCACGCCGTCAAAAGCTGGAGGATGAAAACAAACGCTGGCGTTTTGTAGCCAAACTGGAAGATGGGAAAGGCAGTGTGTCTTTGCAGGAAGTGGACAGCAAACATCCGTTCTATGGTCTGGAAGGCAGCAACAACATTATTCTGCTTACAACCGAGCGATACAAAGAATATCCGATGATGATACAAGGATATGGGGCCGGTGCCAGTGTGACTGCCGCCGGAGTATTTGCCGATATCATGAGCATCGCTAATATTTAGGCTTATGAAACATATTATTATTTTAGGTGATGGTATGGCCGACTGGCCTGCTGAATCACTAGGAAACAAAACATTGCTGCAATACTCCAGTACACCCTATATGGATAAATTGGCTGCTATGGGACGTACCGGGAGATTGATTACAGTCGCTCCCGGATTTCATCCGGGTAGTGAAGTGGCGAATATGTCTGTTATGGGCTATAATTTACCGAAGGTGTACGAAGGCCGTGGGCCGTTGGAAGCAGCAAGCATCGGGGTGGAGTTGCAACCGGGCGATATGGCTATGCGTTGTAATATTATCTGCATCGAAGATGAGAAGATAAAAAATCACTCCGCCGGACATATCACTACCGAAGAAGCTGATGTGCTGGTTAAATATTTGGACGAGAAATTGGGTTCTGACCGGATTCATTTCTATACCGGTGTACAATATCGCCATTTGTTGGTGATAAAAGGGGGAAATAAACAATTGGACTGCACCCCGCCCCATGATGTGCCTTTGCAGCCTTTCCGTCCGCTCATGGTGAAGGCGGAAGTACCGGAGGCGCAGGAAACAGCCGGATTGATAAATAATCTTATCCTGGCTTCCCAGGAATTGTTGGCAGATCATCCGGTTAATCAAAAACGTATAGCCGAAGGCAAAGATCCTGCTAATAGTATCTGGCCTTGGAGTCCGGGGTATCGCCCGCAGATGGAACCTCTCTCCGGGAAGTATCCGGCCATAAAGAAAGGGGCTGTTATTTCAGCGGTGGACTTAATCAATGGCATAGGACATTATGCAGGATTACGCCGTATTGCTGTAGAGGGGGCTACCGGTTTATATAATACGAATTATGAGAATAAGGTGGCTGCGGCATTGGAAGCATTGAAGACGGACGACTTTGTGTATCTGCATATTGAGGCCAGTGATGAGGCCGGTCACGAAGGAGATTTTAAGTTGAAGCAGTTTACTATTGAAAATCTGGACAAACGTGTTGTAAGACCTGTTTATGAAGCAGTGAAGGATTGGGATGAGCCTGTGGCTATCGCCGTGCTTCCGGATCATCCTACGCCTTGCGAACTCCGTACCCATACGGCCGAACCTGTGCCTTTCCTTATCTATTATCCCGGTATAGAACCGGACTGTGTGCAGACCTTTGATGAAGTGGCATGTGTGGAAGGCAGTTATGGAATATTGAAAGAAGATGAGTTTATGAATGAATTTATGAAAAAATAATGTGGCAGTTTGCTAATTTGCCCCAATGGCAATCCTCCATGTAAAGCCCTTGGCACATTAGCACATTAACACATTGAAAAATTGTTTACTATGAAATATTACAGTACGAATCACCAGGCTTCCGATGCTTCTCTGGAAGAAGCTGTAGTGAATGGGCTGGCTTCTGACAAAGGTTTGTATATGCCCGAGGCCATCAAGCCATTGCCGCAAGAGTTTTATGATCAGATTGAGAATCTGTCGTTTCAGGAAATTGCTTATCGCGTGGCCGATGCTTTCTTCGGTGAGGATGTTCCTGCTGAAACACTGAAGCAGATCGTTTATGATACATTGAGTTTTGATGTTCCTGCCGTAAAGGTAAAGGATAATATTTACTCTTTGGAACTGTTTCATGGTCCCACATTGGCATTTAAAGATGTAGGTGGACGTTTCATGGCCCGTTTGTTGGGCTACTTCATTAAAAAAGAAGGGCAAAAGCAGGTGAATGTACTGGTTGCGACTTCGGGGGATACCGGTAGTGCTGTAGCCAATGGCTTCCTCGGAGTGGAAGGTATTCATGTGTATGTGCTTTATCCGAAAGGAAAAGTCAGTGAAATTCAGGAAAAGCAGTTCACGACTCTGGGTCAGAATATTACAGCGCTAGAAGTGGACGGTACTTTTGATGACTGCCAGGCATTGGTTAAGAATGCGTTTATGGATGCTGACTTGAATGCACACATGAAGTTGACTTCTGCCAACTCCATCAATGTGGCTCGTTTCCTGCCACAGGCATTTTATTACTTCTATGCCTACGCACAGTTAAAGAAAGAAGGAAAAGCGGATCATCTGGTAGTGTGCGTACCTAGCGGAAACTTTGGTAATATCACCGCCGGACTATTTGGTAAACGCATGGGCTTGCCTGTCAAGCGTTTTATTGCAGCCAATAACCGGAATGATATTTTCTACCAATACTTACAGACCGGAAAATACAATCCTCGCCCTTCCATAGCTACTATTGCCAATGCAATGGATGTGGGAGATCCAAGTAATTTTGCCCGTGTACTGGCATTGTACGGTAACAGTCATGCTGCCATAACAGCGGATATCTCTGGTGCGACTTATACGGATGAACAGATTCGTGAAACGGTGGGTGAGGTATATTGGGAAACCGGTTACTTGCTCGATCCGCATGGAGCCTGCGGTTATCGTGCTTTATCCGAAGGATTGTCCGCCAGCGAAACGGGTATTTTCCTGGAAACGGCACATCCGGCTAAATTCCTGGAAACTGTGGAAGGTATCATTGGAGACAAAGTGGAGATTCCCGCCAAACTGCAAGCGTTTATGAAAGGAACCAAACAAAGTGTTCCGATGGAAAAAGACTTTGAAAGTTTCAAAGGCTATTTGATGAAAGAATAGCTTTTAGAAATAGATATCTGATAAGAAAAGAGGGGGCAAAAGTCCAAAGTAACTATCCAATGGTTCACCGTAGGGGCGGATTGAATAGTTACTTTGGGCTTGTTTACATAAAGAACAAAAAAGTTCCGTCACAGCAACGTGCTCATTACTAGTTGCTTTCTGTGTAAAAGATTCTCAAATCTCCTTCAATCGGTATGCTTCCGGCTATCGAATCCTGTTACGTATGTAACAAAAGTTTGTTCCTACCGTATCTTTCACTCCGTTTCATTTGATATTTCACTTGGGTGAAGCAACTGTTTCACTTAGGCGAAAACGGCTGTTCACCTAAGTGAAATCGCCTCTTCACTCGGGTGAAGCAACAAATGCAGATGGACAAAAATACGCCTTATGACGCTCCCCTGCAAGGAAGCAACCGCAACTATGACACAGGAATTGGAACAACCAATATACGTCAAGTAGAATCTGGCAGCGGAGAATGGCAAACCGTTTCAGGGGAATTTAGAATGTTTTTTCACATTATATTGTTGATTTACAGAGAGATACTGCACGTAATCCGGAATGGTTGATGCGTGTCTTTATTTTATTTCTTCCAGCAACTTCCCGAACGAAGTGAATGTCCGATGTTTCCCGTCCCGGGTGAGGTACAAGGCATCGGGGGCGATGACTTGTAGATGGGGCAGACCGGCAGGAGCGTTTTGGGTTTGCAGACAAGTATATCCGTGACGGTTCAGTGCGTTGATAGTCCAGTGCAATAAGGTTTCGTCTGTCGCTTCCACCGTTATTTCCTGCTTTCCATTCACGGTTGGATAGTAGATGCCATGATCATAATCGAACCGGATATTACTGTGTGAGAACAGCGTGTCCATCCGATGGTTCAGAATCATATCTTCCGTTACTCCGCATTGCAGTCCTGTTTCTTTGGACAGCAGCCAAAGCTTGTCCGACAGTACCAGGGCTTGTTCTATGTCATGGGTGGATAGCAGGATGGCCTTGTTTTGCTCCACCGCCAGCTGATGCAGCAAAGTCATGATTTCTATGCGGCTCACCACGTCCAGAAAAGCGGTCGGCTCATCCAAGATGATAAGCGGACATTCCTGAACCAATGCTTTGGCTATCATTACCTTTTGCCGTTCTCCGTCCGAAAGTTCGGCGGTGTAGCTTTCGGCTTTGTGGGCAATGCCTACGGCATCCAATGCCTCTTTGATAATGAGATGGTCTTTGGGATGGAGCCGTCCGAAGAAGCCTGTATGCGGCTGGCGTCCCAAAGCTACCAGTTCATACACGGTCAGCCCTCCGGCTTGTGTCTTGTCTGTCAGGACTACACCGATGGTGCGCGAACGTTCTTTTTCCGAATACTGCTGCAAAGGCTTGCCCAGCAATTGCAAATC
>OMGA01000985.1_pt1 | contig 10772 bp, 4 predicted proteins | sample 1674211 | NCBI WGS metagenome assembly OMGA01 (sample SAMEA103958152, study PRJEB25191) | human gut metagenome | biome: human-associated habitat [ENVO:00009003]; feature: intestine environment [ENVO:2100002]; material: feces | place: Germany | collected 2013/2015
TTACTTGCATATAACACTTTACTTCTCAAATGGTTTTATATATCTTTGTGCGTTGAACGCGATATATTTCAATTTATTATGAACGGATTTTTTCTTTTGAAACGTCCTTTTATCTGGTTGGCCCGCTTTCGCCACCGTTGTGGATATGGGGTTCATTCACCATTTGCTTTCGACTTGATAACCAACGTCATTTATGAGCGTACCCCTTACTATGCCTACAGTTCGTTGGAAGCCGAACAGAAAAAAATGTCGGCAAACTCCGGTAGGAAATGGAAGCATGAATCGAAGAAGGTGAACCGGTTGCTGTTTCGGCTGGTTAACTATATTCAGCCCGATACGATTGTGGATGCCGGAACATTATCGGCATCGTCTTTGTATTTGCAGGCCGGACATGCTAAAGCCGATTATGTGGGTGCTTCCGATTTGTCGGAGCTCTTTCTGGAGAAAGATACGCCTGTCGATTTTTTGTATTTGCACCATTATCGGAATGAGGAGTTTGTGGAGCAGGTGTTTGACCTTTGTGCATCGAGAACCACCGTACGAGGGCTCTTTGTTATTGAGGGCATCCGCTATACGAAGAAGATGAAAGCACTCTGGAAAAAGATACAGCAGGACGACCGGACAGGCATTACATTCGATTTGTATGATTTGGGAATCGTCTTTTTCGACCGTACCAAGATAAAACAGCACTATCTCGTCAACTTCTGAATCCTTTGATGTGTTAACCTTTACAGAAATAATAAACATACTATCATTATGAAAAAGAGTCTTGTATATACAAAAACGGGTGATAAGGGAACGACCGGCCTGATAGGCGGGACACGTGTTCCGAAAACCCATATCCGTCTGGAAGCGTATGGAACGGTCGATGAACTGAATTCGAATCTGGGCTTGCTGGCAACTTATTTGATGGACGAGCATGATTTGAATTTTGTGCAGTCCGTGCAGGATAAATTGTTTGCTATCGGGTCGCATCTGGCCACTGATCAGGAGAAGGTGCAATTGAATGATGTCAGTATTATTACTCCCGCTGAGGTGGAAGCTATTGAGCGCGAAATCGATGCCGCCGACGAAATTCTTCCACCTTTACATTCTTTTATTATTCCGGGAGGGAGTCGTGGCTCTGCGGTTTGCCACGTTTGCCGTACCGTTTGCCGGAGGGCCGAACGCCGGATTCTTGCATTATCCGGCTGGCACCTGAAGAACTTTTCATTGTATGATACGGGGATGGGCTATAGTCTGACGCCTGCATACCATTTGCTGTCCACGGTTATTGTCATGCCCGAGGATACGGAGGAGCTCGCCGGGGGGCAGTGGCAAGGTAATAGAGAACATCGCTTGGAAATTCCGACGTTCCATCATTAAATGGATGGAACTGATAGATGTTTCCTTCCTGCCCGAAGACATGAAGAAACCCTATAAAAGACTGGTGTTGCAACGTCTGCTTTGGCTGCGCTGAAAGATCTTTCCTTTTCTGTTTTAGTTATTTTAATTAAAACGTATGCAGTCTTTAAACATCTATTTCGTTTCTTTGTTAAAGAAGACTTAGTATGAACTAAAAGATTGTAGATATGAAAATTCGTTATTTATCTTTGATAGTGCTACTGGTAATGAGCGTATTTGCTCCTATGCAGGCACAAACCTATGACAATTTGTGGAAAGAACTGGAAGTATTGGAACGAAAGGATCTGCCCAAGTCGGTTATTTCCGAAGCAATGAAAATCTACGATAAAGCAAAAGCGGAACAGAATGTACCGCAAATGATGAAAGCCTATCTCACTGCCATGCAGTACCGTTCCCTTTTAACTCCCGATAGCTTGAAGGTAGATATGAATGGTTTGGAACAATGGGCTTCCCAAACCGGCAGTGTGGAAGACAAAGCTATATTGTATTCCATTCTGGGTGAAATGACCATGCCTGCCGACGTAAAAAAAGGATTGGGTTATTTGCAGGCCTCTCTCAAGGATAAAGACCGGTTATTACTTATCCCGGTCGAGAAATTGAGACCTATGGTGAGAGTGGGAGAGGCTAGTAAACGGTATTTTCGTGATAATCTGTACAACTTGTTGGCACGTCGTGCCATACAAATCATGCAGCAGTACAGGTGGCAGGCGGCTGCTAAAGCAAATCAGACAAACAGTCTGCCTGCGGATATGACGGATATGGATCAGTTTGTTACTTATCAGTTTGTTCCTGTCTCTGATTGTGACTTGACGGCAGCTGTCATGCAGACTTATCAGTCCTTGCTGAAAGCATACGATACGGAAACGGAGCGTGAGGGTTGGTTGCTGACCGGGATAGACGCATTGAATTACCTGTACCGCAATTTTTCCGGAAACTTCTCGAATGACGTATGCCAACAGGAACTCCGGAAGTGGATTCATACTTATCCGGCTGTGAAAACAGTCCCTGAAGCTTATCTGGCTTTGGCACAATTCCTACAGTATCAAAATAATCAGGTAGAGCGCTTGCGGATAGTTCGTGAAGGAATAGCCGGATACCCCCGTTACGAAGGTATCAACCAACTGAAGAATATAGAAAAGGAAATTCTGAATGCAAGCCTTTCACTGGAAATAGCTACGGCCTATCCGGGTGAACAGCAGTCGGTGAAAGTAAATTATAAAAACCTTACCGGCATCACCTTGCAGTTATATAAGGTGAATTTACCCGTTACCTCTGCCGTATTGCAGAACAGAACCACCCATTTTGAAAGTAAATATGCCCGTTTGCAACGCGAGGAGCATTTTTCTTTGAAACCTACTACAGATTATTTGAATGTCGATACCACCCTGACCATACAGGCTCCTCAAGCGGGAATTTATTTCTTAAAGGCAGTGCCCGATGGGAAGAAGGGCGTTTCGGACGGAACATTAATGAATGTCACCGCTTTAAAGACCATTTATCGTCCTCTGCCGGATGGTACGTTGGAACTGGTGGTGGTAGATGCAGTGAGCGGACAGCCTGTTTCTGAGGCGGAAGTAACCATTTATACGGAGAAGGGAGGAGGCTATTCTCCTCAACAGACCTATCAGGCGGATAAACAGGGTACTTTGAAACTGGATTTCCTGAATAGTAACAAATACTGGTATAATGCACATACGGCGGCTGATAATGCGATGCCCATCTTGAATCTTTGGAAAAACGATTATTACTATAAAGAGAGCAAGAGGAAAGAAGTTTTGCAATTATTTACCGACCGCTCCATTTACCGTCCCGGTCAAACCGTATATGTATCCGGCTTGGCTTATGAAATGGAAAAGGATTCTACGCGTGTGCTTGCGGATAAAAAATATACGGTATCCCTATATGATGCGAATAATAATGAAACAGGAAAAGTGGAAGTACGGACGAATGGTTTTGGCTCGTTCAGCGGACAGTTTGTTTTGCCCTCTCCTTGCCTGACCGGTTATTTTAGCTTGCGTGCGGCCGATACTTCTGTCAGTTTTAAGGTAGAAGAATATAAACGTCCCACCTTTGATGTCACGTTTGAGCCCGTGAAAGTGGAGTATCAAGTGGGTGACTCTATAGAAGTGGTGGGTATGGCAAAGACTTTTGCCGGTGCGCCTGTGCAGAATGCCAGGGTACACTATAATATATCTCGTTCCTATGCCTGGGTCTGGCGGTTTATGGGCAGAGGTTCAGCCCGTTGGGAGGGAGAGGCAATGACCGATGCGGATGGTAAGTTCAGCGTTCCGGTGCATTTTGAAATAGACTCGGACAGGAGAGAATCTCCGTTGTGGTATTATACGTACAACATACAGGCGGATGTGACGGATGGTGCAGGTGAGACACAGCAAGCTAATTTGTCATTGCCTTTAGGAAGCACTTCAATGGTGCTGAATATGGATAATCTGCCCGATAATTTGGTGAAAGAAAAGAAGCTGGAAATAAAACTGACAGCCATGAATCTTTCGGGTGAGCCGGTAGATACTCCGGTTACTTATCAGGTAGTCGAGATGGAGAAGCAGAAAGACGGTCAGGAAAAAGAAGGCAGAAAGGTATTGACCGGTACGGTGGAAGCCAACAAGAGTTTTGTTCCAGAGGCTATTTATGCCCTGCCTTCCGGCAATTATCGTTTGAAGCTCTCGGCTAAGGATACGCAGGGCAGAGAGTGTACGGCATCTAAGAATTTCCTTCTGTTTTCATTGAACGACAAGCGTCCGCCTTTCGTGATAACGGATTGGTTCTATCAGGATGGTCTGGAATTTGATGCAGCATCTCCGGCTACTGTATATATAGGTAGCAGCGAAAAGAATGTCTATCTGCTTTATGATGTATTTGCAGGAAATAAGCGCTTGGAAAGCAAACGTATAGAGCTTTCTGACTCGGTGGTCAGTTTCCGCTTCCCTTATAAGAAGGAATATGGTGACGGCATTCTGGTAAGTATGGCATTTGTGAAAGATGGCAGACTTTACAGTCATAATGCACGGATTATGAAACCGGCCCCTGAAAAGAAGTTGCAGCTGAAATGGACTACGTTCCGTGACAAACTCCGTCCTGGACAGCAAGAGGAATGGAAACTGACGGTACTTTATCCGGATGGAAGCCCGGCTGAGGCTGAAATGCTGGCTACTATGTATGATGCTTCTCTGGATAAAATCTATAGTGCACATAAGTTGGACTTTGGAGTGGACTTTCATTATGTGGTTCCTTTGACTTATTGGAATACATCCTATATGCGGAATGCTTATTTGTATGTTGATTTCCCGTTGAAGAGGCTCCGTGCGGTTCCTTTGGAATATAGTGAATTGATCATTCCATCTACAGGAAGAATGGAGGCTATGGTGGTAGGTTACGGAGGCAGTCCTCGTGCCACTCTTGCAGGAGCTTTGAAGATTAGAGGCAGGAGTGCCGCAAATGCTGTGATGAACCAGGAGGCTGTTACTGATATGGTGCTCCAGGAAGAAATGGTAGAAACGTCTGCACAGGAAAAGGTAGAAATGGGCAGTTCTGAAGAACTGGCAGAAACGGGTGATATACAGATACGTGAAAACTTTGCGGAAACGGCATTCTTTTACCCACAGCTCCGCACCAATGAAAAAGGTGAAGTCAGTATTTCCTTTGTACTACCCGAAAGCCTTACCCGATGGACGTTTATGGGCTTGGCACATACCCGGAATGTGGATTATGGAAAGATAGAAGCTACCGCTACTGCCAGCAAAGAGTTTATGCTTCAGCCTAATATGCCCCGCTTTGTCCGCGTGGGAGATAAAGCGAATATTGCCGCTTCACTGATGAATCTGTCGGACAAGGGGGTGAAAGGGACTGTCCGCATGGAATTGTTTAATCCGGAAACAGAAAAGGTATTCTATTCACAAAAACAGAAGTTTGATGTGAAGGGAGGAGAAACCGGGCATGTGAACTTTACTTTTGAAGTGAGTGACAAATATGCGGTAATGGCATGCCGGATGGTAGCGGATGGAGATACCTTCAGTGATGGAGAACAGCGTTACATCCCCGTTCTGACAGACAAACAGTGGGTGACGGAAACCGTTCCTCTGAACGTGAATGGGGAAGGTGCGCATACTTTCTCTTTGGAAAACCTGTTTAACAAGCATAGCAAAACGGCTTCCGAACAACGGTTGACCGTAGAATTTACTGCCCATCCGGCTTGGTATGTCGTGCAGGCTTTGCCTGTAGTGGCTAATCCTCAGAATGAAGATGCGCTTTCCTGGGCTACCGCTTATTATGCCCATTCATTGGCTGCGTTTATAGTCAAAGAAAATCCCCGTATCAAGCAGGTCTTTGATAGCTGGAAGGCTCAAGGTGGCACGAAGGAGACTTTTATGAGCAATCTGCAAAAGAATCAGGAACTGAAAAATATCCTGCTGGCTGAAACTCCCTGGCTGACAGAAGCTACCAATGAAGCCGAACAAAAACAGCGTATCGCCACTTTGTTTGACCTGAATACAATGAACAGCGGACTGGCAGTTTCTGTAGAGAAACTGAGAGAATTGCAAAATGGAGATGGCGCATGGAGTTGGTATAAAGGTATGCAAGGCAGCCGCTATGTAACCACTCAGGTAATGGAAATGCTTGTCCGGCTGAATGCATTGACTCCTCAGGATGCTGACAGCCGGATGCAGCCTATGATTCAAAAAGGGTTCGAGTATTTAGGCAAGCAGGCTGCCGAAGAGTATAAGTCTATGAAAGAAGCTGAAAAGAAAGGAGCCGTCGGCCTCCGTCCGTCAGAGCAGGTTCTCAGGTATTTGTATATCTGTGCTTTGGATGGCAAGGCTCCGGTTGATGAAAAGGTGAACCGGTATTTCATAGACAAGTTGTCCGGTGAGGGAAAAGAACTGACGATTTATGGAAAGGCGTTGGGAGCTATCATCTTGCAGCAGGCCGGTAAGGTGGCAGAAGCCAGGCTGTTTATGCAGTCATTGATGGAGTATTCTGTTGTGACGGATGAAATGGGGCGTTACTTTGATACTCCTAAAGCCCGATATTCATGGTTCAGTTATAAAATTCCGACTGAAGTGGCTGCTATGGAAGCTATACAGCGTATAACAAAAGATACGAAAGCTATTGATGAAATGAAACGCTGGCTGTTGAAGCAGAAACAGACACAGACTTGGGAAACGCCGATTGCCACGGCTGATGCGGTGTATGCATTGATGGCTACAGGAGCTTCGGATTTATTGGCAAATACAGGAGGAGTAGAGATTACTTTAGGTAAAGAAGTGATCCGGACTCCGGCAGATAATGCCATCGGTTATATCAAGAAGACGGTGTCCGGTGATGTGATGAATATCAAGAAAGTAAGCGTGGATAAAGAAGGAACCGGAATGGGTTGGGGAGCCGTTTATGCCCAATATCTGGAAAGTATGGATCAAATAGGTGAGCAGGGAAACGGATTGTCTGTCAGCCGTCAATTATATAAAGGAGATGAGGCTTTGAATGAATCAGCTCCGTTAAAGGTTGGCGATAAGATTACCGTTCGCCTGACTATAAAGGCTGACCGTGATATGGATTTTGTTCAGATCAAGGATGACCGTGCAGCTTGTATGGAACCGTTACAGGCAGTTTCGGGATTCCGTTGGGGTAACGGGCTGGGATATTATCAGGCTACCAAAGATGCTTCGACCCAGTTCTTTATCGATCAGATGAGAAAAGGAACTTATGTGATAGAGTATCAGGTGTATGTGAACCGGACAGGAGAATATCAGGCCGGAATTGCAACTGTTCAGTCTGCTTATGCTCCGGAATTCGGAGGGCATACGAGAGGATATCGGGTGATGGTGGAATAGAGAAACAGGATGTCTGGAATTAGTTGTGTGATTTCATAAAAAGTAAGTTAGCTTGCTAACTTACTTTTTTCTTATGCTTCTGCCGTCCACCCATTCTAGTCTTATTTCAAAACCATCTTCAGCCGTGCCATAAAAATAGCGGCCTGAAACGGATGGATATTCAATTATAAATGTATAACCATCTGAATAATATAGATATAACCAACCGTTTTGAATTTCCCAGTCAAACTTATATACCCTATAAAGTTCATCATCATAGTAACAGCGTTCTTCCGTACCTACACCATGATCCGGGAAAGCACCTGAGGTGAATGTGATGTAACTGTAAAGAGGTTCTCCATATCGGTCTTCAAATCCCATATCGCCCCACCAAGTCTTACCGTATAATCCTGAAATATCAAATCCTCTTTCTTCATCGCTTTCACATGAAGAAAAACTTATCATTGTAATCAATGCAATGGCAACGAACCAGTAATGTTTTACTATTTTCATAATTTATCTGATTTTTAATGCGGGACAAAGAAAAGCATAAAATAATTGTATGAAACATATTATACTGATAGTAAGTTTGTTAATGGGAGTGACTTTGGGAGTACAGGCACAACCCAAAGCATTATTTGATAAGACAACGCATGAATTTGGAACTATTTTATGGAAAAATCCGGTGACGGCAACCTTTAAAATCACTAATAAAGGAGATAAACCTTTAGTGATATCTAATGTGACAACGTCTTGTGGCTGCACGGTTGCTGATTGGACCAAAGAACCGATTGCACCGGGAAAGACCGGGATTGTCAGTTCTACTTTTGACGCCAAAGCCATCGGACGTTTTCAGAAGAGCGTAGGCATTTATTGCAATGCCTCGAATAAACCTATTTATCTGGCTATCCGGGGAGAAGTAACAGCCGATCCTAAGAATTACACTTTCACACATCCTTTTCAAATTGGCGCTATTCGTCTGGATAAGGAAGAAATAGAGTTTGAGGATGCCAATAAAGGTGATAAACCGACTATGGAATTGTTGGTTGCCAATACGTCAGATAAACTATATACCCCTGTGCTGATGCATTTGCCTCCTTACCTCAGTGCTGTTGCAACTCCGGAAAAATTAGGAAGGGGACGTACGGGTAAAATCAAGATCACTCTTGATACGGATAAGCTGCCTAAATTGGGCTTGACAACAGCTTCTGTTTATCTATCCCGTTTTCCGGGAGATAAGGTAGGAGAGGAAAATGAAATTCCGGTTTCTGCCATATTATTGCCGGATTTCTCGCATATCAGCCAGCAGGAACGCTTGAATCCGCCTGCCATTCATCTTTCTGCCAAAGAGTTGCAGATGGGAGAACTGAAAAGCGATGAAAAGAAAGCACATACGATTATTGTTAAGAATGTAGGAAAATCTAATCTGGAAATTCTTGATTTGCAGGTGTTTAATTCTGCTTTGGGGGTCCAGTTGAAGAAACGTGTCTTGAAACCGGGTGCGTCTACCAAGTTGAAGATTACTGCTTTCGGTCAAAATTTGAAGAAAGTAAAGGGTACTCCGCGTGTCTTGATGATAACCAATGATCCTAACAATCCGAAGATAATTATAAAAGTAAAAGTAACCTCAAAAAAATAGCTATGGAACATCCTGAAAATAGTGAAGAATATAAGGGATTGACAGTGAACAAAGGTATTGAGCAACCATCTATTGTGAATCCTTATTTGAAACTACGTAAAAAACCTCGTCGTCGTGAGTTTTCCGTAGGTGAATATGTAGAAGGCATCGTAAAAGGTGATGTGACCGTATTGAGTCAGGCGGTTACTTTGGTGGAGAGTGTAAAACCGGAACATCAGGCTATTGCCCAGGAAGTGATAGAGAAGTGTCTGCCTTATTCCGGAAATTCTATGCGAATCGGTATCAGTGGTGTGCCCGGTGCCGGCAAGAGTACATCTATTGATGTATTTGGATTGCATGTGCTTGAGAAGGGAGGAAAATTAGCTGTTTTAGCTATTGATCCCAGTAGTGAGCGTTCTAAAGGCAGTATTTTGGGAGATAAGACCCGCATGGAGAAACTATCCGTCCATCCGAAGTCTTTTATACGGCCTAGTCCGTCGGCAGGTTCGTTGGGAGGGGTAGCTCGTAAGACTCGTGAAACGATCATACTTTGTGAGGCGGCGGGCTTTGATAAGATTTTTGTTGAAACGGTTGGAGTAGGGCAGAGCGAAACAGCAGTGCATTCTATGGTGGATTTCTTTTTGCTGATCCAACTGGCCGGTACTGGTGATGAATTGCAGGGGATTAAGAGAGGTATCATGGAAATGGCGGATGGAATCGTTATCAATAAAGCTGACGGCAGCAATATTGAGAAAGCAAAACTGTCTGCCAGTCATTTCCGCAATGCTTTACATTTGTTTCCTGCTCCTGATTCGGGCTGGAGTCCTAAAGTAATGACGTATTCCGGCTTTTATGGTATTGGAATTAAAGAAATCTGGGATATGATCTATGAATACTTCGCTTTTGTGAAAGCGAATGGGTATTTTGAATATCGCAGAAATGAACAGGCCAAGTATTGGATGTATGAGTCTATCAACGAGCATTTGCGTGATAGTTTCTATAATAATGAAAAGATAATTTCTATGTTGGCTGCAAAAGAGGAAGAGGTGCTGAATGGCAAACTGACTTCGTTTGTTGCTGCCAAAAAGTTATTGGATGCTTATTTCTCAACCTTGAAATAAGGTTTTGCTACCAACAGGCAAAACAAAAAACGCAGATTATGATTATTCATTAAATCTGCGTTTTTTTTATTGTCTGTGGTGGATGAAATTAGATAGAAAGTTCGTGAAGTACATTCACCAATTCTCTGTCTATAGGCTTGTCGTTCTTTATAGCTTTAGCGAAAGGTACATAAACAATCTTATCATCATCAATACCAATCATTACATTACGTTGTCCTTCCAATAGTGCTTGGATGCTAGCCACTCCCATACGGCTGGCAATAATTCGGTCATGCGCTGTGGGGCGTCCGCCACGTTGCAAATGTCCTAATATCGTTACACGCACATCGTATTGCGGATATTCGTTCTTCACACGTTCGGCATAGTGCATTGCACCCCCGGTCAGTTCGCTTTCGGCTACTAATACGATACTACTGCTCTTGGATTTGCGGAAACCATGTTCGATGAATTCTTCCAATTGGTCAACTTCTGTGCTGAATTCCGGAATAATAGCTGCTTCTGCACCTGCGGCAATAGCGCCGTTCAATGCCAGGAAACCTGCATCACGTCCCATCACTTCAACAAAAAATAAGCGTTCGTGAGAAGTTGCCGTATCACGGATTTTATCTACTGCATCTAAAATTGTGTTCAAAGCTGTATCATAGCCGATGGTGGTGTCGGTTCCATACAGGTCGTTGTCAATCGTTCCGGGCAGACCGATACAAGGCACATCAAATTCCTGAGCAAAGATACGTGCACCGGTCAACGAACCGTCACCGCCGATAATGACCAAAGCATCAATCTCGTGCTTTTTCATATTTTCGT
>OMGA01000987.1_pt1 | contig 10755 bp, 5 predicted proteins | sample 1674211 | NCBI WGS metagenome assembly OMGA01 (sample SAMEA103958152, study PRJEB25191) | human gut metagenome | biome: human-associated habitat [ENVO:00009003]; feature: intestine environment [ENVO:2100002]; material: feces | place: Germany | collected 2013/2015
CCGCCTGCGGCGCGGTGATCCGCCCGCTGTTTGCCAGCGCCAGCGCGACCGGCAGCGTGCCGATGAGCGTCGAGGGGAAAAGCGCGAAGCTCAGCTTCATCGTGGCGAACGTCGAGGTCAGCCACTTGACGACGAAGGTGCGGAAATCCGTGATGGCCGCGGCGTATTTTTCGTAGCTCACGCCCGCGCGGCCGAAGGCCTTGATGACCTCGATGCCCTCGATGTACTCGACGATGGTGCTGTTCATATAGTTGGAGGACTGGTCGAACTTCTCAAAGTTCTTGCCGCTGATCTTGAAGGTCAGGCCCATGCAGATGAATGACAGCGGGAACGTCATGAGCGACGCGAGCGCCAGCCGCCAGTCGATGCACAGAAGAGCGATGATGCTGACGATGGGCAGCACGACGTGGCCCGCGCCCTCCGGGATCATGTGGGCCAGCGGCGGCTCGAGATTTTCAATCTTGTCGACCATCATGCTCTTGATCTCGCCGATGGTGTGGTTCTCCACGTTGCCGAGCGGCGCGTGCAGGAATCGGTCGGCCAGCCGCAGCCGCAGTGCCTCGAGGATCGTATAGGCCATGGCGTGCGACGTGCCGGTGGACAGGCTGAACAGCAGGATCTTTCCCGCCCAGGCCGCCAGCGCCAGCAGGCACCACCGGACGATGGCACTTGCCGTCGCCATCCCGGCCACGAACAGGCAGATGAGCCTGTACATGCAGAAAAACGGCGCGAGCCCCAGCGTCACGCTGAGCACCGACAGCACGACGGACAGGATCAGCCGCCGCGTTTCTCCCTCCGCGTAGGCAAACAGCGCCTGCATCCAGCTTTTCTTCTTTGTTTCCATGCAGATACCTCTTTTCGTTTGGGTGTATATCGGAGGTTAGGCATCTCTAACTGCAGGGTAAAAAATTACAGAGCATCACTGCCCCATAATTTTCAGCCATCCGGCCGTGTAGAAATCGCCCAGCTCCTCCACGTACCGCTGCGCGTCTGCCAGCGGCATGTCGTGCAGGATGACCTCGCAGTAGGCGTTCATCATCCCGGTGACGAGCATATGCTCCAGCCGCGGGTCGATCTGCGGCACGGCGCTGCCGAGCGAGCGCAGGACCTCGCAGTAGCGCTCGGTCGCCGCGACCTCCATCGCCACCAGCTCGTCGATCAGCCCGGCGTAGGGCGTGCCCTCCGCGCCCTGCAGGATCAGGCGAAAGACCGGGCGGCGCGCGTCCATATAGACCAGCAGCTCCTGCATGCAGGTCTTGCCGACCTGGCCCATCTGCGTGACCTGCTCCTCCGGCCGCAGCGCCTCAAAGCCGAAGACCGCCGTGCGGTAGGTCTCCAGCACGTGGCGGTACGGCTCGTCCACCAGCGCGGCGAACAGGGCCTCCTTGCTGTCATAATAGCCGTAGAACGCGCCGGTCGTGACCCCGGCGGTCTTGACGATGTTCCGCAGCGACGCGGCCTGATAGCCCTTGGCCAGAAATTCGTCTCTGGCGGCGGCGTGGATGCGGTCGAGCGTGGAGCTGATGGGCTGCGGCATGCGGGCACCTCCTTATAACAGCGTTATATCACGGCGTTATATTATAATCACGCCTTGCTTTTTGTCACGCCCGGATTTTACGTGAGGCAGCACCGCGCAATTGCGTCTGCGCGCTTCGGCGGATCTTTTCCGCCACTCCTGCGGCGTTGCCTCAAAAAGTCTGCCCTTCCGGGCAGGCTTTTTCTCTGCGTGTTCACGATTTATTCAAGCAAAATGTGTGCCGGTATGGCATAATATACTATTCAGAAAGCAAAAAAAGTGAGGGGCGGACGCATGCAGGATTTTGTTGTATTTGACCATGTCTGTAAGACCTATCAGATGGGAGACGTGCGCATTGAGGCGCTGAAGGACGCGTCGTTTACGATCGACGAGGGGGAGATCTGCGTCATCGTCGGCCAGTCCGGCGCGGGCAAGACCACGCTCCTGAACATCCTCGGCGGCATGGACCGGCTCACCTCCGGCCATGTGCTGCTCGCGGGCGAGGACGTGGCGGACTATAGCCGCAAGCGCCTGACGACCTACCGCCGCCACGAGGTCGGGTTCGTGTTCCAGTTTTACAATCTGCTGCCCAATATGACGGCGCTGGAAAACGTGCAGATCGCAAGCCAGCTGTGCAAGGATCCGCTGCCGGCCGACGAGGTCCTGCGGCAGGTCGGCCTCGGCGAGCGGATGCAGAATTTACCGGCGCCGCGACATCGGCTTCGTGTTCCAGTTTTACAACCTTATCCCGAATCTGACGGCGCTGGAGAACGTGGAGCTTGCCTCGCAGATCGTCCGCGACTCTCTGCCCGCGCCGCAGGTGCTCACGGACGTCGGCCTCGGCGAACGCATGAGGAATTTTCCGGCCCAGCTCTCCGGCGGCGAGCAGCAGCGCGTGGCCATTGCCCGCGCGTTGGCAAAGCGGCCGAAGCTGCTGCTGTGCGACGAGCCGACCGGCGCGCTCGACGACCAGACCGGCAAGCAGATCTTGTCCCTGCTGCAGGCGCAGAGCCGCGCGGGCGGCATGACCGTCGTCATCATCACGCACAACTCGGCGCTGACCGCCATGGCTGACCGGGTCATCCGCGTGAAAAGCGGGCAGATCGCCGGCGCCCGGATCAATGAACATCCGACGCCCGTCGAGCAGATCGAGTGGTGAGCGGCATGGGGAAGCTGACGCTGCGGGAGATCCGCAGGAGTTTGGGCCGGTTTCTGGCCATCGCGGCCATCGTGGCGCTGGGCGTGGGCTTTTTCTGCGGCCTGCGGCTGACGAAGACGGCCATGGTGCGCACGCTGGACGCCTACGCCGAGGCGCAGCAGATGTACGATTTCCGCCTCGTGAGCACCATTGGCTTTGACGAGACCGACGCGACCAAAATCGCCGCCGACAGCCGCGTCGCCGCGTGCGAGGGCACAAAGAGCGCCGACGCGCTGACCAGCACGGCGGGCGGCGCGTCGCGGGCATGCAAATTTCTGTCGCTGCCCGAGACGCTCGACCTGCCGAGCCTGAAGGCCGGACGGCTGCCGCAGACGGCGGACGAGTGTCTGGCCGACGGGATGCTGTACTCGGAACAGGATCTCGGGCAGAAGATCGTGCTCTCGGAGGAGAATGACGACGATACGCTGGGGCAGTTCACCCGGCGGGAATTCACCATCGTCGGCATCGCCAAGAGCGTTCTGTACATCAACTATGAGCGCGGCAGCACGTCGGTCGGCAGCGGGTCGCTGTCCGCCTTTGTGTACGTGCTGCCGGAGGCATTTGACTTTGACTATGATACGGAGCTGTATCTGCGCCTGACGGACCGGGCGGGCGAGATCTATTCGGACGAATACAAGGCGCACATCGACGACGCCGAGCCCTGGGTCACCGCGCTTGCGGAGCAGTGCGCGGACGACCGCGGCACGCGGCTGCATGACGACGCGGCCGAGACGCTGGCTGACGCCCGCGAAACGCTCGACGAAAAGCAGCAGGAGCTGGCGGACGCGAAGCAGAAGCTCGAAGACGCCAAGCAGACGCTGGCGGACGCCGAACAGGACGTCCTGGACGGCGAACAGAAGCTGGCGGATGCGAAGGAGGAGGCCGACCGCGAGCTGGCCGACGCCTACCAGAAGCTCGTCGACGGCCAGAAGGAGATCGAGGAGAACGAGCAGAAGCTTGCAGACGCCCGCAAGGAGCTCGCGGACGGTGAACAGAAGCTCGCCGACGCGCAGGCAGAATATGACGACGGCGCGGCCAAGCTGGCCGAGGCCAGAGAGGAGCTTCGCAAACAGTTTAACGAGACCGTTGGCGAGCTGCAGGCCGGGCAGGCGGAGATCGACAAGAATCAGGCGCAGCTCGACCAGAAGCGCGCGGAGCTCGCCGCGCAGAAGGCCGAGCTCGAAGCAACCAAGGCGCAGCTGGAGGCGGCGCTGGGCAGCGGTCAGCTGTCAGAGGACCAGAAAGCGCAGCTGCAGGCGCAGCTCGCGCAGGTCGAGGCCGGGCTGCAGAAGATCGAAGCTGCCGGGCCGGAGCTCGACGCGGCGCAGCAGCAGATCGACGCGGCGCAGGCGGAGCTCAACGCAGGCAGCGAGGAATTCGGCGACGGGCTGGAGGAGGCCAACGCTGAGATCAGCGAAAACCAGAAAAAGCTCGACGAGGCCAAGGCTACGCTCGATGAAAAAAATCAGGAGCTGGCCGATGCAAAGCAGGAGCTCGCCGATGGCGAGCAGCAGCTTGCCGACGCAAAGCAGGAGCTGGCGGACGGCTGGGCCGATTACTACAGCGGCAAGGCCGAGGCCGAGCAGAAGATCGCCGACGCGGAAGCCGAGCTTGCCGACGCGAAGCAGCAGCTCACGGATGGCAAGCAGGACATCGCCGACGCCGAAGTGGAGCTCTCGGACGGCGAACAGAAGCTGGCCGACGCGGAGCAGGAGTATCAGGACGGACAGGACGCGCTCGAAAAGCTCGAAAACCCGGACGTGTTCGTGCTGGACCGCAGCAGCAACATCGGCTACGCCTGCTTTGAGAGCGATTCGGATATCGTGCGGGGCGTCTCGCGTGTGTTCCCGCTGTTTTTCTTCGCCGTGGCGGCGCTCGTGTGCATCACGACGATGACGCGCATGGTCGACGAGCAGCGCACGCAGGCGGGCGTTTTGAAGGCCATGGGCTACTCCAACGGCGCGATCTTCCTGGTCTATTTCCTCTACGCCGGGAGCGCTTCGGTGCTCGGCTGCGTGGTGGGCGTCGCGGCGGGCTCGTATTTCCTGCCGAAGATGATCTGGCAGGGGTATAATATCATGTACGGCTTTACGGACATCCTGTATGCGTTCGACTGGCCGCTGGCGCTGTTGTCCGCGGGGGCGTATCTGCTCTGCGCGCTCGGCACGACGTGGTACGTCGCGCATGCGGAGCTGCAGCGGCCCGCGGCGGAGCTCATCCGCCCCAAGGCCCCGAAGGCGGGCAAGCGGATCTTGCTGGAGCGGCTGCCAGGCCTCTGGAACCGGATCCCGTTTTTGCATAAGGTCTCCATCCGCAACATCCTGCGGTATAAAAAGCGGATGATCATGATGATCATCGGCATCGGCGGCTGCACGGCCTTGCTCATCACCGGCTATGGCATCCAGGATTCCATCAGCAACGTCGTCGACTATCAGTACAGCGAGATCACCCGCTACGACGCGTCGGTCACGTTCCAGCACGCGCTGAACGAGACGGAGCGCACGGCCTTCGCCGCGCTCTGCGAGGAAGAAGCTGAAGAATATCTCTTCGTGGCCGAAAAGAGCGCCGACGCCAGCGCGGGCAGCACGGTCAAGACGACGAACGTCGTCTGCCCGGCGTCCGGCAGCGTGGAGGGCTTTGTCGACCTGCATGAGAAGGACAAAACGCCCCTCGCCTATCCCGAAAACGGCGCGTGCGTCATCAGCCGCGGACTGGCCGAGGCGCTGCAGCTGTCGGCGGGCGACACCATCACGCTGCAGAGCGGCACGCGCGAAGCGCAGCTGCAGGTCACGGCGGTCTTTGAAAACTATGTCTACAACTACGTCTACCTGACGGCGGAAAGCTGGGCGCAGTGCTTCGGCGAAGCGCCGGCATACGAGCAGGCCTGGGTCAACTTCCCGCCTGACGCCGATGCCCACGCGGCCTCGGCCGCGCTGGCGGGGGCGAAGAACGTCGCCTCCGTGAGCCTCAGCAGCGATTTCCGCGCGCGCGTGGCGACGATGATGGAAAGCCTGCGGTACATCGTGGTGGTCGTGGTGGTCTGCGCGGCGGCGCTGGCGTTCATCGTGCTGTATAACCTCACAAACATCAACATCACCGAGCGCGAGCGAGAGATCGCCACCATCAAGGTCCTCGGCTTCTACGACAGCGAGACGAACCGCTATGTGTTCCGCGAGAACATCATCCTGACGGTGCTCGGCGCGCTTGTGGGTCTGCCGATGGGCAAGGCGCTGCACGCCTACGTCATGTCGCAGATCCGCATCGACCTCATGTGCTTCGACGTGCGGGTGGCGCCGGGCAGCTATCTGCTCTCCGCGGCGCTGACGCTCGCGTTTGGGCTGCTGGTCAATCTGGCGCTGCGCCGGAAGATCCGCGCCATCGACATGGCCAAGGCGCTCAAATCCATCGAATAGCATCCGAAGAGAGAAGAGAAACGAATGAAGAAACTGCTTGTCTATCTGCGGCCCTACCGGCTGCAGGCCATCCTCGCGCCCGTGTTCAAGCTGCTGGAGGCGGCGTTTGAGCTGCTGGTGCCGCTCATCATGGCAGATATCATCGACGTCGGCATCGCGGCGGGCGACACGGGCTATATCCTGAAAAAATGCCTGCTGCTCGTGGGCCTCGGCCTGTGCGGCTTTGCCAGCGCGACCTGCGCGCAGTTTTTTTCCGCCAAGGCCGCGACCGGCGCGACGGCCAGTCTGCGCCACGCGCTCTTTGCGCATATTCAGTCGCTGTCGTATGCGGAGCTCGATACCATCGGCCCGGCCACGCTCGTCACGCGGATGACAAGCGACATGAACCAGGTGCAGACCGGCCTCAACCTCACGCTGCGGCTGCTGCTGCGCTCGCCGATCGTCGTGTTCGGCTCGATGATCATGGCGTTTACGATCGACGTGCGCTCGGCGCTCATCTTCGTCGTGACGATCCCGGTGCTCTTTGCCATCGTCTTTGCCATCATGCTCAGCTGCATCCCGCTCTACCGCCGGGTGCAGGCGAAGCTCGACGGCGTGACGGGCGCGGCGCAGGAGAACCTGTCCGGCGTGCGCGTCATCCGCGCCTTTACCCGCGAGCAGACCGAGACGGAGAGCTTTGACGGCCGTCTGGACGGGCTGTTTGCCGCGCAGCGGTTCGTGGGCAAGCTGTCGGCGCTTTTGAACCCGCTGACGTATGTGGTCATCAATCTGGCGATCGTGGCGATCTTAAAGACCGGCAGTGTCCGCGTGGACGCGGGCGTCATCACGCAGGGCCAGCTGATCGCGCTGTATAACTACATGTCGCAGATCCTGGTCGAGCTCATCAAGTTCGCCAACCTGATCCTGAACATCACGAAATCCGTCGCCTGCGCGGGCCGGATCTCGCAGGTGCTGGAGACGAAGTCCAGCATGGCCGACGGGCAGGACGCCCTGCCGGACGGCAGCGGCAGCCCGGCGCTGCAGTTCTGCGAGGTCTCGTTCCGCTATCCCGGCGCGGGCGCGGACGCGCTCAGCAGCATCAGCTTCTCCGCCGCGCCCGGGCAGACCATCGGCGTCATCGGCGGCACCGGCGCGGGCAAATCCACGCTGGCGAACCTCATCCCGCGGTTTTACGACGCGACGCAGGGACAGGTCCTTGTGTGCGGCGAAGACGTGCGGCAGCTGCGGCTGCAGGCGCTGCGGCCCTCGATCGGTGTCGTGCCGCAGAAGGCGCTGCTCTTCTCCGGCACCATCCGCGACAATCTCCGCTGGGGCAATGCCCAGGCCAGCGATGAAGACCTCTGGCAGGCGCTGCAGGACGCGCAGGCCGACCAGGTCGTCCGCGGCAAGCAGGGCGGGCTGGACGCGGAAGTCGAGCCCGGCGGGCGCAATTTCTCCGGCGGCCAGCGCCAGCGGCTGACGATCGCCCGCGCGCTGGTGCGGAGGCCTGCGATCCTCATCCTCGACGACAGCGCCTCCGCGCTGGACTTTGCCACCGACGCCGCGCTTCGCAAGGCGCTGGCGCATCTGCCGTGGAAGCCCACGGTCGTGCTGATCTCGCAGCGCGTGTCCTCCATCCGCCACGCGGATCAGATCCTCGTGCTCGACGACGGCCGTCTGGCCGGGACCGGCACGCATGACGAGCTGCTGCAGAGCTGCCCGGTCTATCAGGAGATCTGCCGCTCGCAGTATAAGAAGGAGGATGCGCAATGAAGCATGATTCATCCTGGGCGCTTCGGCGCGTGCTCAAAAGCCTCGGGCGGTATCTGCCGCTTCTGATCGTGTCTCTGGTGCTGGCGGCGGCCAGCGTGGCGGGGACGCTCTATATCCCCATTCTGGTCGGCGACGCCATCGACGCCGTCGTCGGCCCGGGGCAGGTCGATTTTGCCGCGGTCGGCATGCTGGCTGCGAAGATCGCCGTGCTGGCCGCGGGGACGGCGCTTCTGCAGTGGGTCATGGCGGCCATCCACAACCGGGTCTGCTTCGCCGTGACGCGCGACGTGCGCCGGCAGGCGTTCGCCCACCTGCAGCGTCTTCCGCTGGCCTATCTCGACAGCCATCCGGCGGGCGATACGCTCAGCCGCATGATCGCGGACGTCGACCAGTTTGCCGACGGTCTGCTCATGGGCTTCACACAGCTGTTTACGGGCGTTTTGACCATCGTGGGGACGCTCGGCTTCATGCTCTCGATCAGCGTGAAGATCACGCTGGTGGTCGTCGTCCTGACGCCGCTGTCCCTGCTGGTGGCGAAGTTCATCGCGGGGCACACCTATTCCATGTTCCAGACGCAGTCCAAGGCCCGCGGCGAGCAGACCGCGCTCATCAATGAGCAGCTCGGCGGCCAGCGCGTCGTGCAGGCGTTCTCGCATGAGGCCGAGAGCCTTGCGCAGTTTGACGAGATCAATGACCGCCTGACCGCCGCGACCATGCGCGCGACGTTCTTCTCGTCGATGACGAACCCCTCCACCCGCATCATCTACAATATCATCTACGCCTGCGTGGGCTTTACCGGGGCGCTGAGCGCGGTGGCGGGGGCCATCACGGTCGGCGGGCTGTCGTGCTTCCTCAGCTATGCCAACCAGTACGCCAAGCCCTTCAATGAGATCACCGGCGTCGTCACCGAACTGCAGAACGCGCTGGCCTGCGCCGCGCGGGTCTTCGAGCTCATCGACGAGCCGGCGGAGATCCCCGACGCGCCCGATGCCAAGGCGCTGACCGACGCCTCCGGCAGCGTGCAGCTGACGAATGTCGCCTTCTCCTACACGCCGGAGCAGCGGCTCATCGAGGATCTGGACCTCACGGTCCGGCCCGGCGAGCGTGTGGCCATCGTCGGCCCGACCGGCTGCGGCAAGACGACGATCATCAATCTGCTCATGCGCTTCTATGACGTGAAGGACGGCTCCATCGCCGTGGACGGCAGTGACATCCGCACCGTGACGCGGCAGAGCCTGCGCCATCAGTATGGTATGGTCCTGCAGGACACCTGGCTCAAATCCGGCACCGTGCGGGAAAATATCCGCCTGGCCAAGCCCGATGCGGCCGACGAAGAGGTCGAGACGGCCGCGAAAAAGGCGCACGCCGATTCGTTCATCCGCCGCCTGCCGAACGGCTACGATACGATGCTCTCCGACACGGGCGGGGCGCTGTCCGCGGGGCAGCGGCAGCTGCTGTGCATCGCGCGCGTGATGCTCTGCCTGCCGCCGATGCTGATCCTCGACGAGGCCACGAGCTCCATCGATACCCGGACCGAGGTCAAGATCCAGCAGGCCTTCGACGAGATGATGCAGGGCCGGACGAGCTTTGTCGTGGCCCACCGCCTCTCGACCATCCGCGAAGCGGACGTCATCCTCGTCATGCGGGACGGCCACATCGTCGAGCAGGGCAAACACGATGAGCTGCTCGCGAGAAACGGCTTCTACGCCAAGCTGTACCACAGTCAGTTCGAAGGATAACATACGCAGCCGCTTCCCTGGGGCGTATCGAAAACCCCACGGAAGCGGCTGCGCCTTTTTCTTGCATTTGCTGCCGGATGATGTTAATATGATACTATAAAAAAGCAAAGGAGCGGTCCCTTTGGCAAAACAGATCACGCGGATCGTACTGACCGGCGCGCCGGCCGCCGGCAAGACGACGCTCATCAGCCGGGTACTCAAGGAATTCAAGCAGGATGAGGGCTGGAAGGTCATCACCATCCCCGAAACGTCGACGGAGCTCATCTCCGGCTTTGGCATCAAGCCCTTCGGCGGCTGCGTGTCCATGCTGGATTTTCAGGATTTTGTCGTCGCCGACCAGCTGCACAAGGAGCAGCTGGCGCTCAAGGCTGCCCAGATGGTGCCTGAGGAGCGCGTGATCGTGCTGTATGACCGCGCGCTGTTCGACAACAAGGCCTATGTCTCCGACGACGAGTTCCGGCAGGTGCTTTCCCACTTCGGCCTGACGGAGCAGCAGGCGCTGACGCACTACGATACCGTGCTCCACCTCGTTTCCTGCGCCAAGGGCGCGGAATTTGCCTACAATTTCGGCAACGAGGCCCGCTATGAGCCTCTGGAGGTCGCGCGGGAGAAGGACGAGCTGACGCTCCGCGCCTGGAGCGCGCATCCCAACGTCCACGTGATCGACAATTCCGTCGATTTTGAAGACAAGATCGCTAGAGGCCTGCGCGCGGTCTACGCCGCGATCGGCCGGCCGGCGCAGCAGGAGGTCTGGCACAAGTATCTCATCGCCCTGCCCACCCTCCAGACCCTGGAGCAGACATACCACGCCGCCAGCATCGACATGATGCAGACCTACCTGACCCGCGCCAACCCCAACGTCGTGCGCCGCGTCCGCCAGCAGAAAAACGGCGGGGATTACCTCTACTTCTACACCGAGAAGCGCACGACCGACTCCGGCCAGTGGGAGACGGAGAAGCCAATCTCCGAGAAGGAGTACATCCGCTATCTGATGGAGGGCGACACGAGCCTGCACACCGTCCACAAGACGAAGTACCGCTTCGTCTATCAGGGCTGCCGGTTTGAGATCGACGTCTACCCGTTCTCCAACGACCGCGCCATCATGCGCGCCGCCCTGCCGCAGGACGCGCCCGCGCT
>OMGA01000989.1_pt1 | contig 10744 bp, 7 predicted proteins | sample 1674211 | NCBI WGS metagenome assembly OMGA01 (sample SAMEA103958152, study PRJEB25191) | human gut metagenome | biome: human-associated habitat [ENVO:00009003]; feature: intestine environment [ENVO:2100002]; material: feces | place: Germany | collected 2013/2015
AAGGCGGCTGGGGGAGTTACTTTCAGGAGGAAACAACCAATGTCACAGCATGATCGTTATATCAGCCCCTTCTCTACCCGTTATTCTTCCGATGAGATGCAGTACATCTTCTCGGATGACAACAAGTTCCGCACCTGGCGCCGCCTGTGGGTGGCGCTGGCCCGGGCCGAGATGGAGCAGGGCCTGACCAATATCACCCCCGAAATGGTGGCCGAGCTGGAAGCCCATGTGGACGACATCAACTACGAGGTCGCCATTGCGCGCGAGAAGCTGGTGCGCCATGATGTGATGAGCCACGTTTACGCCTACGGCCAGCAGTGCCCCAAGGCAGCCGGCATCATCCATCTGGGTGCCACCAGCTGCTATGTGGGCGATAACACCGATATCATCGTGATGCGGCAGGGCCTGGAGCTCATCCGCAAAAAGCTGATCGGTGTGCTGGCAAAGCTCTCCCGCTTTGCTGAGGAGTACAAGGACATGCCCTGCATGGCCTATACCCACTGCCAGCCTGCACAGCCCACCACCGTGGGCAAGCGTGCCACCCTGTGGGCCAACGAGCTGGTGATGGATCTTGCCGAGATCGACCACCGCCTTGCCACCCTGCAGCTGCGCGGTGTCAAGGGCACCACCGGCACCCAGGCTTCCTTTATGGAGCTGTTCAAGGGCGATGCCGACAAGATCCGCGCCGTGGATGCTTCCATTGCAAAGGAGATGGGCTTTGACCCCAAGGCTGTTGTGCCGGTGTCCGGCCAGACTTACAGCCGCAAGGTGGATGCCTTTATCCTGAACGCTCTGGCAGGCATTGCCCAGAGCTGCATGAAGTTTGCCACCGACCTGCGCCTGCTGGCCAACTTCAAGGAGATGGAGGAGCCCTTTGAGAAAAACCAGATCGGCTCTTCCGCCATGCCCTACAAGCGCAACCCCATGCGCTGCGAGCGTATCTGCTCGCTGGCAAGATACGTCATCGCCGACGCGCAGAACGCGCCCATGACCGCCATGACCCAGTGGCTCGAGCGCACGCTCGACGATTCGGCCAACCGCCGCATCAGCCTGCCGGAGGCGTTCCTTGCCACCGACGGCGTGCTGCGGCTCGTGCAGAACGTCACGAAGGGGCTGCACGTCAACGAGAAGATCGTGGAGAAGCTCGTGTGGGATTATCTGCCGTTCATTGCGACGGAGAATCTGATGATGGCCGCCGTCAAGCGCGGCGGCGACCGCCAGCAGCTGCACGAGATCATCCGCGAGGCCTCCATGGCGGAGACCGCGAAGATGAAAAACGGCGAGACCTGGGATCTGGTTGCCCAGCTGGCCGCCCGGCCGGAATTCGGCATGCGCGCGGAGGAGATCCGCGCCGAGCTCACCCCCAGCCGCTACATCGGCCGCTGCCCGGAGCAGGTCGCCGCGCTCACGGCCGCCTGCCGCACCCTGATCGGCAGCGACGCGCAGAGCGCGGAGGAGATCACGCTCTGAGCCGGGTTTTGAAACAGACAAAAAGAGCCGCCGGGCCTCCGGCGGCTCTTCTGCGTCCCGGCTGCGCGGTTGCGCGCGGGCGAAGAATCTGCTACAATAGACTTCAACCTATAGATAAAGAGGCGATCTGCTTTGAAAAAGTTCAGAATGCTGGCGGCGCTGGCGCTGTGCGCGGTGCTGCTGGTCTCGCTCGTCCCGGCGGCGCGGGCCGCGCAGGCGGATGGGCAGCTGCAGTTTGACGAAAACGGGGAGTTCCGCATCCTCATCGTGGCCGATACGCAGGATATCGACAAGCCGCAGAAGGAGACGATCGCGCTGCTCGAGGCGGAGCTGGACGCGGCGCAGCCGGATCTTGTCGTCTTCCTCGGCGACCAGATCCACGGCCCGTCGACCGGCAGGAGCGTGGAACGCACGCAGAAGGCGCTGGACGCGATCTTGCAGCCGGTCGCCGCGCGGGAGCTGCCGTTTGCCGTCGTCTTCGGCAATCATGACGACGAGGGCGGCGTGGACAAGCAGACGCAGCTGGAATATTATCAGAGCTACCCCGGCTGCCTGGCTGAGGCCGGCAGCGTGACGGGCGTTGGAAACTACAACCTGCTCGTCTACGGCTCCGACGGCGCATCGCCGGCCGTGAACCTCTGGTTCTTCGACTCCGGCACCTACGCGCCGGAGGGGCAGGGCAAGTACGACTGGGTCCGGCAGGACCAGCTCGACTGGTATCTGCAGACCGAGGCTGCCCTGGCGAAGGAAAACGGCGGGACGCCCGTCCCGGCCTACGCCTTCCAGCATATCATCGTCCCGGAGATCTATGACGCGATGGACATCGTTCCGGCGAGCGAGAAGAAAAACGGCGCGGTCGAGGGCTATGGCTGCCGCAAGGGGACGTATTATTCCGCCGCGTCCGTGATCGAGGCCGGGACGCTCGGCGAAGCGCCGTGCCCGCCGGACCAGAACGGGGGCGAATTCGACGCGTGGAAGCAGGGCGGCGATATCGTCGCGGGCTTCTTCGGCCACGACCATGTGAACGACTTCATCATCCCCTACGAGGGCATCGATCTGGTCAACACGAACGGCACCGGCTTTTATATCTACGGCGCCGGGGAATTGCACGGTGCGCGGCTCGTGACCCTGCATGAGGCAGACCCCACGGCCTATGAGACGCAGATGCTCTATTATAAGGACCTGATCGGCACGAAGCTGCCGTTCGGCTTCGCGGGCACCTGGGGCGCGTATGTGCAGGGAATCGTGCTGCTGGCGGTGGGCGCGCTGGTGCTCGTCGGCGCTGGCGTGACGGTTCTTGTGGTCCGGCTGGTGAAAAAGAGCCGGAATAAAAGGAAAGCAACATAATCAGACCAAAACCCGGGACGCGCCGCGCCCCGGGTTTTGCTTATGATGGATATGCACAAAATCAATGAAGAAAAATTGTTCGATGCGTACAAAAATCAATTGACAATTCCCAAAAACATGCTATAACTAATGCTCGTGACAAAAACACGTGCAAAGGAGATCCGCACCATGACGCATGATTTGACGACCGGCAAGCCGCTGCGGGATATCTGGCAGTTCGCGGTCCCGGTGCTGTTTGGACTTTTGCTGCAGCAGGTGTATTCGCTGGTCGATACGGCGATCGTCGGCCACGCGCTGGGCGTGATGGCCCTGGGCGGCGTCGGCGCGACGGGCTCGGTCAACTTCCTGGTTATCGGCTTCTGCGGCGGGCTGTGCACCGGCATGGCCATCCCGCTGGCGCAGGCCTTCGGCGCGGGCGACTACCGGCAGCTGCGCCGGTATGTGGCGGGCTGCGTATGGCTGGGCATCGCGATGTCCGCGCTGCTTCTGGCGCTGACGCTGCCGACGACGCGGGCGCTGCTGAAGCTCATGGGCACGCCGGAGGAGCAGATGGGCTACGCCTATGACTATATCTTCATCATCTTTATCGGCATCCCGGCGACGATCCTCTATAATATGGGCGCCTGCGTGCTGCGTTCGCTCGGCGACAGCAAGTCTCCGGTGTGGTTCCTGGCCATCGCGTCCGTCATCAATATTGTGCTCGACCTGCTGACGGTCTGCGTGCTGGGCATGGGCGTGGCCGGCGCGGCGATCGCGACGGTCGTCTCGCAGCTGGGCTCCGGCGTGCTCTGCGTGTGGTATATGCGGAAGCATTTTGAAGTTTTGCGCATGGAGAAGGACGACTGGCGGCTGCGGAAGACCGAAGTTCTGCGTCTGCTCGGCATGGGCGTGCCCGTCGGGCTGCAGTTTTCCATCACGGCCATCGGCTCCGTCATGCTGCAGAGCGCGGTCAACTCGCTCGGCGCGGTCTGCGTGTCAGGCGTGGCGGTGGCTTCAAAGATCTACATGCTGCTCTGCTGCCCGTTCGACGCGCTGGCTATGGCCGCAACCAATTTTACCGGCCAGAACCTCGGCGCGGGCAAATATGACCGCATCCGGCAGGGTACCTACGCCTGTTTGCTGCTCGGCATCATCTACTGCGCGATATATATCGTGATCGCGCGTTTTGGCACGCAGTATCTGGTGCTGCTGTTTATGAACGCCGACGAGGCGCAGAGCGTGCTGGACTACACGCAGCGTATAAGTTACGCCTATGCCTACGGCACGCCGCTGCTGCTGGGCGTCAACGTCTTCCGCCTGTCGATCCAGGGCATGGGCTACAGCCGGCTGTCGCTCATCTCGGGTCTTCTGGAGATGATCGCGCGCACGGCGGTGGGCATCTGGGGGGTGCCGCAGTTCGGCTTTGCGGCGGCCTGCCTGGCAAGTCCGCTGGCGTGGGCGCTGGCCGACTGTTTCCTGATCCCGGCCTATTACGGCTGTCTGAACGCCCGCCGCCGCCAGGCGGCCCGCGTCCGCAAAGAGCTGCCGACCGAATAAGCGGCGAAAGACCGGCTGTCCATCCAGGACAGCCGGTCTGTTCCGCATTCTGCACATATCCGCGTCCAGCGGCTTGCATACCAGGCTGATCCATGATAAGGTAAAAGCAAAGGAGGCGGTACTATGAAGATCTCGACCAAGGGGCGCTATGCGCTGCGGCTGCTGCTGGATATCGCGCAGAACCAGCAGGACGGGTTCGTCTCGCTCAAGGAGATCGCGGAACGGCAGGAGGTCTCCAAAAAGTATCTCGAGCAGATCATCCCGCTTCTGAGCCGGGCGGAGCTGCTGCAGACCTCGCGCGGCTATCAGGGCGGCTACCGCCTGTGCCGCGCACCGGAGGACTATACGGTCTATGAGATCCTGTCCGTGGCCGAGGGCGGGCTTGCGCCCGTCGCCTGTCTGGATCAGCCGGAAAACACCTGTCCCCGCGCGCCGGACTGCCTGACGCTCCCGGTGTGGGAGGGGCTGGAGAAGACGATCCGCGACTATCTGCGCTCGATCACACTGCAGACGATCCTGGACGGGAAACACATCTGAAACAGCGCAAAAGGCCGCCGGGCGTGCCCCGGCGGCCTTGCTTTACCGTTTCGTGATGCGCAGCTTGGAGAGCATGAGGTTGCCGAACTCGGCCTGGTCATTTACGGTGCAGACCTCGCCGAACAGGAACAGGCCGAGGCCCGGGCTGTGCAGCTCAGCGGGCAGGATGCCCTTGAGCCCGGCGCAGCCGAAGATGAGTGCGTCCGGATCGTCATAGAATGCCTGCATCCGGGGAAGGACGGTGTCGGGCTTTGCCAGCCGCAGCGTCATCTGCGGGCAAAGATCCCGGCCGGAGACGAGCTTTCCGCCCTCGCACGACAGATGCGCGTTGACGCCGAGCGGGTCGGTCAGCGTGACGTGCTCAAAGTCCGTCTCGCCGAAGCCGAGCGCGTCGCGCTGTTCCCGGTACCACGCGAGCGCGTCGCAGCCGTTGATGGTGTCGATCACGCGCGGGTCGGAGAACGTCAGCGTGCAGCGTTCCAGCAGCGTCGTGTGCAGGTTTTCCGTCACGGCCTCAAACTGATACCGCTCGTCCTCCAGCAGCAAAACGGCGGCTTCCCCGCCGCCGGGGATCAGATGGCTCCGGCCCGAGAACGGGTCGATGGCGGCCGCGCCGCCCGCCATGGGGCAGGGGAGGCGGCGGTGCAGCTCGCGCAGGAAGGCGTTTTCCCCGCCCGCGTTGCCGAAGAGGACGATCGCCGCCTGCGGCGCACTTGCCGGGAGCTGCGCGAGGATATCGGCGTAGCTGCCTGTCAGCGCCGTGCCGCGCACATCGCGGGCAAAGCGCTGCGTGTCGGGTACTACCGGGTCCCAGCAGCCGGTCATGCCATAAGAGGCCGCGCCGAACGCGCCGGGCAGAAGCTCCTGCACGGGTGTCACAAAGATCACTCCTGCGTGAACATTTTTCTTTATCCTAGCACGATTTGCCCGCCAGCGCAAGACACAGGCGTTGCGCGCAGCCGGACGAATATGCTATAATAAACCTTACAACACAATGATGAAGGGAGAACCCTATGAAATTTTCTGAAATGCCGTATGCGCGGCCGGATCTGGACGAATTGAAGCAGCAGCTGCAGGCGCTGACCGACCAGCTGAAGTCCGCGCCGGATTACGCTTCCGCGCACGAGGCCTTCCTCGCCCAGCAGAAGCTGTCGACGCACATCGACACCCTCGCCACGCTCTCGAGCGTCCGCAACTCCATCGACACCCGCGACAAGTTTTATGACGCCGAGGAGCAGTTCTGGAACGAGGCTGGTCCGGAGCTGCGCGCCTATGACGACGCATGGACCGCGGCAATGCTCGAAAGCCCGTTCCGCAAGGACTTTGCAGCGGAATACGGCGATCTGATGTTCGTCAACGCCGAGATCGACCGCAAGGCCTTCTCCCCCGCGATCGTCGAGGAGCTGAAGCAGGAAAACCAGCTCGTGCAGGACTATCAGAAGCTCATCGCCGGCGCGCAGATCGACTTTGAAGGCAGCACCTACACCATCTCGCAGCTCTCCCCGTTCAAAAACAGCCCGGACGACGCCGTGCGTCTGGCGGCCTGGAAGGCCGAGGGCGGCTGGTACAAGGCGCATCAGCCGGAGCTGGATGAGATCTATGACAAGCTCGTGAGGCTCCGCGACGCGATGGGCCGCAAGCTCGGCTACGACGGCTTTACCCAGCTCGGCTACTACCGTATGGGCAGAAACTGCTACACGAAGGAAGACGTCGAGAAGTTCCGCGCTGCCGTGGTCAAATATGTCGTGCCGGTCGCAAGCTCCATCTATCGGGAGCAGGCCGCGCGCCTCGGCAAGTCCTATCCCATGAACTTCGCCGACAACGCCCTCATGTTCCGCAGCGGCAACCCCAAGCCCTGCGGCACACCGGCTGAGATCCTGGCGCAGGGCAAGCACTTCTATGAGGAGCTGTCGCCCGAGACCGGCGAATTTTTCAACACCATGCTGGATAACGAGCTGCTGGACGTCCTCTCGACGCCGGGCAAGCGCGCGGGCGGCTACTGCACCAGCCTGGGCGACTACCATGTGCCGTTCATCTTCGCCAATTTCAACGGCACGCAGCACGACGTCGAGGTCGTGACGCATGAGGCCGGCCACGCCTTCGCCGCCTGGCTCAACCGCGACCGTATCCCGCAGTCGTATATCTGGCCGAGCCTGGAGGCCTGCGAGGTGCACTCGATGTCCATGGAGTTCTTCGCCTGGCCGTGGGCCGAGGGCTTCTTTGGCGAAGACACCCGCAAGTTCCGCTACAGCCATCTGGCGGGCGCGCTGACCTTCATCCCCTACGGCACGATGGTCGATCATTTCCAGCACATCGTCTACGAAAAGCCGGAGATGACCCCGGCGGAGCGCCACGCGGTCTGGAAGGAGCTTCTGGGCGTGTATATGCCGTGGGTGAAGCTCGGTGACGGCATCCCGTTCTACGGCGACGGCGAGGGCTGGCAGCGGCAGCTGCATATCTATGTGAATCCGTTCTACTATATCGATTACTGCCTCGCGCAGACCGTCAGTCTCCAGTTCTGGGCGCTGCTCCAGAAGGACAAGGACAACGCGTGGCAGCACTATATGGCCTACACGAAGCAGGGCGGCAGCTGCGTCTTTACGAAGCTGCTCGAAAACGCCGGGCTGGAAAGCCCGTTCGGCGAAGTCTGCCTGCGCGGCGTGTGCGAGACGGCCAAGGCGTGGCTCGACAGCTATGACCTGACTGGGCTCGCGTAACGCAAAGACGCTTCTGCGGGCGGAATTGGGCGTTCCAATTCCGCCCTTGGCCTGTCTTTAGAAAGCGAGGCGAAAACTCTTGAAAAACACGAAAAACAGCGCGAACAGGCGTGTGCTCGGGCAGCTGCTGCACGGCAGCTGGCGGTATTTTATCGCCTGTATCGCCGCGAGCCTGCTCTTTACGGCGTTTGAGCTCGTCATCCCGCAGATCATCCGCGTGAGCGTGGACTCGCTGATCGGGTCCGGCCCGGTGAAGGTCGCGGCGGCCCGGCCCGTCGTGCAGGCGCTGGGCGGGGTGGACTACCTCCGGCAGAATCTGTGGATCCCGGCGGCCATGATGGCCGGCTTCGGTTTGCTGTCTGCCCTGATGCGCTACTGCGTGAACCTCTACAGCGCCAAGGCGGGCGAGACGCTCGTCAAGACGAGCCGGGATCTTCTGTACCACCACATCCAGCACCTGCCGTGGAAATGGCACATGGAAAACCCCACGGGCGATATCATCCAGCGCTGCACGTCGGACGTCGAGCGCATCAAGACCTTCTTTGAAGAGCAGTTCGTCTCCGTCTTCCGGATGCTCGCCATGATCGTATTCGCGCTCGTGTGCATGGCGCTGATGAACTGGAAGCTGGCGCTGGTCCCGGCGGTTCTGTTCCCGGTGATCATTATCTATTCGCTGCTGTTCCATAACTCCATCCGTGAGCGCTTCACCGCCTGCGACGAGTCGGAGGGCGTGCTGTCGACCATCGCGCAGGAGAATCTGACCGGCGTGCGCGTCGTGCGCGCCTTCGGTCGGGAGGAATATGAGCGGCAGCGCTTTGAAGCGCAGAACGAGGACTATACCACCCTCTGGGTCCGGCTCTGCCGGACGCTTTCGGACTTCTGGGCCGTCGGCGACGCCACGGCCTGCATCCAGACCATGCTCGTCGTGGTGTTGGGAAGTCTTCTGTGCGTGCGCGGCGAGATGACAGAGGGCGAGTTCGTGTCCTTCGCCATCTATAACACGATGAGCATCTCTCCGGTCCGCCGTCTTGGCCGCGTGATCTCGGAGATGAGCAAGATGGGTGTATCGGTCTCCCGCATCGCGGAGGTGCTGGACGCCCCGTGCGAGCAGGATAAGCCCGGCGCTGCGCCCCAGCCGATGGACGGCGATATCGTCTTCGACCACGTCTCGTTCCGCTATGAGACGGGGCCGGACGTCCTCTCCGACGTCAGCTTCACCATCCCGGCCGGCAAAAGCTTCGGTATCCTGGGCGGCACAGGCTCGGGCAAGAGCAGCCTTCTGCTGCTGCTCTGCCGTCTCTATGCGCCCTCAGAGGGGCGCGTGACGGTCGGCGGCGCGGATCTGGCAGATCTGCCCGCGGCGTGGGTGCGCGACCATGTCGGTGTCGTGCTGCAGGAGCCGTTTTTGTTCTCCCGCACGATCGAGGAGAACATCGGCATCTGCGGCGCGGACCACGCGGCCGTGTGCAAAGCAGCCGAGACGGCCTGCATCGCCGCCGATATCGAGCAGTTCGCAGACGGCTACCAGACCATGGTCGGTGAGCGCGGCGTGACGCTCTCCGGCGGGCAGAAGCAGCGCGTGGCCATCGCGCGCATGCTGACGAAAAAGACGCCCATTATGGTCTTCGACGATTCGCTCTCCGCCGTCGACACCCAGACGGATGAGAAGATCCGCACGGCGCTCGGCCGCGATCTTGCCGGCACGACCACGATCATCATCTCCCACCGCATTACAACGCTGATGGACTGCGACAACGTTCTGGTCCTCGAGCACGGCAAGCTCCTGCAGTACGGCCCGCCGCAGACGCTTCTGCAGGCGGACGGCCTGTTCCGCCAGATCTACGACATGCAGATGTCCATCGGAGAGGAGGAGCCGGCATGAAGCGAGAAGAAAAGAAGGGCCTGCCATTCTTCGGCATCCCGAAGCTGGCCCCGTATCTGAAGCCCTACCGGATGCTGTTTTTCTGGATGGTGACCATGGGCGGGATCGGCAGCGCCATGGACGCGGTCATCCCCCTGTTCCAGCAGCATGCCATCGACCATTTTATCGCCGAGAAGACCATGGACGGCATCGGCGGCTTCCTGGCCCTCTATATTCTGGTCATGCTCGTCCAGACGGCCACGAACTACATCTCTGCCTACGGCGCGTGCAAGGTCGAGCTCTACATCGGCCGGGATCTCAAGCGCGAGGCCTTCAACCACCTGCAGACGCTCTCGTTCTCCTATTTCAACCAGAACAGCGTCGGCTACATCCACGCCCGCGTCATGTCGGATACCGACCGCATCGCAAGCACGCTGGCCTGGGGACTCATGGAGGGCGTGTGGTACATCGCGTATCTGCTGTTCGCCGTCGTCATGATGTTCGTGCTCAACTGGCATCTGGCGCTGTGCGTGATGGTGATCGTGCCGGTCCTCGTCGTCTCGGGCGCGTATTTCCAGAAGAAGCTCGTCTTCTTCCACCGCCGGGTGCGCGAGCAGAACTCGCGCATCACCGGCGCGTTCAACGAGGGCATCACCGGCGCGAAGACCACCAAAACGCTCGTGATCGAGGATAAGGTCGAGCGCGAGTTTGACGGCCTCACTGGCGAGATGAAGCGCATGAGCGTGCGCGCCATGCACTTCCGCAGCGTCTTCATGTCGACGACAGCCTTCGCCGCCTCCGTCGCGCTGGCGATCGTCCTCTGGCGCGGCGGCATCATCACGAAAAACGGCGTGATGCTCATCGGTACGCTCTCCGTGTTCATGAACTACGCGCAGGGCATGATGGAGCCGGTACAGTGGCTCGTGCAGGTCATCTCGTCGCTCGTCAACGTGCAGGTCAACGTCGAGCGCTTCACCAAGCTCATGGAGACCGAGTCCGACGTGCGCGACACGCCGGAAGTCACGGAGAAATACGGCGACGCCTTCCACCCGAAGAAGGAAAACTGGGAGCCGCTCTACGGCGATATCGAGTTCCAGGACGTCACCTTCCGCTACCCCGACGGCAGCGAGAACGTGCTGGAGCACTTCAGCCTCAAGGTCCCGCAGGGCACAAACGTCGCCATCGTCGGCGAGACCGGCGCGGGCAAATCCACGCTCGTGAATCTCGTCTGCCGGTTCTATGAGCCGACGGAGGGGCAGGTGCTCATCGACGGGCG
>OMGA01000995.1_pt1 | contig 10718 bp, 9 predicted proteins | sample 1674211 | NCBI WGS metagenome assembly OMGA01 (sample SAMEA103958152, study PRJEB25191) | human gut metagenome | biome: human-associated habitat [ENVO:00009003]; feature: intestine environment [ENVO:2100002]; material: feces | place: Germany | collected 2013/2015
GCATTCCGCATCCTTACCCACCAATTTGAAGGAAGACGGAAAGGAGGATTCGTAATGACCTACTCCACATTGGCGTCCATCGTAAAATATCCTTTTTCCTCACAATTGGCAGGAAAGAAATCAAAATTCGGCTTCTTCTTAAGCGAAGAGGCTGATTATCAGAAAATAGCCGGAGAATTAGGGATTATCCGGCTCAGCAAACCGGATGAGCCTTTACGCTACGCACGCCATCCGTTGGTCTACCTGGTAGAAGCCGCAGATGATATTTGTTATCAGATGATGGACATAGAAGACGCACATAAATTAAAACTGCTGACACATGATGAAACCAAAGGACTGTATATGCAGTTCTTTGATGAGAAAAGAAGAAAACGCATTGAAGAAGTTTGCCGGATTGTAACAGACGTCAATGAACAGATAGCTTATTTACGTTCTTCGGTCATAGGCGCACTGATAAAGGAATGCACACGAGTATTTACTGAAAATGAAGAAAAGATATTGACCGGGGAATTTGAAGGCACCCTGATAATGCACATTTGCAGTCCATTGAAAGAGGCCTATGACAATTGTTCTGCAATTGCCTTTCAAAGAATATATCGTTCCAGCGATGTGCTGGACATAGAATTGGCAGGATTCAGGGTTATCAGTACCTTGATTGACCTGATGATCAATGCAGTGCGCTCTCCGGAAAAAGCGTATTCACAACTACTGATCAATCGCGTATCCGGACAGTACAATGTCAACGCACCTACTTTATATGGAAAAATTCAAGCCGTGCTGGATTACATATCGGGCATGACAGACGTATATGCGCTCGACCTCTACCGGAAAATCAAAGGCAACAGTCTGCCGGCAGTATAATAAAAACATTGTCAGATGCGAGCAAGATAAATCCTGTAAATTTTATCTGCACCTGACAATGTTTCCCCCAATATTACTATTAGTCCGATTATTTGGTCAGTATGGGATGAGCGCCTGAAGTTATTTTCATAGCTTCAGGATGTTGCTTTACAAACGATTCGATATGACGTACCCGTTTGTCTTCCAGAATTTCATTGACTGCAATCAGAATTCCGGTTTCCTCCACATCTCCGAATCCATAATTAATCGCTGTTCCAAACATACGCATTGTAGGAGACAGACTCATATATGCATTGACCAAAGGAGGAATATTATACCCCAGCTTACGCACTTCCGTATTCAAAATCTTGTAGTCTTCTTTAAAAGAATCATAACAGAAAAGATTTTCCAACATTTTCTTATCTGTTTCTATTTCCAGCGGTTTCATCGGAGTTATCAACTTATCTTTATCACCAAAATGTTTATTCAGGAAGTATAATATCATATCACGCCCCTGACGATGATAACTAGGATACATAGTCATCTTACCAAAAAAATATTTCACATTAGGCTTAATCACGGTTAATGCGCCCAAACCATCCCACAAATTATCCAAAGCAAACAATCCCTTGGAACCGGCACGGGTTGACTGGTACTCTAATGTAACGAACGAACGCCCCAACTCCACCGTATAAGGCAAATATTTTTTCAAAAAAACTTCCGAGAAATTAAACATGTGAGCAGTAGCCAGCACAGGCTTCCCATGTTCATCAAATTGCACCTCATCCCCCAAAAGATAACGATAACCTCCCAAAATCTCCTCCGCTTCAGGATTCCATACAACTAATTGCTTATATGGATTTTCCATCACGTCATATTCATCGATATCCATCGCCTTTCCTGTTCCGCCACCTGCAGCACGAAAGGCTATTTCTCTCAACCGGCCAATCTCCTTCATCACATTGGGCGAATCCTGATACGTTATGACGTAAATTTCATTATGACTTTTATTCGTAAACCTCAGGCGTTTATCCTCGGAAAGTTCCGCCTTCAGAATCTCTTTGCTAATCGGTGCAATAATTTCTTCCATATCTTTTTTCTCTCTTTTGTCTATTATAGCTTGTAGACTACATCTTTTACAAACTGCGCCCACTGAGCCGGGGTCTTTGTCTTGTCGAAAGTTTGCCAAGGAATGGGTTTTCCAATGGTCAAGGTAAAGGTTTTATGACGATTTTTCAACATTTCATCTGCCAAGTAAAGCATAGCAATATTAAACTTAATGCCAAGTGCCTTACATATATTTGCCAAATTATAAAAAAAGTCTGAGTTCCGGCCCTCAAAGTGCAAAGGTACCACATCACGATGCGTTTCAATACTTTTAGTGACAAATGTCTTTTTCCATTCCAAATCCTTGATTTCCCCACCCTGTCTACGGGAACATAACCCCGCAGGAAACATAATGATATGATTATCCGAGGCAAACCCTGCCTCTACCATCTTTGGGAAATCCCTGGATTGCGAGCCTGTTTTATTGATAGGAATACACAAAGGAGCCAAACCATGCAAATTCATCAACAAATCATTGACCAAATAGCGTACATTACCATTGTAATGTTTTCCCAATATATACCCCAAAGCAACTCCATCCTGTCCCCCCAGCGGGTGATTGCTGACAAAAGTGCATTTACCGTTTTCAGGCAAGTTTTCCAAACCTTTTATCTCCACTTTTGCATCCAGGAACTCCATACAAGCTTCCAGAAAGTCAACTCCGACTTTATTTTTGGAGTCTTTTAAAAAGACATTCAGTTCATCCTGATGCACGATATGCTTCAGGTACGAAACGACAAAACGGGGAATATATTTATATTTTTTCCCGGCTTTCGTTTTCAATATCTTTTCTATGTCGATTAAAAATATAGAGTCGTCAGTCATTTTGCAAACGTTCTTTTCTAAAGAAATTAAGAGTTTTTGTGTATGAAACTATACAAATTCTTTCATTTTTGCGCAAAACAAAAACGAATGTGCAATAGTTTGGTTTCGTTTTTCAACCTCCGAGAAGCTGCCCTTTCCATTATTTTTTATCATAAAATCATTAAATTTAAACGTACTGTTTACCAAGCTACTAGCTACATTAACAGCCTGTTGAAAACTTCTCGAAATATTTTCTTAAAATATTGTGGGGAATTGTGGGGAATTGTGTAATTTTACACCTTGAACAATATAATAAGGTGTAAACATGCGATTTCTTGGGAATTCTGAAGCAAAGACGGACGCAAAAGGCAGAGTGTTCCTGCCTGCCGTATTTAGGAAGCAGTTACAAGCTGCCTCCCAAGAATGCTTGATTTTACGCAAAGACACCTACCAAGACTGCCTGGTACTTTACCCTGAAAATGTGTGGAACGAACAAATGAACGAACTACGTTGCAAACTCAATCGCTGGAATTCCAGACACCAAATGATTTTCCGTCAGTTCGTTTCGGATGTAGAAGTTATCACATTGGATGGAAACGGGCGCTTTCTGATTCCAAAACGATATTTGAAATTAGCTAAAATACAGCAAGATGTACGCTTTATCGGATTGGACGACACTATAGAAATCTGGTCTAAAGAACTAGCAGACAAACCCTTCATCACGCCGGAGGACTTTGGAAAAGAATTGGAAGAAATTATGGGAACTAATAACAACGTAGAAATAGAATGAGTGAAGCAAAACAGATATATCATGTACCGGTATTATTAAACGAGAGCGTAGACGGAATGAACATCCAACCCGGAGGTATTTATGTAGATGCCACTTTCGGCGGCGGAGGACATTCCAAGGAAATTCTAAGCCGGCTGGATAGCACCGCGCATCTATATAGTTTTGACCAAGATGAAGATGCCGAGAAGAATATTGTAAGCGACAGCCGCTTCACTTTTGTGCGTAGTAACTTCCGCTACCTTCCCAACTTCCTACGTTATTATGGCGTGGAAGGGGTGGATGCCATTTTGGCCGATCTGGGCGTTTCCTCACATCACTTTGACGACTCCGAACGTGGATTCTCATTCCGCTTCGAGGGCAAATTAGACATGCGGATGAACAAACGCGCAGGTATGACAGCTGCTGATGTAGTGAACACCTATGACGAAGAACGTTTGGCTAATATTTTCTATTTATATGGTGAATTGAAGAACAGCCGCAAACTGGCATCAGCCATCGTTAAAGCACGAGGTGTAAAACAAATTGTCACCATCGGTGATTTCCTCGAAGTCATCAAACCGCTTTTCGGGCGGGAACGTGAAAAGAAAGAGCTCGCAAAGGTGTTCCAAGCTTTACGCATAGAGGTAAATCAGGAAATGGAAGCATTGAAAGAAATGCTTTATGCAGCAACCAAGGCACTGAAACCGGGAGGCAGACTGGTAGTAATCACCTATCACTCTTTAGAAGACCGCATGGTAAAGAATATCATGAAAACCGGAAACATAGAAGGCAAGGCCGAACAAGATTTCTTTGGTAATGTACAGACACCTTTCAAACTAGTCAACAACAAAGTTATTGTTGCCGGCAACGAAGAAGTGACATGCAATCCGCGCTCCCGAAGCGCCAAGTTGAGAATTGCAGAAAAGAGATAACGAGATGGAAGAAGAACTGAAACAAAATACACAACAACCCAAAGACGGACAATCTGCTTCGCCCAAGCATATGTCTATCCGCAGCATATTGGGAGGAGATATCCTTGCAAACGACTTCTTCAAAAGACAAACCCGTTTGCTGATTCTCATCATGATCCTGACTGTACTATACATAGACAACCGTTATAGCAGCCAACAGGAACTCATTGAAATTGACAAGTTGAAAAAAGATTTGATCGATATCAAATACGATGCATTGACACGTTCTTCCGAACTGATGGAAAAGAGCCGCCAATCACGTATTGAAGAATATATTTCGACGGAAGACAGCCCCTTACAAACGGCTACCAACCGTCCTTATTTAATAAAGAAAGACTAAGCCCATGATGCCCAACCAAAAAAACATAATGCTCCGCTTCTCCTTCATCATCCTGGTCATGGTGTTGATAGGCATTGCCATTATCTGCAAAGCCGGTGTCATCATGTTTGCCGAGCGTCAATACTGGAAAGACGTAGCCGACCGTTTTGTAAAAGAAAACGTCACCGTACGTCCTACCCGTGGCAACATCATCTCATCCGACGGCCAGCTGATGGCAAGCAGCCTTCCCGAATATAAGATTTACATGGACTTCATGATAAATAAAAGGAAGGGCGAAACCGAAGAAGAGGAAAAGACACGGCTGAAGCTACAACATATCAAAGACTCAGTTCTTTATGCAAATCTTGACACAATCTGCAAAGGATTACATGAAATATTCCCTGATAAAAGTGCCGCCTTTTTCAAACAGCACATCAAAAACGGAAGAAAAAAAGAGAGCCGCAGTTGGTTGCTCTACCCCAAACGCATTTCTTATATACAATATAAAGAAGCAAAACGTCTGCCCGTATTTAACCTGAACAAATACAAAGGCGGATTCCATGAACAGGCATTCAATCAACGGAAAAAGCCTTTTGGCTCACTGGCAATGCGTACATTGGGAGATATGTTTCCTGATATAGAACAAGGTGCAAAGAACGGGCTGGAACTTTCATACGATTCCATATTAAAAGGCAGAAACGGTATCACTCACCGTCAAAAGGTAATGAACAAATACCTGAACATTGTAGATATTCCTCCTGTAGATGGCTGTGATATCATTACGACCATTGATGTAGGTATGCAAGACATCGCAGAAAAAGCATTGGTGGATGAATTGAAAGAAATCAACGCTACTGTAGGCGTTGCCATTCTGATGGAAGTGCAGACGGGAGACATCAAAGCTATCGTCAACATGACCAAATGCAATGACGGCATTTACAGAGAAATACGCAATAACGCCATCTCAGACATGATGGAGCCAGGCTCTACTTTCAAAACCGCATCCATACTGGTAGCACTGGACGACGGAGTCATCACTCCGGAAACGGTGGTAGAAACCGGTAACGGAGTCTATATGATGCACGGTCGCTATATGAAAGACCACAACTGGCATCGTGGAGGCTACGGCACTATCAACACAACAAAATCATTGATGGTGTCCTCAAACATCGGTGTATCACGGTTGATCGATGATCATTATCATGATAATCCGGAAAAGTTTGTACGCGGACTGCATCGAGTAGGCATTGCCACTCCGTTAGATCTCGATATTCCCGGTGCCGGCAAGCCGAACATCCGCATCCCCAACAAAGACTTGAGCAATTGGTCACGTACTGCACTGGCATGGATGTCTATTGGCTATGAAACCCAAATTCCCCCCATCAATACACTGGCATTTTATAATGCTATAGCCAATAACGGAGTAATGGTCAAGCCTCGTTTTGTGAAATCAATAGTCAAAGACGGGCAGGTAGTGGAAGATATTGCTCCTGAAATACTCAACCCGGCCATCGCTTCCCCCAAGGCTATCAGCGAGATACAAACGATTTTGGAAAAAGTCGTCAGCGAAGGACTGGGAAAGAAAGCAGGATCCAAGCAATTCCATGTATCCGGGAAAACCGGTACTGCACAGGTTTCACAAGGAAAAGCCGGGTACACGAATGGCACACGCCGTTATTTGGTAAGTTTCTGTGGATATTTTCCTTCAGAAGCGCCTAAATACAGTTGCATTGTAGCCATCCAGAAACCTGGACTCCCCGCCTCGGGTGGTTTGATGGCCGGCAGCGTGTTCAGTAAAATTGCCGAACGCGTATTTGCCAAACATCTGGCACAAGATTTGAAAGAAGCAAAAGACTCAACTTCTATCCTTATTCCGGATGTGAAAAACGGGGATATAAGTGCGGCACATTATGTACTGAACCGGATAAATGTAAATTCATCCGAAGTTTCGGAACAATCAACCGAAGGCAAACCGGTATGGGGAAATGTGACTAGTAATCCGGACAATGTATTATTCAACAAAAAAGACATTAACAATAAACTTGTACCAAGTGTTATTGGTATGGGCGCAAAGGATGCTGTCTATCTGCTTGAAAGCATGGGATTGAAAGCCCGCATTACCGGCATCGGTAAAGTGAAGTCACAAAGTATCCCGGCCGGCAACACTTTGCGCAAAGGACAAACCATACAATTACGATTAAATTAACAGTGTAACAGGAAGAATATGAAACTGGAAAAGATTATTAAAGGAATAACAGTCAATGAAATCATAGGTGATGCATCCCAAGAAATTTCGGGAATAAACATGGACTCGCGCCTGATAGAGCCTGGTCATATTTTCGTTGCTGTAAAAGGAACGCAGACTGACGGACACACTTATATTCAAAAAGCAATAGAAAAAGGAGCCCGTACAGTGGTATGTGAGAATCTTCCTGAGACATTGATTGAGAATGTTACCTACATCAAAGTGAACGATACGGAAGACGTTGTCGGGAAACTGGCAACTACGTTTTACGGAGACCCCACCTCGAAATTGGAACTGGTCGGTGTTACAGGCACCAACGGAAAAACGACTATTGCCACCTTATTATATAATATGTTCCGTAAATTCGGATATAAGACAGGACTCATTTCCACTGTATGCAATTATATAGATGAGGAAGCCATTCCAACTGACCATACCACCCCTGACCCTATTACACTAAACAAACTGCTGGGGCGCATGGCAGATGAAGGATGCAAATATGCCTTTATGGAAGTAAGCTCACATTCTGTAGCACAAAAACGGATCGGTGGTTTAAAATTCGCAGGCGGTATATTTACCAACCTTACCCGTGACCATCTGGACTACCATAAAACTGTAGAGAACTATCTGAAAGCCAAAAAAGCATTCTTTGACGGTTTGCCTAAAACAGCCTTTGCCTTAACCAATCTGGATGACAAAAACGGATTGGTCATGACTCAAAATACCAAAGCAAAGGTACACACCTATTCGCTGCGCAGTTTGAGTGATTTTAAAGGAAAAGTGCTGGAAGATGGATTCGAAGGAATGCTGCTTGATATAAATAATGTGGAAGTCAATGTACAGTTCATCGGACGTTTCAATGCTTCCAACCTGCTGGCAGTCTATGGAGCAGCCTGCCTGCTTGGGAAAAAGACAGAAGAGGTATTGCTGGCATTGAGTACTCTTCGCCCCGTTGCCGGGCGTTTTGACTCACTGCGCTCACCCAAGGGATACACCGCCATTGTGGACTATGCCCATACTCCGGATGCCTTGGAAAATGTGCTGAATGCCATTCACGAGGTCCTGAATGGCAAAGGTCATGTAATTACGGTAGTAGGCGCCGGCGGCAACCGCGATAAAGGCAAACGCCCCTTGATGGCACAAGAAGCGGTAAAGCAAAGCGATAAGGTCATTATCACCTCTGACAATCCCCGTTTTGAAGAGCCGCAGGAAATCATCAATGATATGCTGGCAGGGCTGACTAAAGAGGATATGCGTAAAGTGATAAGCATAGCCGACCGTAAAGAAGCGATCCGTACAGCTTGTATGCTGGCCCAAGCTAAAGATGTCATTTTAGTTGCCGGGAAAGGACACGAAAATTATCAGGAAATCAAAGGTATAAAGCACCATTTCGACGATAAAGAAGTATTAAGAGATATTTTTGCTAATGAATAAACCAACCAAAAGATGTTATATTATTTATTTCAATATTTAGAAAAGTTTGATTTTCCCGGAGCCGGTATGTTCGGTTACGTTTCATTCCGTTCATTGATGGCAATCATTTTATCATTGTTGATCTCGGCTATCTTCGGTGAATATTTCATCAACCTGCTCAAACGTAAACAAATAACCGAAACCCAACGTGACGCATCTATAGACCCTTTTAATGTGAAAAAAGTTGGTGTGCCGACGATGGGAGGTATAATTATTATTGTCGCAATTCTCATACCTTGCCTTTTGTTGGGGAAGCTGCATAATATTTACATGATATTAATGTTGATTACCACCATTTGGCTGGGTACGTTAGGCTTTTTGGACGACTATATCAAGGTTTTCCGTAAAGACAAAGAAGGGTTGCACGGCAAATTCAAGATCATCGGCCAAGTAGGTTTAGGACTCATTGTGGGACTCACCTTATATTTAAGTCCGAGCGTGGTTATCCGTGAGAACGTAGAAATACAAAGAGGAGGAGAAATTGTGGAAGTGGTGCACAAGGAACAAGATCAGAAGTCCACCAAAACTACGATTCCTTTCTTCAAGAACAACAATTTGGATTATGCTGATTTCGTAGGTTTTCTGGGAGACAATGCCCAGGCTGTAGGTTGGATTATTTTCGTATTAGTTACCATCTTCGTAGTTACTGCCGTATCTAACGGTGCCAACCTGAATGACGGGATGGACGGGATGGCAGCCGGAAATTCTGCTATCATCGGTCTTACCTTGGGCATATTGGCATACGTATCCAGCCACATCGAATATGCAGGATACCTTAATATCATGTACATTCCCGGCAGTGAAGAACTGGTAATCTTTATCTGCGCCTTTATCGGCGCGCTGATCGGTTTCCTTTGGTACAATGCTTTTCCCGCCCAAGTATTTATGGGCGATACCGGCAGCTTGACCATTGGTGGTATCATAGCGGTATTTGCAATCATCATTCATAAAGAGTTGCTTATACCTATTCTCTGTGGAATCTTCTTGGTAGAAAACCTTTCGGTTATTCTACAGGTGAGATATTTCAAAAGCGGAAAAAAGAAAGGACATTTGCAACGCGTATTCAAACGTGCCCCTATCCACGACCATTTCCGCACTACATTAGCACAGTTAGACCCCAATTGCAGTTATCTGTTCATGAAACCCAACAGCGTATTCCATGAGTCAAAAATCACGGTACGCTTTTGGATTGTCACCATCGTACTCGCTGCAATTACGATTATTACATTAAAGATAAGATAAACGAAGATTATGGCTAAAAGAATTGTCATACTAGGAGCCGGAGAAAGCGGTGCGGGAGCAGCCGTTCTGGCAAAGAAACAAGGTTTCGACACCTTCGTTTCAGACATGTCCACGATTAAGGACACATACAAAAACATGCTGAACGAGCGAGGCATCGAATGGGAAGAAGGCAAACATACCGAATCTCTCATTCTGAATGCGGATGAAGTGATCAAAAGTCCGGGTATTCCGAATGATGCCCCGATGATTCTTAAATTAAAGGCACAAGGTACCCCTATCATCTCCGAAATAGAATTTGCGGGACGTTATACCAATGCCAAAATGATTTGCATTACAGGAAGTAATGGAAAAACAACAACGACTTCGCTGATTTATCATATCTTCAAGAAAGCAGGTATGAATGTGGGACTAGCCGGAAATATCGGCCAAAGTCTGGCATATCAGGTAGCAGAATGCAACTATGATTATTATGTGATCGAGTTAAGCAGTTTCCAATTGGACAACATGTACAAGTTCCATGCCAACATTGCCGTATTGATGAACATCACGCCGGATCATCTGGACCGTTACGACCACCAGATGCAAAACTATGTGGATGCCAAATTCCGCATTATCCAGAACCAGACCCCGGACGATGCCTTCATCTTCTGGAACGATGACCCCATCATCCAGCGTGAATTACACAAATATGGCATTCATGGCCATTACTACCCTTTTGCCGAAAGGAAAGAGGAAGGAACCGCCGCATATGTGGAACAGGACAAGGTTTATTTTACAGAACCAATCGCTTTCAACATGGAACAGGAGGAACTGGCGCTGACCGGAACCCATAATCTGTTCAACTCCATGGCGGCCGGTATCTCTGCCAACCTGGCGGGTATCCGCAAAGAGTGTATCCGCGAGGCCTTGGGTGATTTCAAGGGAGTGGAACACCGCCTTGAAAAAGTC
>OMGA01000998.1_pt1 | contig 10695 bp, 12 predicted proteins | sample 1674211 | NCBI WGS metagenome assembly OMGA01 (sample SAMEA103958152, study PRJEB25191) | human gut metagenome | biome: human-associated habitat [ENVO:00009003]; feature: intestine environment [ENVO:2100002]; material: feces | place: Germany | collected 2013/2015
GGCGCGGAGGACGCCGACCTGGCCCTGCTCGAGCAGGCCGCCAACGCCCTGGAGCACCCGCAGGTGCAGCTTGCCCTCAAGGAGGAACTGGCGGCGGGCATCACCTTCGCCAAGGCGCGGGAGCGCGCGGTGGGGAGGGTGTTTGGAGAGCGGGTGTCGCAGATTCTGCAGCAGCCGAACAACATCCTTGCGGTGGAGTATCTGGCGCAGCTGCGGGGGCTGTCCCCCGAGCGACGTCCGCAGGCGGTGCCGTTGGAGCGGGTCGGCAACGCCCACGACGGCGCGCCGGTGCAGGGCTTTGCCTCGGCCAGCTACCTGCGGGGCTTGCTGCTGGCAGGGGAATGGGAGCAGGCGGCGGAATATCTGCCCGACTTTGCCCTCCATCTCTACCGGCAGGCGGCGAAGGAAGGCAAGCTCGCCCGGATGGAAAACGGGGAGCGCGCGGTGCTTTCCGCTCTGCGGCGGATGAGCCGGGAGGAGCTGGCGGCCCTGCCCGACCTTTCCGAGGGGATCGAGAACCGGCTGTACGCAGCGGTGCAGAAGGCTTGTTCGCTGGAGGAACTTTACGAGCAGATCAAAACCAAGCGTTACCCGCTCTCGCGGGTGCGTCGGTTGGTGCTGGCGGCCTTTTTGCAGATACCGGCGCAGGCGCATCAAACCCCGCCGCCCTATCTGCGGGTGCTGGGGATGAACGAACGGGGCCGGGAGATCCTCTCCCGCATGAAGCGGACCGCCTCGCTGCCGGTGTCGGTGAGCCTTTCGCGTCTGGCGCAAAGCTCATCCGAAGCGGCGGCGCTTGCAGCCTTGGAGGCCGCCTGCGCCGACCAGTACGGCCTGTTCACCGAGCGGATTTTCCCCTGCGGGCTGGACTACAGCGAGCCGGTGGTGAAGGGGTAGAGTTTTTACAGAAGGAGGGTCTTGAGATGACAGATAGAATGAAGGAAATTTTGGAAAATGTGCATCGCTTTCATGTCGACAATCTGGCCTATGTCAATTTTGGCCTGGAACAGGAAACGGTGTACGACGCACTGGTGGTTGCCCCGTCCTACAGCCCGGACAAAATCCTGAAGGATGCCCGCTTCCAGGTCACAGAGTTGGGGTCGAGGAGCTATTGCACAGGCTTTCTGGTGGAAAAGGACGGGCTGAAAATCGCATGGATTAAGACGGCGGCCGGAGGCTGCAACATGCTGGATTATCTGCTCATCTGCGGCGAGCTGCACTTTCAAAAGCTGATCTTCATCGGGGCGGTGGGGGCCCTCAAACCGGAATTTCAGGTTGGGGAAATCTGTACACCCAGCTATTCGATTGCGGGGACACTGGCAAACACCTATTTGAAGAAGAGCCTGCGGGATTATGTCCCCTTTGAAAAGGTCTATCCGGCCCCCGATTTTGTCCGGCAGGTGCTGGAACTGGCGGAAGACAAGGGGATTCCCGTCAGACAGGCCAGCGTCTTCTGCACTGATTCCATCGTCATGGAGTACACGCATCTGGAGGAGATCAGGGCTTTCGGTACCGACCTGATCGAGATGGAGACAGCCACCTTTTATGAGATTGGGAGATTGATGGAGGTCCCCTCGATTGCTTTGCTGGTGGTGTCGGATAACTCGGCGACCGGCGTTCCGCTGGTCGGGAGGGATGAACAGACCGAACGGGTGTATCAACATGCTCGATCTGTTCTTTTGCCGCAGTTGATCGAGAGCATTGTGCGGAAGATTCCGTCCGGAGGTTCTGAAGGAGAACGATAGGAGCACGGAACAAATCTTCCAAAAGTACCAGGAGGAAAAAAGATGAAGATAATAGAAATGCAGCATCGAACAGCGCAGCAGATCGCGCAGCTGGTGGAGGTCTGGGAATCCTCTGTCCGGGCAACCCACCACTTTTTATCGGACGCCGAGGTCGAGCAGATCAAGCAATATGTCCCGCAGGCGCTGAGCGAGGTGGCCCACCTGTTTGTGGCGCAGCAGGGGGAACAGCCGGTGGGCTTTATGGGAATCGAAAAGGACTCTCTGGAAATGCTCTTCCTCGCCCCGCAGGTGAGGGGCAAGGGGCTGGGAAAACAGCTCCTTCAGGAGGGAATTGTGCGCGGAGTGCGCAGGCTGACGGTCAATGAGCAAAACCCGCAGGCGCGTATCTTTTATGAGCACATGGGCTTTCGGGTTTACAAAAGGACAGATTGCGACGAGCAGGGCAATCCCTACCCGCTGCTCTATATGGAAATATTCTGTGGCTCGGCAATAGCCTTGCTGGGGACCATTTATTCGGTCACGTTCATCGTGATGGCGACAATCAACAGGGTATATAGAAGCGGCGTATCTGGATTGTGGGGGCTGCTGTTGGGATATGGTGTGGCGCTTCCGTTTGTATTATCCTTAGCTGTTGTGGCAGCGGGGATTGGATTATGTGTCTGGGGCATACTCGAAAAGGAAAAATAGCACAACTGTTCGGACAATCAAAAATGGACGGAGGGAATACGATGCTCGAAAAAATACCGTCTCAGTCGTACTTGGAGGAACTGCTCGGGCTGTCCTTGTCTGAAGTTTGGCAGGCACTTTGCTCAGCCATCGATGAGAAGTATGAGATGGAACAGGTCTGGAACAGCGGCGGCAAGAATTGGGACTACGAATATAAATATCGCAGAGGCGGCAAGACCCTTTGCAGCCTGTATGCAAAAAGAAATTGCGTTGGGTTTATGGTGATCTTTGGAAAGGACGAAAGAGCAAAATTTGAGGAGATAAGAAGTACGCTTTCCGACGCCGTTTGCAGACAGTATGATGAGGCAAAAATTTACCATGATGGAAAATGGGTCATGTTTGAGCCGACCAATACGGCAGAATTTGACGACTACATGAAATTGTTGGCATTAAAGCGAAGGCCAAACCGGAAATAAGAATTCTGGCTTGCTGGCCTTTTCCACAGATTTTTAAAATCAGGCAGGAAACTGGTTCCAGTTTCCTGCCTGATCTCTGTTCCGGCTTCCTGACTTTTCTACCCCATCAGCCACCGCACCGCCGCCGCGCTGGCGACAAAGCCCATCAGGTCGGCGCACAGCGAGGCGGGCGCGGCGTAGCGGCTTTTTTTGATGCCCGCTGCCGAGCAGTACAGGGCGATGGTGTAGAAGGTGGTCTCGGTCGAGCCTATCAGCACGCTGGCAATCTCTCCGGCCTGGCTATCCGGGCCGAATTGGGAAAGAATATTCTGGAACACCACCAGCGCCCCGCTGCCGGACAGCGGCCGCAGCAGAGTCAGGGGGATGATCGGCTCCGGCAGACCCAACAGGCTGGCCGGAGCGCTCAACGCCCTTGACAGCAGCTCCAGCGCACCGGAGGACTGAAAGATGCTGACTGCCAGCGTCAGCAGCATCAGGGAGGGGAACATATCCAGCACCACCTGCAGCCCCTCCCGCACACCCCTGGCAAAGGCGGAGAGGAGATCCACCCGCTGGACAAGCGCCCCCAAAAAGACCATGCACAGCACCAGCGGCACAATGAGGTTGGAGAAAAAGCTCATCGGCGGCACCCCCTTCGGGCACAGGTGCCGGGATGCGGCCGGGCAGAGAGCGGGGAGAGGCAAGCCATCGCCTTGGCGGCGATTATCCCGGCGGTCAGCGACAGCGCCGTCGAGACCCAGACCGCGGGAAGAATCGCCATCGGTTCAGCCGAGCCGGCCTGCAGGCGCAGCATGGCCGCGGTGGTCGGGATCAGCTGCAGCGAAGCGGTGTTGAGCAGGATGACCAGAATGCTCTCGTCGCAGGCAGTCTGCTGGTCGGGAGCGCTTTTCTGAAACTCCTGCACCGCCCGGATTCCGGCAGGAGCCGCCGCCGCGCCCAGCCCCAGCAGATTGGCGGCAAGGTTTACGCAGACCGCCTGCGCGGCGGCAGAATCCTTTTTGATGCGGGGGAACAGCCGCGAGACAATGGGGGAAAAGAGGTTGGAGAGGGCTTTTAAAAGTCCGGCCTGCCGGGCTACCTCCATCACACCGCTCCACAGGCAGATGCCGCAGCCGGTGGCGACAGCCAGCTCCACCGCTTTTTGCGGGGAGGCAAGCAGCGCGGAGCACACCGCGTCCAGCGACCCCTGCAAGATGGCGGTAATCAGAGAAAAGGAAAGAATCAGCACGATCAAAAATCCGAGCATGACAGTGCCCCCTTGTTTTGATAGGATGTGACACCCCTCGACAGAGGGTAATGAAAAGTTTACATTTTTCACGCAAAGTTTGCATAACCCGCCACCGAATACAATTGACAGAAACTGGAAAATAAAGTATATTTATCATAAAAAGACGAATCCGGAAAAGAAAAGGGAGTTGGTCAAGATGAAAACGACCGGAATTGTCCGCAAGATAGACGAGCTGGGAAGGGTTGTACTGCCCATCGAGATGAGGAAAACGCTGAATCTTCAGATCCGCGACGAGGTGGAGATTCAGATGCAGGATAAATCCATCGTGATCAAAAAATACGAGCCGGAAAAGGACAACCGCTGTGTCTTCTGCGCGTCGCAGGAAAATCTGCAGCAGTTTAAGGGCAGCTGGATCTGCAGCGACTGCCTGCAGGAGCTTGTGTCAAAATAGTTGGAAGGAACTGGGGAAAAGGGAAGAACTTTCTCTCAAAAAAATATGTGCGCCGCCGGATGAATAGAACGCGGCAATCGGTGAAAAATAACATTGTCCTCAAAAACGATAAGGAGATGTTATGATGCTTGATAAACTTGTTTTGGCATTGGTCATCATCGGCGCACTGAACTGGGGCAGCATCGGGATCTTTCAGTTCGACCTGGTGGCAGCTCTGTTTGGGGGCCAGGCGGCTTTGCTCAGCCGCATTGTCTATACCCTGGTGGCCCTGGCTGGTGTCTGGGCAATTTCCTTCTTTTTCCGCGACACCGAGGTCAGCCACGAGACAGCACGAGAACGACATATATAGAAAAAATCCCCGCCACAGATTGCTCTGCGGCGGGGATTTTTTTGCACGTGTGGGAAAGAGATTTATTTCTCCTTGCGTTTGCACAACAGATTTTTTAACTTGTACATATTGGCGGCGCGGCGGCGCAGCGTCTTTTCGATGTCCACCTCGATGTGCCCGTCATCATAGACGATGATGCAGCTGCCCTCCTCGGCGTTAGGCGGCAGATTCTTGCGGGGGATGGCGTCAAAGCCGCCGGCCGGCGTCTCGCAGACCACATACCCCTCCTCAAAGCGGTCGATAATCAGTTCTTTCATCGTGTTTCACCTGTTCCTTTTTTGAGATTACGGTTTTTCGGTGCGGACAGAGATGGTTTCTCCGTCGCTTGTGAAGGTGATGTTGCCGTCCAGGTCGGTGCGGTAGTATTCGACACCCATCGCCTCCAGCTTTTCAATCGTCTCGTCGTGCGGGTGGCCGTACTGGTTGCCGCGCCCGCAGGAGATGGAGGCGTATTCCGGCGTCACCGCGTCCAGATATTCCTGGCTGGAGGAGGTGGAGCTGCCATGGTGGCCCATCGTCATCACATCGCAGTCGAGATCGGCGCCGCTCTGCACCAGCATCTCCTCCATATCCTCCTCCTGGTCGCCGTTAAAGAGGAAGGAGCTTTCGCCAAAGTCCAGGCGGGTGACCAGCGAGGTGTTATTTTTGCTGTCGGCTGCCTGCGGGTCTACCGGCCCCAGCACGGTCAGCACTGCGCCGCTGCCAAGGTCGATGGTGTCGCCCGCGGCGGCGGTGAAGAGGGGAATGTCCTTCTCCTCAATGACGTCCAGCACGTCCTCATAGGTTTTGGTGGTGGGGATCAGATCGTCCGGCATCTCGCCGAAAAAGACCCCGCCGGGCACGTCGATATTTTCGAGCACGGTATCCATCCCGCCAATGTGGTCGGAGTCAGGATGGGTGGCCAGCACATAGTCCAGCTCGGTCAGCCCCAGCTGCTTGATAAAGTCCAGTACCTCGTCGCCTTTGTCATTTTCGCCGGCATCGATCAGCAGCGAATTCTCCTCAGTGGTGATCAGGATGCTCTCGCCCTGGCCGACGTCGATGACATAGACCTTCAGCTCTCCGGAGGCCGGCAGGGTTGGCGCGGGCGAGGTGGGACCTCCGTAGAGGATGCGGTCGATAAAGTTCATGCACTCCTGCGCAAACGAGGTGTCGATGCCGATCATGTCGCCGCCAAAGGTGATGACGCTCAGGATCACTGCTGCGGCGGCAAAGGCCGAGAGCACCCACTTGGGCAGGTTGCTGTTTTGTTTTCTGCGTCTTCTTTTTGCCATAAGGGATGGTTCCTCCGTCGATGGGATGATGCGGTCTTACCGCCGCTTCTGGCGCGGGGAGCGGGTGTCGTTGGTCAGCACGCCGTCGCGGGTGACCACGCTGCCCCGGCGGGAGCGGTGGGCCGGTGTCTTGGAACGGGCGCTGTTTGTCCGCTGGCCGCCTGCCTTTGCCGCCGTTTTGGGCGCTGCTGGCTTGCGCGGGTGGGTGCGGATGTATTCGCTGTCCGGCGCGACCAGACAGTCCGGTCCGTAGCCGATCAGGTCCCTGCGGTGGGCGTGGATGAGCGCCTCAATGACCGCGCGGCGGTTTTCCGGCTTGTAATACTGCAGCAGGGTGCGCTGGTAGAATTTTTCCTGCGCGCTCTTGGGCACATAGACCGGCTCCATCGTCTGCGGGTCAAGGCCGGTGTAGAACATGCAGGTGCTCACCGTGCCGGGGGTGGGATAGAAATCCTGCACCTGCTCGGGGCGCATGTGGTGGCGCTTTAAGTAGAGCGCCAACTCCACCGCGTCGGCGATGGTGCAGCCCGGGTGGGAGGACATCAGGTAGGGCACCAGATACTGCTCCTTGCCGATGCGTTTGGTCTCCTCATAAAAGCGCCTGCAGAAGCGGTCGAAGTCCTGGATGTGCGGCTTGCCCATCTTGTCCAGCACGTGGTTGACACAATGCTCGGGGGCAACCTTGAGCTGCCCGCTGATGTGGTGCTGCACCAGCTCCTGCAAAAAGGTGGGGTTGGGGTCGGCGTTGAGGTAGTCGTAGCGGATGCCCGAGCGGACAAACACCTTTTTGACCCCCGGCAGTTTGCGCAGTTTGCGCAGAATGCCGACATACTCCATGTGATCTACCTCCAGCTGCGGGCAGGGCTTGGGCGCCAGGCACTTGCGGTTCTGGCACAGGCCGTGCTTCAGCTGCTTTTTGCAGGAGGGGTAGCGGAAGTCGGCGGTCGGGCCGCCCACGTCGTGGATGTATCCTTTAAAGTGCGGGTTGTGGGTCATCTCCTCGGCCTCGTGGACGATCGATTCCTCGCTGCGGGAGACCACCTGCCGTCCCTGATGGAAGGTGATGGCGCAAAAGTTGCAGTTGCCAAAGCAGCCGCGGTTCTGGATGATCGAGAACTCGACCTCCTTGATGGCGTCCACTCCGCCCAGCGCCTCATAGGAGGGGTGATAGGTGCGGGTGAAGGGCAGGTCGAATACGCGGTCCAGCTCCTCCCGGGTGAGGGAGGGCATCGGCGGATTCTGCACCAGGTAGCCGGTGTTGGTCTGCTTTTGCACGATGGTCTTGCCGTAGACCGCATCCTGCCATTCGGTCTGGATCTGGTGGGCCTTGGCGTAGCTCTCCTTGTTCTCCGAGACCTTGTGGAAGGAGGCGCAGGTCACACTGTCCTTGGGGATCTCGTCCTGGGTGCACAGGTAGCAGGTGCCGCGGATGTCGCGGATTTCATGGATGTCCTTGCCTGCCTTGAGCTGCTCGGTGAGCTGGGCAATCACCTTTTCACCCATGCCGTACAGCAGCAGGTCGGCCTGCGCGTCGACAAGGATGGAGGGGCGCACCGCGTCGTCCCAGTAGTCGTAGTGGGCGAAGCGCCGCAGCGAGGCCTCCAGCCCGCCGATGACGATGGGGGAGTCCGGATACAGCTGCCGCAGCTTGCGGGAGTAGACGATGGTGGCGCGGTCGGGGCGGCGGCCCGCCTTGCCGCCGGGGGTGTAGGCGTCGTCGCTGCGCTTGCGCTTGGCAGCGGTGTAGTGGGCGACCATCGAGTCAATGTTGCCGCCGGTGACCAGAAAGGCGTATCTGGGTGCGCCAAACTCCATGTAGTCCCGGTCGGAGACCGGCTGGGAGATGATGCCGATCGAAAATCCCAGCGACTCGATGACGCGGGAGATGATCGCCGCGCCAAAGCTGGGATGGTCGACATAGGCGTCGCCGATGATATAGACAAAATCCAGCTGATCCCAGCCGCGCGCGGCGGCCTCAGCTTTGGTGATGGGAAGAAACTGAGAGGTCATGGATGCTCCTTTTTCGATTCAATGGGGTTGGTTGCGGTTGTAGGACTAGTATACCACAAAACAGGGTGGAGCGCAAAACGTTTTTGCGTTTGGAAGGCGGGCAATAAAAAACCGGATACAGGAAACCCTGTATCCGGTAAAAAGTGTCTTTTGAAAAAAGAACTTATTTGAGTTCGATCTCAGCGTCAGCCTTGGAAACGCCCTCTTTGATCGGTTTCGGGCACTCGTCAACCAGAGCTTTAGCCTCTTTCAGGCCCAGGCCGGTGATCTCTTTAACCAGTTTGATAACGCCCATCTTGGAAGCGCCAGCGCTCTTCAGGATAACGTCAAACTCAGTTTTCTCCTCAGCAGCAGCGGCAGCAGCCGGAGCAGCAGCAACAGCAACCGGAGCAGCGGCGGAAACGCCGAATTCTTCTTCCAGTGCTTTAACGAGCTCAGCAAGCTCAAGAACGGTCAGTTCTTTAACATTCTCAACAAATGCTAAAACTTTCTCAGAAGCCATGATAGTACCTCCATAATGTAATTTTCAAAATTGTTTGGTGGCGGGTCTATTGCCCGCAGCATAAAAAGGATGGATTATTCAGCGGCAGGAGCCTCAGCCTCAGCAGCCGGAGCTTCAGCAGCTTCTGCAGGTGCGCCAGCTTCTTCCTCTTTCTTCTCGCCGATTGCTTTGATCGCAACAGCCAGACCTCTGAGGTTGCCAGTGAGTACGCTGAGCAACATGGAGACAAGGCCTTCCTTGTTCGGCAGTTTGGACAGAGTCTCAACGCCCTCTTTATCCATCGGTTTGCCATCCGCAAAACCAGCCTTTACAGCGTAGGAGCTCTTGGCGCCCTCGATGTATTTGCAGATGATCTTTGCAGCGACGATCGGGTCATCGTTGGAGATGGCGATCGCGGTGGTGTTTTCCAGCACGTTGGAGATCTCCTCATATGGAGTATCCTTCAGCGCCAGACGGAGCATGGTGTTTTTAACAACACGGTACTCTACGCCAGCCTCGCGCAGCTCTTTACGAAGTTTGGTGTCGTCAGCTACGGTGATGCCCTTGTAATCAACCAGGACACCGGCAGCAGCGTTGGTCAGCTTGTCTTTGAGCTCGGCAACATACTGCTGTTTTTCGAGTAAAACCTTTTCGTTAGGCAAATCAGTTCACCTCCTGAAAAATGTTTGTGTGCAGCGCCCGGGGCGCCGCAGCGCGGATTCGATGCAAATCGCCGCTCTGAAAAAGCCCTGCGGCTCCTTCAGAAAACCCGAAAACTTAAAAAAGCCCTTTTTCCCTCAAGGAAAAACCCCGAGGCAAAAAGAGCAGATGAAAAGTCATATTCATGCTTTCTCATCATTTCCTCGGCAGGCTTCCTTTAAGCCAATGCTTGTCGCATTTGCACCTGCTGTCTTTGGAATGACAGCCCCTATATTATATCGAAGGCCGGACGTGCTGTCAAGGGCGGGAGGGACGTTTTTTTTAAAAGAACAGCAATTTTATGAAAAGTGCATAACAACGCCCTTTTTCTCCCGCCCGCCTTACACGCAAATTTCATTTAAGAGGCCTTCGCGCGGGAGTACAGGCTCTTGTTTCCCGCTCTTCCAGCGCAGCTGCATGAGCAGCCCGCGCAGGCATTCGTCCGCCGCAAAGGCAATCCAGATGCCCGGGAGTCCCAGCCCCAGCGGGACGGCCAGCAGGTAGCAGCCCAGCGTGGAGACAATCCACATCGAGAACACCGCCACCACCGAGGGGTAGACCGTGTCGCCCGCGCCGCGCAGGCCGTTGATGACCACGATGTTGAAGGTGCGCCCAAATTCCACAAACAGGTCGATGAAGAACAGAGAGGCCCCCGCCTGCACGATGACCGGGTCGGTGGTGAAGATCATCATCAGGTATTGGCGGATAAAGAGCGCACCGATGCTGATGGACATCGAGATCAGCAGCGACACCTTCAGCGAGTGCATGCAGACCCGGTCGGCCGATTCGGGATCGCCGTTGCCCATGTGGTAGCCGACCAGAATCTGGGCGGCCTGGGCGATCGAGTTGGAAAAGACGTAAAAGAAGATGACGATGTTGGAAAAATAGGTCTTGGTGATAAAGTCGGTGTCCGAGAGAAAGTGGAAGATGATTGAGGTGACGACCAGCTGGGCAACATTGTAATTGATGCTCTCAAAGGCGGAGGGCAGACCGACCAGCAAAATCTTCTTTCCCTCCTCGCGGGGGAAGGGCTTGAGCAGGGCAAAGATGCTGGGGGATTCCACCTGGGAAAAGAGCATGAAGCACAAGATGGCCACGCCGGCTACCCTTGCCAGGGTGGTGGCGATGGCGACGCCGCGCACGCCCAGCGATGGCAGGCCGAACAGTCCCAGCACAAAGGCGGTGTCCAGGATGGCGTTGAGCACGTTCATGATGGCGGTGACATACATCGAGATGCGGGTGTATCCATGGCTGCGCAGGATGGCGGTGACCGAGTT
>OMGA01001000.1_pt1 | contig 10677 bp, 8 predicted proteins | sample 1674211 | NCBI WGS metagenome assembly OMGA01 (sample SAMEA103958152, study PRJEB25191) | human gut metagenome | biome: human-associated habitat [ENVO:00009003]; feature: intestine environment [ENVO:2100002]; material: feces | place: Germany | collected 2013/2015
TATAACAGATGGGATATAGATTGCAATAAAAGTAGCTGTCTTCTTTTCCGTCAGCGTAAAAAATAACGCCACAAACGCTAACACACAAAAAAGATTGCCACCTTGCCGAAAAAACAACCGAAAATCCTTTTCCAAAAGTCCTCTGATTCCTTTCATCACATCCCACCTCCTGTCAACATCAGAATCACCTGATCGAGTGATCCGCTTTCCACTACAATTTCTGGATAATTTTCTGTATAATACTGCTTCTCATTTGTCAGACAGGCAATTCCGAAATTTTCTTTTCTCTCTTTCAGGATATAGTTTTTATCTAAAGCCTGATACTGTTCCTCGCTGACTTTCAACATGGCATACTTTTCAAGAATTCTATCCATCTCTTCATGAAGTACGATCTTTCCTTTATGAATCACATAAATATCATCACACAGATGCTCTAAGTCTGAAGATATATGTGAACTGATCAGGATACTTCTCTCCGGTTCTTCTTCCATATATGTTCTCAAAATATCCAGCATCTCTTCTCTTGCTCCGACATCAAGACCGGCTGTCGGCTCATCCAGCATCAGGAAATCTGCCTGATGCGTCAATGCAATGATCAGATTCAGCTTTGCTTTCATTCCAGTTGAATACTCTTTTAAAAATTTATCCAGTGGAATCTGATATCTTTCACACATCTGAAGAAATTTTTCTTCTTCAAACTTTGGATACAGTTTGGCAAGAACTGCCTTAACATCTTTTCCTTTTAAATATCCGCTGAACCCTGCTTCTGCCAGGACTACTCCCATCTGTTCTTTCTCTTTCTCGCTTAACTCTTGCGGTGTTTTTCCAAGAATCTTTATCTCGCCACCATCATAGGAAATGAGTCCGAGTACTGCCTTGAACACAGTGCTCTTACCGGCTCCGTTTTCTCCGACCAGTCCTGTAATCCTTCCTTTTTCTACATTTAGCGAACAGTCTAACTGAAATTCGCCGTAGCTTTTCTTTACCCCTTTGATATCTAACATAATTATTCATCCTCCATGATGAGTTCAAACAAGGAGCGGATCTCTTCCTCTTTCATTCCGCAGCGTCTTCCCTTCTGAATCGCCGCTTCCAGATCCGCCTCAACTTCTTTTCTGCGCTCTTCTTCCATCAACTGTGTATTCGAAGCTGCAACATAAGTTCCTTTTCCATGAACCGTGACCGTCATGCCCTCCGCTTCCAGATTGTCATATGCCTTCTTCACGGTAAGTGCACTGATCTTCAGTTCCTTTGCCATCGTTCTCACTGACGGCAGTATATCATTTTCTTTTAATTCTCCGGAGATGATCTGCGCTTTGATCTGCTCCATGATCTGTTCATAGATCGGTACCATCGATGAATTATTGATTATAATCTTCATAAGCAACCTCCTGTTGTAAACAGTATATAACAGTGTATCACTGTTGTCAACTGTTATATACTGTTTGTTTTTTCAATTTTCAGGGCATTGTTTTACTGTATTACTCCGTTATCCAATATCCCCAGCATATTGTAAACCATTTTCTTTCTTAAAATATAAAAGAAGTTTCCTATACAAGTTTTTCATCTTATATCAGAAACTTCTTTCTTCATTTGCTCTATTTCATTATAACCTTGCAATGTTTCTTATTACTAAAAAATCGCCACAGCCTCATTCACACTCTTCACACCCAGTAGCTTGATTCCCTTAACATCCTTCACCGTCTTCATGCACACTTCCGGAAGGATACACGTCTCGAATCCAAGCTTCTTCGCCTCAGCCACACGCTGCTCCGGCATATTCACCGCACGTACCTCACCACTCAGACCAACCTCACCGAACACGATCGTTTTTTCATCGATCGGACGATTCCGGTAACTTGACACAAGTGCCATCACGATTCCTAGATCGATTGCCGGCTCATTCATCTTGATTCCGCCCGCAATATTTACATAAGCATCGCAATTTCCAAGATTCATACCAAGTCGTTTTTCCAGTACTGCCATCAAAAGATTCACCCTGTTATAATCTGTTCCTGCTGCAGTTCTTCTCGGCATACCAAAGTTCGTTCTTGCAACTAGTGCCTGAATCTCCAGAAGAATTGGGCGTGTTCCCTCCATCGAACAGGCTACAACAGAACCAGATGCATTCTCCGGTTTTCCACTCAGCATATATTCGGATGGATTCTCTACTTCTACAAGTCCATTCTGTCTCATCTCAAAGACACCGATCTCATTCGTAGAACCAAAACGATTCTTCACAGCTCTGAGGATTCGGTAAGATGCATGACGATCTCCTTCAAAATAAAGTACCGTATCCACCATATGTTCCAGCACACGCGGACCAGCCACGGTTCCTTCTTTTGTCACATGGCCAACAATGAAGATTGGGATACATAGTCCCTTCGCCAGCTGCATAAATACATTCGTAGACTCACGGACCTGGGAGACACTTCCCGGTGCGGAATTCACATCTTCACTGTACATCGTCTGGATGGAATCAATGATCACAAGCTCCGGCTTCTCTTTCTCGATCACGCTACGGATAATCCCAAGATTCGTCTCACACAAAAGCAACAGATTCTGGCTGAATTCACCCATACGGTTTGCACGAAGCTTGATCTGAGTCTGAGACTCTTCACCTGAAATATATAAAATCTTCTGCTGCTTCGCCATCCTCTGGCAGACTTGCAAGAGCAAAGTTGATTTTCCAATTCCCGGATCTCCTCCTACCAGAACGAGTGACCCCGGCACGATCCCACCCCCAAGAACCCTGTCTAATTCTTTAATTCCAGTCTTATTCCTTGTATCATCATCCGCGGAAACTTCTGTGATTGGAACCACTTTCGCTTCATTCACCGCTCTGGCTGCTACAGTCGTTCCTTTCGTGATGCCACTGTCAATCCTCTCCTCGACAAATGTATTCCATTCCTTACACATTGGACACTGACCGAGCCACTTCGCTTCCTCATGCCCACAATTCTGACAGAAGTAAACTGTTTTCTTTCCTTTTGCCATTCATAATTTCCTTTCTGTTCGAAGCAAGCATAATACAGCTTGCCAGGTTTATAGATTAGAAAAGGGAAAGGCGCATCTTGCAATTCCTTTCCCTCTGTTTTTACACTACTCTTGTTTCTATCCGAATCTGACTGATTAGCATTTGACAACTTTGATTGCAGCACTCTGATCTGCGTTAAGTTCAACACTTACACTTAATTTTCCGCTTAAGTTTGTTCCCATCTTACCTGCAGACTCTCCGGCGATAAATACTTCATATTCGCTCTCTGGCTCAAGTTCCAATGTAAACTGTACGTCTTCCGGTGCGGAAACTGTGAACTCAACTTCTGTTTCTGTCTCTTTGAAGTTCTCTACTGTACTTCCCGGAACAGACTCATAAACGAACATTCCATTTTTCTCCAGCTTTGTAATCCCCGCAAATGTCTTTACTTTATAAAGATCTCCTTTAAATTCAAATCCGTCCTTCTTTGTCTTGGATGCAAGAGTGTAATCTCCAAAGCTTAATGTTCCGTCGTTCTCTGCACGCAATAATTCTTTCACTGTTGCCATTTTTAATTTCCTCCTGGGTATATATATGTTCCTATTATATACAACTTAAAATAGTTTTTCTATAGATTTTATTTATTCTTCACATTTACAATTCGATGTGATTTTAAGATTCTGTCTTCACAAAATGAATTCCCTTTTTGGATGCTCCTGCTGCCACATAATCCCCTTCCTGAATCTCTCCGTTCAGGATCGCATCTGCCAGCTTATCCTCCAGTTCTGTCTGCAATGCACGGCGCAGTGGTCTTGCTCCGTACTTCGCATCCGTTCCTTTCTCCACAATGAGAGCCTTCGCAGATTCACGCAGTTTCAGATGAATATTCATCTGCTTCTCAAGCCGTCCGGTAAACTCATTGCACAACAAAGAAACTATTTTCTTCATATTTTCTTTGTCCAGTGTATGGAATACGATCATCTCATCAATTCGGTTCAGAAATTCCGGCCGGAAGATCTGCTTGACCTCTTCCATAACACCCTGCTTCATTTTTTTATAATCTCCGACTTTATCTTCTTTTGCAGCAAAACCCAGCTTTTTCGGATCAATGATCGCTTTTGCACCTGCATTCGACGTCATGATGATCACGGTATTGGAAAAATCTACCTTTCTTCCCTGTGAATCCGTAATATGTCCATCATCCAGAACCTGCAGCAGAACATTGAATAAATACGGATGTGTCCTGACCTGGTCACTGAGCTGTCCACCTTCTTCATGACCGACATATCCCGGAGGGGAACCGATCATCTTTGATACAGAATGCTTTTCCATATACTCCGACATATCCACCCGGATGAGCGCGTCCGGGCTGCCATAGACGACCTGCGCGAGCTGTTTACATAATTCCGTCTTCCCGACGCCCGTCGGGCCGATCAGCAAAAAGGACGCGGCGGGGCGCGCAGCGTCGGCCAGACCGGTCCGGCCGCGCAGCACGGCCGTGCAGACGGCGTCGACGGCGGCCTGCTGGCCGATGACGCGCGCCGAGAGCGCCTCGCGCAGCGAGAGCAGCCGCTCGCGGTCCGACTGGCGCAGGCGTCCGACGGGGATGCCGGTGCGTTCGGCGACGACGGCGGCGATATCCTGCTTCGTCAGGCTCACGGTGTGCTGCGCGCGGCGGGCAGCCAGCTGGCCGCGCACGAGCGTGCGCAGCTCGTCGCGCAGGGCGGCGGCTTTTTCGTACTGGGCATCCGACACAGCCTGCTCGAGCCGCTGGCGGCGCTCGGTATCCTCGGGCGGCTCCGATCCTCCGAGCCAGACGTGGGCCGCGCCCTCGTCGAGCAGGTCGATGGCCTTGTCGGGCAGGAAGCGGTCGGTCAGGTAACGGGTGGAGAAGTCGACGGCGGCCTCGATGGCCTCCTGCGTGATGCGGATGCGGTGGTGGGCCTCGAGGCCGGGACGCAGGGCCTGCAGCATCCGGCAGGCGGTCTCGCGGTCCGGCTCGCGGACCGTCACGGGACGGAAGCGCCGCTCGAGCGCGGCGTCCTTCTCGATAAATTTGCGGTATTCCTCCAGCGTCGTCGCGCCGATCATCTGCAGCTCTCCCCTGCCGAGCGCGGGCTTGAGCAGGTTCGCCGCGTCGATCGCGCCCTCGGCGCTGCCCGCGCCGACGATGGTATGCATCTCGTCGACGAAGAGAATGACGTTGCCGCAGCGGCGGATCTCCTGCAGAATATCTCGCACGCGCTCTTCAAATTCGCCGCGGTATTTTGTCCCGGCGAGCAGGTTTGCCATGTTGAGGCAGTAGAGCTTTTTGCCGCGCAGCGCCTGCGGCACGTCGCCGCAGGCCAGCCGCTGGGCCAGCGCCTCGACGACGGCGGTCTTGCCGACGCCGGGCTCGCCGATCAGCACCGGGTTGTTCTTGGTGCGGCGGCTCAACACCACCATCACACGCTCGATCTCGTTGGATCGTCCGATTACCGGATCGAGCTTCCCAGCGGCAGCCTCAGCCGTAAGGTTGCGGCCGAACTGGTCGAGAATCGCGGAACCGGTCTGATTGCGACGGTCCTGCACGCCACCGGCATTGGCGAGTTCGCCCTTGCTATCGTTCTTGCCGTCGCTGGAATTGCCTCGAATCAGATCGATGGTGGCGCTACGCAGTTCGCCAAGGTTGACATCCATCTTGATCAGCACCTGTGTGCCGACGCCTTCGCCCTCATGAATCAGACCGAGCAGGATATGCTCGGTGCCGATATAGCTGTGCCCCAGCTGCAACGCCTCACGTAGCGACAGCTCCAACACCTGCCTGGCATGCGGGGTGAAGGGAATGTGGCCGTTCGGCGACGCATTTCCCTTGCCGATCATCTCTTCGACCTGCTTGCGGGTGTCGTCCAAGGTCACGCCCTTCGAGGCCAATGCCTTGGCGGCAACGCCTTCACCCTCACGAATCAGGCCCAGCAGCAGATGCTCGGTGCCGATGTAGTTGTGCTGGAGGGTCCGAGCTTCTTCCTGCGCCAACACAATCACGCGTCGCGCACGGTCGGTAAACCGTTCGAACATGCTTGTCCTTCCACTCTTGTTAGTCCTTCAACACTCTACCGATTCGCGGTGACGTTTATTCCACCGGCGCGTAAATTGCGCTATGGACGCAAAGGAACGGATATGCTTGACTTATGGCAACGACCAAGGAGGTCACCAAATGAGCGACACCATCCTGCAATCGAATGATGTGATGGATTCCCGCCGAGGCGACATCGTCGTCGGCGTCGACGGGTCCGATGAATCCTTCGCAGCCCTGCGTTGGGCTCTTGGCGAAGCATCGCTGACCGGACAGCAGGTGAATGCGGTCTACGCATGGACCCATTCATGGGATATGGGATCCCAGCCAGAAGATGAGGAGCAATGGGCGCAGATGCGTCATGATATCGCCCGTCGGCTGCGCGAATGGGTGGCCCAGGCCTCGCAAGGCATGACGATTGACGAGAACCGCGTCAAACTCACCTCCGTCAAAGCCACCGGAACGGCAGCGCTTCTGGAAATCGGCAAGGACGCCCAACAGATCGTCGTCGGACGTCGTTCGCTTGGACGCGTGGCACGATGGTTTCTGGGATCGCTTTCCGCTTCTCTTGCAGAGGAGGCGAAGGTGCCCGTCACCGTGGTGCGTATCCTCGATGATGAAGAGGCATCCGTGCAGGACGCCATCGCCAATGCGCTTACGCCGACCGAGGAAACGGTCTCCTACACGATGCCGGGTTCTCCCCTGCCTCGGAACCAGCGTCCGGTGGTTGTAGGCGTTGACGGTTCGGAGACCTCCAAACACGCTTTGCGTTTCGCCATCGATTTCGCGGCCCTGCATCACGCTCCCCTGCAGGTCATGTTCTGCTGGCAGCTGAAAGATTTGGGCGTGGTCAAAGGGTATGAGAACGCCGTCGCCCCCATCTCCGTCGGCCAGGCGCAGGCGGAACGCATGCTTGATGAATTGCTCGATTCGGTTCAGGTTTCATCAGCGAACATTCCCGACGATTTCCAAATCGAATCGCACGCTTTCCATATTCCCGCCTCGAAGGGGCTTATCGCGGCTTCCCGCTACGCACGTCATCTAGTGGTCGGTTCGCGCGGCTTGTCCGGTCTGGACGCGCATTTCCTTGGATCGGTTTCCAAGCAAATCATCAACTTCGCAGACTGCACCGTCACCGTCGTGCACTGACCGCATAAAAAAGAAAACAAGATATGAGAGGGCCACGTACACATTCAGGTACGTGGCCCTCTCATATACGATGACGATTATTCGTCGGATTCGGCTTGGGCCGACGAATCAGCTTCCGTCATTTCGCTTTCCGTTGTTTCAGCCGCCGCCGGTTCGGTTTCCGCCGATTCGGCTTCTGTTGACTCAGCTTCCGCCGATTCGTCTTCCATCGATTTGTTTTCCGTTTGCCCGGTGGTTTCAGCAGTCGGCTCAACTACCGTCTCATCCATCTGTTCAACCGGCTCGAACGACTCGGCGGAATTGACGGAATCGGCGGAATCAACCTGTTCAGCCTGTTCGACTGGCTCGTCCGATTCAGTCGGCTCAGCCGTATCAGCCGATTCGGTATCGTCCGACGTTTCCGGCTTATTCTCGTCGACCACGGTGACGGTGGTCTCTACTTCAGGCGCATCGTCGGAGGCCACATGCTCAAGCACATCCTCTTGGCTGGCGTCGTCGTCGATGGTGTTGGCTTCGATGTCCGCGTCCGAACCTTCCTCATCCTCATTCGGATTATGGTCGTCATCGGACGAAAGCTGTTCGATCAGCTCCACGGAGCCCCGCTCGTCACGCGGCGCCTGGGCGATGATATCGATATGCATGTCGTCGAACGCCGGCTTCGACTGCACCCACAGATGCGACGGCTCCGGTGGATCGATTTCGGAATGCTCTCCGCAGCCATGATCGATGGACACGACCCTGCCGTCATCCGGGCTCCACTTGTTGGCGCACACGCCGAACAGCAGGTTCAACTCACCCTTCAGCGGAATGAAGAATCCGCATGTGGAGCAAGGATTGCCGTCGGCCGTCTTGGTGGATAGCGATTTTGGCCCATGTGGGCCTTCGTACCAACGTTTCGCGGTCTGCGACCGGCCAAGCGGAGTCAACACGTGCCTGCGGGACAGGTCGAATTCCTCGACCGCCTCTTCGACATCCTCTTCGGACGTCACAGGCTGTTCGGAATCCTCCGAAACGTCCGTCTTCTCAGACTCATCCGAAGCGTTTCCATCCATCGCCGGTTCCTGTACGGTTTCATCCGCGACTGACGGTTTGTCGTCCGTATCGTCCGATGTCTCGGCATCCTGCGTCTTGCGGAAGCCCTCTTCCATGCGGGGGTCATCGGGATCGGTGCCGATTGAATCGGTCACCGCCAAATCGCCCGGCTCGAGACGATCCTTCCAAGGAATCCATTTTGGCGGACGCAGGGCCTTGTCGGTCGGGACCAGGGATGATTCGTTGACCGTCCAATGGTCCAGTTCGACATCATGGTATAACGTGACCGACCATTGCCAGCCTTCGTAGCCGCGTACTCGGGATTCGAAGCGGAAATCGGTGACGTTGTCTCCCAGGTCGATGGCTTCCACGAAGTCGCCGACCTGACCGTCCTCGTCGGACACTGTGACAGCGACCGCTTGGGCGATTGCCTTGGGATCCATTGTGGTATCGGACATGAAACTCTATTCCTGTACGTCGAAATTGTCGGCGACCGCGCGCAGAAGCGTGGCGAGCTTCTTGCTTTCAGCCGGTGAAGGATAGCGATGTCGACGAAGCTGATTGCCCGCGGAGTCAAGCAGCTTGATCAGATCCTCCACGATGGCGGCCATATCGTCCGGCTTCGGACGGGTGGCTTTAACCAGCGACGGGGCCGAGGCAACCAGCGTCACTCCCATCGCCTGCGGCCCACGACGACCATCAATGACGGAATACTCGACCTTGGCGCCCTTACGCAGCGTCTTCACGCCCTCGGGAAGGGCGGCAGCGGGCAGGAACACATCATCCGTGCTCTCACCCGTCTGAATGAAACCATAGCCTTTGTTCGCATCAAACCAACGAACACGTCCGCTCGGCATTGTCACCTCACATTTTGCTGATCAGATACCTTCACGCGAATAGGTAAAACCATTCGCCCATTTTCAAACCAAAGATACAGTTTAGCGCAAGAGGTGGGCCGCACCCATCCTTCCGCGCCGATAGCGTCTGCTTTCCCGACGGAAAAGAGCGTTATTTCTTTGATTTGCGATTCTTTTTTTCGTTTTTTCGATTCTCGCTCGCCGTAATCGGCTGCGGCTTGGGTTCGACCGGGGCGATCGGCAGCACCACCGTCAGGGTCAGTCCCGTTCCTTCGCTGCCGGATGCGCAGATGAATCCATGATGCGCCTTGACCACGGATTGCGCGATTGCCATGCCGAGTCCCGTACCGCCCTTCTGACGCGCACGCGACGGGTCGGCGGTGTAGAAACGTTCGAAGATCTTCGACCGTGCCTCCGGCGGCACGCCGGGACCGTGGTCGCTGAATCGCACAATCGCGTAGTTCATACCCACTTGCATGGACTGCCCCACTTCGATGGCTTCGACCAGATGGCGAAGCGACTGCTCATTGGACGGCATACGGGATAGGGATTCGGGACTGATCGACGCGGGGAGCACACCCATAGAGATCTCCACAGGCGAGTCCGCCGGCGTATACCGGTGGATATTGCCCACGATGTTGGTGACCACTTGACGCAGTCTCGAAGCATCACCCTTCAACTCAATCTGGGGCATCTGGCCATTTTGGAAGGCGAATTGGGCGGGATGGTCCATATCGGTACCTGGTTGGAGCACGACCTGTCCGCAGGAAATGCCGCGGTCGGGGTCGAGCGCATGCAGGTCATCGGCTGCGTCGCGCACCACGGAGGTCAGCTTCACCTGCTGCGTGATGTCGATGCCACGTCCTTCGTCCAAACGAGCCAAAGACAGCAGGTCCTCCACCAGAACCGTCATACGCGCGCTGGATGCCTCGATATGTTCGATGGATTCGTCAGCCCTCTCCAAAGCCCCAGGCATGTCGCGCTGCATTTTGTACAGCTCGGCGTACCCGTGAATGGCGGCGAGCGGCGTACGCAATTCGTGACTGGCGTCCGAGACGAACCGCTTCATTTTTTCGGTGGTCTCTTCCTGCGCGTGGAAGCTCTCCTCGATGCGTGTCAGCATGGTGTTCAGCGACATGGACAGAGAGCCGACCTCCGTGCTTTCCGGCAGGTCTGGCACACGTTGGCTGAGATCTCCCGCGGCGATTTTCGCGGCGGTTTTTTCAATCCGCTTCAAGGGCGCGAGCGTGCTTTGCACCAGAATGGTGCCGAGTATCGCGCCGATCAGCACCACCGCGATGCCCACCATCGCGCAGAATCGCGTCAATGTGTTGGCCGTGTCGATCTGATCGCTCAGCGACAGGCCGATGAACACGACGCCACTGTCCTTGACTTGCCCGGTCCGTGTCTTCTCGTTCCAAGGCAACGCGACAACACGCCATGGCGACTGCGCGGCCTGCATGATGGAATGATCCGGGGTGCGGCTTGTGGTGATGTGCACCACCGCACGTGTCGTGAATGGCTGTCCAAGAGTGACGCCGTCGATGCTGCCGTCGGCCGGCAGGCTTGGTTCCGAAACCACTCCGTCACGGAGCATGGGCACCGAT
>OMGA01001007.1_pt1 | contig 10639 bp, 4 predicted proteins | sample 1674211 | NCBI WGS metagenome assembly OMGA01 (sample SAMEA103958152, study PRJEB25191) | human gut metagenome | biome: human-associated habitat [ENVO:00009003]; feature: intestine environment [ENVO:2100002]; material: feces | place: Germany | collected 2013/2015
CCGCCGGCCCCACCGGACACAGCGAAAACGAAAATCACAGCGAAAACGGAAGACTGTATCAAAACCCGGAAATCACGAAGAAACCCGGAAATCACAGCGGAAATTCTCAGCGGAAAACCCTCAGCAGAAAATTCCCAGCAAAAAGTCGTAGAAAACTACCGCAGAAAAGTCGCTGCCGATAAAAGTCACTGCAGCTTTGCCAGTCCGCTCGCGACCAGCGAAGCCACAACCGCCTTGATGCAATCGCCCACAATGAAGCCCATCGAAGCGATGGCCACCACCGGCATCGCCACGCCCGTAATGGCGGACTGCACGATGAAGCCGAGCAGATAGTCAAGCACGATGCAGCCGGCCACGCAGGCGAACAGATACCGTGCGGCGGTCAACGCAGCATGCTTCGGGGAATCGACACGCGCCTTGCCCTTGAGCAGCGAGGTGACGACGGCGGCCGGCAGGAAACCGATGAGGAAGCCGGCGCTCGGGCCGACCAAAGCCATGGTGGACGCGCCGCCGGCGAACACCGGCAGACCAGCCGCGCCCGCGGCCAGATACATGAGCACCGCGGCGCCCGCCTGCTTCCACGGCAGCATCAGCGCGGCCAGCATGACCACGAAGGTCTGCAGGGTGATCGGAACCGGAGTGCCCGGAATCGGCACGGCGCCCGCCATGGAGGCGGCGGCGAGCAGCACGGCGAACAGCGTGGACTTCAAAACGGCGCCGAATTTGCCGCTAGTGGCCGTTTTGGCCGCGGATGAGATGGTCAGGATTGCGTTGCGCATGGTGGAATCCTCCCTTTTTTGCGGATGCTACAGGATGCTACAAAAACTGACGAAAATGAGTCTTTCGTCAATCAATGCTCCCCATCGTAGGGTTGCTAAGTTTCGGTAACGTTTGTGGAGCCTTACAAAAAGATCGCGAATCTTTTGTGGGAAACGAGTTCGTCGAATCACGCCTCGACCGCCAAACTTGACATTATGCCTAAGAATGTCAACAAACTACTGGTGGCGAATCGCGGCGAAATCGCGCTTCGAGTCGTGCGCACCGCACGTGAGATGGGGATTCCCACGGTCGCGGTCTACGCCGAACAGGACCGTCACGCACAGTACGTGCAGATGGCCGATGATGCGTATCTGCTGTCTGGCGACACCTACAAGGACACGTATCTCAACGAGGATCTGCTCATCGACATCCTGCAGCGCAGCGGTGCCGACGCGGTGCACCCCGGCTATGGCTTCCTTTCCGAAGTCGCAAGCTTCGCGCAGAAGGTCCTCGACGCCGGCGCCACGTGGGTCGGCCCGAATCCGAAGGCGCTCGTCGACCTGGGCGACAAGATCACGGCCCGCCGCGTGGCCACTTTCGCGAAGGTGCCGCCGGTTCCCGGCATTTCCCAGTCGATTTCCGACATGCGACTGCTGCTCGACTTCGCGCACACGCACGGCTATCCGCTGATGCTCAAGCGCACCGACGGCGGTGGCGGCCGCGGCATCACTCTCGTGCACAACGACGATGAGCTGCGTGGCTTCTACATGAACCACGATGCGCTGCAGGGCGGCGATTTGGACGAGTATTTCGTCGAACGGTTCATCGACAAGGGCCGTCACGTCGAAACGCAGTGCGGACGCGATTCGCACGGCAATTTCACCGTGTATTCCACCCGCGACTGCTCCGTGCAGCGCCGCAACCAGAAGCTTGTTGAGGAAGCTCCGGCGCCGTTCCTTCCCGACGGCGTGCTCGAACAGCTGGAAACCTATTCCCGCCGCCTGTTCGACGCGGTCGATTACGTAGGACTTGGCACCTGCGAATTCATGGTGACCGAGCAGGGCAAGGTCTACTTCCTGGAAGTCAATCCGCGTCTGCAGGTGGAACACACCGTCAGCGAAGAGGTCTGCGGCCTTGATTTGGTGCGAGAACAGCTCACCATCGCCAACGGCGGCGAGCTAACCGTCGACCACCCGCTGCGCGGACACAGCTTCGAGCTCCGGCTGACCTGCGAGGATCCGGCGAAGAATCTGGCGCCGAGCTCCGGCACGCTGACCAAGCTCGCATGGCCGTCCGGCCCGGGCATCCGCGTCGATTCCGGCGTGGTGGAAGGCGACACCGTCTCCCCGAAGTTCGATTCGATGATGGGCAAGCTCGTGGTCACCGCCTCCGACCGTGCGACAGCCGTGGCACGTGTGCGCCGCGCGTTGGAAGAGCTCAAGGTGGAAGGCGTGCCGACCCCGGCAAGCCTGTTCGAGCAGATCTTCAACGACGACGAGTTCACCGCCGAGCATGGCGTGGCCTACGACGTGAGCACGAAATGGCTGGAACGCAAGTACCTGAACAAGGAAGCATCCTCCACCAAGGGCGGCCAGCCGGCATCCATGGCCGGCGCTTCGGGTGCGAAGGAAGCCGAGCAGAAGGAATCCAGCGAAACCTTCGTCATCGAAGTCAACAACCATCGTGTGTCGCTGACCGTGCCGAACGACATCGTGGCCAACCTGACCGGCGGCGCCAAGGCGCGTGACGCCAAGCGCGCCATCCAGCCGCTGCGCGGACAGGGCCTGCACCACGTCGAAAAGAAGCAGCAGGGCAACGACGGCCAGTCCGGTGTGATCGCCAGCCCGATGCAGGCGGTCGTCACACGCATCAACGTCGCCGAAGGCCAGGACGTGGCCAAGGGCGACCTGCTCGTCGTGCTCGAATCCATGAAGATGGAGAACTACGTGTACGCGCCGGTCAAGGGCACCGTCACCAAGATCTTCGTCGGCCCGGCGGCAGGCATCGAAGCGGGCGAGACGTTGATGACCATTGACGTCAACGGCGCTTCCAAGGCGGCTGACGGCAAGCCGGCAACGGACGGTAATACGGAAACCAAGACGGAAGGTGGCGCGAAATGACCGACATCATCGCAAGCCCGGCCGTCAAAGAGGCCGTGAAGGTCGTCATGGAACAGCAGGAGCGACTGGGTGACGAAGCGGCTGCCGAAGCCCGCGAATCGCAGCCGATCCGTACGTCCGTGCTGCGTGCCGCGCAGCTCGCCGCCGAAGCCGAAGACCATGCCCGCGGTCGCCAGCACGTCAAAGGCAAGCTGACCGCGCGCGAACGTCTCGATCTGCTGCTTGATACCGGTTCCTTCGAGGAAATCGGCCGTTTCCGCGGCGGCGACATCAACGGTGGCCGCGCAGGCTCCGCCGTCATCACCGGCTTCGGCGAGGTGTTCGGCCGCAAAGTGGCCGTCTACGCGCAGGACTTCTCCGTCAAAGGCGGCACGCTTGGCGTGGCCGAAGGCCGCAAGATCTGCCATCTGATGGACAAGGCGCTCGACCTCAAGGTGCCGATCATCGCGCTCATCGACTCCGGTGGCGCGCGCATCCAGGAGGGTGTGGCCGCGTTGACCGAATACGGCCACCTGTTCCGCAAAACCTGCGACGCCAGCGGTTTCGTGCCGCAGCTATCGCTGATCCTCGGCCCCTGCGCCGGCGGTGCCGTCTACTGCCCGGCCCTGACCGACCTGATCATCATGACCCGCGAGAATTCCAACATGTTCGTCACCGGTCCCGACGTGGTCAAAGCGGCCACCGGCGAAGTGATCAGCATGGACGATCTGGGCGGCGGCTACGTGCACAACGCCACGTCCGGCGTGGCCCACTATCTCGGCGAGGACGAGGCCGACGCGATCGACTACGCGCGTACCGTGCTCGCCTATCTGCCGTCCAACTCTGACCAGCAGCCGCCGGTCTACGCGTACGCGGCGACCCGCGCCGACCGTGACGTGGCCAAACGCCTCGCCACCCTCGTGCCGGACAACGACCGCCAGCCGTATGACGTGCTCGACGTGATCCGCTGCATCGTGGACTACGGTGAATTCGTGCAGGTGCACGAACTGTTCGCCGCTTCAGCGGTGGTCGGCTTCGCCTGCATCGACGGCCATCCCGTCGGCATCGTGGCCAACCAGCCGAACGTCAACGCCGGCATTCTCGACGTCGACTCATCCGAAAAAGTGGCGCGATTCGTGCGCTTGTGCGACGCGTTCAACCTGCCGGTCGTCACCTTGGTGGACACCCCGGGCTACAAGCCGGGCGCCGAACAGGAACATGCGGGCATCATCCGCCGTGGCGCGAAGGTCATCTACGCCTACGCCAACGCGCAGGTGCCGCTCGTCACCATCATCCTGCGCAAGGCCTTCGGTGGCGCATACATCGTGATGGGCTCTAAATCCATTGGCGCGGACATGAACTTCGCCTGGCCATCCAGCCAGATCGCGGTGCTCGGCGCGGCCGGCGCGGTCAACATCATCCACCGCAAGGACCTGCAGAAAGCCAAAGACAACGGCAAGGACGTCGAAGCGCTGCGCGCCAAGTACATCGCCGACTACGAACGCACCACCGTCAACGCGAACCTTTCGCTGGAAATGGGCGAGATCGACGCCATGATCGACCCCGAACAGACACGCGAGACCATCATCGAATCGCTCCGCCTGCTCGCCAGCAAGAAACGCGTGCGCCGAACCAGCAAACACCACGGCAACCAGCCGCTGTGACGGACGCAACGCGACGTAACCAACGTAAGCAACCACAACAATCGCAAGAAATTTTGGAACAAGTAAGGAAGATTATGAACACCTTTTTTCTTGATCGACTGAACAGCGAGCCCCACGCGCTCGCCTTCGCCGGCCAATCCACCCCGTGGCCGGTGGCGCTCGCCGACCAGAGCGCGAATCCGGCGCTCGACGAGGCCCTGCACACCCATGCGGCCGCCGCGCAGGCGCTGCTGTATCCGGTGTCCGCCGAGCTGCTCGCCACCACCGGACGCCCGGTCGACCTGTTCGGCTTCGAACCGAACCCGGCACGTCTGGGCGCCGCAGCCGCGGCTTCCGCCAGCGTTCCCGGCATCGCGCTGACCCAGCTGGGCGCGCTGCTCGACGCCGCCGCACTCGGCTACAATCCGGCCCAGGCCAAGCCGGTCGTGGTGCTCGGCCACTCCCAGGGCGTGCTTGCCGTGCATATGGTGCAGGCGATCTGCGAAGCCGGTTCCATCGACGCAGCCGCAGCCAAGATCGACGAGATTCTTGCGATCGCAACGCTGATCGGCGTCGCCGGCACCCGTCAGGCACGCCAGCTCGGTCTCGCCGCACGCCACGGCGAGGCGACCCCGATGCTGTCCGTCAAGGACATCACCCGCGCCCAGGTGGACGCGCTGATCGAACGCGTCGACGGCGCACGTGGCCCGATCGCCGTGGCCGTCACCAATTCCGCCACGCATTACGTGTTGTCCGGCTATCCGGAGGACCTGGCCGCATTCGGCGTGGAGGTCGCCAAGGAACACAAGCGTCAGGCCAAGCTGCGCGAGGAGAAGGTGCGTGGCGGCCGCGTGTTCGACCCGACGCTCGAATATCTCGACGTGACCCTGCCGTTCCACAGCCCGCTGATGGCCGATGCCGTCTCCCAGGCCGTCGCATGGGCCGAGGCCTGCGGCATCAACGCCGACCATGCCCGTGAGCTCGCCGCCGAAGTGCTGCTCAACCATGTGGATTGGGCCGCCCGCGTGCGCGCCCTGATGAAGTCCACCGATCCGAGCGCCCTGTGGGTGCTGGACTTCGGTCCGGGCAACACCGTCGGCAAACTGTTCTCCACCGTGGCCCAGGGCACCGGCGTCGGCGTGGTGGAAGCCTCCACCGTGGCCGATCGCGGCGCGCTCTCCACGCTCGAGACCCTGCCGGAACGCACCCAGAACTGGACGCGTTTCGCGCCGAGCATCATCCACACGTCCGCCGGAGACAAGGTGCGCACCGCGTTCACCGAACTTACCGGCAAGGCTCCGGTGCTGCTGGCCGGCATGACCCCGACCACCGTGGAGCCGGAGATCGTGGCGGCTGCCGCCAACGCCGGCTACTGGGCCGAGCTCGCAGGCGGCGGCCAGGTCACCGCCAGCGTGTTCGACCGTCACGTGGCCAAGCTCGAGGAGGAACTCGAGGAAGGCCGCACCGTCGAATTCAACGCCATGTTCATGGACCGCTACCTGTGGAACCTGCAGTTCGGCTCCCAGCGCATCGTGCCGAAGAAGCGCGCCAGCGGCACGCCGATCGACGGCGTCGTCGTCTCCGCAGGCATTCCGGAATTCGACGAGGCCGTGGAACTCATCCACAACCTCAACGCCGACGGCTTCCCGTACGTGAGCTTCAAGCCGGGCACCGTCGACCAGATCCGCCAGGTGGTGCGCATCGCCAAGGCCGTCGCGCCAACCAAGGTGCTCATCGAGGTCGAAGGCGGCTCCGCAGGCGGCCACCACTCTTGGGAATCGCTTGACGATCTGCTGCTGAGCACCTACGCCGAAGTGCGCGAGCAGTCCAACCTCGTGCTCGTGGTCGGCGGCGGCATCGGCACGCCGGAACGCGGCGCCGACTACATCACCGGCGAATGGGCCGCCGAATACGGCCGTCCGCTCATGCCGGTGGACGGCGTGCTTGTCGGCACCGCCGTCATGACCGCCAAGGAAGCCCACACCAGCCACGAAGTCAAGCAGATGCTCGTCAACACCCCGGGCATTCCGGCCAAGGGCGATGGCAACGATCCGTTCGCCCCGCTGGGCGAGCAGTGGGTGCCGTCTGGCCAGGCCAAGGGCGGCGTCACCTCCGGTCTGAGCCACCTGCACGCCGACATCTACGAGCTGGAGAACTCCTCCGCCCGCTGCGGCCGCCTGCTGGTGCGCGTCATGAAGCACCCGGAGGAGCTGGAAAGCCGTCGCGACGAGATCATCGCGGCGCTGAACGCCACCGCCAAGCCGTATTTCGGCGATCTGAAGACCATGACCTACCTTGAGTGGGCCCAGCGTTTCGCCGACCTCTCCTTCCCGTGGGTGGACGAAACCTACGCCGATCGCTTCCTGCACCTGCTGCAGCGCATCGAAGCCCGCGTCACCACGCAGGAAAGCGGCGAATTCGCATCGCTGTTCGCTTCCCGCGCTGACGTCGAAGCCGATCCGAACGCCGCGATCGCCAAGCTTGCCGAAACCTACCCGCAGGCCGGCAAACTGACCGTCACCCCGATGGACGAGGCATGGTTCCCGGTGCTCGTACGCGAGTATCCGAAGCCGATGCCGTTCGTGCCGGTCATCGACAACGACCTGCTGCGTTGGTGGGGCCAGGACCAGCTGTGGCAGTCCGAGGACTCCCGCTATTCCGCCGATTCCGTGCGCATCATCCCCGGCCCGATCTCCGTGGCCGGCATCACCACCGTGGACGAGCCGGTGGCCGACATCCTCGGCCGCTTCGAAGCCGCCATGGTCAAGCGCGTGTCCGCCGAATCGGCGAGCGCCGACAAGACCGCCTTCGCCCAGTTGGGCGCGGCCGTCTCCGCCGAGGAATTCATCCGCAAATCCCCGAACATCTCCTGGGTCGGCCACCTCATGGCCAACCCGGCGTACGGCACCGCCAACGGCGACGCCAACTACGAGATCCGCAAGGTGGCCGTTGAAGGCAGCGTCGAAAAGTACGACCTCGACATCCATCTCGACACCTTCTGGGACAACGATCCGGACGGCGGCGCCTCCAAGCACGCCGTACGCGACATCGTCATTCCGCTGAACGTCGACGGCAACGAATCCGGCCTGTTCCCGGTCGTGGACCGCGACCGTCTGCCGGAGCACGTCTACCGCATGCTCGCCGACACCGCGGGCATCGGCAACACCGCCATCACCGGCGACAAGCTCACCGCCATGCCGCAGATCGAGGAAGTGTCCGACAAGACCGCCTTCCCGTTCGGCCAGGCGCACACCGGCTACACGCTGTCCGCCAACCTCGGTTTCGACCATGAGGCCGCCACCGGCGGCGCGCTGCCGAGCGACCTCGTGCCGTCCCGCATCGCCCCGGACGCGCTCGTCGGACCGGCTTGGCCCGCCATCTACGCGGCCCTCGGCTCCGTGTACGTCAACGGCTTCCCGGTCATCGAAGGCCTGCTCAACGCCGTGCATCTCGACCACCTCATCGAACTCGAGGTGAGCGAGGACGAGCTGCTGAAGCACACCGGCGAGCGCATCGAGCTCACCAGCTGGGCCGACGACTACTTCGAATCCGCTTCCGGCCGTGTGGTGACCATCCACGTCACGCACACCGCTCAGGACGGTACGCTGCTTGCCAACGAAACCGAGCGTTTCGCCATCCGCGGCCGCGCGTACTCCGACGCGCTGCCGCCGGAAGCGCCCGACTATGGTGGAATCGAAGCCGAAATCGAAAGCACTCCGCGCCGTCTGCTGCGTCGTGTGAAGGTCGTCGCTCCGCACGAGATGACCGCTTTCGCCCGTACTTCCGGCGATTTCAACCCGATTCACACCTCCCATCGCGGTGCCGCCGTCTCCGGTCTCGCCGCACCGCTCGTGCACGGCATGTGGCTGTCCGCCACCGCCCAGTACGCGGTGCAGGCGCTCGACGAGAAGGGCGCGCATTACGAGATCGCAGGCTGGACGTACAACATGTACGGCATGGTGCAGCTCGACGACGAGGTGGAGATCTCCATCGAACGCGTCGGCCGTGTGGCCCACGCCGGCATGGTGCTGGAAGTGACCAGCCGCATCGACGGCAATATCGTGTCCCGTGGCACCGCCATCGTGCGTGCGCCGAAGTCCGCCTTCGTCTATCCGGGCCAGGGCATCCAGAAGCAGGGCATGGTGCTCGACGAGCGTGCCAAGTCCCCGGCCGCACGCGAGGTGTGGGAGCGCGCCGACAAGGTGACCCGCGAGAAGCTCGGCTTCTCCATCCTCGCCGTCGTGCGTGATAATCCGAAGGAACTGACCGCCAACGGCGTGACCTACCGTCATCCGGAAGGCCTGCTCAACCTGACCCAGTTCACGCAGGTGGCGCTCGCCACCGTGGCGTTCGCCCAGACCGCTCGTCTGCGCGAAGCCGGCGCGGACATCTGGCCCGCCTACTTCGCCGGCCACTCGCTGGGCGAGTACAACGCGCTGAGCTCCTTCGCAGGCGTGATTCCGCTGGAAACCGTGCTGGAGCTGGTGTTCCACCGTGGCTCCACCATGCACCACCTCATTCCGCGTGACGAGAAGGGCCGTTCCAACTACCGTATGGGCGCGCTTCGTCCGAACCAGTTCGGTGTGGGCGACGACGGCGTGCGCGAATACGTCGAATCCGTTTCGAAGGCTTCCGGCGAGTTCCTGGAGATCGTCAACTACAACCTTGCCGGACAGCAGTACGCCGTGGCCGGCACCATCGCCGGTCTGAAGGCGCTGAAGGCCGATTCCGCCCGTCGCGTCGCAGAATACGGCGGCAAGCCGGCGTTCATGCTGGTGCCGGGCATTGATGGCTACCAGGGAGCTGCCCGTTTCACCGGGCAGGGAGGAGGAAAAGGCCTGGATAATGGCTTCCTCCAATTCCTTTCTTCCTTCCCCGGTGGCGCAGGAAAACCGGATGCCGGGCACGGCCTTCCAGTCCGGATGGACTCCCAGGTCGCACTTGTTCAGAATGAGCAGCCGGGGCGCGGTGAGAACAGGGGCGGGGAAGTCTTTGATCCGGGGCGTGGAGGCATCCGCCACTTCCAGAACCAGATCTGCGGTTTCAAGCGCCCTGTTGGTGCGGGTAATGCCTGCCTGTTCAATGACGTCGGAAGATTCGCGGACGCCGGCCGTATCAATCAGCCGCAGGGCCAGCCCGGCCAGCTGAATGGATTCCTCCACCGTGTCCCGCGTGGTACCGGCAATATTGCTGACAATGGCCCGGTCATATCCCAGCAGGGTATTCAGCAGGCTGGATTTTCCCACGTTGGGAGGTCCGGCGATCGCCGTGCGGATGCCTTCCCGCAGCAGGCGTCCGCCTTCGGCAGTTTTGAGGAGGGCGGCCAGTTTTTCCTCCATGCTCCGGAGGCGCACCAGCAGATCGGAGGCGGTGTCCGGGGAAATGTCTTCATCCGGAAAATCAATATAGGCCTCAATGTGGGCCAGCACATGAACCAGGTTGTCTTTCAGTTCGTCCACCTGGGCGCCGATGCCTCCGTCCAGTTGGGTCTGCGCGGCTTTCAGGGCCAGGTCGCTCCCGGCGGAAATCACATCCATCACGGCTTCCGCCTGGGTCAGGTCCATGCGCCCGTTCAGAAAGGCCCTTTTTGTAAATTCTCCCGGTTCCGCTGGGGAGGCCCCGCATTGGTAGAGGCGTTTTAGCAGGCGGTCCGTCACCAGCATGCCGCCATGGCAGGAGATTTCTGCGGTATCTTCCCCCGTATAACTGGCCGGGGCGGGGAACCAGGTGACAAGCGCCTGGTCAATGGCGGCTCCTTCCGCGTCCCGGATGCAGACCAGCGTCGCCCTGCGCGGCCGGAGGCGTTCCGTGAAAGCCGCAGGGGTGCATTGTTTCAGGATGTCCATGCAGCCGGGACCGCTCATGCGGATGACGGCGATGGCCCCCTGTCCTGCGGCGGTGGCCTGTGCGGCTATGGTGCGTTCCGGGTCAGTCATGGTTCTATGGATTCAAAAAAGCCGCCCCCGAGCAACTTGCCTCCGTCGTAAAAGGCGCAGACCTGTCCCACGGCCAGGGCCCGGAGGGGCGTGTCAAAGCCCAGGCGCACCTTTCCTTCTTCCAGATATTCGCAGGAGGCCCATTCCGCCTTGGCCCGGTAGCGGGGCTGGGCCATGACGCGGGCCGGCAGGGGAGCGAGCG
>OMGA01001008.1_pt1 | contig 10635 bp, 10 predicted proteins | sample 1674211 | NCBI WGS metagenome assembly OMGA01 (sample SAMEA103958152, study PRJEB25191) | human gut metagenome | biome: human-associated habitat [ENVO:00009003]; feature: intestine environment [ENVO:2100002]; material: feces | place: Germany | collected 2013/2015
AAGTCTTGTTTTTGTTCACGCCCTCGCCGTGCTGGGCAAGGTAAGCGGACGGAATGAGGACTTTTTCTTCTTTCAGCTTGCTGGCGATCTGATACGGACCGTAGCCGTCAATCGTCATGGCAAAGATGCGCTTGACCACCTCGGCGGCTTCGGGGTCAACCAACCATTGGTCTCTGGCTTCGTTCCAAAGATAGCCGTAAATGACCGTGCCTGTGAGGTGCTTGCCGGACTTGCCTTTGGACTGGAAAGTGGAACGGATTTTACGGCTGGTGTCTCTGGCGTAATACTCGTTCATAATGTTGCGGAAAGGGGTAAAATCATCGTCCCCTCTGGCACTGTCCACGCCGTCATTGATGGCGATAAGGCGAACGCCACGCTGACGCAGGATTTCCATAATCTGACCGACTTTCAGATAGTCACGACCCATGCGGCTCATGTCCTTGATACACAGGTACTCCACATTCCCGGCTTCCACTTCTTTCATCATTGCTAAAAATCCGGGACGGTCAAAGCAAGTACCACTAATGCCATCGTCCGTGAAATGGACAATGTTTGTAAAGCCCTGCCGTGCGGCGAACTCCTCCAACATAGCCTTTTGGAAAGAGATTTGTCAAGGGTGTTTTCTCCAAACAATCACATTCATCCCCGTGGAAACAACACATAACCGGTTTTCCACGGGGTATTTTTCGTAAATTTCACAATCTTTACCTTTCTGCCAATCCATCAATCTATGGATACGTTATCAGTTTGCCCTTTATCTTTGCATACTCTGCTAAATTGCTTAGAGCTTTCGCAAAACCGACCATATCTGATTCTTTTAATGTACAAATAACGGATTCACATTCATTGATCCATTTCTTTGTCTGCTTTATTTGCTCATCTGAAATATAATGAAAGGCAGGTACAGAAATTACTTCTGCCGCCAATGATTTAGCCGAAGCAAAGTCTATATCGTTTTCCCACAGGATTCCCGTTGCAAACGCTTTTCTTTCACGCTGCAATCTGCGAAATATGCTGGTTCCGGTGCCATTTCCTGCAATGACAAAAATCTCTGGTTTCTCCTGCACCGATGGCAGTTCCAAATCGCCGGTCAGTTCATCATAAGAGCCGGTTGTCATCTGATAAAGCTGAGGAATATATCCTTGGGTAAAGATTTCTTCGGGCGTCCCAAACCGGTCGATTCGATCCCCCTGTACGCAAGCAATCTTGTCCGAGATACGCCCGGCAAGGTCAAGTTCATGCAGCGACATAAGCACTGTCAGATTCCGCTTTCTGGACATCTCCTGCAAAATAGATAAGAACTCCAGTTTGTAACGGATATCCAGGAAAGAAGTCGGTTCATCCAAAACGATCACATCAGGCTGCTGGCATAGTGCTCTTGCCAGCATAACCCGCTGCTTTTGCCCGTCACTGATTTTATTGAAATCTCGGTTGGCCAGCTCCGTTATGCGCACCAGCTCCATGGATTCACGCACGATCTTCCAATCTTCTTGAGATAGAATGCCGAATTTCCCCGTATAAGGATATCGGCCAGTTGCCACAACATCTTCGCAATTCATCATCTCAGGATTTACCCGTTCGGTCAATACAACGGACAGCCTTTGCGCCATTTCTTTGCCCGGCATTTTCTCCGCCTGTTGTCCATCTAACCATACAACGCCACACACGGGTGGCAACTGCTGGATAATACTGCGCAAAATAGTTGTTTTTCCTGCACCGTTTGGTCCTATCAATGTAACAATTTCGCCTTTATTTATTTCAAGCTGAATATTGCGGATGAGCGGTATACCATTATAACCAACAGTTAAATCTTTTGTATATAGATAGCCATGATTCATTCCCGATTACCCCATCTTTTCTCTTTTCCGGCGTAGCATAATGTAGATAACCACCGGAGCGCCCAAAATTGCAGTTACCGTGCTGATCGACAACTCGGTGGGAGTAAATACTGTTCTTGCCAGCAAATCGCAGAACAGGCAGAATGACGCACCTCCTAAGAAGCAAGCTGGAATCATTAAAATCGGCTGTGTTGTACCAAACAAGCCTTTGACAAGGTGAGGAACGGCGATTCCGACGAAGGATACCGGTCCGGCAAATGCAGTTACACAGGCCGAAAGGATACTGGACAGGATCACCAGCACAATACGGAAATGTGATACATTAAGCCCCATATTCTGCGCATAGGCTTCACCCATCTGATAGGCGCTAATTGGTTTGGATAACAGAAACACAAAAAACATCGTAATAAGCACTACGATTGCCATAACTTTTACATTGTCCCAGTTAATCCCCGAAAAGCTGCCCAGAGACCAATTGTGCAGATTTACAATATCCGCATCATCCGCAAATGTAACAACAAAGTCAGTCACAGCAGAACAGATATAGCCGATCATGACGCCGCTGACAATGAGCATTGCCATCTGATTGATGACTTTGGACATTAGAATAACAAAACCCATGCATAACATGGAACCGGCAAAGGCCGCAAGAATCATCAGCCATGAACCGAGCTGTACTGAAAATTGCAGGGACGCTACCATCACCAATGCGACAATCAGCTTTGCACCGGATGAAACGCCCAGCGTAAACGGGGTTGCGATTGGATTGTGGAAAAAGGTTTGCAGCAGATATCCGGATAATGCGAGGGCACCTCCCAAAATCACCGCTGCAAATGCTCTTGGCGCTCGGACCTGCGTAACAATTTCTGTGTAGGTTTCATCCGTTCCGATTCCTTGAAGGATTTTAGGAATCTCAGAAAATGGAATATTAACGCTTCCGATACATAGGTTCATGACCAGAAACAAAAGCAGAAGCACAAATAAAACAACAAATGCAGCAAAATATCGTTTTTTCTTCATCTGTTTGTATCACTCCAACTTGTAAATATAGGTAAGGCTCTGATCATCTCCTTGCAGCATGTTATGAATATCTGCGATGATGGTGCCAAGTTCCATAGTGGACTGGTAAATGTTCTGGGTTGTACAATAAACATTTCCATTCTGCACAGCCTTGAAGTTCTCTAAAAGCTGACTTTTCGTTAATAATTCATCCCGAGATTTGAGTTCCCCGTCTACTGTGCTGTTATAGATGATATAATCGGCATCCTTTGCCTGTGCATAAAAAGCTTCCATCTCCATGCTCATGGTGGAAGATTTACTTTCATCATCGGGATCTTGTTCCAAAATATAGGTTCCACCAGCCATTTCAATCATTTTCGCCAGATAATCGGACGGTCTGCGTACGTTAGCCTCGCCATTGGTTGTGATATAAAAAAATGCAACTGTTTTTCCGGTAGGCTGTGCTCCGCTGACAGACTCAAACGCCTGTTTTTCTGCATTGAACGCTGACTCAGCAGCTTCCTGCTGTCCGGTCAGCAATCCATAGAGTTTTACCCATTCTGTTCTGCCGAGAGGGTGAGACTCATAACTGGAATAATCCACCAAAACCGGGATTCCAAACTTCTCCAGCTGTTCCTTCACTTCGGGCGTATGAAAAATCATAGTGTTCTCAATCGCCAAGCTGCAATTCTCATCAATGAGGTGCTCATAATCCGGAGCGGAATATTTGCCAGCATATAGAATATTTCCAGATTCCATTGCCGCACGCACTGGTTCGATATACCAGCCATCGCTTTTCAGCGCACTGAAACGGATCGTATCCAACGCATCCATCGAAACAAACATATCCATCACAGCCGAGGCAACTAAATAAATGTTTTGGATCGGTTGGTGCAGCTGCACAATGTTTTCATCCAAACCGGATGGCTCTGGTTTTCCCTCTGGGATTACCAGATACTGCGTACCATTGGAGATGGTAATAAGCGCATATCCATCATTGTAATAGTCCACTGCAAATTCCTCAGCATAATCGAGAGGCATACTGTGATCGAAGGTTAAATCCGGACTGATATCAGTATTACGTGTTTCCAGCAAATCAGCTTCAGAAGGTGAACCGCAGGAGGATACAGTAAGTATGAGGATAAAACACAATAAAACTACTGCCATTTTTCTCATTTTATTTGCTCCTCCGTTTCTTATGAATCCCAAAAAAGGAGATAATTACGACTATGGCAATTACAATTACCGTTCCTGCAACCATAGCCATCATTTCAAAAGATGTGTCTTGTTTTATGGTGTCTTGGAGGAAGGTTAATGTATATTCGATTTCATGTGGTGTGCTCATTGCTGTGGTATTCGCAACGACCGCTATTGGCATATCAAAATCTATAATCGGAAGTTCAAAAGTGGAATTTCCAGCCTCCTGGAGTGGTTTAAAAGTTTTATTTTCTACCTTCATGTAGTCATAGTTCGGGCTGCTCCATTCAATCTGAACATAACCCTTTCCACCCCGTACAGTCATAATTGCCGGAGATGTAATAGTCGCCCGTCCGCTTCCACCCTCCAGTATGACTTCTATGGAATATTCACCATCCTCCAGATCAACCGTTGCTGCTTCCGCAGATGCTGAGGCAGGAAATACCATAATGGATGTGATACACATCACCATCAATAGCCCAAGACAAAATTTTTTCACCAGATAGGGAAATATGCTTCTCCTCATATTCGTCCTCCTCTCCAGATACAAATCTGTCCCTGCCGTTAAGAGCAGGGACAGAGCACGGTTTATTCAAGTTTTTCTGGGTTCGATACAATTACCTCATGATCGTACCACTTTCCCTTTGTACCGATTAGCGCAAGGTTAAACGGCTCGTCCAGAACCGGAACTGGAACATCAAAACCGTTGACCTCTTCGCTTATTCCATCCTCATAAGTTACGGTATCCACAGTAGGCTGCAAAAGTTCTGCCCCATCTTTCTGGGCATCCTCTGCGGTGCCTGGGAAAAGATTGACAATATTCTGAGAGGTAAGCGAAATGTGAATGGTCATTTTACCGTCCTGAACCGTCAGCTTTCCTTTACCATCGCATGTCTCGTTGACACGGAACATGCTGCTGTCCGTTTCAAAATCAGCAGAATAGATGCCATCTTCCAGAGTTGTTTGTTGTTCCTGCGAAACAGCTGGAGGGCTGGAGCCGTCCTGAGCAGATGTATCCGTCTGATTGCTGCATCCAACGGCGAAAACGGCGACCAAAGCAGCCATACACAGGAGTATCGTTCTTTTTTTCATGCTCGATCTGTTCCTTTATTGATTGATTACAGCACCAGTATGTGCAACATATAGCTCCTGAATGGCTGGAATCTGACCGAGGCCTGCAATCTGAGTATCAACGCTCTCAAAAGCGCCGGATGCGTTGAACATACTCTTCCAGGAATCAGCATCATCGCCTGCCATATCATTGTTTGCATGGTCACCTGCAACGACCATCAGAGGACGAAGGATGACTTTCTTATAACCAGCTTCTTTGATGCTTTCAATAACAGCTTCGCAGGCGGTTTCTTCCGGTTCACCCTCAACGGTACCGATGAATACATTGTTGTATCCCAGAGCCTCCATCTGAGCCTGCATCTGGCTGTAAGATACCTTTGCTGTGTGGGAAGTACCGTGACCCATAAATACGAATGCAACGCCGTCTGCCTTTGCTTCATCCAGAGTCTGGTATCCAGCTGTCTTAACCGCTTCTGCGGTAACAGCCTCTGCAACAGCTTTTTTATCTTCATTGATGACAGTTGCATCGGTACCGACATCGCCCAGAAGAGGAGCAGCGATCTGAACCGATTCAAATTTATCCTGATAAGCTCCTACGGTTTCTGCCAGCTCATCATACTCAGCACCATACATCAGATGGGTAGGCTGAATCACCAGATTCTTAACACCATTTTCTACCGCACGGTCAAGCGCCTGCTGGACGTTATCGATCTTTTCTCCGTCACGAGCCTGCACATGATTGATAATGATCTGGGCGGTAAATGCTCTTCTGACCGACCAGTCCGGATAGGCTTCCTGCAAAGCGTCCTCAATGCTCTTGATGTCAGCAACACGGCTGTCATTAAAAGAGGTTCCGAAGCTGACTACGAGCAGTTCATTTTCGCCGATTTCATCACCGTTGCGGGGATCATCTTTAGAAGCATCTCCAGTATCCCGTCCAAAATAGTCTGGATCTGCAAATTCGCCGGAAACCAATTCCTTTTGGGCATCCGTCAGGGCATCCCAAGCAGCCTTTGCAGCCTCACATTGTTCATCCGTGTTTTCGTTTCGTTCTTGCACATAGATTGCGTCAATCAGCTTGGCCACCTCATCAGCAGCAGCTTGATCGTCAGAGACTGGATTGGTAGAAGACACCTCTCCTAAGTTGTCTGATGTCTCACTTTCCTGAGAACCGCAGGCAGCAAGAGATGTTGCAATGCACATCGCAAGCAGGAGTGCTACAAATTTTTTCATGTTCTTCATTTTACTTCCCTCCATTGATTTATATCTTTTTGTGGTTTAAGCCACGAAAAAGCAGTAGTAAAATGGAGAAAAGTATGCTAAAGATATGCCAAAAAAGAAAGCAGCAGTCATACATGACTGCTGCTGCCGTTTTTTCGCAACAAAATAGCCCATTTCTCCATAACTCGAGAGCAAATAGACTTTAACAATCTGAGCAGGTCTCCTGACTTGCGTATCATAAGCATTCCGCACAGCCTTCTCAGAATCAACTCCCAATGACCGACTTTCGTCATGTGCGGTGCCTCCGCGCATACAGTGGCGGTACCGTTCCGGATTCCAACCGGATTCACTATTCTCCATCAACACTATACGAAATTGATGGCACTCAGATATCATATTTACTTGTAATAAAAATATCATAGTAATGCATATTTGTCAAGCAACTAACAGACGATAAAAATTCTTATTAGTAAAACTTCAATATATTTTATAACATCAATTAGCGCTCTTGTTCCTTACGCTTTTCCTTGCTGGGAATCATCTGTTCCTTCTGCGCCTGCCGCACCATCCTCCGCACAGCTTGCCGCTCCATATCTTCATGCAGCATCCGGGAAACCGCCTTTTTACTGTCAAACATCAAAAGCGGGCTGTACTTCTCGCCGTAAACCTGCTGTGCCCGGTTCTCCGCTTCCTGCTCCTTGCCGGGGCGGATTGCCTGTTTTGTTTCGTAGAGCTGCACTGGATCGAAGCCTTGCGCCTGCTCCCGAAGTCCGGCATACTCGTTCAGGGCAGCGTCCAGTTCGGCGGAATATTTTTGTTCCTGTTCTTCCAACCGTTTCAGACTCTGCTCCATGGCTGCAATGTCCTTGGGAAATTTATCGGCAGCATCTTCCTCAGAATATGCCAGCGACACCAGAAGCAGATTTTTCTCCGAACGCAGTTCCTCCAAATCCTCTGTCAGAGCCGCAATCTTAGCCGCCAGCTCCCGGTGCCGGAATACATGGACAGCAGAAAGTGCCTTTTTCTCGGAGAGCAGGCTGCGGCGTTCTTTTGTCTTATCCTGGATGTCCTTTGTCAGCTGATTGTACTGCGTGAGGGCAGGGCGAAGCGTATTCAGCGAAGTGTTCAGACGCTCCTTGCCCTTGCGGAGATATCCCAGCTGATAACAGAACAGCAGCAGATTTTTACGCAGATTCTCCATGGCCTCAGCAAGCGCCGGGAGGGTGTTCCTGACCGCCTGCGCCAGCTTTTTGACCTGTCCCCTCAACTCTCGGAGCAGGGCATTGTCGGCCTTGATCTGCCGGTTCAGTTCGCACCGGTCAGAGATAATGCCCTTTTTCTCCATGGCTCTGGCAACCACACCTTCATGGACCGTAGGCCGCTCCAGCAGGCCACGCTCGGCATGGCTGCGGTGGTCGATGCGTTCTTCGTGCCCAGTGCGCTCCAGATAGCGGTTTGCCACATCCGCCCATGCAGCCCGCCACAAGACAAGCTGCTCGTCGCTGTTCCATCGTTCTGTGATGGGATTCTGTCTGCCGAACTTGGTGCTTTTGGGGTACTTGGACACCCGTTCATAGCCCTGCGCCTGTGCTGCGGACGGGGCCATATACACTTTCTTTTTGCCTACCTTGTACTGATACTGCTTCTCCCATCCGTCGGCCTGTGCCTGTTTGAACTCAGCGGCAGTAAAGCCCCGTTCCTCGCCGCCTTTGACACAGAGATACTCTTTTTCGGTCTTGTACTGCCATTTTCCCTTTTCATCCAGCGGGCGCACTGTCAGCAGGATATGAGCATGGGGATTGTGTCCGGGAGGATATGGGTCGTGGATGGCAGCATCGGCGCACATTCCGTCTGCCACAAACTGCCCCTTGATGAAATCTTGCAGGAGCTGGATTTGTTCTTCCCGGCTCAGTTCTATGGGCAGCGCCGCCACAAATTCACGGGCAAGGCGGCTGTCCTTTGCGGTTTCGGTTTCCTCCACAGCGTTCCACAGGGTTTCCCGATCCTGCCACTCTACGGGGGCGGTGGCTGGCAGAAAAACCTGCCGCCACCCAAGGCTCTGTTTGCGTGTGTAGTCATGCTGCACCCCGTCGTACTCATTGAGCATCCGGGAACAGCTCAGATAGGCCGCAGCAGCTACGGCGGAGCGCCCAGCTCCACGGCTGACTATCTTGGCCTCCAAATGATAAATCGCCATTGTCTACCATCCTTTCCGAAGGGCTACTGTGAAATGCAGCAGCCCTTCTTCCGTACTCGATTACAACAGGTACGTCGTGAAATGCAACGTACCACCAGCAGGGGTGGAACGATTTGTTCCACCCTTGTATCTGTGTCAAGCTGCCGGTGGCAGGTTGACGCAGGCAGGCGGCGGGATGGGGTGGCAATATACCACCCCATGAACAGGGGCTTCCAAAACGGAAACCCCTGCGCCGACTGCATGGGCAAGGCTGGCAGTTTGGCAGAAATGCAGCCTTGTCCAGCGGCTCCCGCAGGAGCCGCAATCCCCCTCGGAGAGCGCACGTGCCCGACCAACGGGAGGGCTACCACCGCCTGCTTTAGCAGGTGGTGAGTAAGTGCGCCCCCTTACGGGAGGAAAATAGCCCTTACGGGAGGAAAAGAGGAGGCCCCCGGTTTCCCGGAGACCTCCCAGCGGATTCAATTGTGCTGCGGCAGCTTCTGCATCAGGTAATCCTCCAGCGCAGACAGCTCCATCGTCCGCACCTCCGGCAGCACTTTCTCCAAGATTGCACCCTCCTGAATGAGCCTACGGGTACGGACCTTGCGTTCCTTGACCCGGTTCCGTGCCTGCGCTTCCTCCAAGCGGTGCTGTGCTTGCAACAGTTTCTTCTCTGCCTCTGTCATAAAAATCCCTCCTCACTTTCTCCGTTGCCAAACGATTTCGTACCCCAGCGCATCGGCAAGCTGGACGGCTTCAACATAGCGCAGGGACTCCCGTTGGAGCTTATTGGACAGGTTAGATACGCTGTCAGACCAGCCGTGTTCGTCATGCAGCAGATCGACCACCTCCTGCATGGTCATGCCCTGACGGACGATGTACGACTTGATTTCATTTCTCAGATTGGATTTCATTTGGTTTTACCTCCATAATTTCGTATAATCGGTTTTCGTATCGGTGATGCCAGTGTGCTTGTCGGTGAAAAATCCGCTGTGCTGCAAATCCGCTCAGATTTCTGCCCGTGATGCCCTGTTCGCAGCAGCGCCCTATCGGCTTCATCGTTCGGCATGAGAACATACAGAACGGCAGGATATGCCGCAATCCGGAGCAGCGGATTCACGCTTCGGTAAATCACCTGATGGTGCAGTGCGTTCGACCTACGACAAAAATCTTTACGGATTTCACAAGCATTGATTTTGAAGCCGTTAAAATAGGCTGTCCGTGTACGGCTCGGTACGGCATAGACGGCTTGTGTACGCTGCTGTACGCCGGTTTTGTGTACCGAACGCCGATTCAGCGGCAGATTTTACACGATGCTGTGAATTGCTTCACCAAAGGCACAAGCAAAACCGTATTTTGCGGATGAAGTTGAAAAATGCCGTACAGAGTGTACGGCGTGTACGGCAATTTTGAAGTCCGGTTCTCATTTTTAATACGGCAGTGGGTTGACCACTTCAATGCCCATAAAACCGCGCACCCGCTTGCCACCGACATGGACATTGTTGGTGGCCTCTACATTGTAAAGGCGCTCGTTCTGCGCCAGTTCCGAGCTGAGACGATTTGCAGACATGGGCTTTTGCGCATTGTCCTCGCACCAGCGCTGATACGCCTCATACAGTGCCTTGGAGCTGGCTTCACTGTCGGCCTTGAAGCGGATATAGCCCTCAGATTGCAGAAACTCGATCACATTGTTGCTGCTGCGCTTGACCGTCTCCATATTCTCTCTGGCCTTGCCGGAAATGCTGAACTGATAGTTGTTCCCAATCAACCGATGCAGACCATCCAGACACCAGAGGAAGATGCCCTCCTTCTCCCGCAGCAGCTTATCCACCAGAAACGGATCATCCACTCGGCCAGCGGGCCGGTCTTTGGTGGTCAGCACGATCTGGCGGCGAAAGAAGCCGTCGGACTTGTCGTGCAGGGCGGTGAGCGCACCGTTTCCGAAGCAGAGAAAACGCACATAGAGCTGGCTCTGATAGCTCTGGACGCCTTTGCGCTCCATGTCCATCTTGCACTCAGAGGTCACGATGGATTTGATATAATTGGTCTTGGGCAGGGCGCTCATATCCATATCGTCATCCACCATCAGGAGCTTGTTTTCCAAGTCTGCACGGCTGAACCGGTTGCTCTCCA
>OMGA01001010.1_pt1 | contig 10623 bp, 7 predicted proteins | sample 1674211 | NCBI WGS metagenome assembly OMGA01 (sample SAMEA103958152, study PRJEB25191) | human gut metagenome | biome: human-associated habitat [ENVO:00009003]; feature: intestine environment [ENVO:2100002]; material: feces | place: Germany | collected 2013/2015
GGCGCAGCAGCGCCCCCCGGAACACCAGCTCCTCGGCCAGCGGCAGCACCAGCAGGCTGCGCAGCGTGCCGGGCACGCCCTGCGGCAGCTCTGCCGCCCCGCCGGGGACCAGCACACACCAGACCGCCGCCAGCCCGGCCCAGGCCAGTGCCGCGATGCCTGCCGCCCGCAGGCGGCGGTTCCGCTCTGACATCTTCCCCGTCCCCTCTCCGTTTGGGGGTGCGCTGTTCCACCGCTTTGGGCGCACAGCGCACCGCCCCGCAATGCCTGATGCCCATTGTATCATGTTCCGGCCCGTTTGTGCAAGAAAACGGAGCGGAATTGCGAAAATACGAAGAAATATTGATTCAAACAATTGACATTTTCCGTCGTCTCTGGTATATTCCTATACGACTTTTTGATTGATTTGGTCGGGTTATCCGTTCTTGGCCCCGTTGGAGGTATTACTATGATCCGCATTCTTACCGATTCCGCATCCGACATCCTGCCCGCTGAAGCCGAGCAGCTGGGCGTGACCGTCATTCCCCTGAACGTCACCCTGGAGGACGGCACCGTGCTCCGGGACGGCGTGGACATGACCCCCACCGTGTATTACGGCGTGATGGCCCGCTGCCACAAACTGCCCACCACCAGCCAGCCCAGCCCCGAGCTGTTCCAGCGCTTCTTCCTTGAGGCGGCCGCCGCCGGGGACGAAGTGGTGGGCATCTTCCTCTCCCATGAGCTGTCCGGCACCTGCCAGTGCGCCCGGCTGGCCGCAGACATGGCCAATGTGGACAATGTCCTCTTTGTGGATTCCGAGAACGTCTGCCTGGGCGAGAGCCTGCTGGTGCGGCTGGCTGTTCAGCTGCGGGATGCCGGAAAGACTGCCGGGCAGATCGCCGCCACCCTTGAGCACGCCAAGGAGCATCTGCATCTGTTGGCTGTCATCGACGACCTGAAGTATCTGCGCAAGGGCGGCCGCCTGCCCGCCGCCGTGGCCGTGGCCGGTGGGATGCTGGGCATCAAGCCCCTCATCACCATCAAGGAGGGCAAGGTCGTTATGGCGGGCAAGGCCCGGGGCCTGCCCGGCGCTTACGTTGCCCTGTTCAAGAAGATCGAGGAGCTGGGCGGCATCAGCACCTGCGCCGACGCGCTGGCCGGTTACACCCTCGCCCCCCGCGAGGTGCAGCCCATCCAGACCTACCTGCAGGAGAATCTGGGCCGGAACGAGGCCCTTGTGCGTCAGATCGGCTGTGTCATCGGCACCCACGCCGGCCCCGGCGCGTTTGGCCTGGCCTTCCTCGATGAAGGCTTCACCTTCTGATCTTACCCAATCAAAAAGAGGAACTGCTTTCCCGGCAGTTCCTCTTTTTTGTTGGTTCACAGCACCGCGTCCGAGACGATCTTGCCCAGCAGGAGCACCAGCACCACAAGCATCATGGGGCGGATGAACTTTGCGCCGTTCTTGATGGCGAAGTGGGAACCCAGCAGGTTGCCCACAATGCCGCTGATGGCACAGGGGATGCCGATGGAGAACACCACCAGCCCGCTGGAAAGATACGTTACAAGGCTGGCGTAGTTGCTGGCAAGGTTGAGCACCTTGGCGTTGCCGCCCGCCGTGCGCAGGTCAAAGCCCATCAGGGTGGTAAAGGCGATGATGGCAAAGGTGCCGGTGCCCGGGCCAAAGATGCCGTCGTACAGGCCGATGCCCAGCCCGATGGCAAGGGCCAGCACCGCCTTTCTGGCGTTCAGGGTGCCGTCGTCCCGGTTCTCGTCGGGCAGGTCCCGCCGCCAGAGGATGAGCACCGCCGCCACCGGCAGGATGATGAGCATCATGGTGCGCAGCACCTGATCGCTGAGCAGGAGCACGATGTGGGAGCCCAGTGCGCTGCCCACAAAGCTGCCCACAGCCGCCAGCAGGCCGACCCGGATGTTCATGGCTCCCTTCTGGAAGAACTGCGCCGTGGCAAAGGTGGTGCCGCAGGCCGCGCTGAATTTATTGGTGCCGTAGGTGTAATGCACCGGCAGGCCCGCAAACAGGTAGGCGGGCAGGCTGATCAGACCGCCGCCCCCCGCCGCCGAGTCCACAAAGCCCGCAAACCCGGTCATCAGCATCAGAAACAGCAGCATTGGCAATGATAATGTAATTTCCATTCGTTCTACTTTCCCACTCTTTCGTTTACTTCAGATACAGCTTTCCCTCGCAGGCCAGGATCTGATCCAGGATCATCCGGGACACCCGGGCACCATAGACCATGGCGGGGTGGTCGTTGTACTCGATGATGTCATGGAACTCCTTGTTCATCAGAACGATCACATACTCGCCGTAGGGGGTGTGGATGATGCCGCCGTCGTTGCGGCAGGCGTTCATGCTGCCGCTCTTGCTGGCCACCCAGATAAGCTCCGGCTCGCCGGTCTCCTCGCAGTCCAGATAGAACTGGGGGAAATCGTGGGTCAGCATGGTGTTGTAGTGCTGCTGGCGGAAGATGCCCAGCATGGCGGCGCTGGCTTCTTTGCTGACCAGCGTGCCCTTTGCCACCTGCGCAAACAGGGCGGCGTAGTCCCGGGGCGTGGTGGTGCCCAGCTGCCGGTACCGGTCAAAGTGCAGGGCGTTGTGCAGTACTGTGTGGGCAAAGCCCAGCTCCCGGATGCAGGCGTTGATGGTGTCCAGCCCCAGGTAATCGATGATCATATTGGTGGCGATGTTGTCCGAGCAGATGATCATCATGGTGGCGGTGTCCTTCACCTTGAGCTTTGCCCCCACGCCCAGGGCCCGGAGCATCCCGGAGCCGTCCACGAACTGGCTGGCCTCGTAGGTGATTTCCTCCTCCAGGTCAGCCCTGCCCCGGCTGGCCTGCAGATACAGCACCGCCAGAATGAACGCCTTGATGGTGGAGGCCGTCTCAAATTCCTCGTCGGCACCGATCTCCACCGTGCTGCCGCGCAGGTCGTCCACAAAAACGCTCATCCTGCCCTGATAGGAATAGAGCTCTGCGGCAATGCGCTTTTCCAATGTCATATTCTGATCCATCTGGAATCCCTCAGCTTTTCTATACTTTCCGTTATACTTCATTCTTACCGTTAAGACATAATTATCATTGAAAACATTGATTTCATTGGTTCTCATTGATTCTAGTGCAATGATGAGCAATGATTTCAATGAATTCAATGAATCTTTTGATACCAACGGTGATTACAGGTTGTTTTCAAAGAAACGCTGTGCGTTGCGGAAGAAGATGGCTTCCACCTCATCCTCGGTGAAGCCCTCTTTCCGCAGGGCATCGGCCAGCAGGGGCATTTTGGAGCAGTCGCTCAGTTCCAGCTTGCCGCCGATGCCGTCAAAGTCACTGCCCAGACCGATGATCTCAATGCCGCCCACCTGCTTGAAATGGGCGGCGTGTTTGGCCATCAGGGCCGTGGTGCTGCGGCACAGGTCGGGGCTGGGCTGGTCATCCAGAAAGCCCGCGCAGTAGTTCAGGCCCACCAGACCGCCTTTTTCCGCCATGACCCGGATCATCTCATCGGTCAGGTTGCGGCAGTGGGGGGCCAGGGCGCGGCAATTGGAGTGGCTGGCCGCAAAGGGGCGGGTGCTGTGCTCCGCAAGGTCCCAGAAGCCTTTATCGGACAGGTGGCTCACATCGGCAATGATGTGCAGGCGCTCCATCTCGGCCAGGAACTCGAAGCCCTTCTCCTTCAGGCCGGTCTCGGTGTTGGGCATACAGGGCCAGATGGGGCCGTTGCCGGGCACCACGTTGGGGCTGGCCAGCTCGTTTTCGTGGTTCCAGGTCAGGGTCATCATCCGCACGCCCAGCTCGTACATCCGGCGCAGCACGCCCAGACTGCCCTTGCAGCAGCCGGCCTCCTCAATGGTCAGCATTCCGCTGATCTTGCCCGCCTCGGCGTTTTTGCGGATATCCTCGGGGCGGTAGACAGGGGCGATCCTGTCGGAATACCGCTCCATCATCCGCTTGAACACGTCGATCTCCTCCAGCGCCGTCACCAACGGGTCCGCGCCCGGGGTGGGGTCGGCCAGATTCACAAAGGCGGCAAAGCACTGGAGCATGTAGTCGCCCTTCTCCAGCTTTTCCAGATCGATGTGGCCGTTGTTGTGGGCAAAGGTCTGCCCGTCGCCCCGCATCTCCGCGCGCCGCAGCTCGCTCAGGGTGTCACAATGTAGATCAAAAACTTTCATCGTTCATGTCCTTTCTTAACAGCTTCTATGTCAAGCCTCTCCGGGATGCTGCCCCTTCGCAGCAGCTGGCAGGGTTAACCCCCCAGTCACGCTTCGCGTGCCAGCTCCCCTAATAGTGGGGCCCTTGGCATGGCGGAAAGCCTTTCCTTTTTGCCAAGGCCGCCCCTACTAGGGGCGGTGGCATTGCGAAGCAATGACGGTGGGGTTTCACCTTCAGAAAACACTCCCCACCGCATACAGACTCTTGACCAGATCTTCCCGGTACAGCGGGTCGGCGGGGTCAAGGCTGTTGATGACCACGCCGCCGCTGGCGGACGCGCCGGTGGAGTGGATATAGCGGCCCTCGCCGAGGTAAAGGGCGATATGGCCGGGGAAATAGAGGGCATCGCCCCGCTTTTTGTCTGCAAAGGGGATCTGGTGCATGGGCCAGCCCTCCACGATCCTGGCATCCCGGTAGATGAGCACGCCGCACTGCATATAGGCGCTGCTGACAAGGCCGGAACAATCAATGCCCCGGCCCGATTTGCCGCCCCAGCGGTACTCGGTGCCCAGATACTTTTTTGCCTGCGCGCAGACGGCATCCCGGAACGCTTCCTCGCTGCCGTCGTACCACGCCTGCAGTGCCTGCGGCACCAGCTCCCCGGCGGTAATATTCCGGGCCTCGGCCAGCGCGTCATCAAAGGCCAGCCCCTCCCGCTGGGAGAACACGGCGGTCATCTCAAACCGCACCGGCTCCAGCGCCACGTCCCGGACATAGCCGGTGCGGCCATCCAGCAGGGCCACCTTGGCCCAGCCGGTGTGGGCCAAGGCTTCCTCGGGCGGTTCGGGCAGGCGGCAGAGCAGGCAGCCCCGCTCCAGCTCCAGCATCCGCACCCCCTGCACCTTGGGCAGGCTGAGCACATCGGTGGCACGGCCCACCAGCACCAGCGGCTGGGGCAGGTAGTCCCGCAGCGCATCCTCGCTGACAAATTTCAGCGCATCCTGCCGGACAAAGCCGTGGTAGCCGTAAAAGGTGACCACCTCGGCCACCTCCGGGGAGAGGGACACTCCCTCGGCGGTCACGCCGCCGGGGGCGGTGCGCACCTGACAGGCCTGACCGTACAGGCCCTCGTCCCCGATGGTGGAAACAAGGCCCGCCTCGCTCTGTTTGGTGGTCTGGGGCAGGTCGTAAATGGTCACGACAGGCCGGGCAAATAGGGCGTATTGCATCATTCGGTTCCCTCCAACAAATTCAGCAGCTCCTCCGGCTTCATGCGCAGGATGGCACCATCCGCGCTGCCGGTGACGGTCTCGGCCAGATCCTGCTTGGCCTGCTGCAGCTCCACGATCTTTTCCTCAATGGTGTCCTGGGCGATGAGCTTGTACACCTGCACCGGGTTCTGCTGGCCGATGCGGTAGGCACGGTCGGTGGCCTGATTCTGGGCCGCCACGTTCCACCACGGGTCGTAGTGGATGACGATATCGGCGGCGGTCAGGTTCAGGCCGGTGCCGCCTGCCCGCAGGGAAATCAGGAACACGCTGGCTTCGCCGCCGTTGAAGCGGCGCACCAGCTCGGCACGCACCGGCTTGGGGGTGGAGCCCTGCAGAGTGAAGTGGCTCACACCCTCCGCGTCCAGCCGCTTGGCCAGCAGCTCAAGCATGGAGGTGAACTGGCTGAACAGCAGGATGCGGTGCCCACTCTCCACGGCACTGGTGACCAGCTCGATGCAGGCATCCAGCTTGGCGCTGCTGCCGGTCCAGTTGTCTGCCACAAGGCGCGGGTCGCAGCAGATCTCCCGCAGCCGCATCAGCACGGCAAACACGGTCATCTTGTCCTCCGGCTTTGCCGCCCGCAACTTTTCGCGGGCGTCCACCACCGCTGCCAGATACAGCTTGCGCTGCTCGGTCTCCAACTCAACGCGGCGCACATTCTCCGTTTTGGGCGGCAGCTCCCGCAGCACCTCCGACTTCATGCGCCGCAGGATGAAGGGTCCGGTGAACTGGTTCAGCCGCCGCACAGCGTTGGCATCCTCGTCCTGCACGATGGGCTTTTCAAACCGGGCGCAGAAGGTCTTGTAGGGGGGCAGATATCCCGGCATCAAAAAGGAGAAGATGCTCCACAATTCGCCCAAGCGGTTCTCCACCGGGGTGCCGGTCAGGGCAAAGCGCACCCGGCTGTTCACCCGGCACACCGCCTTGTATTTCTGGGTGGTGTGGTTTTTGATGGCCTGCGCTTCGTCCAGAATGCAGGCGTAGAATTGCTGCCCGCTGTAAAGCTCCTCGTCCCGGCGCATCAGGTCATAGCTGGTCACCACAAGGTCGGCTTCCGCCCACTGCTTTGCCAGCTCTGCCCGGTGAGCAGCGTCACCGTCCACAGCCACGCAGGAAAGCTGCGGCGTGAACTTCTGGCATTCCTCCTGCCAGTTGAGCACCAGCGATGCCGGGCAGACGATGAGGCTGGGCAGGCGCTGGCCGCTTTCCTTCATGGCCAGCAGGTAGCTGAGCACCTGCACGGTCTTGCCCAGACCCATATCGTCCGCCAAAATGCCGCCCATGCCGTAGCCATCCAGTGTGCGCAGCCAGCGGTAGCCGTCCCGCTGGTATTTGCGCAGGGTCTTTTGCAGCGAGAGCGGCGGGGTATACTCGCTGTCCCGCACGGCGTGGAAGCTGCGGCTGATGCGCCGGAAGGCATCGTCCCGGTCGAACCGCAGACCGTTCTGCCCCGAAAGCGCCCAGTCCAGCGTGGGGGCGCGGTAGAGCGGCAGAGCGGCGTGGCCGTCCTTCAGCTTTGCGCCGGAAAGCTCCAGCGTGTCGTTCAGCTCGTCCAGCCCTTCCAGACTGTCATCCAGCCGCAGCAGACTGCCGTCCCGCAGGCGGTGGTAGCGTTTTTTCTGGTGCAGGGACTGCAAAAGCTCCCGCAGTTCCTCCACCGGGAAGGCGCCGGTGTCCACCTCCAAATCCAGCACACTGCCGTGCACCGAAACCCCTACCGAAATTTTAGGCGGGGCGGCTTGTAAGTTGCGGAAGGCATCGGTCTGGTACACCTCGCCCATGGCCAGCAGGGCGGGAATTCCCTCCTCCAGCAGCTGGAAAAGCGCCTCCTCCCCGGAAAGGCTGTAATGCCCGGGCTTGCCGGTCTCGGGTTCCAGATAGGTCTCCAGCAGGCGCTTTGCCCGGTTCTCGGTGCGGGCATCCCGCAAAAGGTCGGGCGGCACCGGCTCGCCGGGGGCTACCCTGTCCTCTCCGTACAGAAAGACCGGGTACGCCGTGACAGTAAGCCCCCGGTCAGCATCCAGATAAAACTGCACCACCGGTTCCAGCGGGATCTGGTTCAGCAGCAGCCGGTCGGGGTCCACGATGTTGACCCGGTTGCCCAGTTCCGGCAGCACATAGCTGCAAAAGGCGGCGGCATCCGCGCTGGTAAAGAACAAACTGCGCCCGCCAAAGGTGTCCAGTACCGGCAAAACCCGGCGGCATTCCTCCCGCTGCATCCGCCAGAGGGTACTTTCGCCCAGCAGATAGGCATAGTCCAGCCCCTGCACTCCGCTGAGCGCCGGGGTACAGCTCAGCTGCACGCCGCCCTTGCGGCGCTCCACCTTCAGGCTGATGACCGGCAGACCCTCTTTAAGGGTATAGCCGCCCACAACGCCCTCGGCAGCGTAAAGTTCTACAAGGGCATCCAGCCCCTCGCCGGTCAACGGCAGGCCGCCCGCCGGGCCTTTCTCCCAGCCGGAGCGCACCGTACCCTCGGCTTCAAACGCCTGCCGGGCGCTCACCTGACGGCGCAGCAGCCGCAGCAGCTGCTGTGCATCCGGAGCAAAGGCGTCCCACCGGTGCACAAAGGCCAGCGATTTCCCATAGCTGACGCTTTCGCCCCGCTCGATCGCATCCAGAAACTGCGGGATGCTTTTTACCAGATACTGCCGCCTGCCGATGCCATCCGAGACCCGCAGCCGCAGCCAGATACGGCCATTGTGCAGCGTAAGCTCCGGTTCCAGCAGAGCAAAGCCGGTGCGCTGGGCGGCGTTCTGAGGCTGGGGCTGCACATCCTCCCGCTGGTAGCGCTTCAGCAGCAGCTGGGCCTCATAGTCGGTCTCCGGCTCCTCGCCCCGCCACTTGCGGCCGAACAGCATATCCAGCCCGGCGCTGTAACTGTCCTTGCGGGGCTCGGTGCTCAAGCCTGCAACGCCCCGCTGCACCCCGGGGATGCTCTCCGGCTTTTTTTCCGGGGCAGGCGGGTTCTTTTCCGCGTCCTGCAGCAGCAGCGCGCCAATGTGCTTACAGTAGGTGCCGTCGCCGTTCTGGTTATAGGGGCAGTCGCAGGAGGCGCTGACAAAGCTGCCGTTTTCCCTCAGCCAGACCTGCGTATAATAGCAGTCCGGCCCGCTGCCCTGCACCAGCGCTGTCAGGTGCCGTACCCCGTCCTCGTTGGTGGTGCAGCTGCTTTGCAGGATGCGCTTGCGGTACTTCTGCGCCCGCTCAAAGATGCTTTTGCCCAGCAATGTGCGGATCTCCTGTGCGTCCATGTGGTCTCCCTCCCCTGTGCTGTCGCGGTTCCGGTCTATTTTATAAGAATACCGCGTTCCACCCCGGGATGCAAGGGCAGAAGGGTAAAAAACGTTTAGAAAGCGCGGGGCGGGATGATTTTGAATGGCTTCCGCTACGCTCTAGCCATTTTCAGCGGAAGAATTATTTTGATTTGCAGTTTCGAAACGCCTGCGGGCGTTTCGAAATTGCTTTTTCACAGGAGGGGTCGTAGAGGGAAACGGCATTTGCAGTGCCTGTTTCCTGCGGAAACATCCGCACTGCGGGGTTGCTTCTTGGCTCTCAACAGGTCAAAGAAAAAGCACCCGCAAACGCCTTCGGGTGCCAATGCACAGACGGGAAGGGTTGCAGGTGCCTTCTTTGTTTTAGGAAACTCCGCGCTTGCGGGTCTTGAGGTGGTACATTTCCTGATCGGCTTTATCGATCAGGTCGTGCACGGTGGCAATGTCCGGCTCAAGGCGGGCGCAGCCGATGCTGATCTCGATCTGGTAGGGCTTGCCGGAGGCGGCGTTGGCTGCGTCCAGCTCCCGCTGGATGGAGGTGATCAGGGTGCGCACCTCCACACTGTTGCAGCCGCAGGCGATGCAGAATTCATCGCCGCCGTAGCGCGCCAGCACGCCGTTGTAGTTGGCGCACACCTTTTTTAAAATGCCCGCCAGCAGCACCAGCGCGGCGTCCCCCTCCAGGTGGCCGTACTCATCGTTGATGTGCTTGAAGTGGTCCATGTCCATCATGAGGAAATGCAGCGAGCGGTTGGGGTGGCGGCGGTAGTAGGGCAGTTCGCTTTCCAGATACCGCAGCGCCACGATGCGGTTGCTGACGCCGGTCAGGGTGTCCACCGTGAACTTGGTCTGCAGCACCAGCACATACACGCACACCAGCCCCAGCGTAATGCCGCAGCACAGCAGCCCGCGCCCGGGCAGCCAGCCTTGCAGCAAAAAGCCTGCCGCCGGCGCAAGCGCGAGCAGCAGCAGGGTCTTCAGTTCCTCTTTGGGTGTTTCCTGCTTCCAGTTGCTCAGCGTCCAGCTGCAGCGGAGAAAGGCCGCCGCCAGATAGGCAAGCCCCACCAGCTTCGCCCCCCAGAACAGGGTGCTGCCCCGCAGCCCCTCTGCATCCAGATAGCAGAAGCCGTTTTCGTCCCGCGCTGTCAGCAGCGCCAGCAAAAGCAACGCCACCGGTGCGGCGCTGAGCGCCAGCCTGCGGCCGTCCTCCATCCATGTACGCCCCAGCTCTGCCTCCACATACAAAAACACCAGCTGGCAGCAGCACGCCGCCAGCAGATAAAACAGAATACTGCCCCCGGCGTTCAGCCGGTAGGTCAGGGGGATGCCCAGATCCTGCCACGCGCCCAGCTGCGCCAGCGCACTGCCATGATCTACGATCGTCAGCGCCCCGGCAGACCACAGCAGCGCCGTGAACAGCCGCCCGGGCAGACTTTTATCCCGCATTTTCTGCTGCGCCCGCAGCAAGACCGCCAGCGTGACCAGACAGACCACACTGACCTGAGTATGGGCAATCGCATCCATGCCGCAACGCTCTCCTTTACCCTAGGGCGGCTTTGCGCCGTCCCGGCCCTTTTTCGCTCTTCCAACGTTCCTTTTCCGCACAGATTTATTGTACCAAATCCGTAACAGATATGCAACACAAACCGAAAATTTCATACAAAAAAAGACACCGGAACGTCTTTCGGCGTTCCGGTGTCTCTTGGAATCATATCACTTTGCCTGCGGATGGGCGGCGTCGTTGCGCAGGGCGCTTTCGCGGATCTTTTCCAGCGTCTGCTCGCTGAGGATGTGCTCTGCCTTGCAGGCGTCCTCGGCGGCGGTCTGCTCGTCCACGCCCAGCTGCACAAAGAAGTGGGTCAGCAGCTGGTGGCGGCTGTAAATGCGCTGAGCGATCTCCAGCCCGGGCTCCAGCAGGGTCAGGTT